>Ga0074195_1000608_pt1 | contig 65167 bp, 57 predicted proteins | sample EPASupsiteHSE623_FD_64525 | JGI IMG/M metagenome (GOLD analysis project Ga0074195, IMG submission 64525) | Bioremediated contaminated groundwater from EPA Superfund site, New Mexico - Sample HSE6-23 | ecosystem: Environmental > Aquatic > Deep subsurface > Groundwater > Contaminated ...
TATAAGCGATGACAGTTCTGACCTAGCTTACTTTTCTTCGTCTTCCGCCACTTTTGAGTTCGACAGGATTGATTTGTCTTCTGAAGCATTCTTCATTGATAAGACGAGGCATGATATCTGGAGAGCCGACCTTCATCTGACGACGCTGTTTCTCTTCTGCTTCCTGTAACACCTTTATAACAAATTGACTGCTTCCAAGGATTCTTTCATCACCCTTCTCTAATGAACCATGTTGCTTAAGAGAAGCAACTTTCGACCAACCTCCGAGACTGCGGACAAGGCCTCCTCCTACAAGTTGGGGCAGATGACCCATTTGGAGACCCTGCCGGATGAAATTTTTGTATGCTGATACAGCCTTATTTCTTTTTTTGCCGAAAAATAGTAATACATAATCTCTGTCCATCCATATACAGGCTTCATTGCCTGCGATAACATGGTGACCTGTCCATGGATATGAGTCTAACGTATCCATATCTGTTACAATGCCTGCACGAACCGGATTTAGATGGATGTATCGCACCAGTTCGAGAAAATATGTTTCTTCCTCACAGAGAATAGATTTATACCGGTTTTCAAAAAGATGTCCTGTCCTTTTATGGCGTCGGTTAAAATAAATAGCATACCAGGTAAGGAGTTTTCTCATAAAAGATGATATGCCCATGCTCCCTGATCGAATAAGAATATGCACATGGTTACTCATTAATGCAAAAGCATAGACAATACATTTACCGCCGTCTATTATCAGGCGGAGTCTCTCTAAAAATTTATTTCTGTCAATATCGTCAATAAAGATGTCTCCTTTATTAACGCCTCTTAGCATGATGTGATGGAGAGCCCCTGCTGTATCAAGACGGGCGTGTCGTGGCATAAGGTCAATTTACCGTAAAAAAAAGAAGGTGTCAAGAATAAGGTAATGAATGAAACAACGTCCCTACATCCCTTTTTGTCTGTGTTCATTGCCGTTGTCGTCAACATAAGTGGATTCCGTATAACCTGTATTGATGGACTGGATACCAAGTTCGCTGAGGGTAAACAGTTCATCGGAAGCGGAGTAACCGTCTCCATCTATATCCTGCCATACCTTGAGTTGAGAGAATATCACATCATTGACATCTATCTTCCCATCCTGATTGTCATCTAAGGCATTTAAGACTTCAAAACCATTCTGTACCTGTGTTCCATCCGGCATGGTGGTATTGAATAATTCGTTTCCGTCGTTGATAATCCCGTCTCCATTTTTATCCCATACAAGCAGTCCATCATCTGCCGATGCCCACCCTGTCCTCTCTGCAAAACCGTTTTTGTCGTGGTCAAAGTAAGCGCCGTCAGAGATGTTGGTTGTCTCTATCCCATCTTTGTCGAGGTCAAGTATAATGGGTGATTCTTTCCATGGAGTAAGAGCGCCACCGGCACCATTAGGACCAAAAAGGTCAGTCCAGGGGGCAAGGGGGTCGGGGTAATCATCATTAGTACTGCCTGGATTATAGGGCCCTGACATAAAGGGTCCATAAGGATAACGTTTTGCTAAATCTTCTGTTATTTCCCATATCTTATCATATAGAGGCCCTGACAATGTATCTGCAACCACTGCTAAAACACCAGCACCTATCATAGCAACTGCAATACCTTCACCTAGAAAGACAGTAACTGCACCTGCACCCACTGCTACACTACCCGAAAAGATTGCATCTCCTATTTTTCTCTGTTCTTCTTCTGTGGGATTTCCTGTCGCATATGTAATTGTTCCGCTAACGACACCATTTACCAAATTTGCTATTGCTCCAACTCGCTTTCCTGCTGGCCCTCCATATTGAGTAATGCCTTCAAACATAACTGCCAGTTGGCCACTAATTCCTGTGAAAATATCTTTTATTGTTTTTTTATCACTCATCTTTTTCCTCCTTTATAAATTTTTTTAATTTAATATTCATTTTTTTGAAATCATCAATTTTTCTTCCTGATAACTGAGCCAATAAGCTATTGAGCTTTTCAGCATCCTCATAACGTGCTGCACTATCATCGTAGAAGACACCTTTAATTTGTCCACCAAAAAACCAATCTGTGCCATTCTTATGAAAAACTTTTATCCCAAACACAATATTGTTTCCTGTCAGTTTTGCATCATGCAAATTGACTTCCCTTATTCCGATTATATTGTTTATTTTTACAATTCGATCTCGATAAAGCCTTATTTCCTTGAACAAGAGGAAATCAATTAATAAATAAGTGCACCATAAACCAAGAAGAAGAAGCACAATTTTGGAAAACAAGATTTTTAAATTTGAGGCAGGAAGTCCGATTGCCATAAAAAAAATTGGTGTAAAAACAAAAAACAAGGCTAATCTTACAATTAAGCTATATGTTCTATATCTTAGGACAAATAATGGCTCGTTATCCAAGGGGTCTTTCTGCACATTTTTTTCAAACATTTCAAATTACCTCTATTTTATTTTGTTCCTCATTTAAAAAGTCAGTGGATATATTTAGACGGGGACGTAGGGACGTTGTTTCTTTCTGTACGTTTATCCTTATCCTGCCTTGTTGAATCGCTGAGAGCCCTGAGCATATTACCTCCATTTTCATGTTTATATTCTTTATTGCCTCAGGCACAAAAAAATCCCCCATAGCCATTACGCACCGATAGTATTGCTTTATTATGAAATGATATTTTATGTTCTTATTGATCTTAATTGCCCCCCCCTCAACACAGGAATGCTTTTAAAACCCTGATGCAAACAATTATGAATTAACTAAGATGCCCCGTTCTGATGATGCTTTTAACAAAATAACTTGTATGTTTGTTTATAGATACCCTATCTAAAAAATCTTTGCAAGAATATTTTTATAAAAAATTATAAATTATTTTCATTTGAATGAACCTCCCCGCAGCAGAACTGCGAGGAATCATCAGATTGAAAAACCAATAAGACTATAGAAATGTTTTCTCTTGACAGGGCATCAATGGGCAGCCTCAAAAAGACTTCATCTATGGTTTGAAAATCAGCAGCTTTAAATCTTTTATAACCTTGAAATGTTTTTCGTTCCCTGTAACAAGGGTCATATTGTGCTCTACGGCTGTTGCTGCTATAATTGCATTGCCCGCCCTCAGACCGGAAGTCAGGGAATATTCTTCTATGTAGATTGAAGCTCTGTGCCCGATATTTTCTGTAAGAGGCAACACACTAAATCCGGCACCGGTTAAAAAACTTTTCACATAATCGTGTTGTTTCTTGTTTTGGGCATTCTGAAGTAATTCCATGAAAGTCAGAATAGAGAGAAATCTTTCATCTATTTGATCTATAATGTCTGCGGCTCTATCGTTTCCTCTTTGAACCCAGATAAAAATATCAGTATCAAATATCATATTAGTATCGCGGTCCTCTCAAATCCTCCATAACCTCAGATACAGGTTCTTCCCTGTTCTTAGACATACCGAAAAACTTATGTTCTTTGACACTTTTAAGGGGGAGCGTTTTTGCGGACATGATGATTCCCTTCACCTTTCCGTGATAGAGGATTTTTACACGCTCATTCCTCTCCAGGGCTTTAAGAATTTCTTTTGTTTTATATCGTAAATCTACTATAGTTGTTTCCACAAGGCCTCCCGCATATCTCGAATATGTATACTATAAATATACATTTAACGCTTATATTTTATCAAGCTGTAAATATAGCCTAAATCCACAACCTGTTTTGTCTTTTCGTCCCACGTCCCAGTGAACACAAGTGAGCGGACCTCCCAGCGTAGCGGACGTCCTACGGTTCTTTCTACGGCTCCCGTAGAAAAGATCATATATCCATCCTTGACAATATCCTGATATCCCGGTATGTTATGAAAAATGGCGGATAGCCCCAATCATACAGAAAAGCTTTCAAAAATAAGTTTTAACCCCGGCAAATATATTACAGGCTTGACTGCAGGACTTATCTCGGGAATTATCACGATTACCATGGGAACAGCCTTCGCTGCCCTTATATTTGCAGGCCCCCTGTCTGATTTTATGTATTGCGGCATCAGCCTTATCCTTTTTGGAGCTTTTATTATGGGCGCTTTTACGGCAATGACAAGTTCCTATAAAGGCACTGTAGTGCATCCCCAGGAAGTTCCCGCAGTAATTCTTGCCCTTATTGCATCTCTAATTGTTGCTGCCATGCCCGGTGACGGAAGAGGAGAGGCTGTTTTTGTAACCGTTGTTGCAGCAATTATTTTGACCTCTCTTGCCACTGGATTTTTTTTTCTTCTTCTCGGTTTTTTTAAAGCAGGGAATCTTATACGTTTTATTCCTTACCCGGTTATAGGGGGATTCCTCGCCGGTACAGGCTTGCTACTCGTCAAAGGAGCTTTTGGCGTGATGACCGGGAAAGTGCTTACTATTACCAATTTGTTTTATCTCCTTCGTCCTGATGTTTTTATCAAATGGCTTCCCGGCTTGTTCCTTGCCGTTATACTCTTTTTGATGAAGCGCCGGTGGAATCACTATCTTGTTATGCCCCTCTGGCTTGCGGTTTCTTTTAGCTTTTTTTATCTGATTTTGCTCACATGTGATATTTCCATAAGCGAAGTGCGGGCACAGGGCTGGCTCATCGGGCCCTTTCAAAAAGGAGATTTCCGGCAGCCTCTATCATTGTCATCCCTTGCACAGATTGACTGGCCGCTGATTTTATCCCAGATTAGCAGGATGGCGACTATTCCGATAATCAGTTGCATCTCCCTGCTGCTCAATGCCAGCGGCCTTGAGCTTGTGGTGCGTGAAGATATCGATTTGAACCGCGAACTCAGATCAGTAGGGGCCGCGAATATCATGGCAGGTCTTTGTGGCGGTACTGTCGGCTATCACTCACTCAGCCTTTCTGCCCTCAGGTATTCGATGGGGGCAAAGAGCCGCATGGTAGGACTCTTTTCCGCGGCGATGTGTGCTTCCATTATCTTTTTCGGAAGTTCCCTCTTGTCGTATTTTCCAAGACCAATCATGGGCAGCCTCCTTCTTTTCCTCGGTTTCGCCTTCCTATATGAATGGCTCTACAAAGTCTGGTTTAAACTGCCCAGGCTTGATTGTATTCTCATATTTCTTATACTCGCAATTATCGGAGCCTTTGGTTTTCTCGAAGGTGTCGGAGCAGGTGTGCTGATAGCTATTATAATTTTTGTAGTCAGGTACAGCCATATAAGCGTCATAAAACATACCCTTTCAGGGATCAATTATCACAGTAATGTAGATCGCACTCCAAGTCAGGAACAGGCTCTTGCAGAGAAAGGCGAAGAGATCTATATACTCAAACTACAGGGCTTCATCTTCTTTGGCACAGCCAACAATTTATATGAGGAGATTCGCAAAAGGGCAAACGATCAGGCTTTATTGCCCCTGCGGGCTGTTGTCCTTGATTTCAGGTTTGTTAACGGAGTCGATTCATCAACAGCGAACAGTTTCAGCAAGATGAAACAACATGCGGAATCCCAACACTATGTTCTGGTGTTTACACAGCTCTCGAAAGAGCTTTTAATGCAGTTTAAAAGGGGTGGTTTTGATTTTGGGGACAATGCATCCCTTCATGTATTCCCCGATCTCGATCTCGGCATGGAGTGGTGTGAGAATGAGATTTTGTGTGATGCCGATACAATTTGTGTTATAGAAAAACAGAGTCTGGAAGAACAACTGCATGATTATTTTCCGCCTTCAGTTAAAATAGACCATTTTTTTGAGTATTTGGAGCGGTGCCAGGTCCCCGAAGGCTATCGTCTGATAAATCAGGACGATCCTCCTCATTCCCTCTACTATCTTGAATCGGGTCAGGTAATGGTAACGCTCAGGAATGAATACGGTCAGGCTGTTCGTTTACGGTCTATGGGGCCCGGCGCAGTAGTCGGAGAGCTTGGGCTCTACCTCAGGCTCCCATCTACAGCATCTGTAGTAACGGTAAAACAAAGCGTCTTTTTCAGATTAACCGTTGAAGCTTTAAATAGCATGGAAGAAAAAGAACCTGAACTGGCTGCCGCCTTCCACAGATTTATTGTTCATCGTCTGGGAGAACGGCTCGCATATACCAATCAGCTTTTGCAGGTCTTGATGGATTAGCGCCGGGAAAAGAGCGGGCATCAGGGAGTCTGCATTCCCTTGACTGTTAATCCTGGCGGAACCATTATTATTGTTGTCCCTTGTTTCTTGAATAATATCAGAATCTTCAACGTTACTTTTCCACAAACCATGTTGATAACCTGTTTAAATATTGAAAAAAAGAGTCTGCAACATATTAGAATTACACGATTATATACCTGATTGCCTGCCCGGCAGATAGTTCGGATATCCTTGAAATTACAGGCTTTATGCTATTAGCTTTTAAAAAAACATATTAAATAAACAATTAGAAACACTGGTAATATCAAGATGTTAAAGATGTCCCAATTTTCACAAAGCGCATAATGCTGCCAGATAAGGGTTTGCGGGGGGATCAAAAGAAGGAGGATAAAATCAGAATTAAACCAGGATATGTAATTAGCAACGGTTACGAAAAAGTCCGGGGAATTCAGAATGCTGTTTTTCTTGAAACTTATACCGGAGAATATGTTAATTTAAAGCATGGCGCAAGCATATCCCGAAGATAGCACGAACAGGCTTTTTATTCTTGGCGTAATACACAGGGATGACAGAGGCGCTGAACTGCTCAATGGATGGCTTTCAAGCATTATGCCTGAAGTAATCACTCTGGAGTTTTCCAACTATGGCCTGTTATTCAGAAAAGAGAGAGGCATGGAATACAAAAGAAGACTTCAGGAGGTCCTGGATAAGATAAGGGCTGATAATGAGCCCTGTAATGAGGACGGACTCTCCCAGCTTTTTGCTTATATCAACATGCCTTATGAATATGAGGTTGCATCTATGTATGCTGAAGAACACAATGCATTGCTGCATCTTATAGACATGGATAGTTTTTCTTATCTCAAGCTTCAGGAGATTGATGAATTGTTTGAAGAAAACAATATAAGGCAAATCCTTTACAGAGAAGCCGGGACCGGGGGCAGCAACGAAAAGGTTGCCGCGAGACTTTTTTTTGAAGAGGGGATAAAGGTTTTTCCCTATACCGATGAGATGCATATCAGGGACAAATATGTAAGCAGCAGGATTTCAGCATTAATGGAACATCATAAGCATAAAAGATTTCTCCATATTTGCGGGTGGCAGCACCTGCAGGACCCGTACGGGCTGTATGCCCGATTTAATCCAGGAAAGGCGTTTTTCTATGATAAAACTTTTTGTCTTTGACCTTGGCAATGTTATCCTGCCCTTCGAGCACAGACAGATTGCAGTAAAACTTTATGAAAAATCGCAAGATAAATCGGCAATATCGTCGGATGATATTTTTAAATTCCTCTTTGACAGGGAAAAGGGGGTTGTAAATATCTATGAAACAGGCAACATGTCTTCCCTTGAATTTTTTACCGGGTTAAGGGATCACTACAACCTTGCCATAGACTTTGAAGAGTTCAAAAAAATATGGAATCCTATTTTCCATGAGAACCTCCAGGTAAGTGATGCCGTTTTGTATTTAGAATCAAAGGGTTACCCTGTTTATTTACTGAGTGACACAAACGAGCTTCATTTCACTTATGTTACCGAAACCTACCCTGTTGTCCATACAATGGACGAATGGATTCTTTCTTACAAAGTGGGTGTAAAGAAACCTGAGAAAAGGATCTATGATGTGATATTTGAAAAGATGGATGTTGACAGAAATGAAGTTTTTTATATTGACGACATTGAGAGATATGTTGAGGCTGCAAAGAGTTACGGCATCAACGGGATGGTTTTCCGGGATGCTGACGGGTTGTGGCAGATGCTGAAAGAAAATGGAATATAAATAGGAGTTTACGCAATGATTCATTATCCAAAAATTGATCCCGTACTTATAAAATTCGGTCCCCTTGCAGTGCGATGGTATGGCCTGATGTATATTTTCGGTTTTGTTTCTTCATACCTGCTTGTTGTGCACCAGATAAAAAAGAGGGCATTGAAAATAGAGAGGACACAAGTTGATGACCTTTATTTTTATTTGATTCTGGGTCTTATCATCGGTGCGCGGCTGGGGTACGTATGTTTTTATAATTTATCGTTCTATATTGAAAATCCCCTTGAGGTATTCGTCCTGTGGCATGGAGGCATGTCCTTTCACGGAGGACTCATTGGGACATTCATTGCAGGTTATATTGTTGTCAGGAGAAAAGGTATTGATTTTCTTACTATGCTGGATATTATTACGCCGACTGTCCCTTTGGGCTTATTCTTTGGCAGGCTTGGAAACTTCATTAACGGCGAACTCTTCGGAAAACCTTCGGACATGCCCTGGGCAATGGTATTCCCCCAGGGCGGCAACATCCCGAGACACCCTTCTCAACTGTATGAGGCATTTTTTGAGGGTCTTGTCCTCTTTATTGTTCTCTGGTTGTATAAAGAGAGGAAGAAGAGGGAGGGCGATGTCTTTGCGCTCTTCCTGATGCTATACGGCGCCTTCAGATTTTTTTGTGAATTTTTCCGTGAGCCTGACTCGCAGGTAGGTTACATACTGGGCATAGTAACTATGGGGCAGATATTGAGCGGCTCTATGTTGTTTGCAGGTCTTTTTCTAAAGTATTTCTATTTTCCGAAATATAATTACCAAAAAAAACATAGATAGTTCTTCAGTCAGGGGCATTAATGGCGAGCATCCTTATTATTGATGACGATGAAATAACGCTAACAATGTTTTCAAGGGTGATTAACAGGATGGGGCATCAAATATCCTGTGCGTCAACATTAAAAGACGGCATCAGAATGTCACTCTCCGAAGAATTTGATATTGTGCTTCTTGATATCCGATTACCCGATGGAAATGGACTGGAGGCCTTGCCTGTAATCCAAAAAGCCCCTTCGTTACCTGAAATTATTATTTTTACAGGATACGGCAGCCTTGACGGGGCTGAGATTGCAATTAAAAACGGTGCCTGGGATTATATTGAAAAGGGGTCTTCAATAGAAAGGACAACACTCACCCTTACAAGAGCTTTGCAGTATCGAAACGAGAAAAAAAAGATCAGCGCGCCCGTGATTGTCCTGGAAAGAGAAGGCATTGTAGGGAAGAGCCCGTCTTTGAGGTTCTCCCTCGATCAACTTGCGCAGTGCGCGCCGAGCAATGTGAATGTTCTTATTGTCGGTGAGACGGGTACGGGAAAAGAGATATTTGCACGGGCTGTTCATGAAAACAGTCTCAGGAGGAATGAAAAATTTGTTGTTGTAGATTGTGCTGCAACCCCTGAATCTCTTGCGGAGAGTATTTTGTTCGGGCATGAAAGAGGCGCTTATACGGGTGCTGATAGAGACAAGGATGGGCTTATCAAATATGCTCACGGAGGGACGCTGTTTCTCGATGAGGTCGGCGAACTACCCTTGTCGGTTCAGAAAAAATTTCTGAGAGTGTTGCAGGAACACCGTTTTCTCCCCTTGGGGGGCAAAACTGAGATTGAGAGCAACTTCAGGCTTGTAGCTGCAACAAATCGAAACCTTGAACAGATGGTCAAAGAAAAAGAATTTCGGGAAGACCTCCTTTTCCGTATAAAAGCTTTTGCTATTGAGTTGCCTCCTTTGAGGGAACGATTAGAGGATATTAAGGAGATAGTTGTTTATTATGTTTCATTGCTCTGCGAACAATATGGGATTGAAATAAAAGGTTTTTCTGCTGATTTTATTCACACGCTTTGTGCATATGACTGGCCCGGAAATGTGAGGGAACTCGTTAATGCTATGGAGAAAGCGATACTGGCAGCACGTTATGAGCCGATCCTATTTCCTAAGCATCTGCCTACGCAAATTCGTGTCAAACTCATACAGGATTCGCTATGCAAAGATGGGGCGTACAAAGGGGGTATAAAGGAAGCAGCAGACGTTGCCGGAGCCTTTATGACCTTGAAAGACTTCAGGGAAACAAATGTTGCCAGACTTGAAAAACAATATCTTGAAGATCTTTTAATTTTCACAAAAAGAAATATCAGGGATGCATGCAGAATATCGGATCTGTCGCGGTCACGCTTTTACGATCTTTTGAAAAAGCACAATATCCGCATTTAAATCTAAAGAATCAACATTTTAAATTCCTGAAGAGCAGGATAAGTCCTGTCAAACAGGATGATGTTCAGGGCCGGGCAAGCAGGCTGATGTACAACATGCTGAAATAATAGATAAATAAGTTGCAGGACTCATGGCATAACCATTGCAGATGTGATAATATCCTTATCTTTGTCTGATAATGGAAAATCTGATAATGGAAGAGAGTGTATAATTATGAATATCCTGATTGTCGATGATTCATTGATTGAGATACAAATCCAGAAAAAATTGCTTTCCCAATTCAGCGAATGCAGCGTTGTCGGTTTTGAAAATCCCCTTGAGGCATATGAATGGAGTAAGACCAACGATATAGATATTGCGATTGTTGACTATATGATGCCTGGAATGAATGGTCTTGAGTTTTTGTATAAATTTCGTCAGTTGAAAGACAAGGATGAAATTCCGGTACTCATTGTGACAGTGGCTCAAGACAAAAATATTTGTTACAAAGCACTCGAACTCGGGGCAAACGATTTACTTACCAAACCTGTTGATATATATGAATATCTTGCCAGAATGAAAAATATGATTACCATCAGGAAGCACCAGAAGGAACTTGTTAACCGTACAGAATGGCTTGCAGATGAAGTCAGGAAGGCAACACTTACCTTAACGGCTCTGATAGAAAGTCTCCCTGAAGGCATTGTTTTCCTCGATGAACAGAATAGAATAGTCCTCACAAATCCGAATGGTGCAAAATTTCTTGGTCTGTTGAATGAAGACAGAAAAGATGAAGCAATTACCAGTATAGCCGGTCAGTCAATAACAAGCCTTCTTTTTTCTGAGTCACGAAAACGCTGGCATAAATTTAAGATTGACAATCCTCAATCCCGATATTTTAAGGTAGCTGCTGAATCTATAGGTCGTGAAGAATATTCGGGCGGAACTGTACTTGTCATAATCGATGTTACCGAAGAAACTGAGATGCTGAACCGTGTCCACCTTCAGGAGCGCCTGGCGGCAGTCGGGCAACTTGCGGCAGGCATTACTCATGATTTCAATAATATACTTACTGTTATATCAGCATCAGCTCAGCTTATGCTTATAGACAAAAATATCTCACAGAAAACCGAAAGCAGGTTAAATACGATTAATGATCAGGTGACAAAAGCGGCCAAACTGATTAAACAGGTTCTTGGTTTATGCCGTTCGTCCGAAGCGGAAAGAAGCCATATTGATTTATTGCCGTTTATAAAGGAGACGACAAAATTGCTGGGACGCATAATGCCGGAAAATATAAATGTCATAGTAGACTGTGATGCGGGAGCGTCCTATGATGTGAGCGCCGATCCAAACCGGCTTCAGCAAATGTTGACCAATCTGGCAGTTAATGCAAGGGATGCAATGCCTGACGGAGGTATTTTAAGATTCGCACTTTCAAATTTTTCACAGCTAAAGGGCGGATACGTGCCTTTCCCGCACATAGGGTCGGGTAAATGGGTTGTTCTTTCTGTGTCTGATACAGGCAAGGGTATTGCGCCGGACATCCTGCCAAGGATATTTGATCCTTTTTTTACAACAAAGGAACCGGGAAAAGGAACGGGATTAGGGCTTTCACAGGTCTTCAGCCTGATAAATCAGCATGATGGCTTTATTGATGTAAAAAGCGCTGTAGATAAAGGCACATCATTCTTTATATATCTTCCGGCGCTGGCGGAAAAAGAACATATATTGCCTGACAAAATAAAAGAAGGAACCTGTTATGGCAATAAAGAAGCTGTTCTGGTGGTGGAAGATAACCCCGGGGTGCTCGCTTCCTATAAAAATATGCTTGAACTTCTTAACTATACCCCTGTTATTGCGAGAGACGGCTGCGAAGCCCTTGAAGTTTTTAAGCAGTATCCGGGCAGTATTGCCGCTGTTCTTGCAGACATTGCAATGCCTAATATGGATGGAATAAGTTTATACCGGGAATTGAAGAACAAAAGACAGGAAATTAAAGTAATTTTAATAACAGGAGGGGTTGTTGCTGATAAACTGAATGATTTTATGATTAAAGAAAATCTGGTATGCCTGGAAAAACCGGTAATGATGAATGCAATGGCAAATCATTTGAACAATCTGATAAATAACGCAGCAGGATAAAAAGCTACAATGCGTTCTGGGGATTTAATGACAAAAGATGAAAATAAATCAAAAAAAGAACTTATAAATGAACTCGATAACATGCGCAGGCAGATCATCGATCAGAAACGCCGGGAAGATGCACTGCGACGAAGTGAAGAGTACTATAAATCGCTTGTTGATTTCGCCCCGGATATTATTTACCGCCTTGATGAATATGGAAGGATTATTTTCATATCTTCTTCAGTTAAAGAACTTGGTTATTCCCCGGAGGATCTGACAGGTACTTATTTTGATGAAATAGTTCACCCTGATGACAGGATGAAGATGGCAAAACGTTTTGTTGAATACCGTATAGGAGATCGGAGGGTTCATGGCCTGGAAATAAGACTCCTGACAAATTGCAGGGAGATCAGAGATTTTGAGATTGATTGCAGAGTAATTACCCTTTCCGCCAGAGGGCGATGGGATGTGCCTGATCCCGAGATTGCTAAATCTGATAAGCGTTTTCTTTATACGCAGGGTATTGCGCATAATATCACGCAACGAAAGAAGATGGAAACGGCTCTCTGCGAAAGTGAAGAAAAATACCGGAACATTGTGGAAAATGCCGTGGAAGGAATATTCCAGAGTACGCCCCAAGGGCGCTATTTAAGTGCAAACCCTGCTTTCGCAAAAATGTTCGGATATGATTCCCCTCAGGAGATAATTGACGCTATTAAAGATATATCAACAGAACATTACGTAAGCCCTGAAGATAGAAGCGGGTGTATAGAGATGTTGGAGAACCAGGGATATGTAAAGGGTTTTGAGATTGAATGTTATAAAAAAAATATGGAAAAGTTCTGGATTTCTCTTTGCGCCAGGGTTGTTAAAGACGAAAAAGGTAAAGCGCTCTATTATGAAGGTACTGTTGAAGATATTACCGAACGTAGGAAAACATTAGGAGAACTTATTCTGAACGTTGCCATTATTGAAACTGTAACTGAGGGCATATACCTTATCGGGATGGATGACTATGTTATTAAATGGACAAACCGGAAATTTGAGGAAATGTTCGGTTATGATCCCGGTGAGATGATCGGGATGCCTGTTAATAAGTTAAATGCCTCGACGGACAAAACGCCTATTGAAATAAGAGAATTGATTATGGATACGCTTCGGGATAAAGGGGAATGGCATGGAGAAACAGAGAATGTAAGGAAAGACGGAAAGAATTTCTGGTCATACGCCCATGTATCTATTTTTGATCACCCGGAATTAGGAAAGGTGATTGTTTCGGCTCATACCGATATTACTAAGCGAAAACATGCTGAAAAAGAATTGCTGATATATAAGGAACATCTTGAAGAAATGGTGAAACAGCGTACTTTTGAACTGGAGGATATGAACAAAAGGCTTGAGATTGAAATAGATGATCATCTGCATACGGAACGTGAACTCTATAATGCAAGAAACTATCTTGACAGTATTATCAATTCAGTTCCGGATCCTATTTTTGTCAGCGACGAGGAGCATAGATTTATATTGAGTAATGACGCCTTCTGTAATTTTACCGGTTACAACCGTGAAAAACTTATCGGTAAATCTATTTATGAATTTTTCCCTAAACATGAAGCCGATGTTTTTTCAGAGAAAAATAATATTGTATTGCAAACCGGAAAGGCAAATATCAATGAGGAGAGAATCACTGTTTCTTCAGGATTTACGCACACGATAGTTACTCACAAAATGTTATTTGTGGATAGCTTTGGGACAAAACACATTGTTGGCAGCATAAGAGATGTTACCCTGAAAAAGGAAATGGAAGAGAAACTGAGGCAAAGCGAAGAGAAGTATCGTAATATTTTTGAAAATGCAATAGAAGGTATTTTCCAAAGCATGCCTGACGGCTGTTTTATCAGCGTCAATCCTGCATGCGCTTTAATATTCGGTTTTGAATCCCCAAAGGAGATTATTGAAGCAACTACAGATATAAAACACCAGATATATGTCAATCCCGAAGACAGAGTATCATTTGAAAGGCTTATGGAAGAATACGGTTTTGTATCAAATTTTGAGGTTCAATTCTACCGTAAGGACAAAGGCAAGATATGGGTTTCAGTGAACGCCCGCGCCATAAGGGGTGTAGACAATACAATTCTTTATTACGAGGGCATGATTGAGGATATAACTCAACGAAAAAATGCGGAAGACGCACTTTCCTGGGAACTAAAAACAAATACCTCAATGTCTAATTTGTCAAAGTCATTGCTTTATAACAGATCAATCTCCATTAAAGACATATCAGGCCAATTTCTTAACGAAGCCTTGAACCAGACCGATAGCGCCTTCGGATACTTTGGGTGCATTGATCAGGACAACGAAGAAAAAGTCTACTCCGTTGCGCTCCTGAATGAAGGACATGTTGTTTTCTCTGAAGTCAACAGAACATCCATTGAGAATTTTGAAGGATTATGGAAATGGATATCGGAAAACAGGAAATCCATATTAAGCAACGAAGCGCAAAACGAATTGTTTCTGACTTATGTATTGCCTCAGATAACTGTAAAACAATATCTATGTTCACCGATAATTATCAGCGAAAAACTGGTAGGTCAGATAGTTCTGGCCAATCCCTGTCGTAATTATAATTACAGGGATGTTAAATTTATTGAACGCCTGATAGGATTATATGAGCAATCATTTCGGCGCATTATGGTTGAAGAGAAGCTTCAAAAAGCCAAAAGAAAACTTCAGGATATTATCGAATTCCTCCCTGATGCGACATTTGTAATAGATAACAAAAAAAACATTATTGCCTGGAATAAAAACATGGAAGACATAACAGGGTTAAACAAAAAAGATGTCCTTGGGAAAGAGAGCAGTATCTGTGCCATACCGTTATACGGTGAAAAAAGACCCCTTTTGGTTGATTACATGTATGGCGAATGCAGTTCATTAGATGAATACTATTTTTATTTCGATAAAAAAGGTGAAAAGCTTTATGCTCAGACCTTTGTTTCTAAGACCTTTATGGGCGGAAGCGCATATCTGTCTGTGACTGCCTCGCCGCTCTATGATGAAAATGGAAACTTCGTAGGCGCCATAGAGTGTATTCGGGATATTACTGAGAAAAAACAGATAGATATTGAGCTTCAGAAAGCAAAAGATGCCGCTGAAGCGGCAAATCAGGCCAAGAGCGAATTCATGGCTGCCATGAGCCACGAAATACGTACACCTATGAACGCAATTATAGGATTAACAGAACTCATCCTTTCCTCATATCTATCTCACACCCAGATTATTGAATATCTAAAAATGGTAAGGGAATCCGCGCATTCCCTTCTTGATATACTAAATGATATTCTTGACTTGTCAAAGATTGAAGCAGGGAAGCTGGAGTTGGAAGAGGTATATTTCGACATAACGAACACGTTAAAAGACATTGTGGACCCGTTTATCTACCTTGCCTCTGAAAAAGGTATTGAAATGTCCTGGTCAATCAGTCCGGGAATCCCTGACGGGCTGAGGGGAGATCCTGCTCGATTAAGGCAGATCATCATAAATCTTCTGGGGAATGCCATTAAATTCACTGAAAGCGGAAGGATTGAGATCAAGGCAGAGGAATATGATCGCGGGTATTCCAATGACGGGGATATTGGACTGATATTTGCCGTCTCTGATACCGGTATAGGTATCCCTGATGGGCAGCAAGAGAAGATTTTTGAAGATTTTATACAGATTGAGACCTCAACTACCAGGAAATATGGCGGAACCGGCCTTGGGCTTACAATCAGTAAAAAACTTGTGGAAAAAATGCATGGGCGTATATGGGTAAAAAGTGAATATCGAAAAGGGAGCACCTTCTTTTTTACCGCACGGTTCAAGATAATGCCGAATCAAAAAAAAGAGAAAGAAGATCAAAAAATAATTCCATTGGAATATAACAAACAAGCAAAAAAATTCCTGGATGTTCTTTTAGTGGAAGACAACATTATTAATCAAAAGCTTGCCGTTGCGCTTATAAACCAGGAAGGACATCGTGTAAAGGTTGCAAATAACGGCAAGGAAGCGCTTATGCTTCTTGAACAATATGAGTTCAACATTGTCTTTATGGATATTCAGATGCCTGAGATGGACGGATATGAGACTGTAAGGGCAATCAGGAAGATGGACCCGGCAAGGTTTAATCCGGCTATCCCTGTTATTGCTATGACCGCCTATGCCATGAAGGGGGATAAAGAGAAGTGTCTGGATGCCGGTATGAATTCTTATATTGTTAAACCCATTGATATTGATGAGGTAAAGAGGATACTTTCATTATATTCGGGTAAACAATCCGAAGAAATTGTTTTAGCTAAGGATGATGAGGAAGACGCATTACTTGATTCTGCAAGGCTCTCTCAGATATATGGAGACGATGATAAAGAAATAGAAAATGTCTTGAAGCTTTTTGTGACTATGACTTATCAGCTTCTTGATACGATCATGCAGTCAATTTTCACCCGCGACAAAGAGTCGCTCCTTGAAGCAACTCACAAGCTAAAAGGAACATCTGCAAATATCGGTGCAAAACAAATAGCAGGACTTGCTCTTAAGATTGAGGAAATGATAAGGGATAATGGCCTGAATGATATCGATAAACTGAAGAATTTACATGAAGCAATCACAAAGTCTTTTGAGAAAACCAAGGATTTTATTAACACGAAGCATCATAAGGACAAACGTTGAAGGGTTTTGCAATCAGTATATAATAACTCATGTTGTGACTGTTTCACTATTTTATAGTGGCGATTTATAAATTAAATTACAAAGGAGACTGAGATGAGGCTATTTACGGATGCAAAAATAGGGCGAAGATTAGGCATGGGAACGGGTATTTCCATGGGATTAATGTTGATTATTGTGATTGTCGGCATAGTCTGTATAGTAGGGGTCAACGGTAACATACAACAAATAGCAAGCAATAATGAAAAGGTAAAATATGCAGGTGAGATGAGAGCTACTATTGGCGACGTAACGTATCTTATCGGGGAGCTTGTTACCGCTTTAAATCCGAACGAAAAAGAAGAAGCCAAAAGGAAGATTGATGAGGCAAGATTAAAGTATAAAGCAGCCGCAGAAAAGCTGGAAACACTGGAGAATAGCAAAGAAGGAAAGATGCTGATTGATAAGTTTAAAAATGAATCGGCAAAAGGGCGGGATGCGAATAACAGTATTATCGAACTTGCAATAACGGGAAATTCCGGGAAAGCGGCAGAAAATTATGGTGAATTGACAAAAATAGTCCAGAATTATATTGGAGCTGCTGACAATATAGTTAAATACAATGAGCAAAAAAACCAGGAAAAATTCGAAGACACAAAAAAGAGTATCAACAAGGCATGTATTTTCTTTGTAATGCTTGGTATTATCAACCTTGTTATCGGTATAATATTTTCCATGAAAATTGCCCGAAGTATTACTATACCGATTATGCGTTCATCTTCCCATATTGACCTTATGGCAAAAGGCGATTTTTCAATACCGGTTTCTGAGGATGAAATCGGACGAAAGGATGAAATGGGTATTTTTGCAAGATCTATGGATGAGATGAATAACAACCTTGGGCATATACTAAAGGAAGTCATGCAATCTGCAACAAATGTATCGTCCGCGAGTTCACAGCTAAAGACTTCAGCAGAAAATCTTTCAGGAGGGGCCATGGAACAGGTTCAAAGATCTACCCAGGTTGCCGCAAGTTCTACTGAAATGAACCAGGTGTCTGAGGATATTTCCAGAAATTCCAACAGGGTAGCTCAATCTGCGGATGAAGCTGTCAAGATTGCAAATGGAGGTCAGGAGATAGTACAAAAAGCTATTGAAGAGGTGAATATTATCGCTGAAACTGTGGAAACAGCATCTGAATTTGTAAGGGAACTGGGAAAACAGTCTGAAAAGATCGGTAGTATTGTGACTGCCATCGAAGAGATTGCAGACCAGACGAACCTGCTTGCTCTGAACGCAGCCATTGAAGCAGCCCGTGCCGGGGAACACGGCAGAGGGTTTGCAGTAGTTGCTGATGAGGTGAAAAAGCTTGCAGAGAGAACATCTTTTTCTACTACAGAAATAGGCAGTATGATAAATGCTATTAGAAAAGGTGTTGAACAAACCGTAGAATATATGGATACAGCTAAAAACAAGGTAACTGCAGGTGTTGAGTTTTCTTCTCAGGCCCAAAAAGCCCTGGAGCATATTATTACAAGTATCGATAGCCTGCATCTTGATATCAATCAGGTTGCAACAGCTATAGAAGAAATGAGTGCAACTACTGAAGAGATAACAAGAGATATCAATCAGATATCGGACGTCACAAGGGAAACACTCTCTTCGTCAAAAGAGATATCGGGTGCGGCATCGGATTTATCGGATCTTGCAATCAATATGGAAAGCATGGTCAAAAACTTCAGAGTCTGATGCATAACAACATATTTAGAAAATACCTTTTAAACTTATATGGTATTATAGTGTGTGGGATAATGTTTTCAGGGTTTTTTGTAAATTATCCTGCCGCAAATCTTGCGGCAGGATAATTGTTATTTGAATTTATGAAAATCCTTGTTTCTCTCGTAGAGAATCTTCAGTCCCTTCAGTGTAAGGAACTCATCCACTTCATCTATGGAGTCTGAATCTTTATAAATGAGGTTGGCTAATCCTCCGGTAGCTATAACATAGGGATTTGTTTTGACCTCTTCCTGTATTTTCTCTATTATGCCGTCCACAAGACTTACGTATCCGTAAGTTATGCCTGATTGCATGGCCTGTACGGTATTTTTCCCGATGACGCTCTTTGGTCTTATTAATTCTATTCTCGGTAGTTTTGCAGCTCTCTCAAAAAGGGCTTCAAGGGAAATCATAATGCCTGGCACAATAGCTCCGCCCGCATACTCCCCTTTCGGAGTTACATAGTCAAATGTTGTTGCAGTTCCGAAATCTACAACAATAAGGCCGGTTTTATGCTTATCATAGCCTGCAACTGCGTTTACAATTCTGTCAGCCCCCACTTCCTGAGGATTTTCATAAAGGATGGGCATTCCTGTTTTTATGCCGGGGCCTATTACCAGAGGTTTGATTCTCATATACCTTCCGCAGAGAATCTCAAAGGGAATGAGAAGAGGTGGTACAACGCAGGATATAATGGCGCTGTCTATCTCGCTGGGCTTTATCTTTTCAATGATCAGCAGGCTATTGATAACTATGGCATATTCATCAACAGTCTTGTGGGAAACAGTGCTTAATCTCCAATGATTCACCAACTTGTCTTCGTTGTATACTCCGAAGACTATATTGGTATTCCCGATATCGATAACTAAAAGCATTTTTTATACCTCATGATTTATTCATTGTTCGAAGCTCAACATTCACAATTTATCAGAATCAGAATTCAAAAAATCCTAAAAAACTACATCGCCTGCTATTATTTTTTTTATCTCCCCGTCCACATTGAGTAGTAGAGCCCCTTTATCATCTATGCCTTCGGAGATGCCCTTGTATGACCGGCCCATCTGGTTTATCTCCAGATATTTACCTTTTATACATGATCTGTCTTCCCAGATATGACAAACCTCGTTTCCACCGTTCATTTTGAAAAGAAGGTAATATCTCTCAAGATTTGAGAGCAGAGTACCACATACGCGGGCTCTTTCAAATAAATTTTTTGTCTCAATAAAAAGAGATGTGGCCTTTTGTTCAATCTCCTCGCTCATTTCCTTTTCCTTCATATTTATGTCCAGCCCGATACCGACTACAACAAATCTTACCATGTCGGCCTCAGTGGAAAGTTCAAGCAGCGTACCGCATATCTTTTTCCCGTTTATAAGCAGGTCATTGGGCCATTTAAGCGTCGGTTTTATACCTGTTATCGCCTCAACAGTGTCGTAAACGGCAAGAGAGGAAATAAATGTTATGGGATATACGTTTGAAGGATGAACATGCGGTTTAAGTATTATTGATAGATACAGATTTTCTCCGGCAGGTGAAAACCATACCCTGTTCAATCGCCCTCTGCCCGCCTTCTGTGCATCGGCAAGAACGCATGCTCCTTCGGAAGCGCCATCAAGGGCGAGCTTGAATGCGTATGAATTCGTTGAATCAACAATCTCTTTATATGTTATCTCTTTTCCGATAAAGTCTGCATTCAGGTACCTGTCTATTTCCCAGGTGTACAGTTTATCAGGTGTTTTAATAAGTTTGTATCCTCTCCCTTTTAATTTTGTAATATTATATCCGAGCCGCTCGAGCTGATGCATATATTTCCAGATGGCTGTTCTTGATATACCAAGCTCTGCAGAAATGAAATCTCCGGAAACATAGTCCTGTTTTTCTCGTAAAAAGGTCAATATATCTCTGATTCTATCCATTTTCTACTCTGTCGTAGTGCGAGAAATACATAGCAAACGATGCTCTTCCTTGCGAAAGCGACCGAACATCGGTGGAATAGCCGAACATTTTTGTTAACGGCGCATTTGCCTGAATAACGGTAATCTTGTCTTTTGTCAACAAATTTACAATCTGGCATTTTCTTGCATTTAAATCACCGATAACCTCGCCAAGGAATTCATTCGGCACTGTTACGGCAAGAGACATAATGGGGAGGAGAAGCTCAGGGCTTGCATCGTTGCATGCTTTTCTGAACCCTTCGTACGCCGCCATCTTCAGGGTAAGTCGGGCAAAATCAGGGTTGTTGAATGACGCATCCTTTATGTCCACTTTGATATCAGTCAAAGGAAAGCCCTTAATAATACCTACGTTGGATGATTCGGCAATGCCTTCTTCGATGGCGACAATGTATGGAAAAGCAGGGTGTTCCTCAGAAATATTTGAGACGGTGACAATACCCTCTCCCCGTGTGTTAGGCATTACACTCAATGATACCGATCCTTTACAGAGTATATTGTTTATCGTTTTTTCAAATGTATGTTCTATAGAGGCGGAAGCTTCAATAGTTTCCTTATATACAACCTGCGGCTTTCCTACCTGGAGCTCAATGCCGAACTCTTCCTTAATTCTCCTCATAACAACATCGAGATGGAGTTCTCCCATGCCGGAAACAACCGTCTGATAGGCATTTTCGTCAGTTTTAATGATAAACGTAGGATCTTCCTCGGATATTCTCTGGAGTATCTGGTTAAGTTTGTCCTGATCCGCGTTTTTTCGAGGTTCTACGGCTATGGAAATGACAGGCTGGTACATCTCAATGGATTCGAGGAGTATCGGTTTTGTTTTTGTCAGTGTGTGGCCTGTCGATGTTTCCTTCAGTCCGACAATGCCGACTATGGCGCCGGTCCTTGCTTCGTTTACCCGGTCTTTGTGGTTCGCATGAATTTTATATATCCTTGAAATCTTTTCTTTCTTTCCTAAATTTACGTTAAAAACATCCTCTCCGACCTTTATCTCCCCGGAGTATATTCTTATATAGGTAAGTTTTCTGCCTTCTTCCATGACAACCTTAAAAGCAAGAGCCGCTAAATCCTCATCGCTGCTTGTCTGCCTTGTCTCAATCTCGCCGGTTTCGGGATTTTTCCCGTGAACAGGCGGTACATCAAGGGGAGACGGCAAATAACGGACTATTCCGTCTAAAAGAGGTTGAACGCCTTTGTTCCTCAATGCCGCACCGCACAGAACAGGTACGCATTTCATGGAGATAGTTGCTTTTCGTATTGTATCATGTATTACAGATTCTTCGATTTCATGTCCTTCCAGATATAGCTCCATGAACTCATCATCAAAAAGGGACAATTTTTCAAGGAGTTTTTCACGATATTCCATGGATATGTTTATATATGCCTCGGGGATTTTAATAAAATTGTAGGTAGTTCCCAAATCTTCTTCATCCCAGACTATAGCTTTCATCGCGATGAGATCGACAACGCCGAAAAAACCGTCTTCCTTGCCCAGGGGGATTTGCAGGGGAATCGGATTCGCTCCGAACTTGTCTATCATCATATCTATGACATTAAAGTAGTCGGCGCCGATCCTGTCGAGCTTATTAATAAAGGCAATCCTCGGAACTTTGTATCTGTCTGCCTGGTGCCAGACGGTTTCCGACTGTGCTTCAACACCGCCAACCCCGCAGAAAACAGCAATCATGCCGTCCAATACGCGGAGAGACCGCTCGACTTCTATAGTGAAATCAACATGGCCCGGCGTGTCTATGATCTGAATCTCGTGGTCATCCCAGTAGCATGTTGTAACGGCTGAAGTAATGGTGATGCCTCTCTCCTGCTCCTGGGGGAGATAGTCCATTGTTGCAGTGCCTTCATGGACTTCCCCTATTTTATAGGTTTTGCCGGTATAAAAAAGGATGCGCTCCGATACTGTGGTTTTTCCTGCATCTATGTGAGCTGCTATTCCAATGTTGCGTATATTTTTAAGTCTATGGGTTTCTTTTTTCATCAGGCTAAAATATCACCTATCTGATGAGGAAAAGTCAATACTGGGTAGACAAAGAAAGCCCTGACGCCGGTGGAAAAACATATTGATAGGCGTCTAAATCCTGGGAGACATTTTTTTTGAATTCCCCGCCTGCAAGCCTCATAGAATGTTGCTGGTAGAGCATTTTTGATTCCCTCAGAATAAAAGGATTATTGCTGTGTATGGGTGTCAGCGACAGGATAATATTTTCTCCGTCGCGATATGTTTTTAGAAGAACTTCATAAACTTCCGAGATAGCAAGCTGTTCCAGAAAGGCTGTGAAAACATCCTGGAACATGAACTTATCGGTAGTAATAAGGATATCCTCCCGGTACTGTTCAAATGTTATTTTGATTGAAGAGAAGAGGGGAGTGTAAGCAATCCTTTTTGTAAGTTCATCAATGAATTCTATGTTATCGTCGAGGACATCAAATATTCTTTGATCCTGAGAGGTATTGTCTGTAATTGAGGCAAGCGTTTCTTTAACGGCATCATTAAGATTAAATAAGGTCTCCTGATCTTTAAATTGAATGCCGTAGACTACATTCACAAAATCTGAAAGCAGACTTCTGATCCTGCGAAGAAAATGGGGGTCAAAAAGGCCGGAAAGCTTTTCAGGCTCAAAGATTTTATTAACTTTTTTTGAAAAGAAAACGGCCTTTGAAATAAGCGGAGCCCCTCGTTTTCCTTTCAGCTCTTCAAAAAAACTTTGAAAATCGTTTACTACATTATCAATTGCGTCAAAGTCGATGGCGTTCAGTATCTCCACCGCTCTTTCTTCTTCCTCCAGCATCTCGAGGTAGTAGGAAGTTTTTAGAAGACGTGCCGCAATAATGGAAAATATATTGCTTGCCTCCTCCAGAAGAACTATGGCGTACTCGGACAAATATAAAGATCGTTGACGGTCAAAATGAGAAATGTCTTTAAGTTTCAATGCATCTCTATACGTATCTTCAAAAATCTTTTCCGCTTTTGCGAAACTGATAATACCGCCGTGACCGGGAAGTACAAGCGATATGCCTGCTTCCTTCCCTTTTTTTATCATTGCCCTTAGTGACCGGGCCAGTTTTTCGTTATCCCATCCGGATTTCCCTGCAATTCCCGGCGTTGTGGCAAGATGGAGGTCTCCGGTAATGAGAATCGACCCCAGCCTATAACTGACACTATCCGGGCTGTGTCCAGGTGTATGAAAAATCTGCATTTTGTCGTTCTCGCCGATTGCAAAAGTCTGAAATAGTACAATTTCACCTGTCTCGAGTTCGATGGTGCTGTCCTCAATATCAAAAGGATAGTCTTCTGTGTTGCGTGGCTTGCCGTGGTTTTTAAAGAAATGGGCTTTTACCCTGCACCCCGGCAATACCGAACCGTTCATGTTTGCAAGGGTAATGCTTTCATCTTTGCTCTCGATAGCCCTTGCTGCCTCAAAATGGCAAATGATCTCTCCCTTAGGTTCGTCATACACGAGATGATGTGCGGCAAGAAAATGATCTATATGACAATGTGTTAAAAAGATATATACGGGACGCTGTTTTTCTTTCAAATGAGGCGAAACAATACGCCGTATTTGTTCTATCTGTTCGAGATCGGCTCCGGGATCAATGATGATAATATACCAATCGGATTTCAGAATGAATGTGTTGGAACAGGTAACACAGGGTTTTCTTATTAAAGGGTATATTTCAACACTATTGGACCCTGGTACGGTTGACCATTTATTCGGCTCCAGAACAGGTTCCTTTGAAATTATTGATTCCATAGCAGCAACCTCATGTATTTATTACAGCAGCACACCCATCTTCTTGATAAGTCACCGTTTTTTTGCAAAAAATGCAAAAAACATGGCAGAGAGACACATTATTCCCCCGGCCACGTAAGCATGGCTGAACCCATCCAGCAGTATGAATTGAGGAATATTTAATTGGCGCAAGTTTACACCTTTTGGGGCAAAATTTCCAAGCGAATCAATGAAAACATTTTCAAATATGGCAACACCAAAGACCATACTCAAATTAATGGCTGTGTTAAGAAGACCGGATGCCATACCTTCTTTCCCCTTTGAAGCGCAGCTCATAGCCATGTTATTAATGGGCGACAGGAAAAATACATAGGAGAAACCAAACATTGCAAGGAAAATTATTACAGGAATAAGCCCTTCGCTTTTAATACTATAGGAGAAGGCAAGGGTGTTTATTGTTGCTGCTGCCATGGCTACGACACAGAGAATACCCGGATTTCTTTTGTCTGAGAGCTTGCCTGCATATGGAGATACGAATACATAAATAAGGGAGTAAACAAGAAGAATCATCCCTGTTCCCGAAGGGTTTAGCCCTTTTATGAGTTCAAGATAGAAGGGAAGTAAAAATGAATTTCCGGCAATAAGCATGTATGCCGTCATTGTTGCGGATAATGCAAATGTGAATTTAGAGTTTTTCAGTGTGCCAAGGTCCAGAAGAGGGTCTTCATGCCTCTTTTCATGCGTGATAAATAAGAAGAGGGCCAAGAGAAAAACACCTATTGATGCAAAGGTTGGAAATGAAATCCAACCATATTTATTTCCAATAATGTTGCAGTAAAAGAGTGAAGAAAGAGCAATAAAGCTGAGAATTACCCCGTGAAAATCAAATTTACGCATAAAACCTGCAGATGCTTTATCATGATCGCGAACCGACGAAGGGATGAATATATGCGCGCAAATTATTGCGCCTATTCCAAGGGGTACGTTAATAAGGAATACTCCTCTCCATGATAAATATTCGGCTATAATACCACCTAACGGCGCCCCCGCGGCAACTCCGAGGGCTGTTGCGGATGCATTAATGCCGAAGGCCCATCCTAATTTATTTTCAGGGACAACCCGTGCAATGATTGCAAAACTTGCAGCCAGAAGCATGGAACTCCCCAGGCCATGAATTGTCCGGGCAATGGTCAGTGTAGTAATCCCTATGGATATGCCGCAGAAAAGCGACCCCAGTATAAAAACGCCATATCCGGCAATGAACATGTTTTTTTGCCCTGTCCTGTCGCCAAGTTTTCCAAAAAACATGAGAAAACATGTGATAACAAGGAGGTATACAGTTACAATGCGGGAAGCCTCACCGGTTCCGATATTAAAAACGTGGGAGATTGTAGGCAGGGAAATGTTGACAGTGTACATGTTCAGGCGGCTGAGAAAGGAGGCGAAGGCCACGCTCAGAACAATTAAATATAATTTTTTATCATCTCCTATCATAGTGTGCAAACAATCTACACTATCTTTGCTGTTTTTCAACAGTAAAATGAGGAATGCTTATCCTTGACGGTATTTTTATCCTTGCTGATTTTCTATTGCCTCCTTTCTTCTATTAAGGCGTAGGTATATCTTTCCCCTCATGGCTCATCACGTTTTTACGGTCAAACTCGTAAGGCGATAAAGGCAATTCACCTGTAAAAATGCTTTTTAGTTGCTTCACTAACTCGTGGTTTTCTCCAAGCACAGGAATAAGCGATTGTATAGTCCGACCGACAGTAGTGTTACATAAATCCTGGATTTCCTGTCTTACTTCTTCAGGAAGCATTTTATAACCTTGTACCACATGGCCTATCCATGCCGGCAGATAAGATGTTTCCATCTCTTTAGGGAACACATAACCTTCAAGCGATCCTACTTTTGCGGCAAAATCATATACATCCCTGTTAAATCCCATGCATTCCTCCCTTGTTGCTATATTTAGTATATATTTATAGCACCTGAAGACCTGAAGTGCAATGAGAACGAAACCGAAGTTGTGATGCCTGTGCCTTCAGAGCCCCGGAAGGTTTGTGGCCGTGAATTTCAGATTTTCCTTGAATTGCAAAGACATAAGTAGTAATGAATAGAAAAGCGGCAAGGGATCGTTGTATAAACGGAAAAGAATCGGAAGGGAAACGAGGGGTTGTAAAAGTAATGGACGTCAATAAAGAGTTTTTCAACATATATAATCATAACTTTGTTCGTCTGGCTGCGGCCGTACCGGAAGTAAGAGTGGCTGACCCTGTCTTCAACGCTGAAAAGACAATACTATTGATGCATAAAGCCGTTGAACAGAAAGCTATCCTGGCAGTTTTTCCCGAACTGGGACTTTCCGCTTATTCCTGCGATGATCTTTTCCACCAGCAGGCTCTTCTTGATGCCTGCTTGCAGGCGCTGTCGGATGTGCTTGCAGCGACGCGCGACCTCCCTGTCATAGCCACAGTTGGTCTGCCGCTGAAAATAAATGAAATGCTCTTCAATTGTGCTGTTGTTTTTTCTCATGGGCATATCCACGGAGTGATTCCCAAAACATATTTGCCCAACTACCGGGAATTCTACGAACTTCGGCAGTTTACGCCAGGCGACCGCTCTACGTGTGAAAGCATCAGGCTCCTCGATCAATCAGATATTCCCTTCGGCAACAGATTGCTCTTCAGGGTTGACAATCAGCCTCTTCTTACATTCTATGTAGAAATTTGCGAAGATCTATGGGTGCCGATTCCGCCGTCTTCCTATGCGGCATTGGCCGGAGCAACGATCATCCTTAACCCTTCGGCCTCAAATGTGACCGTAACAAAGGACGATTATCGGAGACAACTCACGGCCAACCAATCGGCGCGCTGCCTTGCAGCATATCTTTATACTGCCGCCGGATTTGGTGAGTCGACTACGGATCTGGCCTGGGATGGTCAGGCAATTATCTGCGAGAACGGCACTCGCATTGTTGAATCAGCACGATTTTTATACGACTCCCAGATCGTGACCGGCGATATAGACCTCGACCGTCTCAGTCAGGAACGCATGCGACAGAACAGTTTCAGCCAGGCTGTTGAACGCCATAGCGACGAGCTTGCCCGGTTCCGTGATGTCCATATTCAAGCGGATATTCCCTGTCACGGCAAACTGCCTCTTAAACGCGCCTATGAGAGGTTCCCTTTTGTGCCAAGCGACAGGACAAGGCAGGATGACCGATGTAAAGATGTTTATGAAATCCAGGTGCAGGGGCTTGTTAAAAGACTTAAATCAACGGACACAAAAAAGGTGGTTATCGGAGTATCAGGCGGACTTGATTCGACTCAGGCGCTTATTGTTTGCGCCCGTGCCATGGATGTAATGGGTCTTCCGAGATCGAACATAAACGCATTAATTATGCCCGGTTTTGCCACAAGCGCCCGGACACTTGATCAGGCGCGGCGTCTTACCGCAGCAGCGGGGTGTACAACCCGTGAAATTGATATAAAACCGAGTTGTATGCAGATGTTCAGCGACATAGAACATCCCTTTGCGGAAGGTCGGCCTGTTTACGACATTGCATTTGAGAACATACAGGCAGGCGAACGTACAAGTCATCTTTTTCGTTTTGCCAATCTTTATCAGGGGATGGTGGTCGGGACCAGCGACTTGAGCGAACTGGCCCTTGGTTGGTCCACCTACGGCGTGGGAGACCACATGGCCCATTACCACCTGAATGCGAGTGTTCCCAAGACGCTCATTCAGTATCTCATCAGATGGGTTGCGCAGAGGGGTTCTCTCGGCGACGAAGTAAGCCGGGTGCTTTTTGATGTCCTTGAGACTACTATCAGCCCGGAACTTATTCCCGGCAACAGCGAAGATGAGCCGGGACAACACTCTGAACATGTCATAGGCCCATATGAATTACAGGACTTTCATCTTTACTATATCCTCAGGTTCGGTTTTCTCCCCGGAAAGGTGGCTTTTCTCGCCTGGTCCGCATGGCACGATAAAAACGTCGGCCTCTGGCCCGATATACCCCGTGAAAGACGTCATGAATACACTATTGCCGAGATCAAAGAGTGGCTTAAGGTATTCATCGAGCGTTTTTTTAAGTCAAGCCAGTATAAGAGAAGTTGTATAGCCAATTCACCCAAGGTCGGATCAGGAGGGTCTCTTTCGCCGCGCGGTGATTACCGGGCGCCCAGCGACAGTGAAGCAACGCCGTGGCTTGCAGACCTCAGTTTTATTCCGGAGATAGAACAGGAATAAAATCAACTCAATTTATTACGGATTTTGTTTTTTCGACCGGGTATGCTATGATTAATAGAGTGGAACCACGAATCATTCCCCGGAAGGAACACCGCATATCACGAAAACAGTTGAGCCCCAATGCTCTGCGTACGCTCTACCGGCTCCATGCGCACGGTTTCATTGCTTATCTGGTAGGCGGATGTGTTCGCGACTTGCTTCTTGGCCGCAAGCCCAAGGATTTCGACATAGGAACGAATGCCACTCCAAGTCAGATCAAACGACTTTTTCGCAACTGCCGCCTCATAGGCCGTCGTTTCAGGTTGGCTCATATCCATTTTCAGAACGAAATTGTGGAAGTATCCACGTTTCGAAGGGCTGCTGTCGCTTCCGACAACCCGGACCCGGAAGAAACGGACCACAATAAACGTCTTCCCCGCCATGTGAAAGATGAGGACGGGATGGTTCTTGTGGACAATGTTTTCGGGACACCTGAGGAGGATGCGCTCCGTCGTGACTTTACCATCAATGCTCTTGCCTACAACATTGCAGATTTTTCAGTTATAGACTACAGTACCGGACTAAGCGATCTCCAGCAGCAGATGATTCATCCTATTGGCGACCCTCGTATCCGATTTACGGAAGATCCCGTGCGAATGCTTCGCGCTGTCAGGTTTGCCGCATCCCATGACTTTGCCATAGAACCGGCTGCCTGGGAAAGCATCTGTGATCTTTCCTCTATTATCACCCGTGTTTCACCGGCAAGGCTCTATGAAGAGATACAAAAGCTTTTCTTTCTTGGATCTGCCCGACCGGCCTTTAGTCTCCTGGAAAAGAGCGGGCTCCTTGCAGCTCTTTTCCCCGGCCTCATTAGTTGGATATATGGGAACAACCGCCGTTTGTTATTGCTGGATGCGAACCTTAAGCGCCTCGATGAGCTATATCAAAGCGGTACACCTGCATCACCGGCGCTGTTTATGGCAACGCTTTTCGGCCCTGGCCTGGAGAAAGCGGCGCTCGCACGTCACTATGACGGCATTCCCCGCCAGCAGGCAATAGATGAAACATGTGCGGTTTTCATGAAAGAAATCTCCAGGAACGTGTCCATTCCAGGACGGATCGGCGGTCAACTGCGCGCTATTCTTATTCTTCAGGTATTCATGCACAGAATACCGCCACGACGGCCGGCTTCCATTGCCGGCAGACCTGAATTCCAGGAAGCCATGGCGTATCTCCGTTTTACGGCAGAGACAAAAAGTGAATATCGAACCTCCCTGGAATGGTGGGAAGTTTTTCTTTTGAACACGCCTTCTGTAGTGCCTTTAGAGCCTCAACCCGATGAAATACCAACTAAAAAACGAAGAAAGAGGCGGCGTAAACCTCGCCGTTCCCGCCAGACTGCTGCCTGACCAATAAATTCGTACATCTTCACCTGATGCAAAAACTAAATTTGTGAATATCTAAAAAAAGTGACTTGACAAATATGTAATGCTTGGCTATACATAAAATTATTAAGATTAAAGTTGTATAGCAGTATGAAGCAGCCGGTAACATGTTTGTTGTTTTAATCTTTGTGTTTGGATGTGGTGCCGTGCATGATAAGTGTGCGGAGGTCGGCACAGATGTTAAAAGAATGTTCGACAGGAGCATGGCCGGAAGCAGACCATTTCCCACGCCTGTCTTGAAAACAGTCCGCAAGCAGGTGGACAGACGCCAGCACTGAAGGAATAGAAGGAGGGCCGAGATATGTGGGATAATATTGGTTACGGAAAATGTGAATTTTTCATCGAAAGCTATTTTGAATCAAAGAGAAAAGAAGCCTCTGATAATTTTATAAAACCGGCAATAACAATTTCACGATTAGAAGGAGCAGGTGGACATACGGTTGGTTCAAGCCTGGCAGAATATATGCAGGCACGCCTTCCTTCACATGGGATGTGGACTGTCTTTGACAGGAATCTCGTGGAAAAAGTGCTGGAGGACCACAACCTCCAAAAACGTGTTGCCGATTTCATGAAAGAAGATCACAAGGGCATGATAATGGATGCAGTCGAGGAGTGGCTGGGTTTTCATCCGTCTACCTGGTCGCTTGTAGAAAAGATTAATGCAACAATAATAAGCCTTGCGCAAATGGGGAATGTTATTCTTGTGGGTCGAGGGGGCAGCATTGTTACACGCGATCTGCAGAACGTTTTTCGTGTACGCTTGGTCGGTTCGCTTGAAAAGAGAGTTGAACAAATCCGGAAGGTCTACGATCTCGATCAAAAAGCCGCCCAAAATTATATCAAGAAGGAGGATGAGGGAAGCAGACGATATGTAAAAGATAATTTTGACAAAGACATCAATGATCCGTTGCTCTATCATGTAACCATAAATACGGATATGGTTGATTACGATGATGCCGCCCGTTTGATCGGCGACGAAGTGATTAAACGTTTTAAATTAGACAGGTCCGTGAAAACTACTGGAAGCAGGAGCAGTGTAACTTAACAGCAGGAACTCATTTTATTTAGAGGGAGGTGCTGGTATGCGCGATGTAATACAAAAGATCATCGCGACGGAGGGTGATGCAAAGCTTATAGTCGAAGCGGCTAAGGCTGAAGCGGATCGTATCTTGTCGGACGCTCAAAAGAAGGGGCATGATATTGTTGAACTGGCCCGTCAGGAAGCAACCATCGAGGCCGGTAAAATTTTGAATGCCGCATTAGAAGCAGCCGAACATGAAAAACAGTTGAATTTAACAAACGCTGCCGTTGAAATTGAAAGTCGGATAAGACTTGAGCCTGCCGTAAAGCAGCGGGCTGTTGAAGGGATCGTCCGGTGCGTGTGCAAACAAGCGTAGCCGACTCCGGCGCTCCTTCGTTTATTGCTTCAACGCGACATATAGCAAACGATCCCGATTTTCTCACAGCACGTCTTCATGCCCGCCACAGTCGTATGGCTGAGGCGGAAAAACTTGATGTTCTATGCCACATCCGGAGTCTTCCGGAATTTTTTTCCATAATTTTCCCAAAGTCTGAGATTAAACAAAACCTTGATTTCCAGCGGCTATTGCTGCATGAACTGATAGGCGAAATATCCGGTTTCCGTGCTTACATGTCCGGTCCAGGAGCCGACCTGCTCGATTGGATGCTGGTCCGGTTTCAGATGGAAAACTTGAAAGTATTGATGCGGGCATGTTTGACAAAAGCGCCCATTGAAGAAACTGAAGGGCATCTCATCTCCCTTCCTATGGAATTGATGCTTGATACCGGAAGGCTGGCCGCAGCGGAATCTCCGGAAGATTTTATCCGTCTGCTCCCAAGGGGGCTCCTTCGGGAAAATCTTGCGAAGGCGCTTGAAATATATCGTGATTATCCCCGAACGTTCTTTTTTGAGGCAGTGCTGGACCGCTACTATTTTCAGGGGTTGCTTGCGAGAATGGAAAAACTCTCACAGGAAGACCGGGAAATTGTCAGACCAATGGTTTGTCAGGAAACGGATATTTTTCACCTCATGCTGGTTGTTCGGGGAAAATTCCATTACAGCCTGACTCTGGAAATGTTACGGCCGTTACATGTTGCAGGGGCCCGGATCTCTCGCGGGCTTTTTACTGCCATGCTTAATGACCCGGATATCTATACATCAGTGGATCGCGTCGCGAAGCGCGTCCTCGATACAATGCCTTTTGAACATGGAACGAACGATGGAACGACGGCTATTGATGCCTCAGTTTTCGAGAGTTTATCGTGGAACAGGTTCTTTCGTCTGGCAGGAACGGCTTTTCGTAAGAGCCATATGGGATTGGGGGCAATTATCGGCTACGCGGGTCTTCGTCGTGTGGAAGCGGCTAATCTTATCACGATTTCCGAGGGGATTCGCATTGGCATGGCTGCAGAGACAATCCGTAGACATTTGATCCCAAGGACTGATTTAGAGGGGGCGCATGTTTAGAACAGTGCCCATGATGCGGATGCAGGCAGTTGTGCTCGCCCGGGACGAGCGGGCCGTACTCAAGGGATTGGGGCACTTAGGGGCAGCGCATCTGACGCGCATGCCTTCCGGGTCCGAAACAGCGCCTTTGACGCCTGTTGACTATTCCGGGGAGCTGGCGCGATATGATCGCATGAAGACTCGTGTTCAGGAGCTTCGCCAATCATTAGAGATACTTCCCCAGACCAAAGAACCCCAACCGGTAAAACTGGCATTGAATCAGGTCGAAGAGAATCTTTCACTTATGGAGCAAAAGGCCGGTGAACTATTGGGACAACGCCAGCGTCTTGTGCAGCACCGGAAGGAACTGTCCGTTATCTGCGAACAGGTATCGAACTATCGTGGATTTGAAATTCCCTTAGACGGGCTCGACAGTTTTTCATTCCTCCATTTTGTTGCAGGGAGTTTGCCGGAGCAAAATCTTGAAAATCTTAGAAGAGAAACCGGCGAAAATGTGGTGCTGATTCCTGTAGTGCAACAAAAAGGTAGACAGTCGCTTTTCGCGATAACCACCCGACAGGACGGACCCGCATTGGAAAGGGCATTACAGCAGGCCGGCTTTCAACGCGACTTGCTTCCTGTAGTCGAAGGTTCAACAGTGGATAATCTCTCCGAAGAAAGAGAGAGAGATAGAGAGCAGTTAGCGGCAGAATTGGAGCAATTGAACGGTAAGCTAAAGACGACGGCAGCCGGGTTTGCACTTCCCCTTGTTGAAATTGAAGAGATTGTAGATACGGAATATAAGCTCCTGGACGCAAGCCAGAAGTTTCCACGAACTGAAGCTTCTGTCCTGATTACAGGATGGGTTCCTGCCGGCGATATGGCCGTCCTGGAACAGCGTATAGGAGAGATCACAGACGGGCGGTATATTATTCAGACTACTCTTCCGGACCCTTCATCAGAAGAACAGGTCCCTGTTCTTCTGAGACACTCGCGACTGCTGCGCCCTTTCGAAATGCTGGTTTCAACATATGGCCTTCCGAATTACCGGGAGCTGGAGCCGACATTGTTTGTTGCGCTTAGTTATATAGTAATGTTCGGAATGATGTTCGGCGATGGAGGGCACGGTATGGTGCTTGCTGCCTGCGGCTTGATTGCCTTGCTTGCCGGCCGTTCCCGGAATATTCAGGATATTGGTGTGCTCCTTCTTTTCGGGGGTTTGTCCAGCACCATCTTTGGCGTGGTCTACGGGAGTTACTTTGGCATCGAAACATTAAAAAAATATGCTCTATGGCATGATCCTCTGGAAGGCGATCCCATGCAGTTGATGTATGGCGCCATGGGGATTGGTATCACGATGATCAGTATCGGTCTTATATTGAATGTTATTAATCGCTTTAGGCAGGGCGATGTGGTCGGCGGCATACTCGATAAATTCGGTCTCATCGGCCTTCTATTTTACTGGGGTACTTTGGTTCTCTTAATAAATGGGACGGCTATCCGGTCGCGCGGACTCATGGGCGTATCGATCTTTCTGTTTCTCATAGTGCCCATAGTCGGTTGGTCCCTCAAGGAACCTATAGAACATTTCCTGAGCCACAGAGCCGGTAAGCACAATGAGTCGAGCGAAGGCATGACCGGCGCTTTTATAGAATCGTGTGTAGGGGCCTTTGAGGCGATTCTCAGCTACCTTGCGAATACTATAAGTTTTGTCCGTCTTGCGGCCTATGCCATGAGTCATGCGGCATTGCTTTTTGCGGCCTTTATGCTTGCTGCTGAAGTCAGATCTTTTCCGGTCGGAGGAAGCATATTCAGTATTATTGTTATTATTATAGGCAATATTATAGCCATTGTGCTGGAGGGCGTTATTGCTTCAGTACAAGCATTGCGTCTTGAGTATTATGAGTTTTTCGGCAAGTTTTTTTCCGGTAGCGGCCAGCCCTTTGAGCCCTTTTGTTTAAACCCGGACGATAAGGATCCGGGGTCGTGATAGAGTGTGCCATTATTACTACACACAGATCGGGCGGGATGAGATTGGTCGTAGATGACAGACTGTTATTGCGGCAATGATGTTGAAAAAGACAGCAGGCTGCTTCGCAGCCCAGGTTATCGGAGGTGTAATATGATAAAGTTGTTGTTCCGGCGAATCGGACAAATTGGAACTGTTCTGGCGTGGATAATTTTGCCCTCTTCGGCGGCTATTGCAGAAGAAGCCGCCCGCGGAAGCGCACCGACAGATATGGTATCGGCGTACAAAGCCATCGGCTTGGGACTGGCAGCCGCTTTTGCCATTGCCATGAGCGTCCTTGGCGCAGGCCATGCTGTAGGACGGATCGGGTCGGCAGCGCTTGGTGCGGCAGCGGAGAAACCGGAACTCCTGACCCGCAGTATCCTCTTCGTGGCATTGGCGGAGGGGCTGGCAGTGCTTGGTTTTGCTATTGCCATGATGTTGATACAAAAAATTTAAGAGGTAAATAAGTGAAGTTTTATTGCATTGCCGACGAGGATACGGTGCGCGGCTTCCGGTTGGCAGGCATAGAGGCTCATGCTGTAGCAACGGCGGAAGAGGCTCAGGCTGCCATCAATGAAACTGCGGCCCGAACCGACTATGGAGTTCTTATCCTTACCGAAAAAGTGGCTGCCTGGATTCGCCCGCAGGTAGAGATTATTCGATTGGAAAAGGACCGCCCGCTGATCGTGGAGATACCGGGGCCGGAAGGACCGTTATCAGGGCGTAAAAGCCTGCGTGAATTAGTTCAGGAAGCTGTTGGTGTTAGTGTTGGTTAAGGGGGCATGAGGATGACAACGAATCAAAACTCTACTGAAAAATTGCACGAAGAGATACTTGCTGAAGCTCGAAGAGAGAGTGAGGAAATTATTATTCGTGCGAGGCAGGATGCAGAAATATTCTTAACCAGCGCCGATGCCGTGGCTGACCGGACGCGGCAGGAGCGGCTTGACCAGGCCCGTGCTGAGGCCGCTCTCCGGAGTAATTTAATCCGGGCTACGATCCCTGTCGAAACCGGCCGGTTACGCACGTCGCGCGTTGAGACATTACTTGAGTCAGTACATGAGGAAGCACGCAGGCGATTGCTGTCCCGTGAAGGTATTGAATATCGCGAAACTGTGATTACCCTTGCTTCTGATGCTATATGTCAGATGACAGGAGATACATTTGTCGTGAAGCTCTCGCGGGCTGATCAAGCCATTCTTGGAGACGGACTGGCGGAGGGGATTGCACTTCGCGTCGGCCGATCAGTGAATATTACCGTTTCACTCGAACCGGACATTACAGAAAGCGGTGTTATGGTTGAGGATGGGGAGGCTCGCCAGGTTTGGGATAACCGTCTTCTGAAAAGGCTGGAACGATTGTGGCCGGAACTGCGGAGACTGATAGCAGTTGAAACTTCCCTTGTTCTGAAAAGAGGATTAGGAGGGAATACCTTATGACCACTACTGTCAGGAGCACTGAGGCGACGGCCATACGTATCAGCGGCCCTATTGTAACCGCTAAAGGCATGTACGCAGCCCAGATGTACGAAGTTGTTGAGGTAGGTGATCTGGGCCTGGTGGGAGAAGTGGTGCGGCTTGTCGGAGATAATGCCACCATTCAGGTATATGAGGACACCACCATGCTGAAGCCTGGCGCGCCCATCCGGCGTACCGGAGCGCCTTTGTCCGTTTGGCTTGGTCCCGGGCTGGTAGGCAACATTTACGATGGCATCCAGCGTCCGCTGCCGGGCATTCAGACACATAGCGGCGCATGGATTCGTCGCGGTGAAAAGGTTGATCCACTGGACACGGAAAAACAATGGACCTTTGAACCACAGGTGAAACCCGGTGATGTATTGACAGCCGGGCAGGCCATCGGTGTAGTCGCCGAGACGCCGCTGGTAACGCATCGGATTATGACACTGCCTGATTGCAGCGGTACAGTAAAGTCCATTGTTAATAAAGGGGATTATAAAATCCTTGATCAGTTGGCTGTAATCGAAACTGCAACAGGCCCACGGGAAATCGCTATGCTTCAGAGATGGCCTGTTCGTGTACCCCGTCCCATTCGCGAACGATTGCGTATTACCGAGCCCCTGATTACAGGGCAGCGCATCATTGACACGTTTTTCCCTATCGGCAAGGGCGGCGCTGCGGCTATTCCGGGAGGGTTCGGTACAGGAAAGACAATCACTCAGCACCAGCTTGCAAAGTGGTCGGATGCTGAAATTATCGTCTTTATCGGTTGCGGGGAAAGGGGCAATGAAATGACTGAGGTTCTCCGTGAGTTTCCGGAACTGAAAGACCCACGTTCCGGCAGGCCTCTTATGGAGCGGACAATTCTCATAGCCAATACCTCGAATATGCCTGTGGCGGCAAGGGAAGTGTCCATCTATACAGGTATTACACTGGCCGAGTATTACAGGGACATGGGCCTCAGCGTCGCGGTATTCGCGGATTCTACCAGTCGTTGGGCTGAGGCGTTGCGCGAACTCGCCGCGCGGCTTGAGGAGATGCCTGCTGAAGAAGGATTTCCGGCTTCACTGCCTACGCGTCTGGCTCAGTTTTATGAACGAGGCGGTGCTGTTACTACGCTTGCAGGGGATCGGGCTTCCGTAAGCATCGTGGGTGCTGTCAGTCCTCCCGGAGGTGATTTTTCCGAGCCTGTTACCCAGCACACACGCCGGTTCATCCGCTGTTTCTGGGCTCTCGACACGGAACTGGCAAATGCCCGCCATTATCCTTCAATACATTGGCTGCATTCTTATTCGGAATATGTGGAGGATGTCAGTTCCTGGTGGCAGAAAGAAGCTCCCGACTGGGTTGAACTGCGCACAGAGGCCTTAACGCTCCTCCAGAGGGAGGACCGTCTCCAGCAAATAGTCAAGCTTGTGGGACCCGATGTTCTGCCGGACAGCCAACGGTTGATTCTTTTCATCGCGGAGATTATGAAAGACGGTTTTCTCGCCCAGGGTGCTTTTGACGAAAACGACATGTATTGTACGCCGGAACGTCAGGTCAGCCTCCTGCGCGTTATTCTTAGTCTGTATCGCAGAGGCCGGGATTTGATTCAAGGCGGTGTGCCGTTAACGCGAATCCGCTCATTAGGATGTGTGCCGCAGATACTGCGCGCGAAAACGGCTTTCAGCAACACTGATATTGAAAAGATGACGGAGCTGGCAAAGAAGGTATTGGATGAAACGGAGATGCTGGCAAAAGAGTATAATAAATGAGGGTGCCTTACTATGCATATGAACTTTGACGTAGAAGATAGGGGATTGCAGTACGTCGGCGCGTCGCGCATTGAGGGGCCGCTGGTTGTGGTGGAACGGATTCGTGACGTGGGCTACGATGAGATTGTTGAGATTCTCGACTCAGCCGGTCGTCCCCGTCTCGGACGCGTCCTTGATATTTCTGAAACTCAGGCTGTAGTACAGGTTCTGGAAGGTACAACAGGCCTTTCAAACCAAAGCCTGCACGCGCGTTTCCTGGGAGAAAGCTTTCGCCTGCCTGTGTCCAGGCAGATGCTGGGACGTATATTCGACGGTCTCGGTAGACCGGCAGACGGCGGTCCGCCCGCTCTTGCCGCGGAGCGGAGTGATGTAAACGGAATGCCCATCAACCCTTACGCGCGGCGATATCCCCGTGAATTTATACAAACGGGCTTATCGGCTATTGACGGGATGAACGCCCTTGTCCGCGGCCAGAAGCTGCCAATATTTTCCGGGAACGGGCTTCCCCATGACCGGGTGTCTGCCCAGATTATGCGTCAGGCAAGACTGCTTGATGAAGAGGTTGAATTTTCAATTGTTTTTGCTGCTATGGGCGTGAAGAATGATGTTGCCGAATTTTTTATTCGTAACTTCAGGAATTCCGGAGCCCTTGCCCGCGCCGTCATGTTCTTCTCTCTGGCTGATGCCCCCAGTGTGGAGCGACTTCTTACACCACGTGTCGCCCTGACTCTGGCCGAACATCTGGCCTTTGAATGCGGCCAACACGTACTGGTACTGCTAACTGATATGACAAACTATTGCGAAAGCCTCCGCGAAGTGGGAACTGCCAGGGGCGAGATTCCAGGCCGTAAAGGCTATCCCGGTTATCTCTACTCGGATCTTGCCAGCATCTACGAAAGGGCAGGCCGTATCGAAGGCTCGCCCGGCTCCATTACGCAAATGGAAATATTGACCATGCCTGCCGATGATATCAGCCATCCTGTACCTGATCTTACCGGCTATATTACCGAAGGGCAGATAGTGCTGGATCGCGATCTCTTTCAACGCGGCGTTTATCCGCCCATTGCAGGCCTCCCGAGCCTGTCGCGTCTGATGAAGGATGGCGTCGGTAAAGGATATACCAGAGAAGATCATCCTGTTCTCGCAAGCCAGTTATTTGCCTGCTATGCCTATGTCAAGAGGGTGAGGGGACTGGCCGATGTTATCGGCGAAGAGGAACTGAGCACACTTGATAAGCAATATCTTAAGTTCGGCGAAGCTTTTGAAATGCGTTTCCTGAACCAGGGTGAATTTGAGAACAGGTCTATTGAGACCACGCTCGAACTCGGCTGGGATGTGTTGTCCACATTGCCCAAGGATGAACTGCACAGAGTGAGCGATGCTCTGCTTGAGAAATATTACCATGAGAAAGAGGAGAACATTACCCCCATGCCTCAGTAGGCGTAGGCGGGGTAGGGTGGATATATGGGAAAACTGAACATAGCGCCGACCAAATCGAATTTGCTTGTACTGAAAAAGCAGCTTGCCTTTGCCGAAGAGGGCTACGACCTCCTTGAGCAAAAACGGCAGATCCTTATTTTCGAACTTATGAGCCGCCTGAATCGTGCCCGTGATGCCGAGCAGAGCGTTGAAGAAGCTCTTCGCAAAGCCTTTGCGGCATTGCGCGAGGCCCAGTTGGACGGAGGATCGGAGACTGTTGAGCGGGCAGCTCTTGCCGTGAAGATGGATCATCAGGTGGATATCTCCGACCAGCATCTTATGGGCATGAAGATTCCCAGCTTGACAGTCCGAACAGAGCCGGTCAGTGTCCAGTTTGGCGTGGGTGGAACTTCGTCTAATACTGATACTGCCATGAGCCGTTTTGTTGAAGTGCTTCCACTGCTTGCTGAATTGGCGGAATTGGAAAATATCGTAATGCGTGTGGCAAGGGAACTTCGTAAAACCCAGCGGCGCTGTAACGCGCTCTCCAAGATTTTTATGCCGGACTACCGGGAAACGATAAACTATATAATGGGCTCCCTTGAAGAACGTGAGCGTGAGTCCTTCGTTATCCTGAAAATGATCCGCGATCGCCTCGAGCAGTTACCCTCCGAGAATACTTAGATCACTTTGCCATCAACTATTAAATTACCCGATTGAACCCTGCGAAAACGAAGGTATTATCAAAAGTTCTTTGAAGCATTGTCTTGCTCCCGGAGGGACACCGGGAGCAAGAGCGAAAATGTAGTTGTTGTTAGTCGTTTATAGGAATTATCTTCCAGGCAATAGCGCGATAGTCACTTTTATCAGGGTCGCCGATGAGCGTTAAGATCTTTTGCAACTTTGTTAGTGGATACCCAAAGCTTCCTTCGTCCATGCAACACCAATTAGCCTGCTTTAAAAAAGTTCTGCCACCGTACTCGGAAAGACTACTTGTTGAACCTCCCATATAAAGCAGTTTTTCTGGATTGTCATAATACTCAATAATATATAAATCGGCAAACCGATCTGCGTTGCTGTATGCTCTTAACGGGGTAATCCTGTACAACTGCCCGGACACCTTTGTTGTGTTTGAAAAATAATAAGGATCGTCCGGAATCTTGGCGCAAGCTAATGTTCCGTGAAAAGAGAAGTCATTACCATATTTTTCTTCATATGCACATTCTGTCAGCAATTGGCCTGTTTTAATGTGCTGGATCCAGTAGACATTCTTCTCGTCAATAACACGGCATCTGATAAATCGCCATATTGCATTATCATTGTCTTTAGTAAAGACGGTCGGCGTAGTATATACGGGTAGAAATCCCGGACTCCAATTCAATGCCTGTTGGTCACTGGTCATGGGGGAAAGGAATACTGTTTTATAGTCAAAGGGATCTTTTTCGATTACCTCCGGCGCCTTCCAGTATTTCAGCACCTCGTCTCTCTTTGCAGCAGGCAAAAGGTCAACGGTCCTAACCAGCTTATTGTAATCAATAACAGCCCAATTTTCAGGTTTCTTAACTGTTTCGGGCCAATTAGACGGCGATGAAGCTAATGTCGTGTCTCCGCCGATTGCCTGGAATTTGTTGGATGTCATTTGCTCCAGCACTTTCTTATATGAAGCATTTCCTTCTTGATTAACAAAGCCGCCGCCTCCTTTAGCATTATCGGCCATTGCATTAATCGCAATGGTTGTTAATCTTTCATACGTCTCATCAGAAATATCAGCGCTGCTCTGTTCGCTGTGTACAAAGTAAAGCCTGCCGCCAAGGGTCACATCTACAGGAAAAGCATGGCCATAAGTATCAAAAGCTTCCTGAAGCGCTGATGTTTTTTCATCATCCCTTTGTTTCGCCAATGCATTGTCTATGCAATCCAGAAAGGCTTGTGTAACTTTCGTACGCTCCTTCAAAATTAATCTAACTCTCGGATATTCCCAAACTCCAGTCATGTAAACACTCTTTGATGCTTTAAGGGAGTTGGTGTGAACTTTATTGGAATTCTCAAATGACAACGCGCAAAATGGGAAACCGATACCCGCATCTTCCTTTGTGTACCCTGCTGCAACGAGATTAGCGGATTCTTCTGTATAGCTTACGGCGCTATAAACAACTGCTGCAAGGTGCATATCTTCATAAAACGAAATGTCTTTTTCGTCGTAAACCCAGTCTACCACAGGTTTGTCGGCACGATGATGCTTTTTGGAATCAGGGTTCAACGCGTCAGTCATGTTGGATGCAAAAGTCAGACTATTACTCTGTATAATGGTGAGCCATTGGATGGCATTAAGTGTACCGGGGGCAACTATCTCTTTGTCTGAATAATTTATCCCGAGTTCAGTTGGGATGCTGAATGGAACATTGTTGAAGGTAAAGTCACTTTTTGAGAGATCAAGGGTCGTCCCGGCCGGTAAATGCGGAATATCCGGCATCGGCGGGGTCTTTTTATTATTAATTGCATCTTTTGCCCGCTTGATTTCGTCTTGCTTCTCCTTGACTTTCCGAATCAGTCGAGCGATTGTTCCCGGTTTTTCAGCAGGCAGCAACGTTTTAATTATTTCTTCTGTCAGGTCCTCAACATCGTAATATTCAGCATTATAAAAAATATCGATTAATGAGTCCATCCCGTTTTCTTTAAGTAATTTTGAAACATCTGTTCCATTCTTATCCGGCATAATTTCTCCTCAGGGATAAATTTTACACAAAAAAACAATATTGAACGATAATGGTATAAAAGCCGATATTTGTGCGTAAATTCCTTTCTATGTGCACAATATGATCACTTTGCCGAAGTAACGTATTTCAACATATGAGAAGTTAAGTTCCCTCCGTATGCCTGTTTCAATTTGTTGAACCAATTGTTAAAATCGGGTGACGGGATCTGATATTCGCCGAAGTTTGGATCAAAGGCACTGACATAATTTTCAACCGGTACAAACGCTCCGCCACGGCTTTTCAATGAACGAAAAAAACCGATGGTATGGGCGCCGTCAGCGCCGCGTACAGCGCCAGGAAACCAAAATGAATAGATGAGGCCTGAGTAGTCAGGCGCTGTTATATTTTTCTCTAAAGCTGCTTGATCGAAAGCACTGAAATCAAAAGCCATCTTTTTCTCAATCAGCCCTCGGGCGCCAATCATCATTGTATCGGCTTTTTTATAGGAATCTCTGTCTTCGGTCCAAAAATCAATAAATGCTTTTTGAAGAACCGGGTTTCCGGCGCCATTGTTTTTCGCAAGACTGCTCATGCGTTCCTTCGGGATAGTGCCTGAAACCGACCCGCCGCTCATGAACATAAAACTAATCCACTCAATCGTAAAGTTGTGACATGCTCCCTTAGCCGCCGCTTTGGACTGAATACCGAGTGGCGCCATAACCGCTACCTGATCGAACTCTGAAATAAGATTGTCTTTCATTGATCTTTCTCCTCCTATGAATTTAGGTGCCTTAAAATAGAGCAATAATGCTCTAAATATGTTGCAGGTTATACAACGGAACTGATAGAAACTGCCTTCCATAAGGTATGCCTACCAATCACCGTGGGGCGCTACTAATTTATTCGTTCATCATTTTCTTGTCTTTTGCACAGAAACAACCAATAATTCACGTTGTACCGGGCAGCGGCGCAATTAATCTTACCGGGTTCCCCAATCTATCCTTTCATCCTTGCCCAAAAGCAAGTAAATATCAAGCATAATTGTGTACTAATTTAGTATGCAACATTTGACAGAGAATACCATATTACCATGATTTTGTTTGATTTATTTAATTTCATCGGGTAATATTCTGTATATTAAAAAATTAAATAAGGGGGATGCAATGGCAACAAAGAAGACAGCGGAAAGCCCGGAATTTTTGTATTTGCCCATGGGGAGTATTATTGTAGAAGAACAGATTCGTTCAAAGATCGACATGACAAGCGAGTCCTTTAAAGCTCTTATGGAGTCAATCAAGAACAAGGGCGTATTGGAGCCTGTACTTGTAACTCAAAAAGATGACAAATACCTGCTCCTCTGCGGGGAAAGACGGTTTCTTGCAGCTCAGAAGCTGGGTCATGAATCCATCCCGGCAAGAATTGTAAATGCAGTAACAGAGAAGGGCGAAATCCTTGCTATCCAGTTAGTAGAAAACCTCCAGCGGGAGGACTTAAATCCCATAGATCAGGCCAAAGGGATTCTTGCCTTTTTTCAGGCAAAACATCCTGACATGGGATACAATCTGGATGGGGTAATGAGTGAGCTGGTGAGGTATACTCGTAAACCAGAAACCCTGTCGGAAGCAATCGTTAAAACAGTTTTAACGATTGCTGAAATCGTCGGGAAGTCAATAATGACGCTGTACAACACAATATCGCTTTTAAAACTGGTTCCTAAAATTCAGGAAGCAATTTCAAGTGGAAAACTGCCTGTTTCACAGGGTTATATTTTCGCTGCTAACCTCGGAAGTCCTGATTTTTTTACCATCTTCGATGAAATAATGAAGTCCCCAGTCACTAACGCTAAATTAGAAAAGATGCTTACCGCTTACAAAAAGGCCAAACACCTGCCCTCGGGTGTCTTAGTCGGGGGGAAATCAACATATCAGAAACCTATGCCTATTAAAAAGAAGGTTGTGGTCTTACAAAATGCAAAATCATACTTTGAGAAAAAGACCGGGATGTACGCGAAATCAGATATTCAGACATTCATTAATGAACTGCGTATTTTAGCGTCTTTCATGGAAGAGCAGCTTCAGAAAGCCCCGGAAACTGTAAATCTAAAAAAACCGGACAATAAACCAAGGCCGCAGATATAGGGGCGTGCGCCTTCGGGGACTGTGATTGCGAAGCAAACATTTCTAAAAACCTGGCAACTCTGTTAGGAAGAAAACAGCAGTCTTTACGGGTGGGTTTGTTCATGGGGATAATGAAATTGATATAGAAAAAGGCAAAATATTTATAATACAATAGACAAAAAGAAAGGTGGTGAAATATATGGGAGTTGCAGCTAAAAGAATTGATCATCCTTACATAACAACAGATAAAAAGATTAGAAACGGTGAACCGATTATATCAGGTACCGGCATCCGTGTTCTTGATATTGCAATCAGATATGGACTTATGGGGATGTCTCCCGAGGAAATTACCAACGCTCACCCTCACCTTAATCTTGCACAAGTTCATGATGCCCTTTCTTATTATTATGAAAACAAGAATAGGATTGATAAAACATGGAAAAATGAACTTGAAGAAATAGATAAATTTGAATCCTCACGTTCATCAGTCCTGGAGAAAAAGCTTGGGAAAATTAAAAATCTACATAGATGAAAATGTTGATATCTCAATAGCAAAAGGATTAACAAAACAAGGAATAGAAGTCTTTACCGCGGTTGATGAAGGCTTAATCGGGCAATCCGATATGGAGCATTTCAATTATGCTCGCAAAATTAATGCTGTCTTGTTTACCCAAACTCTACACCATGATGATTTTGCCTTCATAAATGGTCGGATATTTCCGACTAAGATAGAAGATTATTGTCGGATATTTCCGATTATATATATGACCCCCTATTCGTCATATTTTTTATGTCTAACGATATTCAATAATTAGTATGACTTCCTCCCGTGGCACAACATATGCATCATAACTAAGATATGAAGCTAAACAATAAAAAACAGGAGGAAAATATTATGAAGAAAGGTTTCATGTTAGCAATCGCATTGCTGATCAGCGTAACATTCGTTTCAATGGGTTTTGCTCAGGCACCAAAGGCAGCAGCTCCGGCAGCAGAGAAAGCAGCAGTAGGAGCCGAGAAAGCAGCCGATAAGGCAGCACCGGCAGTTGAGAAAGCAGCAACCGACAAACCGACAAAAGCAGATAAGAAAGCGGCTGCTAAGGCGGCTAAGGCAGCAAAGGCAGAGAAGAAAGCGGCTGAGAAAGCGGCAAAGGCAGAGAAGGCAGCAGCAGCTAAGGCAGCAAAGGCAGAGAAGGCAGCAGCAGCTAAGGCAGCAAAGGCAGAGAAGAAAGCACCGGCACCTGCACCCGAGAAAGCACCTGCACCTGCACCGGCAAAGTAATAAAAAATCATATTGCATAGAAAAAAAGGAGCGGATTACCTGCTCCTTTTTTTATTATCCTCTGAACTTTTATTTTTTTACACTCCATTAAAATCGATATTCCAAAGACATCGAGTAGCTTGTCTGTTGCGACCAGACTTTGACACCGTGTGAGAAGCCGAAGTCAATACCGGATGCCTCATTTACAAGACGGTGGCTGCCGGTTGTGGTAATCTGGAGATAGTCAACCTCGAAACCCAGGAAAAGGTTTTTTGACAAACCCTTTTTTAAGCCGGCAGATGCGTGTAATGCTTCGCCGTATGTAGTTTCATATGTATATCTGTTGCCTCCTCTGAGTAAATGATGGTCTTCGTTACTGCCTTCCACATAGGCCCAGTCGAGCTGCATCAGGAACTTCAGGGATGATATATTTGTAAATTGCCCTATATCAATACTTGACCGTATCCCGGTAAAATATTGCCAGTATGTCTGCTTGAAACGAATTCCGTTTCCTGGCAGGGATACGGGAGGTCCCCCATTAAAGGGTTCGTACTGTGTCCCGTCATGAGTAACCATGTGAAAATTCTGATAGCGGAATCCCACAACCGGCCGCAGGCTGAACCATTGAGGCAGCCCCAGCCAGTCGGAGACTTCAAGGTCTATATCGAACCTGGCCATATAGCTGGGTTCCATACGACAACTGGATTCGCTGTAGATGGTTTTCCGTCCCGGCGCAGCTTCATCATCCCAATCTGAGTCTTTCATGCGCCCCTGGGCATCCCCCAGCGCATTTGTGAGCACTTCGCCGCCTATGGAGAATCTGGGATAGTTTAACCTCAGTTCTACACCGCCCCACCACGTGTCCAGGGGGAATTCCAACCGGCTGAGAGGGGCTTGATAGGGAGGAAAAGGATTGCCGAATTCGTAAGATGTGTGGCTGTTGTCAAAGTATTTTACCTTCACTCCCAGCGAGAGATGCTTAGACAATTGCGTGGTTGCTTCTTTCTGAAAAGCTGAGGTTTCTGTTTTTACAGACAGCACAGTCTCTTCTTTTTCAGAAGCAAAAACCAACGAGACACTCAATAGAATAAGAAAAAATACCAGATAAAATATGTTCCGGAAAGTCGGGAGGCGAAAAGCGTGTATTACTGGAAATATCAAATAACTTGCTCCATATAAAATCTTTCAGAGATATTAACAGGGATATCGAACCATTTTATGTGTTTGCCTGAAAACTGTCAATAACATTATTTCAAAAAACACATCCAATTAACTCTTCGTCACGGTCTTATTTCAGGTTCATTCTGACCCCTGTTGCCTATGGTAGACAATTCTACTCAAGAAGGAAGGCGACATGAATATTGTCCGTGCCTACTGTTGACATCAGAGGTCAGTGTGCTCCCATTCTTTTTACCGGTAACAATTGCGGGTTGTCATTCAAATTAAGGGATGACCCAGGATGCGTCCATTTGATTATCTTTCCAATGAAATTTAGCCCGGATGTGCCCCGTCAGTTTCAACAACAGCCAGTCCATTTCATCGAATTGGCAGACAATTGCTGCAAAATTTTTACGGCCCACCGAACTGTCAAGCAATTTGGGCGCTTTATCCCGGAGAAAATCCGGGAGACCCGAAGTGGGTTTTTCCGTGGGCGAACCCGGCGGGATTTCGGCGCAGTAGTTGATTCGATGGGGCAGGCGCACCTTTTCCCATTGGGATTCAGCCGTGTTATCGTTGGTATGAACGGAAGCGATTCCGGAAAGGCGCAACTGCAGCCACTTCTTAGGATTATAGAACAACCAGCTTACATTGGGATTATCTCGAATCTGTAAAACCTTGGGACCTCGGGCATCACAGTAACATACCAATGTCCGGTCTTTTTCTGAAAACTCCCTCAGAATGACGATCCGCACCTGGGGTTTATTATTATCGATGGTGGTAAGGGTTGAGTGGTGAAACGGACTCCTGAAGTTTCGAACGCCGTCATGGAGAAATTTCCAGCTTGATTCGAGAACGTCATCCAGTGTTAAGATATTTTCCTTTTTTCTGAAGATTATATAAACTCCCGAGAAGTAATCCTCCTTAACTAAACCACCATCGGCTGAAGCCATTGGTGGTTTAGTTATTATCATTTCCGTATATGATCCTTTCCGGTTCCCTTGCTCATAACCTTCAAAGAAAATATTAGAGCCAAAAAACAGATTATCCCGCCGAAAATATAGGCATTGCTGAATCCTGTATTCATTGACTGTTGCGAGGGATCGTTCATTGCGACATGGCCGGCCAGCGAAACCCCCTGGTGGGGAATATATTGAGAAAAAATAGTTTCGAAAACGGTTACACCCAGAACCATGCCGAAAGTATTCATTGTATTGTAGATTCCTGAAGCAGCGCCCTGTTTCTCCAAAGGGGCAAGTTTCATAGTCTGATTATTGTTCGGAGCAATGAACGTTCCAAAAGACAATGACGACCATACAATAAATACAATAACTGCCGTCAAACCCGGCAGCCTTAAATCGAAGGAAAATATAAAAGAACAAAGAGACGCGGACAGCATGGCACCGGCACAGAGAATGCCCGGCTTCATTTTATCCGACAGGCGTCCTCCAATGGGGCCTGATATTAGAACCATTATCGAGCCGATGAGCACAATAAATCCCACCTTAACCGTGCTGAGCCCTTTTCCGATCTCAAGATAAAAGGGCAGCAGGAAGGAACTGCCTGCAAGAAACATAAACCCGCAGAAAGCGGCAAGGTTGGCATAGAGAAAAGGAATATTTTTCAGAATAGTAAAATCAAGAAGAGGATTTTTACTAATATTTTCCCAAATCAGGAAACCTGTTAGAATAATACATGAAGCTGCAAGCATGGACATAATGTACACCGAAGTCCATCCAAGTTCGTTCCCTGTATTGAGCGCGTAAATCAGGGTTGACAGGCCGAAAAAACTTAATATTATGCCGAATATATCGAATCCGCCTGATACCTCATTCTCCTCAGACTTCAATCTGATGATTCCTCGCAGCTCTGCTGCGGGATAACCACATTCCCTCGCCCCTTGCGGGAGAGGGCAGGGTGAGGGGGCATAATTATGTGGCCTCATTCCTCTGATACCCCGTAGCTCTGCTGCGGGGAGGTTCATTTGAGGGGTTAAAAAAGAAGGTATAACTTTTAAGGCAACAATAATCGCGGCAATACCCACAGGAACATTTATAAAAAATATCCAGCGCCAGGAAAAATAGCTGTTAATAATTCCGCCAAGAGGCGCGCCTGCCGCGATACCCAGTCCTGCACCCGTTGAGAGTATGCCGAAAGCCCATCCGGTAATTTCCCGGGGAAGATATTTCGGGATAATCGCGTATCCGGCAGTAACAAGCATGGCACCGCCTAATCCCTGAATAAAACGGGAGAAAATAAGCATATCTATATTCCACGACATGCCGCAAAGAAGCGATCCACCGGTAAAAAAAGCATATCCAAGGACAAAAACCTTCTTAAGCCCTATTCTGTCTCCCAGTTTTCCGAAAAAAAGAAGGGTGCTTGTCGCGACAAGCAAATATACAATGACTGTTCTCGACACAATACTCACTGATATATTGAAATAACTGCCGATAGTTGGAAGAGATATATTGACGATGTAGCTGTCCAGCTTGGACATGAATGCCGCAAAGGTAACGCTGATTACAATCCAGCGGAATTCTGATTTATCTTTTTGAGACAATTCCATAAATATATGTGCATTTTTACCCCGTTTATTTTCTTTATGCAAGAATAAAGATTTACCGTGACTCCCCATGTTCTGACGTAGGTCATGGCTCTGCAAACTTTTCCAATAAAAAATGCTGGACGGATTCGTTAATGTACTGCTATTATTATTCTATATCCAGGTAGATGATGGGTAATAACCATATTGAAAGGAGTTGTCAATGCTGAATGAAGCTATTATAGCAGAAGCAAGAAGTTTTATGAAAAGCCGGGTGATTCTCACAGCAGCAGAGCTTGACTTTTTTACTTTTCTTGATAAAAAGCCTGCCGCTGCAAAAGAGATAGCAAAACAGCTCGGTCTTGATGTGCGGGCCGCAACCAGGGTCCTGGATTGCCTTATTGCTTTAGGGCTGCTGCAAAAAAACTCCGATCTTTATCAGAATACAGAAACCGGGGCATACTTTTCGGCTAATCATCCCGAAACTGTCCTTCCTGTAATTATGCACTGGAATCACCTCTGGACAAGCTGGAGCGAGCTTACCAATATTGTAAAAAAAGGTACCGACAAAGAATCAAGCGCCGGGGTCAGGTTCAACGATGCGGAAATGAAAGCTTTTGTAGGCGCAATGCATGTAATTGCGCACAATCTTTCCCGTGAAATAGCAGATGCCTACGATCTCAAACCATACAAGCGCCTTCTCGATATCGGGGGAGCCTCCGGTACCTATACAACAGCATTTCTCAAGAAAAATCCACACATGAAAGCTATAATTTTTGAATTAGATGATGTTATCCCTCTGGCTCAGGAAAGACTCAAGGCGGAAGGTCTTTCAAAACGTACGGAATTGATAGCAGGAGATTTCTACCTGGATGAACTGCCGAAGGGATGCGATCTGGCGCTGCTTTCAGCAATCATCCACCAGAACAGCGACAAAGATAATCTTCATCTCTATGAGAGAGTTTTTCGCGCCCTTGAACCCGGAGGTACAGTGCTTATTCGTGACCATGTTATGGATGAATCCCGTACAAACCCTCCTGCCGGGACTTTATTCGCAATTAACATGCTTGTGAACACCCGCGACGGCGATACCTATACTTTTCAGGAAATAAAAGAATCCTTAGAAAAAGCCGGTTTTGTTAATGTAAAGCTCATAAGAACCGGGGAGAAAATGGACTGTCTGGTGGAAGCTCGAAAACCGCGATAACTGTCTACGGTTTTACAGGATCGCTTCTGTCGGATATATAAAATTACAGGAAATCTTTAATTAATGGGCAAAGAACGACCGCAATGCGGGCTGCTGATAGAAAACAAAGAAGGCAGAGTGTTATTGCAACTGAGAGACAATAAGCCTGATATTCCCTATCCCAACTGCTGGGGAACATTCGGCGGCCAGATAGAAGAAAAAGAAACCCCTGAAGAAGCCATTGAAAGAGAAATCATGGAAGAATTGGAGTATAAGCTTTCCAATCCGGAACACTTCGGCAACTTTCCCTTTGACGGATATAATATTTATATGTATAGAATCATTGACCACAACCTGACGCTTGATGATATAACAGTAAAAGAAGGACAAAGAGGCAAATTCTTCTCATTAGAAGAGATCCGGAATGCAGACTGTGCCGCCAATTGTAAAGAGATTGTCATTGCCTATTTTAAGATGTTTCATTGAGGAGTTTTTTCTATGCTCATTCGTAAAGATTCGTTTTATCAAAATAGGGCTTTAGTACAGAAATTATTTTAATAAAAATAAAGGAGGTTTTACATGGTTCGAAACGTATTAATTGCTGTTGTTGCTCTGCTTACGATTGTGTGGGTAACAGCCGGATTCGCAGAAGTAAAGGAAGGTCTCTGGGAAATTACAACAAAATCAGAAATTAAAGGAATGCCCGCTCAAATGCCTGCAACCACGACGAAGCAATGCATTACCAAAAACAACATAATCCCCAAACCGGAAAAACAGGAAAAGGGCCAGGAATGCAAGATAAAGGACCAGAAAATCAGCGGCGACACAGTAACGTATGCCATCGAATGCAAGGACGCGAGCAGCACCATCGTTGAAGTCTCCGGCAAGACAACCTATAAAGGAAATATGTTTGACGGCACTACAAATACAACGATAAAGAGCAAGGATCAGGGGACTATGGAAATGACAAGCAAAATGTCCGGGAAATACGCAGGTCCCTGCCCTAAATAGTTCCCGACCGGAAAGGATACTTTTCCGCCCCGGCAGCGTCAATCTGCGGTCTCGCTTGTGCGGCGTACGTGTTGTACACCTCCGCACAATCCCTTGACTTCCTTGCCGGAACGAAAAATTCCTCCTTTCCGATTCGGGAACCAGTAGCTTTACCATATAAGATTGCGGCAAGGATTCATTTGGTAATGCATGATGACTTTTAAGGAGGGATTAACATGAAATTACTCAGGTATGGCAGCTTTTTATGCTTGATGATTTATTTTCTCATATCATGTGAAACCGTTCCGATTACCGGGAGATCACAGTTGAGTCTGGTATCTGACTCAGAAATAAATGCAATGAGTTTCAACCAATACAAGGATTTTATCTCCAAACACAAGTTGTCAAATAATGCCGATCAGACACAACGTGTAAAGAATGTAGGTATGAGAATTTCCAACGCAGTAACACAATTTTTCTACCGGCAGGGTCGGTCCGGTCAGTTGGCAGGGTATAAATGGGAATTCAACCTGATAGAGGACAAGGAAGCTAATGCATGGTGCATGCCCGGCGGGAAGGTGGTTGTCTATACAGGCATTTTACCGATAACGAAGGATGACACAGGTCTTGCCGTAGTTATGGGACATGAAGTTGCTCATGCAATTGCAGAACACGGGAAGGAACGTTTAAGCCAGGAACTCCTGACGCAGATGGGAGGCATGGCACTTTCAGCAGCCTTATCGCAACAGCCTGGAGCAACTTCCTCCCTCTTTCTTAATGCATACGGCATAGGGACACAGGTGGGCATACTTCTTCCCTACAGCAGGCTCCATGAATCCGAGGCTGACCGTTTGGGCCTTATCTTTATGGCTATGGCCGGTTATGATCCTAATGCGGCAGTAGCTTTCTGGCAAAGAATGGCGCAGATAAAAAAGGGTTCTTCAAGTCCTGAATTCTTAAGCACACACCCTGCAGATACGACCAGGATAAATACCATCAGGAGCTACATACCTGAAGCAATGAGCTATCGCAGATAAACAAAAGGATTGGGGGAAACAGCTAATCCGATATCTTCTTGAGAAAATATCGGATTAGCTGTTCTTTTTCACGTATACTATTCTCTGGATTACTGTAACATGTGTTAATACGGCAAGAACAATAACGGCATATTCCAATACATTGAAGCAAAGACCGACAAAGATTATTACAAGCCGCTCCGGTCTCTCAAGAATGCCCGTATTGCAGGGGATGGATGCCGCTTCAGCTCTTGCCCTTGCATAAGGGATAATTGCCGTACCGACAGAGGCAACAAAAACGATAATAGAATATAATAATTCACCATGCCGCAGAAAATGGATAAAAATACCCAGCATAATAAGAAGATCTACATACCTGTCAAGGACAGAGTCGAGGAATCCTCCGAAGCGCGTTACCCTGTTCATGTTTCTTGCAACGGCTCCGTCCATAAGGTCAAGAAAACCGGAAACAGCCAACAAAATCGCACCTGTCAGCATATAATCAAAGGCTGTGCAGGCAGATGCGGCAAGGCCGAAGGGGATTCCGCAAATTGTTAATATATTCGGATTTATTGACCTGTTTTTAAAAAATAAACGATAAGTTCCAAGGATTACAGGATCGAGAGCGTGCCCTATTTTTGAACTGATCAAAGGCGGTTCCTATCTCTCCCTTTCACCTCTTATGAATTCCTCAACCATGTCTTTTGCAATGCTGTCGGGAAATTGTTTGATGGGATGCTTCATGGTATAGGCCGAGATTGATTCGAGTACACCGGCGGCTTTTCTGTCCCTTGCCACCTTGCAGCATCTTATTGCGTCTATGATACAACCTCCGCTGTTCGGCGAATCCTCAACGGACAGTCTGAGTTCCATGTTAATGGGAATATCGCCGAAGATTCTGCCCTCTATTCTCATAAAACAGACCTTATTGTCGTTTTGCCAGGGAACATAATCGGAGGGTCCGATATGGATATTTTCAGCAGGCATAGGCACATCCAATGAAGATTGAACCGCTTCGGTTTTTGATATCTTTTTTGATACAAGCCTGTCCTGATTCAGCATATTCAAAAAGTCCGTATTGCCGCCGGTATTCAATTGATATGTCCTGTCAATTTTAACGCCCCTGTCGTCAAAAAGCTTAATAAGCCCCCTGTGTATGATTGTTGCGCCGATTTGAGATTTTACATCATCACCTATTACAGGTATGCCTTTTTGTCTAAACCTCTCAGCCCAGCTTTCATCGGAAGCAATAAATACAGGTATACAATTGATGAGGCTTGTTCCGCTTTCAAGACAGCATTCCGCATAAAACCTTGCCGCCTTCTCAGAGCCGACTGGAAGGTAATTTATCAAAATCTCCACGTTTTTTTCTTTTAATAAACTTACAACATTCACAGGCTTCTCATCTGATGTCAGGAATATCCTTTCTTCCGGATAATCCTTCATATGCGGAGAAACTCCGTCCAACACATGCCCCATGGAAACAATTACGTCCGGTTGAGTAATGTCGAGGTCAATAGTTTTCGTACAATTCGGCAGAGCAAATATCGCATCTTTAAGGGATTTACCGACTTTACGCTTATCAATATCGAAGGCTGCGACAACTTCTATGTCTTCCGGTTTGTAGCCGCAAATCTCAAAATGCATAAGCCCGATAAGTTCATCTCTTTTCTTTGAGTAATAGCTTAAACCCTGTATAAGGGCGCTCGCACAATTGCCAACCCCTACAATACCGATACGTATTTTCCCCATCAATTAACCTCTTTTTTCAGTTTTTTTTCTTTTAAAACATTTGCTTCTAAAAGTCAAAGCAAATCAGTAAGTTCTATTTTTTATACTTCTGCATCCCCGCATCATATAAATCATTACCGTATATATCGTTTATCACAAATAAAGGAAAATCTTTTATTTCCAGTCTCCTGACCGCTTCAGGCCCGAGTTCTTCATAAGCTATGACCTTGGAAGACAAAACACATTTGGAAATAAGAGCCCCTGCGCCGCCTGTTGCACCGAAATATACGCTTTTGTATTGTCTCATAGCGTCTTTCACCGGCTGCGACCTCTTTCCCTTTCCGATCATCCCTTTAAGCCCCATTGATATGAGCGTCGGCGCATAAGCATCCATTCTTGAACTTGTAGTGGGACCGCAAGCGCCTATTACTTTTCCCGGAGACGCAGGAGAAGGGCCGCAATAATAGATAACCTGATCTTTTATCTCAATCGGGAGGTTTTCACCTCTATCCAATGCTTCAATAAATCTCTTATGGGCAGAGTCACGCGCAGTATATATATACCCGCTCAAAAACACCTTTTCGCCTGCCTTCAACTTTTCAATCACATCTTCCGTTAATGGTGTCGTAATGCGTTTTATCTCCATCCCATACCTCTTATATTAATACTGCCAAAGATGAGAAATAATGAACCTCCCCGCAGCAGAGCTACGGGGTATCAGAGGAATGAGGCCACATAATTATGCCCCCTCACCCTGCCCTCTCCCGCAAGGGGCGAGGGAATGTGGTTATCCCGCAGCAAAGCTGCGAGGAATTATCAGATTGAAATTCAGAAGCTGCGAATAAACTTCCTGACATCTTAAATTCCTGCATTTAAATTATAATCTCCCTGACCCGGTGCGCATGGCACTGAATGTTCACTGCCACAGGGAAGGAGGCAATATGGCAGGGCAGCATTTTTATATGGACATCAAGGGCCGTTATTGTTCCTCCATATCCCTGAGGCCCTATACCAGTTTTATTGATCTCCTCAAGTATCTCCAATTCAAAAGCCGCAAGAGACGGGTCATCATTACGCACGCCTATGGGCACCATCAGAGCTTCCTTTGAAAGAAGGGCTGATGTCTCAAAATTACCCCCTATTCCAACACCTGCAATGATGGGCGGGCATGGATTCGGTCCGCCTTTGTTTACCATTTCCAGGATAAAGGACTTTACACCTTTTTTCCCTTCCGATGGAACGAGCATTCTTACTTCACCGTAATTTTCGCTGCCGCCGCCCTTCGGCAGCACAACTATTTTTATGTGTTCTCCGGCTGCTATCTTTACATGCAGGATAGCCGGGGTATTGTCATTGGTATTCTTCCGTGTAAAGGGGTCACAGCAGGACTTCCTCAGATATCCGTTTTTATAAGCCCTTCTCACTCCTTCATCGACTGCATCAGCAAGTATGCCTCCGGTTATATGCACATCCTGTCCTATTTCCATGAATGTCACAGCAAGACCTGTATCCTGGCAGATTGGCATCCCTTCATTTCTCGCAAGATCGGCATTGTTTATTAGTTCCCGGATCACCTCCCTGCCTATCGGAGATTCTTCCTTTTCTTCCGCTTTTTCAAGAGCTTTGCAGACATTATCCGGCAAATTTATATTTGCATCAATAAACAATCTTTCCAAGGCAGATATAATTTCGTTAACATGAATTTCTCTCATCTGTCTCCTTTCAGCTAACTACAGTGAATAGTAGTTAGTGAATAGTCGTTAGTATTTGCCTTTTTCACTATCTACTATTCACTATTCTATATATGGTGCAATTATTCCTTTTTCCATCATCAGCCCCACTTGCTCCCGTGCCCTTCTTATCTTTGTTTCAGCCATATTGAACAATTCTTTTTCGCTTAATCTTAATCTTGCAACACCCTGTTCTATCGCCTTTTTTGCCACAGCCACTGCTTCTCTGGGGAATACTTCCCATTCATCCATGGTGGGCAGGAGGTAATCTTCATGCAATCCTTTATCCTCTGCGCATTTGGCAAGCTCATAAGCCGCAGCAATGCACATTTCATCGGTTATTGTTCTGGCCATCACATCAAGGGTGCCTCTGAATATGGCAGGGAAACCAACGGAGTTGTTCACCTGATTCGGAAAATCGCTTCTGCCGGTGGCAACAATCCTTGCGCCTGCTTCTTTTGCTTCCCATGGCCATATCTCCGGTATAGGGTTTGCGCATACAAAAACGATTGCATTATCCGCCATTTTCGCTATCCATTCTTTCTTAATAGTATCAGGCCCGGGTTGCGAAAGCGCTATTAAAACATCCTGACCTTTTATCGCCTCTTCCATGTCTCCATCTCTGTTTTCAGCATTGGTTATCCGGCAGAGTTCCATTTTTTCTTTATGGGTTGGCTTGATATCATCCCTTTTCCTGTTAAGTATGCCTTTACTGTCAACAACAATAAATTTCTTAGGGTCCGCGCCCGCCTTTATGATCATCTTTGTTATACAAACATTGGCAGCGCCTATGCCTATTATAGTGATCTTTACATCCTGAATCTTCTTTTCTACGATTTTTAAGGCATTAATAAGCGCGGCAAGGGTAACTGCTGCCGTCCCCTGCTGGTCATCATGCCACACAGGTATCGGCGCTTCGGCTCTCAGCTTTTCAAGGATATAGAAACATTTGGGGTTCTCAATATCTTCAAGGTTTATTCCACCAAAAGACGGGGATATATATTTTACGGTTTTTATAATTTCATCAGGGTCCTTTGTATCAAGACATATAGGGAAAGCATCGACACCGCCCAGATATTTAAATATCAACGCCTTTCCTTCCATAACCGGAAGGCCTGCCATTGGCCCTATATCTCCAAGACCGAGCACCCTTGTGCCGTCTGAAACTATTCCAACCATGTTGGCCTTGTTTGTATATTCAAATACCATATCCGGGTTTTTGTGAATCTCTTTACACGGTTCTGCTACCCCCGGCGTATACCATATGGCAAAATCATTTATGTCTCTGATAACACATTTCGGCACTACCTCTATTTTACCCTTGTAAAAAGGGTGCATCTTCATTGCATCCAGGGCCGGTTTTTTAGCCTTTTCTATAAGTTCTTCCTTTGTTGTCTTCACATCTTCCACGTCCGTTCCTCCATGGGTATTATTTAAATCCGGATCAATTCAATTTGAATGTAAATATTGTATAGCTAATTATAAAAAATACAAAGAAAAATATCCTGTTTTTTTAAATCAGATCATACCAGTGTTTCCAATCCATCCCGAAGGATTCTGCAACCGCTTTTTGAGCCAACACACCCTTCGCAAGGTTTATCCCGCCTGCCAGAGATGCGTCTTCCTGTACCGCCCTTTTTAATCCCTTCAGCGCAATTGTTCTGATATATGGAAGGGTTGCGTTTGTAAGGGCATAGGTTGAGGTTCTCGGCACGGCAGCAGGTATATTCGGCACGCCATAATGGATAACATCATGGACTTTATATGCCGGCTCTGCATGGGTTGTTGCATGTATTGTCTCAACACAGCCGCCCTGATCTACCGACACATCTACAATTACTGAACCTGTTTTCATCCGTGAAACCATCTCGTCCGTTACAAGCAACGGCGCGCGGGCGCCTGTCACTAATACGGCCCCTATCAGAACATCGGCATATCCGATTGCATGGCTCACCGTATATGAATTCGAGTAAATTGTTGTCACTGTTCCATGCAGAATATCGTCAATGTATTTGAGCCTGTCATGATTCACATCGAGAATTGTTACGTGAGCCCCGAGACCTGCCGCAATTTTTGCAGCATTAAGGCCTACTACCCCGCCCCCCAGAATAACAACTTCTGCCGGAGGAACGCCGGGCACACCACTCAGCAATATTCCTCTTCCGCCATAATCGGTTTCCAGAAGCCTCATAGCAGCCTGGACAGACATGCGTCCCGCTACTTCACTCATCGGCGTTAAAAGAGGCAACCTCCCTGTCTCATCCTGAACGGTTTCATAGGCCATCCCGGTTATGCCGCTACCCAACAGGGCTTTTGTAAGCTTTTCAGATGAAGCAAGGTGGAGATATGTAAATAAAATCTGTCCGGCATTGAACTTAGGCCATTCTGTCTCAAGAGGTTCCTTTACCTTAACAATAAGTTCCGCACGGTCATAAATCTCCTGAGCAGTGACCACTTCTGCCCCTGTCTGCGCATATTCTTCATCCGTGAGCCCGCTTCCCTCTCCCGCCTCACTTTCCACAAGCACGCTGCTTCCATCTCTGACAAGGGCATCCGCACCTGCCGGTGTCAATGCAATCCTGTTTTCCCCTTCCTTTATTTCTTTCAATACGCCGATAATCATCTATGCTTCCTCCAAACAATTTACTCCGGAATAATTGTTTACATATTTTCTCATCATATAACGATATAAATCAATACAACAATTCGGCGCAGGAATTTTTTAAGTTCCTTCGTCCTTGCAGCCGGAACAACTTTTTTGCTTCCCGTTGACCCACACACCTGCTGGAAGCAAATTACGATGAGAAAATACATCGATAAAGAAGAAATGGAATTGGCAAAATCGCTTGAGGCCGAAGAATGGGTCACCGATCTTACCAAGAAAGAAAAGAAGCAGTATGAGGAATATGCCCGCATGATGCATCGGGGTCGCAGGCTATGTTCGACTATACCAGAGAGTACGGGGTACAATGAAAAAAGGGGGAGGCCAGGATCATTTCATGACTATCCTGGCCTTAGTAGTGATTCGATTCGAGACTCTTTAATCCTGGCTCAAGTCTATTCCGGATTTGCCGGGTGAAAGAATGTTGTTAGGATCGAAGAGGCGCTTAAGGCCGTAACAGACATCCCTGAAAGGCCCCAGTTTCTTCATCAGATAATCTCCCATAGATACGCTTGTGCGGTAGGGCAGGTATCCTACCTCGCAATAGCGATCATACATTTCCTTAAGACAGAGGTCGGCACGCTTGCGCTCTTCAGCATCGCTTCTGTCGAACATAAGCCAGATGATATGATGGAGGTCGCGACCGGTTCCCAGTATCAGCTCTGCGGAGTAGTGAAACCCGTATTTCGCATAGGTTTCCTCGGCAATTTTGATCTGCTGTTTCACGTGATCATCCGTAGCCGGCGCAACAGGTGATATCCAGAGCGCCCCTGCCTTACCTACCCAGCCCGACATGTCGAATTCAGTGAGGGGTTCTCCGCGCATAGCCTTTTCTCTGGCCCTCCAAAACGGGCTTGCCGCCTGTTCAGAGGCATCCAGAAAACGACTCTTCGGCACCGCGGCAGCAAAAGCCTGTTCCACGATTTTTTTGTACATCTGCACCGTTTCAGGCAATCCGTAGAGGGCGCCTGCAAAGTTCCATTCTCCGAGGCTATATTGCTTTTTCAATTCTGCCGACACCTCAGGTGAGTAATCGAACCGTCTTCCCACTCCGGGCAGGATATTTTTGCTCTCGCCCCAGCATGCAGTAAGCCCCAGCGCCTTTCGGACGTGTGTGACGCAGGCGCCGTTAGGGATTATCATGTTGATCTTGAGAGGTCTCAGTACCTCTACCGCCTTGTATACAGCATCGGGTTCATCCATCACTACGGCTAGCGGCTCGTAAGCCGGGGGCTGGGGCATGAGCCAAAAACCGACCTTAGTGACAATCCCGAAATTGGATTGTGTAAAGAGCCCATCCAGGGAGGGTCCGTATCCCCATTTAAAAATCTGCCACGTCTTACTGTTTGGCAGTGTGCCTGTACCTGTGCGGAGTATCTTCCCATTGGCCAGAACCACTTCCATACCGCAACTGAAGAGGAATTTTTCACCCAGCGGTGTGTAACCGGCGCCACGTTCCGTGATATTACCGAGGTATGACGCGTGGGGGCTTCCGCTACCGACATCCATCCAGAGGGGGATCTTGTTTTCTTTTAGGTAGTTATAAAGCTGTAGAAAAGTGACACCAGGCTCAACCAGAGCATAGGCAAGATCGGGATTGACCTCGAGAATCCTGTTCATTCGCTTTAGTTCGAGAATGATTGTTCCAGGCTTTGCCGCACAGGCAATGCCATACCCATGGTTTTGGCCCCCGCTTAAGGACCACAAAGGCACCTTGTATTCGTTGGCAATCTTCAGAATTGCCTGAATTTCCTCTACAGAAGCCGGTCTTACGACCGCTGCGGGCACGATGTTGTCCACGGAAAGCATGTTGACCGAATAAACATCCAATATCTTCGGGTCTGTGACGATGTGTTCAGAACCAACCACGCCTTCCATTTTTTTAAGAGCTTGTTCCATTGCCGTTCCCATAATAAACCCTCCATTTTTTTATTTGGGTGAGCCGTAGCATCGTCTCACCGTCTGCTGAAGAATTAATTTTTTCAATTTATCTTGCATGTGCCTGTCCTATAATCATACAAAGACCAATCACAGCCATAACAAAAAGGTAATCTGTCACCTCCGACTTCCTTAATTTTTACAGACTTTTCTTCACAGGCCTAAAGGCGCTGTTTATCCATTAATACACGTCGTCTAAAACGTGAAACTGAATGGCGGGGTATGGATCTCCAAAAAATAGCACTTGATTCATCCCCGACATTCAGTTTCACGTGTGGCTGTGTGACTTTCTAATCCCCCCGCTGATTGCCCCGAATTGCCCTCAAAACTCACCGGACGATGCCGTACCGCAGGCCAAAACAACAAACAGGAAAGAAGGCAGCCTATTCACCTGGTGCGTGGAATATACCCGGAATAGGGGTGATCTTATCCGAACAACTGTCCGGAAAGGCAAATCGTGCTTGCCAGTGTAAACCGAAACGCATGGCCGTGAACGAATATTTCTTCTCTATAGACTCAACCAGTTCGTCACCTGTCTTTGCTTTAGCCAGTGCCTCATCAAAATCGTTAAGATATGAGATGTTGAAGTCGATTACAGAAGCGGCATCAGTCTCGAATTTATCGATGACGGTATGTCCCGGAATGACGATCAGAGGGTTCATCGCCCGGAGCCTCTCCAGGTCAGCTTTCCACGCCTGACGACGTGTCGCGTCACTTTCAATCGTCCACGGGTAGGCATGATAAATCGCCAGGTCCGATGGTATGGCAGCACGGAGCGATGGAATCCAGACCAATGTTTCGTTAGCCATATCAGCATTCCAACCATCAGAAATCTCCAGGATATGACCCTCGATTTCCAGATGTCCCTCGGTAAGCGGCATGGGAAAATACACCCGGTCGGGAACGTTTTTGCCGAAGAGTTTTCCCCATAGTTGAATTTTGTCATCTGCACTGTAAAGGATATCTTTAGCCACACTTTGCATAGCAACTATCTTGGCATCCGGAAAAGCATCCTGCAGTACTTTGGCACCAAAGTGGTGGTCCGGATGGAACTCGGGAATAAGGATATGCGTGAGGTTCTTCCCTGTTTCCAGAATTCCTGCAGCCAACTTATGGGCATCACTCAAGAGAAATGTGGCACTGACGAGAATGGCATCCCTTTTTCCGCAGATAAGGGTTGAGGTGCTGTTAAAACCGTAGAAGCCGTTGAAGAAAACTTTCAGTTCCAGTGCATCGGAAATTTCGCTTTTAATTGTTACCTGATTGCAAACAACATCGGTTACGTTTTTACCAAAACAAACCTCTGGTGAATTTCTTAGATCTTGTGCCATGTGGGCACCTCCTCATTTATAAGTTCTATTATTATCAGTATGTTGGAAAATCGTGGCCGCCGTCTATGCCTATGATCTGACCCGTCATCATCCGAGTCTCCTCTGAGGCGAGCCAGCAGACCACTCCTGCTATGTCCTCAGGCGTGAGAGATTCTTTGATTACCTGTTTATTCTGGGTAAACCAATTTGTCACTTCCTTCTCCGGAACACCGAGGGCGGCTGACAGGGCCTGTCTGTTATCATTCCACCACGGGGTTTCCACCGGGCCGGGGCACACAGCATTTACCCTGATGCCAAGCGCCGCAACCTCCTTTGCGAGGGCAACAGTCATAGCGATCTGCCCGGCCTTTGAGATCGCATAGGCGCCCATCAGAGGCTGGGCCTGCCTTCCAACGGCAGACGATATATTGATGATACGGCCGGATTTCTGCTCGATCATCCGGGGGACCACGTATTTGATACAATAGAAAGAACCTCTGAGGTTAACATTCATAGTGTCGTCCCAGACCTCTGTCGGTATCTCCCACATGGGAGCTACCCTTCCAAGACCTGCATTATTCACCAGAATATCGACTTTCGAGAAAACGGAAATCACTTTTTTCACCATATCTTCCACACTGCTTTCTTTGCGAAGATCGCAGGGCACGAAGAGACTTTTCCCACCTGCCGCCTCAATTGTTTTACAAACTTCACTGCCTGCTACGTCATCTACATCGGCTACAGCAACGGATACCCCCCTGTCGGCAAGTTCAAGCGCCATAGCCTTGCCCAGCCCCTTCCCGCCGCCGGTTACTATTGCCACCTTATGACTCAATTCTTTTTTCTCCATAGCTTCTCTCCAATATATGATTTTTGCTTACAGCTCTTGCACAATGATGCTTTTTCGACCACCTCCCTATGGCTTTTACTTTAATTACAGATCATAGTACCGGAGACAAGAGAGCCTTTCAATCGGGCAAATTACGGTTTTTTTTGATAAAAACCGGTTGATTATAGAGTAGGTTTTTACGGGGGCACTGGATGTTTTTTTGGGAAAAATGGATAGGTAGTTCTACCTATATGCCCGGATAAAACCGGTTAGACTTTAATTTTCGGCAGCAATAAGCCGTTCTTTAGTTTATCCGGCCGTGTTTACAGGCCTATATCCCGGGCGTGTACATATTCGATGGCATAGGGGGTCAACTCTGATGCGCTTTTCAAACCCAGTTTGTGTTTGATGCTTTCACGGACAGCATCGATTGTTTTTACGCTGAGGTTTAGTCTCTGGGCGATATGACGGCTGCCAAGCCCCTTGCCGATTAACTGGAAGACATCAAACTCCCGATCCGACAGTGATTTAACGATGTCCTCACAGGATTCATCTCTCCCCCTGATTGCCTGATGGAGCAATTGTTCCGTCATCTTTTCACTCAGATAAACCCTGCCCTTCAGGAGCTTACGGATGGCATCGATCAGGATGCCCGATGGTTCACTCTTCATTGTGTATCCCGATGCCCCGGCACGAAGAGCTCTTTTAGCGAAAATGTTTTCGTCATGCATGGAGAAGACAAGAATAGGCATGGACGGATATCTGATTTTCATCGATTTAATAACATCCAGTCCGCTCATTGATGTAAGAGAAATATCCACAATAGCAAGATCAGGCTGGGTATCGGGAAGTTTTCTCAGCGCCGAGGGACCGTTTTCCGCTTCACCGCATACAAACATATCTGTCTCCTGGTTAATTAGTGTCTTTATCCCCTGTCGCACGATTGCATGATCGTCAACAACAAATACCCCGTATTTCTTCTGCGTTGTCATATCTTACCAATCCTTTATGCATCCTAACAGCGGAGCCATACAGACAACCGAAGTCCCGGAGGCAGTTGATTTGATCTCAAGGGCTGCGCCTATCATGGAAGCCCTGTATCGCATAATTCTCAGTCCCATCCCTTGATGCTCAATCGAATGAAGAGAAAATCCATGTCCGTTGTCCTCTATTTTGAGATGGACGACCTGTTTTTGCGTGCTGAGGAAGATGCGAACATGAGAACATGAACTATGCTTGACTGCATTGTTCACTGCTTCATGGGCAATGAAAAAAAGTTGGGTTGAAACCGCATGGTCGTCAATCAATCCTGACTCTTCAGAAACCAGAGAACAATGAACATCGTGAAGGGTGGTAATATTAGCGGCAAGAACCGACAAGGCCGACATTAATCCTTGCGGCTCCTCAGGCACCAGGCACAATCCCTGAATGATCGAACGCATGATTCTTTTCGCACTGTCCGCAGAATCGATAATCTGGCTCACCGTCGTCTTCGCATCGGCCATTTCCGTGGGCAATTGATGATGGAGTGCTGTTGCAAGCATGGATATTCCCGTAAGATACTGGCCAAGACCGTCATGGAGATCATGGCCGATATCGTTGCGTTCCTTGCTGCTCAGCTCAAGAATTCGCTTTTCAAGCAACTTACGCTCAGTTATATCCGTGGAAATCTGCACAACCCCGATAAATCGATTCTCTTCATCCATGACCGGATGGGCGGCCATCTCCAGGACTTTCCCGTCTACGTGGGCTTCGCCCCTTTGAGGCTTATGGGTATCAAAGACCTGCATTGCCGGGCAGTCCTCACACGGTGTCGATCTATTTCTCCAGACCTCGAAACAGGCCCTGCCGGATAACTGTTCCGACGACATACCTGAAGTTTCTTCAGCAACCCGATTGGCCCATATTATCCGCCGGTTCGTATCATGATAGAGGACCCGCTCTGACATGACACCCAGAATGAGAGCTTTTTCCTTTTCCGACTTCTTCAGAGCTTCTTCTGCCTTGCGATGCTCGGTGATATCCATCATCATGCAGTGTGTCTGAATGAATTTACCGTTCTCATCGTACCTGACCCGTCCGTTCATAGTGACGGTAGCGATGCTGCCATTTTTTTTTACTACTTTCCACACAATGTTTCGTGCGATGCCGGTGCGCTTGAACGTGGGAAACGAAACCTCACGGTGGTACTTCACCCCCTCGGCAAGCAGATCGGCAAAGAACTTGCCCACAATTTCATCGCGACGATATCCGAAAAACTCCGCAAATGTCTGGTTTGCATCGATTATCCGGGCGTTCTCATCCATGGACATATAACCCAGGGGCAGATTGTCAAATACCAGCCGGTATCGCTCTTCGCTCTTTTTCAGCTCGTCGTGGGCTTTACTCAGTTCTGTATAGCGATGTTCAATCTCTGTTGATTCAGAGGCAGGGTTTATGTTTGCAGGCATTAGCTCAACACGTTTCTGACTCATATAGGCACCAAGGGGGCGTTCTTTAAAAAATAAATGTTTTTTCCCCGCCAAAAAGAAATACTTCCTGTCATGTCGCCCCTTTTTTCTTTCCCCTCTGGTTTTGATATCCCGTAATTTGCCTCGGGGTGATTCATTTCCATTCGTTTGCCTTCGTCAAATAGAAACATTTTCCTCAAAACTTCATAAAAATGCAAGGAATTTTTGTCTGCAACTTTGGAATTGTTAATGAATACGGGACTGGTAAGTCATTTTCAATGCTTATCAATCTGATGATTCCTCGCAGCTTAAGCTGCGGGGTAACCACATTCCCTCGCCCCTTGCGGGAGAGGGCAGGGTGAGGGGGCATAATTATGTGGCCTCATTCCT
>Ga0074195_1000609_pt1 | contig 65145 bp, 50 predicted proteins | sample EPASupsiteHSE623_FD_64525 | JGI IMG/M metagenome (GOLD analysis project Ga0074195, IMG submission 64525) | Bioremediated contaminated groundwater from EPA Superfund site, New Mexico - Sample HSE6-23 | ecosystem: Environmental > Aquatic > Deep subsurface > Groundwater > Contaminated ...
TTCTTCCTTGCAGCCGGGGCACATCTGGGGTCCAGGGGAGTGAATTCTTGATGGTCCAAAAAAGTCATTGTCGCTTGGTCTACAGGAACTAGGTGAAGGATTTAGGTGGATATCGTGCGCGTCCAAGCGTCACTTCTCCTCGGTCGGAAGAGGCGTTGAAGGGGGGGCGATCTCCCAAGGGAGGCTGGCCTCGGCATTGACGGCACGAACGGCTTGGGTGAGGAGGAAAGGCAACAGAGCAGCGTTCTTGAGCGCGTTCAACGAGACCGCTGCGGATGCCATGAACGCATCCTTCAACTTGAACGACAGGGAGTTCCCTTGAGCGACCACAGAGGCCAGCTCGGTCAACTCGATCGTCTTCCAGGTCATCAAGCTCCGACATCGGATCGACTGACGATCGAGTATGAGCGGTCCGAAATCGACCTCCTCTCCCGCGGTCAATCGCTTCTTCTGTTCCGGAAGGAGAAGCGGCACGAGAACCTGATTGCAGAGAGAAGCGACCTCCTCGCCGCCTTTGCCGATCAACCTCAGTTTGAGAGAGCGCCCCTCCCGGGAACCGAACCGGATCGTATGGACGACCACTCCGTGGCTCTCGACCACTCCGTACATCATCCATTCGATCTCTTTCCAATGAACGGTCGAGATGGCTCCGGTCAGTCCTCCGGTGAGGCACAACCCCGGTTGGCACAGCCGAGTGCAGGCGGACGCCATGGTGGCAGCCAGTCCGAGCAGGCCACAGCTTGCCAGCGCAAACCCCATCACGAGCGGCGCGGTCTCACCCAGCTCCTTGTCGCGTATGAGTCGGTTATAGATCAAGACACCTTCGATGAAGCATCCGAGAACGAGGACGATCAAGACCAGGAAGGTAGGATTCCGGGCGCTGTGGAACGGAGTCCAATCCTCAGGCACGTCCATGTTCTCCGGGGCGGTCGGATCCTCTTCCCCGGAAAAACGAGCCCAAAGAGGAGCGATGGTCACGAAGAAAAGCACCCATAAGGCTGGGATGGCGAAAATGACCCATGAGATCTCTATGGCCGGCGGGGGCTCCCCGAAGCTGAAGAGCGAGACCTGGCAATCAGGTCGGAGCTTCAGGCGGGCGGCTTGCGGCTCGAGTCGAGCTGGAAGAGGGCTGATCCGACCCTCGAACCTGTTTTGCTGGGCAGCCAATGAAAGACTCTTGCTCAAGGACTCCGGTGGAACACTCACGGTCCTCTTGGTGGAGCTGTCGGTGGCGGTTCGACCGGGGTCAATGGTCCGAATCAGAACGACCCGCCGGGCACTCTCGAGAGTCTGACCCTTTGGCAAGACCGGGAGCAGAAGGTAGAAACGAAGCTCTTCGACGTCCTTGCCGTCCTTCTGCCTCGTGTGCGTCACACGGTAATTGACGGCGTGCTGGAAGTCGGCCGTACCCTCCACGGCAACGAACTCTCGCGAACGCGACGGATCCGGTGAGTAGTCCTCGACCTTCACGTCCCTGGGTTTCTGCTCGCCACGGGTCCTCTGGAGATCCATGAGGCCGAACACGGCCTCGAGACCCAGGAGCAATACGACCAGCCAGCGCATATCGATCCCCTCATCAACAAATCCGGAGGGTGAGCCTTCAGTGGGCCCCGGATCCCGGGTCCAAAGGAAGGGCTCACGTTATCATGAGGGAAGGCCGATGTCAAAGTTGGGCAAAAGGGCGCCCGTTGTGTCATTTTGCTGTCGATTTTTTTCCGTCAGAATGCACCGGGAGTGGTGGATGGACCGTTGGGGCCTGGTCACGTCGATGGTCGCGCTCTGGGCCTCTCTGTCGCTCGTGACGTGCCGAGCAGCGAACGCCGCCCAGTTCGGTTACCTCAAGGTCAAGGGAGGCGCCGCCACCGGACACCAACCGTATGGTGCAGTCACACTGATCAGTCCCTTCTCGTCCGAAAGTGAAGGGTCCATCCCCCTCTGGCTTCTCGTCGAGAACGGCGACTTCACCACTCCCTGGGTTCGCGCCCGGTACGTGGCCCGAATCCTTCCCAAAGTGGTCGAGTTGATGCTCTATCAGGGGGAGGTTCTGAAGGTTGGACCCGACGAGGAAGGAAACCCGTCGATCTACGTGGGTCCGCCTTCTCGTCCTGTCTCGAAGTCCGATCTGAGGATCGTGTCGGTCCTTCCAGGCGATCGAGATCGATTCGAGAGGCAAAAGGGAACGCATCGGCGGCTTTCTTGCACGGCTGTCGCTCACTACTGGAAAGATCTTCTGTGCGACATGGTCAACCTGTTCGTGAGATTCCCGCTGTCACGGGATTACCATGTCCTTTCGCGGCTCAAACTGTCTCCCACGAGGGTCGGTGCGGTCTTCAAACGAATCATGGTGGAAGTGTCCATTCTTCTCCGCTATGAAGACTTGACCGAGCAGAGTGCCACGCCCGAGATTCTTCGAACCAAGCTTGCCGAGACTCTCGTTGGCATGACGAGAGACCGATGGGCTCTCCTGACGAGGCTCGCCTTTGCCATTCCGTCGGATTACCCGATCCGAATCGAAGGAGACGGGTGTATGGATCGGCCGGATCGCAGGAGAGGCAACAACGATTCTCCGGATGGAGAAGAGCGACGACAGTCTTCGATCGATCGGTCGAAAGCAGAGGGGAACGAGTCCTTTGGTCGCTCGGAAGAAACCGATGAATCGGCTGGCGAGACGAAGCGAACCGAGCCGGAATCGGTCGATGCAGGGGCTGACCCTTGTTCCACCGACGGAGGGATGAAGCGCCCCTGGGAGTGAGGCTCCAAGTCAAGGAGATCGCCCCCGAAACATACGCGCGAGAACCGACCAAGGAGGTCGCGGTCTCATGAAACCTGTGGTGGGATTGACCATGGGGGATCCGTCCGGAGTCGGTCCGGAAGTTCTACTCAAGGCGCTGTCGGACCCTTGCCTCATCCGGAAAGGCCGGTTCGTTCTCATTGGCGATCGGTTCACGCTCGAGCGAGCCCGATCTCGATTCGCACCGGATCTCGAGTTCGTTGCCTGGAGTGACGACTCACCACCAACAGGGCGACCCGCCGGAACCTTTGTCGAGCTTCTTGTTCCGGAAGGGCAAGAAGAGGTCGAGGAGTGCTTCGGCGAGGTACGACCCGCAGGCGGAGCGGCTGCGGCCCGCGCCATTTACGCCGCAGCAGACCTGGCGATCGCGGGCCGGCTCGACGCGATCGCAACGGCACCGATCCACAAACGAGCCGTGGAGTTGGCCGGAGTAAAGGAGATCGGCCACACAGAGATGCTCGCGCGTCGGACCGGAATCTCGTCGTACAGTCTCATGCTCGTCCACGGGCATATGAGGGTGGCTCACGTCACCTGCCATCAGTCGTTGAGAGACGCGATCACCGGAGTGACCGAGGAGAAAGTGTTGGCAACCATCCGCCTGACCCACGAACTCCTCCGCACGCTGGGAATCCGATCTCCTCGAATCGGGGTGGCCGGACTGAACCCCCACGCGGGAGAGCAGGGACTCATGGGTGACGAGGATCTGAAGATCATCCGGCCGGCTGTGGATCGGGCACGTCGCGATGGACAAGAGGTCACCGGGCCCTATCCGCCCGACGTCATATTCCCTCTCCTTTTGAGCCGAGAGCTCGATGCCATTGTCGTGCAGTACCACGACCAGGGGCACATCCCGTTCAAACTCCTCACATTCCGGCATCGGCGTGGCGATCACGGGATGAGAAAGGTCCGCGGGGTCAACCTCATGCTAGGACTGCCCTTTGTCCGCACCAGCGTCGACCATGGAGTGGCCTTCGAGATCGCGGGTCAGGGAGTCGCCGACGCAGGCAGTATGAGAGACGCGATCCTGCTGGCCTGCCGGCTCGCTTCCTCCCAAATTCATCCAAAGGTCTAAACCTCAGAGAGTCCGGATTTTCCGAGCCCTGTTACCGAGAACGCCAGAGCGCGCATTCTCCCACGGCTCTCGAGTCACCCCTTTTCGTCCAAGCCGACGGCAATTTGATGAAACCCAAAGGGGGTGGATTTCGTCTATTACTGTGCGTACCCAACTGTCCGACGAAAGGAGTACGGCCTTGCTTCGGAAACTCTTGCGGACCCTTTCCCTGTTCGATGAGATCCTGGAAGTCATGGTCTGGTTCGTCGGACGTGCCGTACAACGGCACCCGTTTAAGGCTTTCGCTCTGGTGCTGGTTTGCGTCGGGGTCGGCTTGTGCCTGCACGATCCGTGCGACTCCGATCCACAACCGGCCGAGGTCTCTCTCGCGTCAGAAGCAGACCCTCTCCTCGATGGAGACCTCGATCTCTTCGGCACGGACCCAACAGCGTCGGCCGACTTCACGGTGGACTCGGTGAGTGGCCCTCATGATAATCATCGAGCGACCATCGTCTTCCGAGGGCAAAAGTACTGGGTTCAGGCTGGATCGGCCGTGCCCTCCCATGCGACTCCGGAGTTGGTCGTTTCCAGAATCACCTGCAGGGAAATCGCCGTTCTGGACGTGAAAGATCGTGCCATGACAAGTCGGCCGGTCCCGAAGCGGCCGGCGCACCTTCTTCCCGACCCGTTATTGACTTCCAGGTTCAGACTGCAGGCCGTCACGGGCGAGCACCCCAACTTCATTGCCGTGGCGGAATATCGGGGTCAGACCTACATCGTCCAGAAAGGAACGCGAGTGCCCGACAACGACCCACAGTTGGAAATGGTCAAACTCGGTTCCGATTCTGTGATCGTCAGGGAGCTCGCGAGCGGAAGAGAGCTCCGGTTCACCCTCCAGGACATCGAACTGGATCTGGACCTGTAGCCCGACTGGAAGAACGCGAACGAATGACGAAGACGCCATAAGCGGCCATTCACGAAACGAGCAAAACACGACGGCTGGGTCGAGCAGCGGCGGGCGTGACCGATCATCCAACCGCCCGTCTGACCTCCGTCTCCATCGACTCCCGTCGATTCTCATCGATCCTTGAGCGCTCCGCCAAACAGGGCCAGATCACCACGGTCATCCAGAAGAAGACTGCAGCCAAACAGCAGCGCACCGGGCACCTGAAGTCCGGAAGCAGAGTCTCGAGATGGCTCTGGGTCGCCTCGGGCAACGTCCAGTATGCGGACACGAACAAGGCACGGCGCCGCCTGGACGAGGCCGGGTTGGCGACTGGCTGGCATTCAGCTCTGGCCAGGCTCCCTTGCTGATCCGGTTCTGACAAACCCCTATCCGACGAGACGATTCGATTATTTCAGGTCCACTTTTTTAGAACATGGATTGACGCTTTCCCCACGTTCCTTAGTCTTATCTGTACGGTGACAATGGGGTCTCCGATGACCCGTGCGCGTTAATTCACCCCAACGGTGGGGTTCGGGTCGAATCTCGAGTGCTTTAACAAGAAGGCTCTAAGTGCTTTGACAAGAAGGCTCTAACAGAAGGAGAAACGAAGCATGTCATTGCGTTTCCATCTCGCATTCTGCCTCATCGCAATGATGGGGGCAACCGTCTCGCCCACGAACGTGATGGCCTTTGGGCCCGGGGGCGATCGGGTGCCGCTCGCTCCGGTTCCCGAAAGCACTCCCGGCATCGAGCTTCCGAGCCACAACGGATCGGCCCAATCGTTCGCCTCGCAGATCGTGAAATCAAAGGATTCGTATGTGCGCCTCGACTCGGGTTCAGGTTCGGTCGAGACCCTGATCGGCGACCTGACGCCTGCCGCGGCTGGCGACGCCGCGACGATCGCGAGATCCTTTCTTGGCTCGCGGCTCGGATTGCCGCTCTCTGCCGATACAACGCTCGCCCAAAGCGAATCCAAGACCGATCAGCTCTCCTTCGGCCGGATTCAGAGGTCTTCGGGGACGCAACACGTCGTATTCGCCCACATCGTGGACGGAGTGCCGGTCCGCGGTGAAGAAGTCACCGTTCATGTTGGCGACGATGGCAAGGTCCACGCGCTGACAGGGGCCTACCACACCACGCCGGCCACGCCCTTCACGGCCACGATCACGGCCGAACAGGCGATCGCCCAGGCAGTGAGCCAGATCGGAGCGAAGTCGTTCCGGCAGAACCCCACGACAAAGCGTGTCTGGGTTCCGATGAATGGACAGCTCCAGGCCGCGTATCAGGTCGACATCGCCGCAGAGGCCCCCCTCGGAGACTTCGAGATCATCGTGGCGGCCGACTCGGGCAAGGTCGTGGGTGGGGAGGATCGACTGGTCTACCTCCAGGGCGAGGGCAAAGTCTGGAACCACAGCCCGCTCGACGAGAAACCGGCCAGCGTGACTCTCAACTATCTCAATGAATCCGGCAATCTGTCGGGCCAGTACGCGGACGTACGCAACGCGGCGACAGAACGGGCCAAGTCGGCGACGAGGAAGTTCAACTACGAGCCAAGCAACACCCACTTCAACGAGGTGACGGTCTACAACAACATCAACAAGATCCACGACTTCTACAAGAAGACTCTTGGCTACACTGACCGAGACAAACCGATCAAGGCCACGGTGCACTACGGTGACAAGTACGACAACGCCTTCTTCAGCCCGGCAACCGACTCCATGACCTTCGGCGATGGCGGCAAGAGGCTCAACGACCTGGCAGCGGAGGACAACGTGCTCTTCCACGAGTACTCGCACGCCGTGGTTCACACGATCGTGAGCCTGCGGGGCGGAGAGGCCGGGGCCATGAACGAAGGGTTTTCCGACTACTTCGCGGGTACCGTAAACAACAAACCAACCGTGGGTGTGTGGGTCGCAAAGAAGATGGGTAAGCCCTGGCTCAGGAACATGACCAACACCAAGCACTATCCCGAGGACGTCAAGAACGAAGTCCACGCGGATGGCGAGATCTGGGGCGGAGTGTGCTGGGATCTCCGCAAGGCGCTGGGGGCCAAGGTCGCCGACATGGTCCTCCACAAGAGCCGCTACTACCTCCGTGCCGGGGCCACATTCGTCAACGGGCTCGAGGGCGTGCTGGCGGCGGACAAGGCGCTCAACAGCAGCCAGAATGCCGCCAAGATCAGGCAAGTCTTCACGGCACGCGGCATCAAGGGGAGCTCAGTGAGCCGCATGGACGAAAGCGTCCAGGCATTGGATCGACAGTCGACGTTCCAATTGCTCTTCGCTGACAAGTAGATTCACGCAAAAGACCCCACGGGCCGGCCGGACAGTTCCGACCGGCCTTTTTTTTCCCAGCGCGAAGTATAAAAAAGACGAAAGATCCCCGTCAGTCTGACTCCTCACCGTCCGACGGCCCACCGTACGCATCGTCGATGCGATGCATACCCAGAGTCCGGAGCTTGCGGTGGAGGGTCGTGCGGGTCAGGCCCAGCAACCGAGCCGCTTGCGTGACGTTCGAGTCCACGCGATCCAAGATGAGGCGTATGTAATCACGTTCCTGACGTTCCACGTACTCGTCCAGGCGAAGGATCTTGGGCGATGCCATGCGGGGAGCTCCGGTCGCGGCAGTGTCAGGCCGCGAGATCCCGGGCTTCAGAGTGAGGCTCGACGGAGTGATGCGGTCGCCCGTCTCCAAAATGAACGCGCGCTCGATCACGTTGCGGAGCTCCCTCACGTTGCCGGGCCAATGGTAGAGCTGCAGGGCGGCGAGCGCCTCAGGAGTCATCCCGTAGAGTTTGCGCTTGAACCGCCGGTTCACGCTGAGCAACATCTCGTTGACCAGCGGCTCGATGTCGTCGAGCCTGTCCCTGAGGGGTGGAATCCATATGCCAACGACGTTGATCCTATGGTAGAGGTCCTCCCGAAACTGACCCCGCTCCACGGACTTCGCGAGGTCTCTGTTGGTCGCGGCGAGTACCCGGACGTTGAGTCGGATACTGTTCCGACTGCCAAGCCTCTCGAATGTCCGAGTCTCCAGGACTCGGAGGAGCTTCACCTGGAGGTCCTTGGGAAGGTCTCCAATCTCGTCGAGCAGGAGAGTGCCACCCTGCGCCATCTCCATTCGACCGATCTTTTGGGTGGTGGCTCCGGTGAAAGCGCCAGGTTCGTATCCGAACAGCTCGGTCTCCATGAGATCGTGCGGAATGGCGCCACAGTTGACCGCGATGAACGGCTTGTCCTTCCGGTCGGAGAGCCGATGGATCGTCTGGGCCGTGACATCCTTTCCCGTTCCGCTTTCCCCAAGGATGAGCACAGTGACATCCTCAGAAGCGGCTCGTTCGATGACCTGGAGGGACGACTTCATGGCCGGGCTCAGGCTGGTGCGAAAGATGTCCACGTCCTCGGTGAGGACGTTGGCGAGCCAACGCCACCGTTCCTGCTCAGCGACGAGTTGTCGACGCTCGAATGCGGCACGGAGCGCACGCCCTCCGAGCGTCGAAACGTCCTTGAGAAGATGGGGCCGGACCTTCAGCTCCGGAGGCGCCAGCCTCTGGCTCTCCAGGTAAAGAACCCCAAGAACCTGATCCTGGGCGACCAACGGGACTGCGACCACGAGAACCGGGGTTCTTCGGGAGAGGCTCTCGATCCCGTCGAGGGGAGACTTGTCTCCGGTGTCGAAAAGCACTAGAGGAGCCTGACCCTCCAGAGCTCGAAGGCACACGGTCCTGGAAAAGCGCTCCTCAGCATCCGAACCACTCCCGTGCGAGGCAAGGATGGGTGAGAGCCGTCCATTCTGGATGAGGACGACAAAGCCTCGAGTCCCTCGAAAGATCGTCATCATGTGTTCGAGGAGGCTCTCCAGGACGAGCTGCAAATCGGTGACTCCGACAAGGCCGGTGAGATTCGTCAGTACCTGGACGACGTTCGTGAACGCCTCGATCGATGAAGAGGGAGCGGGCATCCTCGATACATCTTCTTGGGTCTCCGCCCTAAGGACGATCTTGAACGTGTATTGACCGATCTGGAACTCGTCGCCCAGATGAAGGGGAGACGAACGAATCCTCTTCCCCCCGAGGAAGGTTCCGTGGGCGCTCTGCAGGTCGGTGAGAACAAGCTGTCCTTTCTCGAGCGACAGCGTGGCGTGAACCTTTGACACCGTTCGCCCGACCAGCACCAAATCGTTCGTCGGGGACCGTCCGATCGAAAGGCCTCGGAGGCCGATCTCCGCTCTTTTGACAGACTCTCCGCGGAGCACGACCTCGACGTCCAACTCTTCCACGTTTCCATCCTCTCGGTCGACGGTCACAATCGACCGCCATTCCCCATCGTCCAGGAGCCCGTTGGAGCATCCTCCCGGCAAAGATCCGGGCCGACACGCCGATTCTACAGCTCTTTCACAGGTCTCCTCAAGTCATCCGGAAACCCCCTGTCTTTTCGGGGGCGGTGCAAAAGGCGCCAAGTTGGCGAAAGGCTTGCTTACTCGAGCCGGTCAGAAGGCTCATTTCCACCGGACCGTTGGTGACGACCGGCATTGTGCCGTTCGTTGCCCAGAGTCCCCAAAAGAGCGGGGAAGAGGTTCACCATGCGCACATCATCGATCTTGCTGCTCATCATCCTGCCGATCGTCGGAGGGAGCGTCGGAACGGTCTTGGCCCAAACAAGATCCGGCCACGAGCTCATCGCCCAGGATCGCGACGCGGGTTCGATCCCCCCTCCTTCTCCTTCGAGGAGTCTTTATCCCCAGCAGACTCCCATCATGAGCGATCGCGCCGCGTTGTCGAACGGCTCGACATACACGAACCTCACGTGGTCCAACGCGAACAGAGATCAGACCTCGACGGCCCGGGATGTCCAGGGGGTCGGCGACACCGACGGACTCTCATGGAAAATCGAAGCTCCTGTCGGATTCAACAAAGCCTCGGTCAACATCAACCTCGCGGAGGCGTCGGCGTTCAACGCGATCCGATGGACGCCGGAAAAAGGCGGGGTCGGTCTGTACGCGTATCTCAACGCGGGGTGCGAGAGTGGGAGCTGCGTGGATGCCGGAATCGTGGCCCGGACGGGCAGCAATCTCTTCGTTCCCTGCATCAACGTGTACGAGGGGCCGAAGAACCGGCACCTTTGGGGCGAGCCAGGAGTGACCTTGGTCACCGGACAGAAGCTGCCCACGTCGACGAGCGCCGCGATCAACCCAACGCATCTCATCCAGCTCGTGCTGGAGTCCACCGACAACGGATTCACATTCAAAATCATCGATTTTTCGGACGGCAACCGGACCATCTGGGACACGGGCGAGGTTCGTGCGGCCGGGTTCACGTCCAATCCGAGCCAGGTGACGCTCAGCCGAATCGTGTCGCTCGCCTGGGGCAACTACTCGATGGAAAGCATCTACAACGGAGGGACCGCTCTGAAGAACCTCCACATGAAGGATGCGTCGCTTTACAATACGAAGACCGGTTGGTATGGTCCGTGGGGATCGGATTTGACCAAGATCCGTCGATTGTACCCGGATCGGAGGATCGCGAGCTGGTTCCTGGACAGAAAAGTCGCGTCCGTGACCTTCGTCGCGCCCGACGAAGAGATCGTGTCGATGGGGCGCGTCGAGTAGGCTCCAGGAGCCTGGCGGAGGCCTACCCCGACAGGCTCTTGGCGCATCCCGGCGCTGTCCTCGCCGTCGCCCCGGAGACGAGGGGGGAGCGCCGATGAACAGGTCGCCGACGCGACACAGCGTGTCACATCCGATACGGTCACACGAATCGAGAACGACTTTGGACTTCATGGACTCGGCATCAGTTGTAAGCCGGAGAGTTCCGTGTCCATAGACCTTCCACCTCGCTGCGCGGGTCGATTCCACGCAATCCGGTCTCTGGGAGAAGGTTCGTTCGGCGTGGTGTGGCTCACGACGCAAGTCGAGTTGAACCGCCTCGCCGCAGTCAAGCTGCTCCGTCCGGAGTACTCCCTCGATCCGACCGAGATCGGGCGATTCCTCGATGAGGCCCGGATCACGGGAGGATTGTCCCACCCGAACATCGTCGTCATCTACGACCACGATGTCGAATCGGACATCCCATGGATCGCCTATGAGTATCTCCAGGGGCCCAGTCTGCGCCAAGAAATCGTGACCGGTCCCATGGAATGGCGCAGGGCCGTCTCGATCATGATCCAGGTCACCCACGCTCTGGAGGAAGCTCATTCGAAGAACATCCTGCACAGGGACATCAAACCCGGCAACGTGTTGAGGTCCGGTCCGGAGACCTACAAAGTGACCGACTTCGGGCTCGCGAAAGCATTGACCGGAGGGCCAGTGAGGACACGGACCGGCGCCATCGTCGGCACTCCGTCCTACATGGCTCCAGAGCTCATCCTGGACAACACGCCCAGCGTTCAATCGGACATCTTTGCCGTGGGAGCGACTCTCTTCGAGATCGTGACGGGACGCCTTCCTTTCGAAATCGGGCCTGGAAAGTCGTACTGGCCTCAACTCACGGGTCCGGTCGCACCTCCTTCCCGATACGCTTCCGATCTGCCGCGTCTTCTGGATGATATCGTCGTACAGGCCCTTGCTCCGGAACCGAAGAAAAGATTCGAGTCCGCGGCCGCGATGCGAGAGGCTTTCCTGCGAGTGCTCGCCACGAAGAAGAGGCGGGGATTCTCTCGACCGAGTTCGAATGAGACGATCAGAGAAGGCCTCGCTTCGACGGCTCTACGAAGAGACGGAGATACGGTCAGAGCGAGGCCGCACACTCGCAAGACGCTTCTGCTCCCAGTCTTGACCTCGGTCGCTCTGAGCGTGATCGCCGTCTTGGTCATGTTTCACCGTCTTTCTCCGGACGGACGGACGGACGGTCAGCACCCAAGTGCCCACCGTTCCGGAGAAACGAGGGAGCCAATGACACGTGGTGAAAGCCGTACCCGGACGGCTCCATCCGCAACGGCCTCGATCAACGGAGAGTCGTCCACCGCGGGGACGAGTTTGAACGTTCGTGGGCCGATGTTCGACCGCCTCGTCATCGTTCCTCTCTCGCCACGAAGTGTTCGGCTCGAATACACTCTTCGCCCCGTGCCGGCGTCCGCGCTCCCCTTCCGAATAGAGGCTCTCTCAGCGGGCCAAAGGACGGCGCATCCGATCGGCCGTGGCGTTTTGTCCCGCGCCTCCGGAGTCTTGATCGAGCACGGGCTCACTCCGGGTGAACGATACGAGTTTCAAGTGGATGGAACACCCACACAGAAAAGAACGTTCACGATGCCACGCCCTCTCATCTGCTGGCTCGACGTGATTCCCTCGATGACCCATGCCATCGTGAACCTGCACGCGCTCGAACCAGCCACATTCTCGCTGGAAGTAGCGCGAAAGAAAGACGGGGCGATCGTCTTTCGAGAACGGGTCGGCCCATCCTGGCATTTCCGTCGGGTCATTCCGTCTCTCGATGCGGCAACGGGCTATGTTCTGCGCCTCCGGCCTCTCGAAGGCGACGTTTACATCGCCCCGACCAACAGAGACGTCGATTTCGCGACGCGCGAGCTCGAACACTCCCAGGCCATGAAGGATGCAGCCCAATGGCTCCAGTCCAGCGATCCTCTCAAACGATGGAGCACTGCGCGGTTCTTCGAGCAAGTCCTCGATCCGGCCACGGTTCCCGAGGCTCTCCAGACCCTCAAGATGACGGATGCCCGCAAGGACTTCGAGACGGTCAACAAGCTCTCCTCGCTGATCGGCCATTGCCACGACCCGGTTGGGTTGCAGAGCCTCTGCGAGATCTTCGACCAAATCGGAGATCCGGTCCAGCGTAACTCTCTGGTGAAGTCCATCGGACGCATCAACGATCCCAAAGCCTTCGATTTCCTCGCGGAGAGGGGGCGACGCGGACTCCTGCCCATCAACTCGGATGTCGCCGCCCGTTTTGCATTTGCCCTTCTGAGTACCGATCCGTCCCGAGCCATCCCCCTCTTCAGGCAGATCCTCCGCGAGCCTGGCCGACACTCCTCGTTCGAAAGCCTCGTGGCACTTCACGGCAGTAGCAGGGCTCGATTGACCGACGTGGCCGGCCTCGTCGCCACGCTGGCGACCAACGATCCCAAGCGGTTTGCCACCCATTCAGCCCGGGTCCTCGCGTCGCTGGGAACTCACGAAGCCAGGCTAGGAGTTCGGAGGATCGCGACGTCGCTGGCCTCCAAGCCGACTCCGGCCCAGGATCTCTTCGAGGTGGCGCTGGCCCTGGGACAGATCGGCCAAACAGAAGACGTGACCGCATTGATTCCGTATCTCGAAAAGTCATACCCTTCGCTGGTGCGCCAGGGGGCCGTCATCGCAATCGGCCTCATCGGTGGATCGCGAGCGACTCGTCCGCTCGTCACGCATCTGACCGATTCGGACATCGATGTCCGGAGGGCCGCGATCCGGGGCGTGGGCCGTCTGAAGATCCCGGAGGCTGTGGCCACGCTCCTGGGCTTCCTCGGCCAAGGCCGCGGCTCGTTCGGTCTCGTCCCAAGAGCCCTGGGACAGATCGGCGATCCTCGAGCCGTCGAGCCTCTCCTTCGAGCGCTCCGTTCCTCTGTCCCAAAGGTCGTCCCCGGCCGGGAGATGGACGATGGATTCGCCCAGGAACTCGACACCGCCGAGAGCCTCTGGGCCCTTGGAAGACTTGGATCGCCCAGGGCGCTCAAGGTCCTCCAGGATGGGCTGATCTCCCCCAGCCTCTCTGTTCGATTCCGTGCCGCAGAGGGCGCGGGGTGGTTGGGGCATAAAGAAGCGCTCGGCCCGCTCGAACGGGTGCGCACCCGTTCCGGTGAGTCGCCTCTGGTCGTCGGAGCCGCAGCTTCGGCGATCGAATGGATCCGCACCGGCCGCAAACCCCGTGGGAACCCGATCGTCGTCGACCCCGGTTTTCCCTGGGAACGAACCGGTATCGATCTCGTCATTGGCGATCAGCTCCACGTAGAGGTCCTTGGTCTCGTCGGCAAAGCCGTGGTCAGCCGAGGAGAAAAGACCACGGGATCGGGTTTCACCACGTTCGATGCGGTCACAGAGCGCCTGGCAGCCTCTCTGGGGCCTCTCTGTCGTTTGGGGCTCGCCATTCCCGGTTGTCAATCCCTCACGAACGACGCTCAAGGAGAACTGAGGCTCTCTCTCGAACAGACTCCTCTCAACAACGTCGCGGGTCCGTGGACAAAGGCGACAGGACCTCTGTATCTCCGCCCGCCCACGTACAGACCCGGCGCGGTCGGCTTTGCCACGGTTTGGATCACTCGGGAATGATGGAATCCATGGATCGAAACACAAACTCCTCAAATCTCTGTTCTGATGAGAAGGGCGGCTGGTGGACAACGGGGATCTTGATCGGACTGGTGGCGGTCGGCGCGATCGTCCGGCTCTCGGGACTCCGCGATTTCGCGCTCTCACCCGACGATCTGCTGCACGTGGAGATCTCTCACGATGGCTCTCTGGGACAGGTCTGGAAAAAGAGCCTCACGAACATGCACCCGCCCCTCCTTTTCTTCCTGCTTCGCGGAATGGTGGAGATTTCGTCCGACGAGATCTTCCTTCGTTCCATCGCCTGGCTTCCAGGGCTGGCCACGATCCCGATGCTCTTCTTCTTGGGGAGACGAGCCATCGGATCCGTGGGGGGGGTGGCGATGGCGTTCCTCGCAACGCTTGGATTCGGACCGATGATCGTCTCTCAGGTCATCCGCCAGTACTCTCTGTTCACGCTGTTGGTCGTCGTCGCGCTCTACCTTGCCTTGCGGGTGACAGAGGAGGAGACGCCCCTGGCCCTGGCGGGTTACTCCCTGACGATGACAGCGCTGACCTGGCTGCACTACTCGGCAGTGATCCCCCTGGCCGGAATGGGCATCGCCCTCGCCTCGAATTGGATCCGCAAACGACAGGTGACACGCGCTCTTGCGAAGCTGGTGATCGTACACCTGCTGCCGATCGTGTCACTCGCCTGGCTCTATTTCCATCAGGTCTTTGCGCTGGGCTCACTCCACACGTCCGTGAGGCAGACCTATCTGTCAGCCTTCTTTCCGGAGAGCTTCGCGGGCTATGCCGGAAACCTGGTCGGTTTGATGGGGTTCTTCTCGCGGCCAGCTCTGGCGTATCCGCTTCTCATCTTGGTCGTGCTCGGGCTCCCGGTCCTTGTCCTCCGGGGGCGGACCTGGCTCGCAATCGCGGTCGTCTCGACGTTCTCGGTCAACCTCGCCTTGACGTTCCTCGAAAAATACCCGTTCGGGAGCACACGTCACTCTCTCTTTCTCCTCCCGTTCGTCGCCCTCCCCCTTGGGGCAGCCGTCGAGTTCCTGATCTCCAATCTCGCCATGCGAAACCTGGCCCGGCTGGGGATAGTGGGAAGAAACATCGTGCAAAGACCTTGGTTGGCCCGGTCGCTTGGGGTCTCGATCCTCGTCGCGTCGTGTGCCTTGGCTCTCGTGGGACTCCCGAAGACCCGCTTCCTCAGACGAACTCTGGACTCCTCCGGCTATGCGTGGGCCGAATTCCCCGTGCTGCGCGCCGACTACGAGGCCCTGATGGCCACGCTCGAGAAACGCATGAGAGAGAATGACATCGTCTTGACCAACCAGCAGACCAGGCACTATTTCGTCCGGGCCAGCGGCTATCGTCTGCCCGAGCAGCTCTCACCGCGCTGTCAGAGGATCCGTATGGGCCGGATCGAGTCGTACTTCACGGCCAAGTACATAATAAAAAACGAAGCAGACCTCGTTTCGGCCGTGGCCGCCATCCGCCCTCACTTGATCGGAAGGGCCGTGGGCCGAATCTGGCTCATCAACATCGGCTGGCGATCGCTCAAGGGACTGATCGCTCCCGGTTCACCGTTTCACCCCCGGATCGTCGGGGAGCTCGACCCGGGGGGTATGCACCTTTATGTCCTGTCTCCCGCCATCTTCATGGGATGAGGACACGCCGCTGTCCGATGGGGTTTTGGAGACGAACAGGGACACCGGAGACCAGGCGAATGGTCCGAAGGCGTTGACTCCGGAGTGGGTCCAAAGACGTACGAATCGCGACTCGAGCCGAGGTCCGAGCGACTCGGGATACTGGGTCACGAGCCACGACCTCTGTCCGGCAAGCGCGGCATCGGTCACCTCGGACAATGTGGTAACAGGCGTCAAGTCCACCTTGGGCCCTCGATACGCGCCCGGGTCGTAGCCTTCCCGCTCTTTCCGGTAGTACCAGTAATACATGGGAAGACTCCTGCTGGTGGCGGAAAGGCAAATCCTCCCTCCGCGCGACAGGGTCCGGTCGAGCTGGAAGAGGACGAGGTTGTCCAAGTAAAACGGCTGGACAAAGATCCGGTCGCCATCCCTGAGGCGTGTCGATAGGCTTTCCGCAAGGAACCGGGCATCGTACTCGTCCCGGACGTGATCTTGACACAAGGTCGACCAGGAACAGACCAGTCCCAAGATCAAGCCCGATTCCCCTGGTCCAGGCATCCACCGGACCGAGGCGGGGATCCATCGGAGAGCGGTTGCCACGCGTTCGACTCCCACACCGGCGAGAACGAGAAGATGTGGCAACGCCTGACACACGTAACGGGCATCGAAAAAGTGGCTTGGCCCCAGCGCGTAGAAGCAGATCGCGGGAACAACGTATAGACAAAGAGCCAGAACCGAGATCCGCGAGAGTCCAGGGGACGGTTTCCAGACGCCTATGATGGCAAGGAGACCAATCACGACGACCGAGAGAGCGGTTCCACCGGTGTGCATACGGACGGAATCCCCGATGATGTCCGCAAAATGACTCGAGGTCGGAGGCTCTCCTGAAGGCCCCTGACTCATCCCGGGGGCGAGAGAGCTCCAGGAACGAGAGAGCGTCGCCCCTCCGACGACGATGAGAAGGGCCATCAGAACAACCGCCAACAGGTTCGATCGTGGGACTCGGGCGAGGGCGGGAAGGACGAATGCGATCTGCATGGCGCAAAGGAAGAGGGCGAACGGGTGAAAGCCGACCTGCGCGATCGCCACGATCATCATGGTCCGAAGCGCCCAGCGGCCGGGAGAACGATCCGGGTCGGAACATTTCACGAGAAGGTGGGTCCCAAGAGTCCCCGCGACCATCAGGAGCGCATACACGCGGTATTCCTGCGAGTAGTGCACGAGGTAGGGAGAGACGGCCGCCAAAGAGGCGGCTGCACGACCCGCGCCACGACCGGCAACGAGAGCCGCAAGCGCGTAGATCTGACCGACGAGGACAAGCCCGAGCAGGGCCGACGGGAGGCGAAGCCAGGCCTCGTTTTCCGAGAACCATTGCCAAGCATGAGCCAGCCAGAAGAAGAGGGGCGACTGATTTCCGGGAAGTATGGAGAGAAGCTGAGTGGGAGGCTGCGAGGCATGGACGAGAGAGAAGACCTCATCGAGCCAAAAGGCTTTCTCACCGAGGCCGGAGAGGCGCAGCACCGCCGCCACAGCAAGCGCCACCACGAGCCACGGATCGAGCTGGCTCTCGGAGAGAGACTCCGGCAGCCTCCCGACGCGTGGGCGTCCTTCCTCCTGCTCGTCGTGTGACAACGGTCGGATCACCACTCTGGGTCTGGTCACGCACGAGCTCGAATGTCGAGAGCCTCCAGTTTCGACCCGCCTGAATCAGCGAACGCGGGCAGCGATGCAGAAGGGTATGCCGTGACCTCGAGCCTTCATTCCTCGGCCCATTCACATTTCGGCCCATTCACATTATAGTGCTTTCACACCCGGTTCCGACACCCATTGAGGATCCATGGCCAACGAGTCTTGGGTCGAGGTAGACTCCAGAGCCAAGTCCTTGGGGCGGCCATACCAACACATCGTAGACGACCGGCGCGACCGCAGAGGAGTCCCACAATTGTGGTTCCTTCGGGCAAAATGACGGCTCTCGCCGTTTCGTATTACCTGGCCGCCACGTTTCGCGGTTTCGGCAACACCGAGTCATTCGTTCGCCTGATGGTGTCCGCATTCTTGCCGATCTGGCTGTGCGTCGCAATCGCGAGAAACCTCCTGGCCTGCCTCGTCCCTGTCAGCAACGTCGACCGGGCGTCGAGGCCTTGCCTCGTCCTGTTCGCGATTGGGCTCGAGGCCATCCATCCCATGCCGGCCCTCCGATCTCTGCTCCTCCTTCTGGCCGTCTCGTGGATCGGGCTCAATCTGGGCGACGCGATCTGCGCGTGCAGAGGAGAAAAGGCCAGGAGTGTCCTGGAGAAGATAGTTTTCACCGGTCTCACGGTCGTGGGGCTCCTATTTTTCCTCCAAACGACCATCGTCCACGATGCCTTTCAATACGTGGCGACCTTGCGTGCTCTCCTGGTGGACAAATCGACCGACCTGTTCGAGGACCTGTTCATCCGCAATTCGCAGGCGAGCTACAACCCCTTCCCCGAAGGTTCGCTCCGCTATCTTGGAGTTCCGATCCTGGAGGCTCCGGCCTATCTTGCCGGCATGGTCATCGCAAGGTTCGCGCGGGTTCTGGGCGTGGCGTGCGACTCGACCGGGTATTCCTGGCCGTACGATCTGGCGATCTCGTTCTCGTCCGGACTCGCGGGAGTCTTGGCTCTCGTGGTGTCATACGGGGCGGTCTGCAGACGGGTTTCACGACGATCCGCGCTGATCGCCTCCGTGGGCTTCTTTCTTACTTCCCCTCTGGTCTTCTTCACCTTCGAGTGGCATGGTTGGACTCATACCTGGGGGGCTCTGCTCACGGCTCTCTTCCTGGACGAATGGCTCCGATCCCGGTCAGATGATTCACCGCTCCACCGGCATTGCGCGCTCAGGCTCGGAGTCCTGGGCGGCTGGAACGTCCTGGTCTGGCCACCGGCGGGTCTCTTGTTCCTGTTGCCGGCATTCGACAGCTTCGCCCTGGCGACAACCACCCTTTGCACGCGCCGAATCCTGGCGATTCTGAGACCGCTTCTGTTCTGTGCCGGCGCGGCCGGCGCGGCGTTTTGTCCCCAACTCGCGGGATGGAGCCTCGCCTCGGGCCAGATCGTCGGCACGACGTACACGAATGTCGGAGACTTTTTCGACTGGACCCATCCCCACGTTCTCGATCTTCTCTTCTCTGGGCCGCGCCACGGAGCCATCACCTGGCATCCAATTCTTGCGCTCTCGTTCCTTGGGCTCTTCCTCGTGGAGAATCGACGAGAACGTGCCGGTCTTTTGACCCTCGTCATCGTCACCGTTCTGGTGTTGAGTTGCTGGTCGATCTGGTGGACCGGGATCGGCTTTGGAAACAGGTTTCTGCTCCAACTTTCACCCGTCTTTGTCCTCGGTCTCGCGACCTTGCTCGAACGTTTCCGATCCGGTCGCCGAGAGGGAATCGCTCTGTTTCTCCTCTCAGTGCTCCTCTTCTGGAACCTCTCGCTGATGTCCGCATACCGCGTGGACCGGATCCGGATGGGGATCAAAGCACCCAACTACGTGCAAGACCCCGCTCCAAACGTTCTGGAGGTCTCGCGCCTTGTTCTGACGGAGAACCCCCTCGCCCCACCCGAACTGGTTCGGCCCTGGCTCTTCAATCGGACTCTATTCGGTGAAAGACTGATCCACGCGGTTTCGACCGGTCGGTCCCTCGAGGCGGCCTCGCTGACCGGACAGGTGATGGTCCTTGGAGGGATCGTCTGGTTCCTCGTCGGCTGGCTTCTGCAAAAGCTGAGGGCCAGACCGCGAGCGTTGACGCGCTTTGTCACGATAGGACTTCTCTTGCTCTCGCTTCTGGCCACGATCCACCTCACGTTCTTCTGCCGTCGAGGTCCGTCTCGGACGGATCGGGTCCATCTGGATGGCGGATGGAGATCGCTCGAGACCGGGGACCTGGCCGAATACGTGTTCCCAAGGTTCGGCCAGAGACCAAGCAAGGAGGTTCATGTTCTCTCGTTCCTGTCGTATGGATGGGCGATCAACGACGGAGCCGTCGTGGCACGAGTCCTGATCCGAGGAGTCCACGGCGAGACCGCGCTGTTCGCGATGCGCGCAGGTCGCGATACAGCCGAATGCTCGTACTTGCGACCCGATGTGAGGTCGATCATCCGACACCGAGCCGATCGAGCCGACTCTGTGAGGTTCTGGAGCGACGACCGGAATCCGGAAGATCGAACACCTCTCTACGGTTTCAGGGCACGGTTCGATCTGGGCCAGAAGCCGTTGGAGATCGGCTCGATCGAAATCGAGTACACGCATCCGGTCGGGAGACTGACCGTGACCGATCTGTTCCTGAGGTGAGACCATGAATCATCCGGATCACGGTCCCACGGGCCGCGAGCTCCCGGTCGTCCTCATCATCCTCGTTCTCTTGCTGCTCCCCGTCATCGCCCCAGCAGGGCAGGAGAATCGGAACAGGCGGCCTGGCCAGAGCGGACGAGTCGCCGTCGTTTCGATCGAAGGAATGGGGATCGCCGATGTCCCCGTGAACGGCGTGGTCGGGCGGATCGGGCGAATCTCGGGCTCACCCCGCGTCGCCTGCGGACGGATCCGCCGACGGCCGCTGCCCGGCAGCGATCTGGTGTGGGCCGAGTCGATGACGGGGATGTTCGTCGAGGACAGACCGGAGTTCAGGCTCGTCGGTCACACGGCACTGTGGGACGTCGCGAGATCCAACGGGATCCCGTTCTCCGTTTTCGCAAGGATCCAGGCCACGGTTCCTCCGGCCGAATCGTTGACCGAGACCGGCCAGGACTCCGTCGATCTCGTCGCACGTGACGACCAGGACCGGATCGATGGAGCCTTGGCAGCGTGGCGCGGACGCTCCGTCGATCTGGTCATTCTGCGAGTGGAGAGCGTCATCCTCGATCTCTCGCTGAGAAGCGGGGTCAGAGCCTCAGTCAGGACTCTCGTCGAACGCTGTATCAACGGATTCTTGGAGGGAATCGGTCCGGATGGGACCGTGATCTTCTTCTCGAGTGCGGCACCCGGCAACGTCGACGGTTTGACGCGCGAACAGTCCGGGAAGACTCCGATGGCTCCGGGCCTGGTTCTTGCCGCGGGACGCGGCGTGGGGGGCCGATCGTGGCCCACGATCGCGCGATTGGCCGATGTCACACCGACCGCGCTCTTCCTTCTCGGGCTCTCCCCGCTGCCGCGAACTCATGGAACCGTGCTGCACGATCTTCTCGAGCCCTCTTTTCTGTTTCACCGGACTGTCGAGAGACCAAAGATCGATCAATCCGAAGGTGAGGCCAGATGAGCCGGGTCCCGTCCGCAGATCCGGCTGGCAAGGGCCCTAATCCCGCTCTGCGAGCCTCGATCCTGCCCTCGTCACAGACGGTCGAGCACAGATCCGTCCCTCTCCGCCTCGAAAAACTTGCCACCCGAGCGTCATGCCCCCCCCTCGGGCTCACCTTCTGTCTCGCTTGCCTGATGGTTTCGTTCTCATCGGCCGGCCCTCTCAAAATGCCACGAGCGCTCGCCGTCTCTCCGGACGGCACCTCGGTCTGGGTCGCCACCGAGGACGGGCTTTGGAGTCTCGACGTCGGACGACTCGCTTTCACCCGACACGGGACCTCGGAAGGGCTGCCATCGAACCGGGTGAACGCGGTCTGGATCGATCCGGACAGACGCGTGTTCGTGGGGACCGAGGCCGGCGCCTGCTGGCAAAAAGGAGACTCGTGGTGCTCGGAATCACGCGGGTTGCCTTCGCCCGTTGTCCTTTCCATTCTGAGAAGCCGACGAGACAGGACCCTGTTCGCGGGCACCGATCGTGGGATCGCCCGATGGGATCCTCGCAATCTGACCTTCTTGGCGATCCTCGACAGCCACGAGTTCTGCCGCCAACCCGTGATCGCCATTGCCGAAGAGTCGAGCGGCGGGGGAGTGTGGTTCGTACGGGAGCGCGCCTTCGAGAGATTGGGCTTGGATGGACGATTCTCGATCTACCAGAGAGACACGATCAACCCGGACCGGGTGTGTCCGCTGCTCGGAAGGTACCCCAAGACCGTCGCGGTTTCCCCATCCGGGGCTGTCTGGATGCCGACCGACGGTGGAATCTCACGGCTTCGGGCATCGCCCGGGGGGGCTCCCTCGTGGGACGAGATCCCCATCCTCTCCGGTCCGATCAACCCTTCCGGACTCCCCAGCGCAGAGGTCCGTGCGGTCGCGTTCGGAACGGACGGTGCTGCCTGGCTTGCCTTCGGCGATGCCGGGATGGCTCGCGACGGGTTAGGCGTGGTCCGCCTCCTCCGAGACGGCTCCTTCACGGCATTCGGAAAACGACACGGGCTTTCCTCAGGACGAGTCCACGCGCTCGCCGTTGGCCCGGACGGGACGGTCTGGGGGGCGACGCCGCTTGGTCTGTCCTGTTTTCGCGGCCAGGCCTGGCAATCCGTGCTCTGGCCCTAAGACGCACCCCGCTCAGGCGAGCGGCGGCTCGTTCGTTGGTCGAGGGTCGTTTGCCGCCGTCCTACCGTGAGGCGGAGGCTCGATCCTGATCCACCCGATCCTTGAGCGTCCGAGCATCCCGAAAGAAATCCTGCACCGATACGCCTGGAGCCACCCGACACACGGGAGGAAGCAGGGCATCCGAGAAGCGGAGGGTCTGGGAGAAATCCCACCGCGACTGGATTGCTTCCAGGCCCTCCTTCGCCGACATTCCTCCCGCGATCAGGATGGCCAAAAGCCAGAGATGGGCCGGCCGCGCCTGTGTGCTGGTCCACAAGTGGGCAAAAAGCCCCAAGGAAAACACGAACAATATGGAGACGATGTCAACCCCTTTGAGCCAGAGGTCGCTCACGCAATTGAAGCTCAAGAGAGCCTCCAGCCAGCTCGAAAGGTGACTCAACAGAAAGAGCGTGCAGAAGATCGTCAGGTGAGCTCGAAACCGAAGTCGGCGAACGAAGATGATGCCCAAGAAGCACCAGAAAGACAGATAGACCAGGGTCGCCATGAGCATCTGTGGCATGCCGTCGAGTAGTACGTTCCAGAACTGGTTCTCATTGTAAACGCCCAAGTACTGGTGGGTCCCGATGAGGGCGATGACGGCTGTCAGAGTCGCCGCCTGGACCCGCCCGCTATTGACGAACCGTTCCTGCAGATCCAGACCGATGCCCTCTCTCTCGGCCTCATCGACGGGACAGTCACGGGTTCGGAGGCGGAGCAGCGTGCGGCCGATCCGAAGCTGGGTGTTCAGCCCCAGTGGGGTCGTCCGGACGCGCGTTCCCTCGGGCATCAAGAACAGACCGTTCCGGCTGGAGAGATCCTCAGCAACGATCTGTCCATCAGAACCTCTGACGATCCGAAGATGGCAGGGAGAGACATAGCGATCGTCGAGGATGACGTGGTTGGAGTAGGCCCGACCCACTTCCACTGGAAACGAGGAAAGGCGGACCCTCTCCTTCACGCGGTCGAAGCGGTCCAGCACCTCCAGATAGATCACTTCTTCCATTGGATCGACTCCAGGTAGCGTTGCGCCAGGTCCACGGCGTTCGAGTAGCTCACGCCGGCCATCACGAGAGTGGTCACGAGCGCGGTATCGTTCTCGTTGAGCGAAGCCGCGCGGAAGACCGCGTCGTACAGTCCCAGGTGCTGTTTGTAGGCCCTCAGGCACAGCACCACTTTGAACGTCAGGCCCTTGCTCGTGACAAAACGGGTCTGGCAATCGAAACTGGTGACATCATCCCGTCCCGCCTGGATCGAGGGATAGCCGCTCTTGAACGCGGCCTGGCACCTCTTGTAGAGGCGAATGCGGTCCAGTTGCCGGCTTGTGATGAGAAAATGGGAGAATTTCAGAAAACCGGTGATCTGATCATTGCTCAGGAAAAGGAACTCCTCGTTTTCCATGTGGCACGAGTAGTGCGAGGTCTGAAATAGATTTCCTCTCTCGTGAGAGGAGGATCCCCAACACTTGAGATAGGGAGCCAGTTTGCCCGGGACTCTGTAACCGCCGAGTTCCACGGTGGGCAAGGGACGGCTCAGAATCTCCCCGATGTATCGTCCCTGGTGTTCGAGGAGTTGCTGACAGGCCTTCTTCTGAAAGTCCGCGGGCTCTCCAACGGACGGACGTTGTTTTCTGTCGATCAGGGTTTTCACGAAGTCTACCGGGACCAGTAGACTCGCCTGATTCCCTCGGCTCCACACATTGACCCCCATGACCTGTCCGGAGACGTTGACGGCTGGCCCACCGCTCATCCCCGAGTTCAGGGATCCGGCGAAATGTATGCGCCCGTGCAGAGACTCCTTGACCACGTCGTTGTAAAGCCCCTCGACCACGGTCAGCCCCAACTCGAACGGAAACCCCAGAGCGAAGATACGGGCCCCTTTTTCCGCGGGACGATCGAGGAGAGAGATCGTGTCAGGAGGAGGGTTTGCCACTTTCAGAAGCGCCAGATCATGAACCACGTCAATATCGATCAGCGTCGCGGGAATCTCGGTCTTGTCGGGGGCGATGCAACAGATCCGGTGAAGCTTCGGAAACTCGACGAACGGCGACACGACGTGGTAATTCGTCACGACCGATCCGGCGGGGAGGACTCGAAAACCGGTTCCAGTACACGCTTTAGCCCCGGTCGAAGTGTCGTTCACCTGGACCTGAACGAGAGCACCACGAACCTGGTGAAGGACCTTGTCCGCTTCGGGGCTGAGCTCCGCGGAGTGGACGAGGCCCGGGGCAATGAACAAGAGGACGGTCCAGAGCCATCGCAGACGATCCCTCGGGATGGTCCGCGAACAGGGGCAACAGTACGGCTCGTTCGTTTGAAAAGTGGGCATGTTGTGGCGTCGTCGCAGGAGGAGCTGTCACGCAAGGCCGTGCTCGAGCCCCCCGAAGAGATGCTAACACACTTCCACCATTCCGGTGTGTACGAAAGATAACGGTCGAAGGCCGCTCCGTTTGAAGCTCCGGACTCCGGACTCCGGGCTCCTTATGTGCTATCTTGGCGAAGGGTACGGAACGGACGCTGGAGGGTGTTTCGTGGTGATTGAAGACCGGTTCGGATTTCCCTCGCACGGGGTGACCGATCGACTCGTTTCATTGGCTCTGGAAGAGGATCTCCCAGGAGGGATGGATCTCACGTCCTGCGGACTGTTCGAGGCCACGACGTTGTCCAAGGGTATGTTCCAAGCGAAAGCGGAAGGGGTCTTTGCCGGAGGCACCCTGATCGAGCGTATCTACGATCGCTTCGCGGACGGCGCGGTGATCGTGGAGATCCTGGTCGGTGAAGGACAGAGAGTGAAGGAGTACCAGCCCATTGCGCGTGTGGAAGGCCCGATCAGAACGCTTCTCTCCGCCGAGCGCACGATCCTCAATCTGCTGATGAGGCTCTCGGGCATCGCCACGATGACCAGCTCGTACGTGAAGGCCGTGAGCGGCACCGGCTGCCGCATCGTCGATACGAGGAAGACCACGCCGGGTCTGAGGGCCCTGGAGAAGTACGCGGTGCGGGCCGGAGGAGGAATGAACCACCGGATGAGTCTCTCCGACGGCGTCCTCGTGAAAGACAACCACCTCGCGGCCTGCGCGAACCCGGGCGAAGAGCTCGCCAGACTGAAGACGCGGATTCCTCACACGGTCAAGATGGAGGTGGAGGTGACCCATCTCGAACAGGCTCGAATGGCTGTCCGAGCGGGCGCCGACATCCTTCTTCTGGATAACATGACACCGGCCGAGATGTCGGGCGTGGTCGCCGAGTTCAAGGGGCGAGTGGTTCTCGAGGCATCCGGTGGGATCACGCTGGACACTGTGGCGACCGTGGCGGCCATCGGTGTGGACGTCATATCCGTGGGCGCGTTGACCCACAGCGTCAAAGCTCTGGATCTGAGTTTCGAGCTTGTGTAGCACGACAACGCAACATCTCATCGATTCATCGATGGAATGCCCCCGTCCGTCCTGCCCCCGAAGGCAAGAAGGCAACGGGTGCATGTCGGGCGGGTGGTAAGTGTCCTGAGGCGGAGAGGAGCGGGTCATTCTTCGCGGCGAGTTCCGCAGCGGCCACGAGGCCGCGAGGACTGTTTGAGCAAGCGAAGAATGACCCGCTCCTCTCCGCCGGCATCAACAGGCACTTGGATCAACACACCGGCGCGACCCACGAGACATGCACCCGAAGGAAACATCGTGGTGGTCGCGAACTTTCGGATTGTGATATATTCGTGGACCTTCGGACTGAGGCGGAATGGGCCAGGCGAAGCAGAGCCGGCCTGGGTTCCACCCAGGCAAATCCTAAAGGCGTGGTTGCCCGATGAGTCATACCGTGATCGAAGAAAAGTTGCAGCATCTGGAGTCAGAGGGGCTCCATGAGATCGAGCGGGCCGCGGACGAACGTGAGCTCGAGAACGTCCGAATTCGGCTCCTCGGCAAGAAGGGTGAACTGACCGGCATCCTCAAGGGGCTCGGCGAGTTGCCGGACGAGCAGCGTCGTGTCGTGGGACAACGAGCCAATCAGTTGAAGGCGAGACTGTCCCAAGTACTGGACACCCACCGGGAATCGATCGCGGCTCGAAGCCTCGACCGAACACTCGCGGATTCGATCGATCTCACCCTGCCGGGCCATCCGTTTGCCCGGGGAGCGATCCACCCCATCAACCAGACGTTCGATGACATCGTCCGATTCTTCCACGGACTTGGTTTCGAAGTGGTGGACGGCCCGGAACTGGAGACCGACTATTACAACTTCGAGGCCCTGAACATGCCGGATTACCATCCGGCTCGGGACAGCCAGGACTCCTTCTATGTGGGAGAAAAGGATCTAGGCGACCGGTCTCTCCGCGCGGACTGGCTGCTCAGAACCCAGACATCGAACGTGCAGGTGCGGGTGATGGAGAAACGCAAGCCGCCGCTTCGCATCCTCGCCCCGGGGCGGGTCTATCGAAGAGACAACGATCTCACGCATTCACCGATGTTCCACCAGGTCGAAGGGTTTGTCGTCGATGAGCAGATCACGTTCGGCAATCTGAAGGCGGTGCTCACCGACTTCGTCCGGCACATCTTCGGAGAAGACCGAAAGCTGCGATTCCGCCCCAGCTTCTTCCCTTTCACGGAGCCATCCGCCGAAGTGGATATGAGCTGCTGCTTTTGCGAACAGAAGGGTGAATGCCGGGTCTGCCGTGGGGGCTGGCTCGAGATCCTGGGATCGGGAATGATACACCCCAACGTCCTGAAGGCTGCGGGGCAAGATCCGGAGAAACACACCGGTTTCGCGTTCGGGATGGGTGTCGACCGGATCACCATGCTCCGCTACCGAATCGCCAACATCCGGAGCCTCTTCGAAAACGACGTGCGTTTCTTGAAGCAGTTCTAGTCGACGACTCGTCAGGACACCAGGGCGCGCATTCGTCCCCAGGACCTGCCGTGGCAAACCGTCTTCTGATCCGATAGCCCATCCTATACGGCCGAGAGGAAAGGAACCATGAACGACATGAAGCTGAAGAAACTGGCCCGATACCGGGAGTTCTCCGGACCTCTCGTGACAGTCATCATGGACGGTGTCGGCCTGGGCAAACAGGATGCCTCCGATGGAGTCTACGTGTCCTACACCCCGGTTCTCGAAGAGCTCTTCAAGGAGAAGATCTTCAGAAAGCTGAGGGCTCACGGAACCGCTGTGGGACTGCCTTCCGATGACGACATGGGCAACTCGGAAGTGGGCCACAACGCCCTGGGCGCTGGCCGCATCTTTGCCCAAGGAGCCAAGCTGGTCAATGAGGCCATCGGTTCCGGCAAGATCTTCTCCGGACAGTCCTGGGCGAAAATCCGGGAACGGGCGGCCACAGGGACCGTCCACTTCATCGGTCTGGTTTCGGATGGCAATGTCCACAGCCACATCAGACAGCTCGAGGCGCTCCTGGATCGCTGCTCCGTGGAAGGGTTCAAACGCGTCAGGGTCCATGCGTTGCTCGACGGCCGTGATGTCGGGGAGAAGAGCGCGCTCACCTACATCGAGCCCCTGGAACGAAAACTCTCGTGCCTTTCCTCCGACGGGAAAGACTACCGGATCGCCTCGGGTGGTGGACGCATGGTGACGACGATGGACCGGTACAATGCAGACTGGGGAGTCGTCGAACGAGGCTGGAAAGCCCACGTACTGGGCGAAGGCCGGGGTTTCGGTTCGGCCTCGCAGGCTGTGAAGACTTACTACGACGAGGATCCTTCGGCCACCGATCAGTATCTGGACAGCTTCGTCGTCGTCGAGAACGGCAGGCCGGTCGGAACCATCGAAGACGGGGACGCTGTGGTGTTCTTCAACTTCCGCGGAGATCGGGCCATAGAGATTTCCCGGGCGTTCGAGTCGAAGGAATTCACGGAGTTCGACCGAAAACGCGTGCCGGGCGTTTTCTACGCCGGGCTGATGCAATACGATGGCGACGCGCAGATCCCCAAGAACTACCTCGTCGAACCTCCGGCCATCGATCGGACGCTGGGGCAGTACCTCTGCGCCTCCGGCGTCACATCGTTCGCCATTTCGGAGACCCAGAAGTTCGGTCATGTCACCTACTTCTGGAACGGAAACAACACCGGATACATCGATGACAAACTCGAGAAGTACGTGGAAATCCCCTCGGACCGCATCGCTTTCGATCTGAAACCCTGGATGAAGGCCGCCGAGATCACGGACAGTCTCGTTGACGCGGTCCGTTCACGGCAGTACAAATTCCTGCGGGTCAACTACGCAAACGGTGACATGGTGGGCCACACGGGCGTCGAGAGTGCCATTCGCATCGCGGTGGAGACGGTCGACATGTGCCTGGGGCGACTCATGGCCTCGGTCCGACAGGCTGGCGGAGTGCTCATGGTCTTGGCCGACCATGGGAACGCGGATCTGATGTGGGAAGAGAAGAAGGGGAAACGGACCCCCATGGTGGCCCATACGCTCAACCCGATCCCGTTCGTCGTGCGAGATTTCTCCGGCGCGAACAGTTGGGCTCTCACCGAGGTCGCGACGCCCGGTCTGGGAAATGTGGCCGCCACCATCGCCACGATTCTCGGCCTCCAGCCACCGGAAGACTACGACCGTTCCCTGGTCGATCTGGCCTAGTCCGGAACAAAAAGGCCCAAAAAATACTCAAACCGGCTCGAATTGAGCCGGCTTCCTCTACTCCCTACGGGTCGAGTCCCGGAATGCGGGTCTCACTCCCTGTGCGCGCCCCAGGATCTTGGATGATCGAGGCCTGCAACTCTATGTAATTCCCTGACGAGCAGGTTACACTTAGTTTAAGAGCGCCTCCTTTCCGTGTCAATAGACCCGCGTCGTTTTTTTCCATGATCATCAAAAGCATGACGGGAGACGATGACGTTGGGACCCCGTCGAATCACCGGGATGGAGGCGTCGAATGGCTCGAGGGAGAAGTCTTCGAATCCGTCATGCCAATCCGTATATTGCATGCCGGATGAACGAGCTCGTTGCCCGAGTCCATTCTCAGAGGTTATCCTGGGCCGCATGACGCCCGAGAGATCCCACCCGGACACAGAAGACCAACGGGTCCTCCTGGAGAGGCTGCGCGAGCGCTCGCTCAAAGCTTGGCTTCCCGTGATCGTCCGTTCTTTGCGCGACAACGGAGTCCTCCTGTTCTTCGGTTCCTCCTGGACCCTGACCTCACTCGTGGTTTTTGTCGTATTCTGGTTCGCATTCGGCAGCCCACTCGCAGAGCGGCGTCTGGAGCGAAACGGAGCGAGGTGCCAGGGGGCGATCTCCGATGTCCGGTTGAACACGAGCCTCTCGATCGATGACGAGCATCCGTATCAGGTGGCCTACGAGTTTCTCGATCTCATGGGAAAGAAGTATCTGGGGCGATGCAACGTCTGGAGCGAGAGCAGGGCAAACGAGCTCAAGAAGTCGGGGATCGCGACGATCGTCTACCTTCCCACGGATCCAGCCGTGAACAAGCTGGAGGGCACGAGTTACTCATCCCTTCCAGCCTGGGTCCTGGTCCTCATCCTCGTCTTCTCACTCATCGGGCTCATTCCCCTTCGGCTGGCGCTCCGTGAGCCAATCCGCACCATGCAGCTCGCGATGCGTGGAGTGCCGGTTTTGGCCCGCCTCGACTCGATTCGGAGGCTCGACCGGAATCGAGCCGATCTCGTCCTCTCCTATCAGACCCGATCCGGCGAACAGGTCCAGACCGTGCGGCGAGTCACAGGACTCGAGTGTTTGCCCGATCTGAACGAAGGGCAAGAGGTGGCCATCCTGGGCGACCCGACAACTCCTGGTCGCGTTGTCCTCGGGGAGGAACTCTTCTCCTCCAGCAGACAACCACGGAGACGCTGAGGAGCGCGGAGATCAGGTCCTTGGATTCTCGACCTTGTTTCGTAGCCCTCCGTGCGTCTTTAGTGACTTTTGCGTGCCTCCGTGATTGCCCTTTTCTTTACTGGCTACTTTTCGGCAAGGAGTGGCAAGCTTGAGGCTTATTTCACGGGCATTGTCTCTAAATCAACGACCGTGATCCACGTGGCTCGAGTGAATGCTCTCACCGAGGCTGGAGTCGGAGAACCGAGTCGCTGCATCGGATTTCGCCGAAGTTTTCCAAACGCGCTTGAGAAGACTGCGGAGGGCCATCTCAGAACGGCTTTCCATCACTTTTCCAAAGAGCGAGTTCCAGACGAATCGAGCCGCCCTCCAGGGTCTCACGATCCAGGCCGTGACATAGAACAGCGCCACACCCACCACTCGAAGGAAGACCAGCATCCTTTGGCTGAGCCGGTCCGCATAGGAGAAGGTGGAGCCCACTTCCGCATATGCGGCGAGGCGGTCATAGTACTCATCCGTCAACGCAGGGATCCTCCCAACGGCGCGCAACTCGCCAAAGATCTCACAGCCGGGATACGGAACGAACACCCAGATGGACAGGTCATGAATCCCCGCAAGGGCCACTTTCACGATGAACGCGAAACTCTCCAGGATGTGGCGAAGCGTCTCGCGAGGGAACCCGAAGATGACGTTGGCCTTCACGTTGAGTCCGGCGGCGACCGAGTCTCGCATCGACTGAATCATCCGGGGCAGAGAGATCTGTTTTTTGATCGACCGGAGGATCTCGGGCGACCCGCTCTCGGGGGCGAACGACACGTTGCGACAGCCGGTCCTGTAGAGCAACCTCGCCACCTCATCGTCGATGGATTCGGAACGCGTCCCGCTGGGAAGCTGCCACGTGAAGGAGAGGTTCCGCCTTTCCATCGCGTGACAGAAGTCGATGATCCACTGACGATTCACAATCACGGTCAGATCGTAGAAGTCGAAGTTCTGGACGCGATACCTTGCCTGGAGCTCGCTCATCTCGTCGAGCAGGTCGTTGGGATCGCGCGCGAGCCATTTCGTCGTCCACATCAAAGAATTCGAACAGAAGGTGCACTGATACGGACAGCCTCGAGACGCGAGAACGGGCATCGACCGTCCTCGATCCACACCAAAGCCATAGTGACGACAAAGGTACTCCTCCAGGGGCACGAGATCCCAGGCCGGTCGAGGAATCGCATCGAGGCACGTCTGTCGTGGACGCCGGGAAGTGGACATAAGGCGGCCGTCTTCGCCCCGGTAACAGAGGCCAGGGACCGCAGCCAGGGCATCCCTCCCCTGGGAAGCCCAGTGATTCAAGAGGTCCACAACCGTGGCCTCGCCTTCTCCAAGAACCACGGCATCGAGATCGGTCTCCTCCATGGAGAGTTGCGGCAGGGCGGTGACGTGCTCGCCGCCCGCGAACAACAGGACGCGGGGAAAACGCTCTCGAATCATCCGAAGGAGGGCGCGACACAACGGCCACTCGAAGGAGAACTGGACGGAGACTCCGATCGCATCCACGTCTTTGGACACGACCCCCACCAGTTCTTCGATGGTCAGACCATGGAGCAGTCCCCTCTTCTGAGGCGTGTATTTCTCGATGGCAAGACCGACCGCGTCAATGAGAGAGACGTCATGGCCGGCTTGGCGGATCGCGGCTGCCACGTATGCCGGACCCAATGGCGGCACGACGAGGGTCGCCATGTTGTAGCGCGGCATGAGGACGGGAGGACGGATCACGGTGACTCGCATTAAAGAGACCTCTTTCGGTGACGGCCGAGGACTGCGAAGGACCGTGTCCGGACCGCGTGAAAATCGGTCGAGCCTCAAGGTATCAAGCATTCAAACCGTCTGTCAAGGTGCCCTGGCTGCACAAATCCTTCACCTCATTCTGGCAAACCCAGTAATCATGAGCATTTCGAGGACATACACTTTCACTTCCCCGGACCCCAGATGTGCCCCGGATGCAAGAAAGAACGAAGAGAGATACGTTCTGGGATGAGCCGTAGCGATTCACGGCATACCGAATGCCCGTGACCAGATTGGAGAGCGGGTCGAGACACAGTGCCTTGGCAGAGACCTCAAGGCGAGGGACTGGGAGCTTGTCGGGGGCTTCTCCGGCAGGTTCAGTCCACGATGGTGTTGCGGCGTTTCTTGGCCTTGGCCGTCAGTTTGGGGACCACGGGCGATAGGAGCTTTTCGATCCCCCTGTCGAGGGCTTGACGTTCCAGCTTCTTCTTGCTCGAGAAAACCGCCATGAAATCCTTGCGGCGCTGGGCGTTCTCAGACCCCACCCAGATCACCTTCCGCTTGACCGCGTCATAAATGCGGCAGTCGAGCTCGGCGCTGGCGGTGTTGCTGAACCCGGCCACGAGAGAGAAGGTAAGGCCTCCGATCAGGAAGGGAAGCCCGGCCACGGCGGCGGCCCCTTGAATGCCGCCAATGAGGATGCGAGCGCCACTGACGATGGCACCAACAGGGCTGAACGAAGTGTCGGCTTTTGTCAGTCTCGCCGTGCCGGAAACCAGGTAGCGCACCTTGAGATCGTTGGCCAGCTGGGAGCAGTCCTGGATGGTGATCGCCTCAGTGGACAGCACGCCGAGTTTCCTGATCGCCTGGTCAACATTCGGGCGGGGGCTGACGGAAAAGCCTTTCTTCCTGAAGAATTCCTGAGTCTTGGAGTAGATGAGCCCCGCGCGTTCCTTGCTCGCGATGTTGCGGAATGGAACCACCGCGAGGTCCTGATCGATATCGATGGAGACCTCGGGGGGGGGCAAATCGCGAGTTTCCGATGTGCTTGGCTCGAGACCGAGGTTTCCGTCCGTGGCCTTTCGTTCTTCCATTTGCTGGACACGGAGAAGGGATGATCCTCCAACCTCGGACAAATCGCAGGACAGGTCGGAGGGGGTCTTCGCGTGAGCCGAGGCGGTCAGCATCATCGCGGCGACCAAAATCTGGAACGAAGGCCACGGGAAGGAACGAGTACCGGCAACAGGTCTTTTTCTGTTCATTATTGCTCTCACCATACGGCGGGGCTTCTGTCCCCGCGAGACACCGCCGATCCGCACGATTCGGCGGCCGCTTGGCTTGTTGGAACGGCATGATAGCACCCCCGGTGTCATGGGCTCAACCATGGCTTTCCGGACCGGAATAAAGTCCCTCTCCCTTGACACTCTCCCTCCACATTCCCATAATCTCCGCGCTGTCAAAACGTGGGAAAACCACTCCCAGCCGCCGTCTTCGTCAGCTCATATCCTCGGAGCAAGGAGGCACCCAGTGTTTCCATCGGTTCGACTGAGCATCTTGGTCGTCCTGAGTGTCGGCCTACTCGTACCGTCCCTGATGCTGGCGGCCACACCACCAACAGCGCTGGACAGCCTGAACGCCGTGCGAACCAGCCTCACGGAAGCCAGGACTGATCAGGCTGCCGCTCAACTGCAGTCACTGGCGGAACGCCTGGCCATCGATTCGTCCCAGGCCAGCCAAGATCTCGTACGGCAGGTCCAGTATGTCCTGCTCGAACTGGCAGCCGGGGATCTTCACGGCGCCCTTTCCCGGCTGGAAGCCTTGATCGGCGAAGCCGGATCGTCCGCGAGCCAGCCAGCCAATTCCATGGCCTCGATCGCGAGTCGACTCAAAGATATCGGCTATCAGGGAGTCGGCGCTCGCCCTTTCGTTAACGGCTTCCCTTCCGTTGTCAGTCTCCCTTCTGTCCACGGCCATTCTGGCGGTCATTCAAATGGTGGCCATCGAACAACCGAACTCGATCAGCCGAGGGGCGGCAGCCGGACCAGTTCGGACAGTCTGACCGAGGCTGATGGCACTCCCAACGCAAGCGGTTCTCGTGACTTTTCGATTGTCGCCCTGCCCGATCCACAATACTATGCCGCCAAGCTTCCGAAGATAGGGAACGCCCAGACCGAGTGGATCCGCCAAAACGTCAAGAAGCGTCAGATCAAATTCGTGGTCACCATGGGGGACAACGTGGACGCCGGCCACAACGACGCCCAGTACAAGAACTCCGTCCAATTCATGAACAAGCTAAACGGCGTTGTCCCCTACGGCGTGGCCTGTGGCAACCACGATCTGAAAAACCCCGCGAAGGACGATTTCACCTGCCGCAAGTTCGTACATTACTATGGCCCGCAGCGGTTCAAGAACCGTTCGTGGTACGGCGGCGCCTCGAAATCGGGTTTCAGCTCGTACCAGTTCTTCGAGGGCGGAGGTTACAGCTTCATCATGCTCGAGCTGGTCGCTGCAGCGCCCAAGGACGAAGTCGATTGGGCCAAAAGCGTCATCGCCGAACACCCTGACACTCCGGTCATCTTGACGACCCACCAGATGCTCACCCCCATGTCCGCGCTCGGAAAGACCGCTGCAGTCAAGGCACCAGGCAGGCAGACGCCTCAACAGGTCTGGGGACAACTCGTCAAGCCTTGTCCCCAGATATTCATGGTCCTCTGCGGCCACTACCATGGCGAGGCGTGTATCACGAAGAAGACACAGGCACCCCAGCCCGTCCCTGTGGTTCTCCAGGATTACCAGAAAGAGCCCAACGGCGGCGACGGCTGGCTACGCATCTTCACGTTTCGGCCGGACACCAACCGAATCGATGTCCAAACCTACTCGCCGACCCTCAAGAAGTACAACAAGGGCCCCTTGAGCCAGTTCAGCCTCGTGATCGACTTCAAGCTACTCAGAACTCCTGTAGCCGCGAAATCGAACTTGGTGCCGTCTCGATGCGAGATGTCGGCTCTGCGCCCCCAAACCCCATTGACCATTCACGGCTGTCAGCCGTCACGATTTGCCGCTGACGTCGATTAGGCTGAAGCGCCCTCTGGGCACGCTCTTTGGATGAGGGGAAAGCCTGGCTGACTCCGACATCATTCCGTGACTCCGACATCATTCCGCCGCCCAACCCGTGTTTCCCCGCAGAACGCGCACCGGACCAAGACCCAATTGGCTCGAGAAACGAAGGGCTCAAGCAGCCAGAAGACATTTAAGAATTACTTCAGTAAGTTATTGTTGACATACCTTGCGGATTTGCCGTAGGCTCAGACGCGCGTTTCTGACTCAAGACCCAGGGCCTGATTTGACCATGAATCGATCGGTTCGATGTCCGGCGGTTGCTCTTTCGTGTGCCCCGTCGATGCAGGCGGCGAGCGCTCAGGACGCCGGAAAATCCCTCACCCTGGAGACGGCAGATAAAGCCAGGCCTCAACATGCCGGTTTCCTCCGGGTGGGAGTCTGATGAGACGTAGCAGCATCTTCCCCGCCTTGTCTTGCCTCCTCGCGGCAGCAGCAGTCTTTTCGCTGACACTTGGCCAGTACCCCACGCCGGTACGGGACATCCTCGGTCTTTTCCTCTTCAGATTTTTCGGCATCGGCACCACTCCTGACAACCAGATTCTGGGAAGTTTGCTCCTCGACATACGCCTGCCCCGGATACTCGCGGCCTGTCTCATAGGGGCTTCTCTTTCGGTCTCTGGCTCAGCATTTCAGGCCATGTTCGTAAACCCCCTCGTTTCCCCAGGGCTTCTTGGCGTCCTGGCTGGTGCCTCGTTTGGAGCAGCGCTGGGCATGGTTCTCTCCAAAAGCTGGGTCGCGGTGCAGTGTCTGTCTTTTGTTTTCGGCCTGGTTGCAGTCCTCGTCTCTGTAGGCATCGCCAAAATGCACAAAGGCAACACGGCCCTGCTCCTTGTCTTGGGCGGCGTCATCAGCAGCGCGTTCTTTACCTCTCTTCTATCGATCATCAAGTACGTTGCGGATCCCTACAACCAGCTACCCGCAATCGTCCAGTGGCTCATGGGCGGGCTATCCCTCGTGGACAAAAGAACACTGCTGGCCGCTGGAATTCCTCAGCTGGTGGGCATCGTTCTCACCATTCTGCTCTCAGGATATCTCAATGCCCTGAGCATGGGCGACGAAGAGGCCCAGGCGCTTGGCATCCCCGTCGAGCGGGTACGACTGCTCCTCATCTTCATTGCCACGCTCATGAGCGCGCTGACCGTGGTTCAGGCGGGAATGATCGGCTGGGTAGGCCTCATCATTCCCCACATCACCCGGATGCTCGTAGGTCCCGACAATAAGGTGCTGGTCCCCTCGAGCGCTTTGATCGGAGCCATCTATCTGATCCTGGTAGATGACGTTTCGCGGACGCTCTTCAACGTAGAAATTCCCCTTGGGATCGCCACGTCGCTCATCGGCATACCGTTTTTCGCGGTCATCTTGAGGAAGGCGAGGCAAGGATGGGACTAGACCCCTTGCTCCAGGTGGAGGGCGTCTCGTTCGGTTACACCCGAGAAACCGTGCTGAACGACATCAACTTCGCCGTCTCCGAGGGAAAGATCGTCACATTGCTCGGACCCAACGGTTGCGGAAAGAGCACCCTCATCAAGGTCATGCTCGGCCTCCTCTGTCCAGCCAAGGGCAGAATCCTCTACCGCGGTGAGAATATCGCGCGGATGAGCACCAAGGCTCTCGCCAGGGAGATCGCCTACGTGCCGCAGATGCACAGGAGTGCCTTTCCCTACACGGTCATGGACGTCGTGCTCATGGGGAGGATTCCTCACAAGACCTTCTTCTTCAGGTACTCGAAGGCTGACATGTCCATTGCCAACGACGCGATCGAGAGGCTCTCCATTGCCCACCTCGGGAAGAGGGCCTACACGGAAATCAGTGGCGGAGAAAGACAGCTCACCCTCATCGCTCGGGCGCTCGCTCAGGGCGCGAAGACCTTTCTCATGGACGAACCCGCAAGCGGCCTCGACTACGGGAATCAGTTGAGACTTCTCGATCAGATCATAAGGCTCTCCCGGGAAGGATACACGTTCATCAAGTCGACCCACTCACCTGAGCACGCTCTCTGGGTTGCGGACCGAGCCATCTTGATGAGGAAGGGCACCGTGGTGGCGGACGGAAAGTGCAGTGAAGTGATCACCACCGAGAGTCTTCTTTATCTTTATAACGCCAGAGTCAACGTATTAAACGTCAAAAACTTCCCAAGGGTCTGCGTCCCACAGACCCTATGCGGGAATGCGGAGTACAACGGCGATCGACAGAGGAATGTGATCTGACACTGTGACCGGACAGAATAACCCGAACGCCTTCAATTCCTCAGCGCACAATCCTGGCGTTGCCAGTCGACAATTCTGGGAAAGCAAGGCTCCCGGTTATCCACTCCCCTTCGAGGAGAAGACCTTTGCACGAACCTCGGCGGTCATCGACATCCTCGCTGAAAAAGGCCTTCTCGCAAAGGGGATGAAGGTACTCGACATAGGTTGCGGAACGGGCGCCTTCGCTCTTCCGCTCGCCCAACGAGGGGCAACGGTCGCTGTCCTGGACATCTCCGACAGCATGTTGAAACGACTGGCCGGAGAGGCCCAGCGACTGCACATTGATCTCGGAAGAGCCATCCGATCCTCCTGGAAAGAGATCGATATTCGCGAGGATGACCTGGAAGGAGCCTTTGATCTTGCTCTTACCGCGTTTTCCGCAGCCGTGGAGACAGAAGAGGATTTCCTGAAGATGGAGCGATGCTCGACAGAGTGGTGCTGTTTCATCGCTTCAGGGAAGACACACCGTTCCCATCTCTGTGATGAGATCTTCAGAGCGGTTGACGCTCCACGAGATCCAAGACCCGACATACGGTTCTTCAAGGGAGTCCTGGAGAGAATGGGGAGGGACTTCCTCTTCGACTCCTTCAGCCAAACGATTTCCGAGGAGAAAAGTCCAAGACAGATCTCCGAACTGATGGTCAACCGCCTGGAAGCCGCGGGGAAGGCGCCTGATCCGGACTCTGTGTTCGCCACAGTCTCCGCCATGTGCGCCGCCCATGCCAAAAAGAAGAAGAGGACCGTCGAGTGTCATGGACGCATCGATATCGGTGTTCTCATGTGGAGGGTCGATGGAAAGCCATTGTGAGTCTCACACGCGACCACAGTGTGTAGGATCGTGGTCCTTCCCTGTTTCGTTTCTTCTGCTTTTCTTCGTGACCGCCTTTGCCGCCACGTCCGAAACCCGGGAAGTAACGGACATGGATGGACGAAAAGTCATCGTGCCCAAGACGATCAACAAGGTCTGCGCCGACTGGCCACCGGTCATGTATCTGCTCTATGCCATGGACCCTTCTCTTTTGGCGGGCATCAATTCTCCCTTCACGGATAAACAGAAGGAGTATCTGTGCGTCAGTGCCCGGACATTGCCCGTTGTGGGTGGATTCTTCGGCCAGGGGCAAACGACCAATATCGAAGCCCTGTTGAAGGTAAAACCAGACCTGATCATTGCCGAAAAATGGGGGGACAAGGCGCTGAAATCAAAGTCAGAGGACATTCTTGGAACGTTCGGCATTCCGGTTGTCTACGTGAACCTGGAGACAACGCGTGATTATCCCAACGCCATCCTTTTTCTCGGAGAGCTTTTTGGAAGAGAAGCTCGGGCTCGCACTCTGAGCGCCTATGGCAAGGCCGTTTTCGAGAAAGTCAACACGGCAGTCCGGTCCATCCCCAGCAACAAGCGTCCACGAATTTACTATGCCGAAGGTGTGACGGGCCTCAATACCGAGTGCCACACCTCCTTTCACGCCGAGCTCATCGCGCTCGCGGGCGCCACGAACGTCCACCACTGCGCCAATGGCCTGTTCAAGGTGAAGGGCAGGGATCAGGTCAGCATCGAACAGGTCCTGAAATACGATCCCGAAGTCATCTTCGCAGCCGAGCCCTCGTTCTACCAGCAGGTATTCAAGGACGTGAGATGGCGGAACCTCAGGGCGGTCAGAACCGGGCGAGTCTACCTCACGCCCCGTCTTCTCTTTGACTGGTTCGATCGACCGCCCTCGTTCATGCGTCTTCTTGGCTTGCAGTGGGTTGCATGGCACCTCTACCCGGAGGTCTACCGGATAGACATGACAGAAGAGGCAAGGCGGTTCTATCGCATTTTCCTTGGAGTCGACATCCCTTTGGATACGATGAAAAGGCTCCTTTTTCCATGAGAAATCCAGACGGTATTCATTCGCTTTTTCGTTTCATAACCGAGAGGTCAGGGAGTTGATCGCATGTTGAAGGTGCTGTGTTCGAAGGTGCTGTGTTCGTCTCTGGTCATTGCTCTATTACTCTCTCCTGCGCATGGACTGGCCAGAGACGACGTCCAAAAGAAGAGCGTGTCCAAAGCGGAACTACCCACCGTATCAGCGACAGTATCCGCGATCACCCCGACCGAGCCTGAGAAGACCAGAGATCTGTACAGCCTGCCTGACATCGTCGTGTCTTCGACAAAGACCACCGTTCCGGCGAGGTACGCCCCTTTTACCACCTATACGGTCGACCGAAAAAACATCGAATCCCAACCCTCACACTCGTGGCCGAGCTACGGACAGCTCGTTCAGGATGTTCCGGGTGTGTACGTGGGGCAAGCACCGAACAAGAATCCAGCCTGGATCAATCTCAGGGGGACGGGCGATTTCAGCGCGAGGACCCTCTATCTCGTGGACGGTTTGCCGTTGGCCTCATCGATCAGCTTTTCCAATACGATCAACACAAACGACATCGATCGAATCGACATCGTCATGGGGCCCTCGTCCGCCCTCTATGGGGCCAATGCCTCGGGCGGCGTGGTCAACGTCATTACCCGTCAAGGCAAGAAAGACATGGGAGCCCTTGTGTCGTCAGGGTGGGGAAGCAACGGAGCCAACCGCAGACACGTGAGCGTCGGAGATGAGGTGATGGACGGGAACAGTCGCTATCACTTCTACCTGTCTCATTCCGGAGACGATTCCGACGGATATCAGAACACTCCCATCGAAAACGCGCTCCGCATATACTCCAATGCAAACTACAGCAGCTACCTCAACTCCGCTACGGCCTGCGACGCCGCCTACGACAGCAAATACATAGCAGGAAAGTTCGGTTGGAAAGGAGCAAACGGGGAAAGTCTCAGTCTTGGCTACAATTGGGCCAATCTGTCCATTGAGGGCGGTCAACCCAACCTCACTCCGCTGGACGACGGGAAGCAAGGAATTGGGAATCTCCGCTACCAACGCCCGATCAAGGACTTCATGAAGATCACCCTGACCGGAGGGCACCAATACTGGAATAGACCGGCAAAATCGAACACCGGCATTTCTCTGGACAAGAAGAAGAACCTCGTCTTCAATTGGACAAAGTATCTTTCGCAGCAGTCGATTGTTCAAAGAATCCCGGTGGAGCTCCAGAGCGACTTCTATCTGGGGAAGAACAACGTTCTCACCGCGGGCGCCTTCCATTGCGACGAACACATCTTCTCAGAAGCCGACACTTGGTCGACCAAGACAAACTCTTACTCATACAAGTCCAGCACGGATTACAGAACGGACCAACACGCCTATTACCTTCAGGACCAGGCTTTCTTTTTCGACAAGAAGCTTACGGTTCTCACAGGGCTTCGTTATGACTCTTGGCTTTACCACGACATCTTCGACAGCGCCTCGACACCCCAGCACTTACCCGAATACTCCGCTGACACGAAAACCTATCGAGCTGGCCTGAAGTACCAGCTCAATGATGAGCTTGCCATCAAGACATCGGCCGGTACGGCCTACTATCCGGGCATAGCCACATGGTACTGGCAACACACAGTGACAGGGGCCACGTGGCGAGAGCCCAATCCCGACCTCAAGCCCGAGACGACCCGGATGGTCGACCTTGGGGTCGAAGGGCATCTCAGGGGAGGAAAGACCTCCTTCAGTTCGACCGCTTACTATGGAACGATCAACGACATGTATTCACCGATGAGAACCCCGCATCCTACAGCCAAGTATCTGGGCAAGCCCGTGCAGCTGCTCAAGATCCAGAACATATCCAAGGCAGAGGTCTATGGGCTCGAGAACCAGGTCAACCACCGCATCACGGATCGTCTCTCAGCCACTCTGAATCTCACATTGAACAAGTCCCGCATCATAGAGGACCCCCTCAACAAGGGGCACCAGGTGGCCAACACCCCCGGTGTCATGGCGAACCTGGGACTCAAGTACATTGATCCCGAGGTCATCAATGGCTCTCTGAGCTACCGATCGGTCAGTGGGCAGTACTATGACAATGAGAATACGGAACTGCCCTTCATCCATATGGAGCCCTACCAGACTGTGGATCTAAGGGTGTGGCGCGACTGCAAGCTGACAAAAAAGACCAAGCTCAAGGTGGCTTTTTCGGTCGAGAACCTCTTCGACAAAGATTTCGCGCAGGAATTCATCTATCAAAACCCTGGAAGGACCACGCAGGTCGATGTGGGAATCCATCACATGTTCTGAGTCATTCCGGATTTCATGAGGGCTGGTATGAAGCACATAGATCTCCCAAGTGTTGATCGGGCGCTCGCGTCGTTTCTCGAAATTGTGGAGCCTCTGAAGCGCACAATGACAGTATTGCTGGAGGATGCCGACGACAGGGTCCTGTCAAAGGACATCCTGGCGCCCATGGATTATCCGCACTATGACCAGTGCATTCTGGACGGATACGCGGTACAGGCGGCGGATACCGCCAACTGCGGAGCCGGCTCCACGAAAGAGCTCTCTCTCATCACAGAGGGACCGGTCAACAGCGGCTTTTGCATGACAGCTCACACAGGTAGTGCCTTGCCTCCTGGTGCCGATGCTCTCCTTCGACTTGAGGCCGCAACAGAAAGCGCGGGTCGAATCTTGGCATCGGAGGAGGTGACAAAGGGCAAATGGATCTGGCCAAGGGGTGGGGGAATACGAGAGGGCTCCATCGTTAACAGAGAAGGAATGCACCTGAAGCCCACGGACATTGCGATGCTCGCCAAGCTTGGGATTTCTCGGGTGGAGGTATACGAGAAGCCCCAGGTACTCATCGTGCCCACCGGCGATGAGTGTATTAGGAGAGGCGATGAGATTGCGCCGGGCTTTGTGTACGAAACCAACGGACTCATGTGCAGCCTTCTTGTGAAACGCTACGGAGGATCTTCAACGCTTCACGACATCGTTCCCGATAACGAGGCTCTGTTGAGAGACGTCCTGCTGAAGGGCGCAAGCCACGATCTGATTGTCACCATCGGTGGAAGCTCGGCCGGCGGAAGGGACCTGATGGAGCAGGCCGTGGCTTCCATGGGGGAGGTTCTCTTTCACGGGGTAGCCCTGCACCCAGGGAACCACATGGGCACGGGCTTTGTGAAAATCGCAGGAAAGAGAACGCCCGTCCTCTTCCTACCCGGATACACGGAATCGTGCGCTGTCGCAGCCTTCACCTTTGTCGACGCCGCGGTGAGAAGACTTGGCCATCTTCCTCCGTCGTGCCATCCCGTGCATCAGGCCGAACTCGCTGAAAGAATGGTCACCTCTCTGGGGATGCGGGCGGTCAGAAAGGTGAACATCCAAGATGGCAAGGCCAGGCCGATCAAGCTCCTTGGAGAGTCGGCTCTCTCTGGAAGATTCGGATACGTCGTGGTTCCGGAAGATCGAGCCGTCTTCGAGAGAGGCGAATTCGTGGAGGCAATCCATTTCGAATGACGGGCGTTTTGGCGAATGGTCGATCGTGCGTTGACGGAACGCATCGAAGAGATGGGACGTACAAATGGATCAGAATCCCAAAAAAGTCGTCGTGTTGTACTGGACAAAGTACGGAAGCACGCGACGCTATGCCCAGTGGATTGCAGACAGAACCCACGCCGATCTCTTTGACGTCTCCACATTCGACAAATCCTTGCTCGCTGAGTATGCGGTGGTTCTGTTTGGCTCGCCGGTATTTCTGGGGCGATTGAGATACATCCGCTTCGTCAAGCGCAACTGGGGAATCCTGAGCACAAAGAGAGTGATCATCTTCGGCGTATCAGGGATACCGCCCGACGATCCTCGACAAGAGAAGATGTTCCAGACCAGCCTTCCCGATGAAATACGAAGCAAGGTCACGTGCTTTCCACTTCGAGGAGCATTCCACTATGGGGAGCTGAGCCTCCTTGATAAAATGCTCATGAGCGGACCGAGGATCAGACTTCAGATCGAAGTGTGGACCAAGAGAAACCAGGAAGCACGAGAGAGGATGGCTCGTTTCTTCAGTCTCCTGGACTGGACGAGTGAGGCTGCGATAGAGCCCATAGTCGCCACCATCGACAGGATCAGTGAAAACGGTGGACCGGCCTTGGGCACTCATGAGACTCACTCGAGCTGGTAGTCCAGGCAGATCCGGATCCGAATTGCCGGATTCCAGCCCGGAGGTGGGGACGGCAGTTTCCGGCCGGTCAGGAGCGCCAGCGCTGCCGATGACAGGGCCGGGTCAGCGTTGCCATTGGCACTGGCGCCCTCGACGCCCCCATCCATGGCAATCCGAAAGGAGAGGGTCACCTTGCCTGTGATCGACCGCCTCTGGGCCTCCTCAGGGTACTCCTTCGCCCGTTCCAGTTCTCTGCGAATTCGTTGCAGATAGCCCGATATCACGCTTCCTCCGCCCCCGGATCCAGAACCTCGCGCGTCCGATCCGCCTTGGCCATCGCCTACTGCGTTACCAGACCCGCCCATTCCAGACTCTCCCCCAGAGGAGTCGCCGGCTCCGGAAACTGCCGGCCCGTTGCCAGCCTGCGTTGACGGTCGATTCGAGGCGGCGCGATTGATCGCTGGCCAGGAGATCGCGAGCGCGACCTGATCCGAGCGTGGGGCCGCCTTCGACGGAGCCTCCGGGATCGGCGACACGATCTTCCTTGAGAGCACAAAACCATCGTCGGACCCGACAACCTTCGGGATCTTCCGTCTTCGCGGCTCCTTTTTGGGCTTCTTCTTGGTGAGCGAGCGGTCCACCCGCGGTTCGACCGGGGGGGACGGCGAGATCGAGCGGCTCGTGACTGCCGGACAACGGGCCGGAACATGAGCCGGGGGCAGCCTGCTTGAAAAAGGCGTGGCGAGGACAGCCGCGCTGACTGGCCCCGGAACCGGAGATGGCCTGGGCCGTGGCGCCTTGTGCTGGGCCCCCGCCCCGACAGATTCTCCAGAGCCCGGCAACCCCTGTTTGGACCCCAGGCAAGAACCTCCGGGACGCCCCCCTCGGCCCTTTCCCGGGCACCCCTCGAACACGCAGGACATGCTCGAGAACCTGCTGACAAATGGAGGAACCGTCATGGCGTAGATGATGATCACGAGCAGCCCCACATGGGCACAGAACGACCCGAGAAGAGAGACTCGCAGCTGCCTCGAGCGAGAGTCCCATGGCCTGGCCGATCGAACGTCGATCGCTCCAGCAAGGGTCGTTGCCGTGGTCTGTTCCATGCGAATGGACGTATGTTTTATAAAACCACAAGTCCCCTTTCAATAACATTATTGCTCGGCAACGCCGGTTCTTGGTAATGGAAAACCCCAGCATTCAGCGAACCAGACTCTGATTCTCTCCGGAATCCAGCCATTCCAGCAAACAAGAGGCGAAGCGCCCAAAATCTCAAAATCAGTGGACATCACGATCCCTTCGAATTATAATTTTTCTTCGGGTAATCCGAGTGGGCTCGAAGAAACGTCTCTGACAGTCTCCGAAGACCATTGTTCCGGTCCTCTCCTCACACCCCCTGTGGACCTGACAGGCTGTGATCGAGAGCCTCGGCCCGTGTGGCTGAGCAGCGACCTGTGGTCTCGTCCGATCAAACCGGGCCCGACTCCCAACATCCGCTCTTTCCGCGGACAATCCACATTTTCCGGCAACAGGCTCTGAACCGGAGCGAGATCTCCTGTTCGTGTGTTCTCGTTCCTGACAGTCGCCTGCTGACGAGGGGGGATCGTACGTGAAGAGTGTCATGGGCCCACGTCGGGCCACCCTCTGAATCAGCCGGTTTGTCGAGAAACGTCCCGTCCCAATCGGAGACGGATTGTCGGCTACCGTCCGATCGATCGAATGAGACCGGACGACTCGTTTTCCGACAACGCTGGGGAGACAGATCATCAATGAAACCAACAAGGATATGTGAAAGATCGAGTTCACCCATTTCGTGGGTGCCGGTGCTACCGGATGCGCCACGCCAGAAATCGAGCCGGACGATCAGCGCTCGACCGATCCTGATCCTGACGATAGCGGTCTTGGGCCTCGTCATGCCCCTTCGAAGCGAGGCAAAAGGTCCGCCGCTGCCTCTGCTCGGAGTCGAAGGGTACACTGGTGTGTTCGCGACCTACATGGCGTACCTGGCGAATCCCGCCCAGAAGGCGAACGAGCTGTCCGCACCGAGCCTCGAGGGAATCTTCGTCCACATGGGGCACGGACGGACAATGAAGGCCGTGGCATTGAGCGAGGTGTACGGAAAGCGGCTCGAACTCGGGTTCGCCTGGGACAACTTCGACATGGGGGATCTGCCCGGGATCATCGAGGCCATGCTCCCGGTCAAACTCAGTCACACAGCCGTTAACATGTTGAACTTCAACGCCCGTTACATGCTGGTGACGGAAAAGGACCACAGACCGGCAGTGACCCTGGGCATGCACTACAAACACAACCAGGATCTCGGCGACTTGAACCACGATCTCGGCGGCGCGTTCACGGCCATGGGCATCACGAGCTACGACGGCTTCGACCAGACCCTGTACGCGACAAAGACATTGAAGGGGACCCGCCGCCCGGTCATGCTGAGCCTGGGTCTACGCTCCACCAAGGCGGCCCACCTGGGCCTTCTGGGTTTCACCGACGACCGAAGAATTCTCCTGGAAGGTAACGTCGTGACGATGCCGACCGACAAGCTCGTCCTGGCGGCCGAATACCGTCAAAAGCCCAACGACTACAAAGACACCGCGCTCATCAAACCCGAGAACGACTGGTGGACGCTGTGCGCCTGCTTCATCGCCAACAAGCAGCTGACCATCGGTGGTGGATACGGACACTTCGGCGACGTGCTGAACCACGAGGCAAACGGCTCCTGGGGAATGAAAGTCAAATACGAGTTCTAGCAGCCAGTTCGCTCAATTCCTTGTCGCGGCCCAGGAACGTTTCCCGTCGACTTGCCTGTTTGATCGGCTTTTCCGGTCCATCTGGCGAGCGATCGTGAACGCTTCGCTGGTCCCCGCCTTTTGTAACGGAGGATCGAAATGAAACATGTGGAAAAGATCGGATTGAAGGACGTACAGTCGGTATACAGTGGCCCCGTGGGCGAGCTGTGGGAGCTGGTCATGGGACAGCAGATCCACATCGGTGGCTTTCAGTCGTCGATGGATTTGGCGGAAAAGGCCGGGATCGGCACAGGAATGTCGGGCGTCGATCTCTGCTGCTGCAACGGCGCAGGCATGAGGTTCTTGGTGCGATTCCGGAATGTGGCCCGGATGCACGGGGTGGACGCCACGTCCAAGGTGGTCGAGCTGGGCCGCCAGAGGTGCCAGGCCGAGGGTTCGGCCGACCAGATCGCGTTCACGCTCTCGGACGCCTGCAACACCGGCCTTCCGGCCAACAGCTTCGACTTCGTCTGGGGTGAGGACGCATGGTGCTACGTAGTCGACAAGGGCCAGCTCGTCCGCGAGGCCGTCCGACTGGTCAAGCCCGGAGGAACCGTGGCCTTCACCGACTGGGTCGAGGGACCTGCTGGGCTGACGCAGGACGATGCCGACCGCTTCTGTCGCTTCATGCAATTCCCCAACGTCCAGGACATTGCGGGATACAGCCGACTCTTGTCGGAATCGGGTTGTGAGATCGTATCCGCCGATGATACGGGTCGGTTTGCCCCGTGCGTTGATCTGTACCTGAACATGCTGAACATGCAGCTCACCTACGATGCGCTCCGGATCATCGGGTTCGACACCGCCATGATGGAAACCCTCGCCAGCGAGATGGTATTCACACAGAAGCTTGCCCACGCCGGCAAGATTGTGCAGGGGCGATTCATAGCGCGCCGCAAGAAATAATCGTTGACGTCCCTTTCCGGTCGGCTGCGCGCCCGCCAGACTCGTGGCCGGGTGCGACGGCCGACCAAGGGAGCAAGGAGAGAGAGGAACATGTCGGATTGTTGCAGCGGCGGCTCCAAAAGAGAGACCGGGGTCACGCCCGGCCCTTTCGAATGGTTTTCGGACATGATCGATCACTGTCTGGACTACGCGACCAAGGCCAAGAAATCGGGTCGTCCGATCGTCTGTATCATGTGCGAATACACCCCACGGGAGCTGATCCTGGCGGCGGGTGGAGTTCCGATCTGTTTGTGCGGGGGGTCGGCCGAGACGATCCCGGCCGCAGAGAAGCACCTCCCGGCAAACCTTTGCCCGCTTATCAAGTCCACGTTCGGCTACCACGTGGGCGCGGACAACCCGTTCCTTGAGATGGCCGATCTGGTCGTTGGGGAAACGACCTGCGACGGCAAAAAGAAGATGTTCGAGTTGATGGGCCAGACCCGGCCGATGTACGTTCTCCAGCTACCGCAGAAGTCTTTGGACTCGGAGTCCCTGGGGTTCTGGACGCGGGAACTCCAAAAGTTCCGGTCGTACCTTTCGACCCGGTTCGGCGTCCCGGTGGGCGATGACGCGCTTCGGGAGGCCATCGGCCTGATGAACCGGGAGAGGGCTTTGAGGCGCGAGCTTGCAGCACTGATGAGTTCCTCTCGCCCTCCCCTGACCGGACTTGAGCTTCTCGAGCTCAAAAGTACGATCTCAGCGATCCCAGAGGATCTGGACCAGTATGCCCGGACGCTCGCGATACTTTCCGGTTTGTCGGGCGATGAAGAACTCGCATCGAGGGTCCGAGTCCTGATGACCGGTGTGCCGATGGTTCACGGAGCCGAACGTGTCCTGGAGATCGTCGAAAACAGCGGTGGTCTGGTGGTTGCCCAGGAAAACTGCACGGGACTGAAGCCTCTTCTGGAGGACGTGGATCCATCCGCCTCCGACCCAATCCAAGCTCTGGCGGAGAAGTACTATCACCTGCCTTGCTCTGTCATGACCCCCAACGATGGCCGCCTCGACACATTGCGGCACCTGGTCGAGGAGTACCGGCCCGACTGTGTGATCGACCTTGTCTGGCAGGCCTGTCTCACCTACGATGTCGAGTCCGCGCGGGTGCAACGGCTGGCAGACGAGGAACTCTCGATCCCGTACCTGCGCATCGAGACCGACTACTCACCCTCAGACTCGGTCCGGATCGGAGTAAGGGTCGAGGCGCTGTTCGAGACCATCCGGGGTAACCGGAGGTCGTGATCAGTCCCATCTGCAACCCTCGCTCGACGCTTGGACCCCCTTCAATCAGAGTCCGGAGGGCTCGGCAATCGCCTTCGGATGCCGGACAGTCGCAATTTGCCCTACCGGAGATATGATGAAGGAAAGCTCGCAGGTAGTCGACCATTCATTGACATCGGGACTAGGCAACCCGGCCGCTCACCTCTATCATCAAGGAGTTGCCGGAAACCGTGGGCCGATGGAGACTCTCTGATGATCAACCCGCCCCTGTTCGCGAAGACCGTCCACCGGATTCTCTGGTCGCTCTGCCTGAGCCTGGCCCTTTCGTGCTCGCCAGCTCGGTCGCAAACGTGCGTCTTGCCCCAGGAGCTCAAGCCCGTGGGGAGGATTTTCAAGGAGTTCGTCCAGAACATGCCAGAGAGTGATCTAGAGGGCGGCAACTGCGTCGGCCACGCCAAGGAGTTCACCCGCCGGCTCAAGGAGTCCGGCTTCGGCTCCAGGCCGGTGCGGATCGCCCTGCTCACACGCCCGCCCGCCACCGGCTATATGCTCCAACCGATCACGCCCAACCCGGACTGGGTGCGCGGAAAGCCGGTGAATTTCTGGGTCTGGCATTCGTTCGTCGTGGTGGGCGGCTTCGCCTTTGACCCGAAGTACAAGAACCTGTTCGATCCGATCGAGACCTACCACCGCAACATGTGGGCCGGCCGACCGTTCATCGACACGGCTTGGGTATTCTCTGTCTCGCCCGACCGACTGCCCCAGATCTCGGGGAGCCCGTACCCGGGAGCTCCTCCGCGGATGTTGAACTTCGAGCCGATTACGTTCGAGCAGTACGTCCGCAATCCGGCCCACGAGACCGCGCCCAAGAGGCCCACGACCATCGCTTTAGCCCGGACGCCGCTCCTTACATCGAGGGAGATGTCCACTCCAGATTCCACCTTGGCAGACAGGTCATGCCGACATGCCGACCAAAATCCTTCACCTACTTTCGTCAAAACTCGTACTCATGAGCGTTTCGAGGCCATGGACTTTCACTTCCCTGGACCGAGAGATGTGCCCCGGATGCAAGAAAGAATGAAGTCGCCGCGACCCCCCACTCGACATCACCGTTCCAAAGGTGGTGGGGGGACCCCCGAGGGGTACAGAGAAGTACATCGAGGGTGAGGCCCGGCTGAAGAGCCGAGGCTAAACGCCATCTTGCGACCGCGACGAAGAGAAGCGGTCCTATGCAAGATGGCCGGAAGGCGACGAGTTCTGACGCAGCAGGCGGGGTGCAGATGGGGGATCAGGGCCGACAAGGGCAGATTGCCATTCCCCCATCGGCCCAGTAGAATGACCCGCCATGCTGCGCGGCTCCTGTCCCAGTCGAAGGACCAGCCTATCGACAACCCTGGTGGTGATCCTGTCCACGGTTGTCGTGGGCCGGACCGCCCTCGCCGCGGAACGGAGACAGCCACCGGGTCCCGACTCTCCGATCGAGCCGGCCTCACGGCCGACCGCTTCTTCGTCCATGTCCGATGAGGAGATCCACTTCATCCGATGGATCCACTGGTGGAAGGGCAGCTACTTCGATCGACTGCCGGCCTCAGCCGGACTGCCGGCCGGGGGGAACAGAGACTCGGACTACCTGACCGCAAGCACAGAAATGAAGTTCTGATATCCACCCTTGTTCGACGCGCCGCGAGCGCCACGAACGTCGTGATCAGTCCAGGTCGTCGATCGCCTCGAGCATCCGGTCGAGCGCTTCCACGAACGCTAGAGCCAGAGTCCCGTCGGTCTGAAGATTGGCCGAGACGTGCGCATCCGTCCCGATCTGGAAGTCCAAACTCACCTCGAGTCGAGCGGCCAGTCTCGAAGGGATCCGGACTTTGATCTTTACGTAGGGCTCGAAAGTATATTCGAGCTCTCCCTCTTTGTGCTCGGTGATCCTCCAGAGTTCCTGCGCGAACTCCCGGACCTGATCGAACCTGAGAAGCGGATCATCGAGAAAGACCTGAACCCCGAACCCCACGAACTCGACGCTGGCCGTGAGCCAGGTGCCGGCAGCTTCCCGGCTGCCGCTCACCGACCACGTCATGCGAGCGAGTCCTCCGTTGTCGGCCAACGTCGCATCCATCGGTTCGTCGAGGGTGCGAACCCCCTCGGCCTGACCATCCCGATATCGATTGTCCCTACGAATATATCCCATTGGAATCTCGTCCTGCCTTTGGATCGAGGCCAATTCTATCATCCCTGCGGCAGAGTTCACAGAGTCCCGGAAAGGTCGAGAAGGAGGAAGTGGACAGCTCATTTTCTCGCAAGTCTTGGTATACTCCCCGAGATGTCCACAATGGCGCTGTGTCCCGGCACGATCGTTGGGCGGTACGAGATCGTAAAGCTGCTGGGCGAGGGAGCGATCGCCCAAGTTTTCCACGCCATCGATCGGCAGCTTGGCCGACCGGTGGCGCTCAAAGTGCTGCTGTCCCGGGCTGCCAGCGAGGAAGATTTCCGCAAACGATTTTTGAGAGAGGCCCGGGTTCTGGCCGCGCTCTCGCACGAGAGCATCGTCAAGGTGTACGACTGCTGTGAGGAGTCGGGTTTCACGCTGATGGCCATGGAGCTCGTCTCCGGAGAATCCCTGGACCTGCGACTCCTGCGAGAATCCCAACCGTCTCTCGAGTTCGTGATCAAGGTGGCCCGCTCGATGCTGGCCGGCCTGGAATACATTCACGACCAGAAGGTCATCCACCGGGACATCAAACCGCAGAACGTTCTTCTCGGCAACGAGGGACAGATCAAGATCGTCGACTTCGGCCTCGTGAAGGCGCGGGACAGCTTGCAGGTCACGACCGTCGGCGCCCGGCTGGGTACTTACCGCTACATGAGCCCCGAGGTGATGGTGGGTGAACCGGCCACTCCCCGGAGCGATCTCTATGCGGTGGGGGTCGTGCTCTACGAAATGCTGACCGGAGCGTTACCGCTGGCCACCTGCTCAAACCGTCAGTTCTACCAAAGGATCCGAAACGGACAATATCTTCTACCCTCTCAGATCAGGCCCGGACTGCCGGCGAAACTCGATCTCATCATCGACAGGGCGCTTTCCGCCAGCCCAGAGGATCGATTTTCCTCGGCCCGGAGGTTCGCCCGCTCGCTCGGAAAGGTCCGACTTCCCGCGGTCGAACCGGCACCCGCGCTGATCCAGAAGTTAGACCGGGCCCGAACCGAGACCGTGGTCGAGTCCGTGGGTCATCACCCACGGGCTGGACAGACCGTCGTCGAGCAGTATCGCCCCGTGACAGTGCCCGACCTTCCGGAGGATGCGGACGGAGGAAAGGTCAGACCGAAACGAGCTCCTCGCAGGAGGTCTCATCGACGGCGCCGTCGTCGATCGGTCATGATCTGGGGGGTGGTCCTGGGACTGTCCGGAACGATCGTCGTGATCGTGCTCCTCCTCGCGGAGAGGATCGTCGTCCTTCCGCCCTCATCAAAGCCGGACCAAACGATCCTGGCGAACTCCCCCCTGGCAAACTCGCCGGTGAAGCGGGAACAACTTGGGCTCACAGCCCCATCCTCGGGCCCGTCGGCAAGCGCCTCGCGAACTCTGTCGTCAGCCAGATCAATGGCTGACAGGGCTCAATCCGCCGCCGAAAAAGGGCGAATCGTCGAGGCCATGAGCCTCGTCGAACGCTCGGTCGTCGAGCTCTTGGAAATCCCGAAGATGACGAAGGGACAGTCGCTTCAGGCGACTCTGGGAGTCGAGGGTCGCCTCGATTTTCTCCGCACGGTCGATATGGTCGATGACTCAGCGGCCCGGTGTAGACCATTCCATGGCTTCCTGCACGAGGTACTCTTGGAGAAGCGGCCCAAGAAGAAACCGGTGGCCGGTTGGCTCGATGGCCGGTTGGCCTTGCTCGAAAAGCTCATTTCCACGGAGTGCAACGATGCCGAGTTTTGGGATCTCGTAGCGCGATGCTCGCAACGCGCCGGTTTTCTCACGGCCTCTTCCATGGCTCGTTACCAACGACTCGAATGTCGCATCGTGGCGCGGCGGGCTCTCGAGTTGATCTCCATCACGGCATCCGATCTTGTGACCCTGGAGAACAGCGAGAGGTTGTTCCGGTCAATCACTCGGGGGTCGGATTTGATCATCGAGACGTTCGAGCAACCCCGATCCTGGGCCGACGTCTGGGGCCTCTTGCGAGCGGCTCTGACTCCTCCCCTACCGATCCCTGGGCCTCCCGACTCCGTGGTGTCCCCCCTCCCGTCGACTGCTTCACCGACTTCATCCGCTTCACCCGCTTCACCCGCGTCCTCTGTCCCCCCCGATATCGCGAGCCTGCCACCGGAGTCCGGAACAACCGGAAACCCAAAGCCTTGGGAAAGACCAACCCCTGTCTTGGGGGAATCCATCTCCGTGAGTCCAGATGCGCCCACAGATCCCGACGCCTCAGTAAGTCTCGACGCCTCTGTGGGTCCGGATGCCTCTGCGAGTCCAGACGCATCCCTGAGCCCCGACCCGTCCATGGCTCAGGCCCTGGCCGAAATCGACCGCATGGACGTGGAACTCCCTGTGCCCCGTCCATCCTCGCCAGCACCTTTGCCTAGACTCCAAAAAGTCCTGAAACCGCGGCTCCATCCACAAGTAGGACCGGCTCTCAAAGAACTCATCGACACCGCTGCCACGCTCTCTCTTCACGAGCAACCGACTGCAGCCGAGAGCGACTCTCTCGAAAAGGCCTTGACCAAGGTCATCGACATCATGCGGCTCATCCGCGTCTGCTCCAGGGAGGACGAATCCATCGTCGAATTCGTGGAGGCAGGACAACCCTGCCTCTATGACCCCCTCCAGAACATCAACGCCCTCATCGAACGGCTCCATCCGGTCAGAGACTCTCTTCAAATCAAGGCCCGCGATTACTACTACGGGCTCAAGGAATTGGGGGAACAGTCCACGGATGACACGCCTCTTCTCGTGCTCACCGGTCAGGCCGCTCTGCTCACGGGTCTTTGGCGTGAGGCGGAATCACACTTTTTGCAGGCCCTGTCCGGACGGGTCCACCTAACCGTGGGACCTTCGTCGGGCGAGAGGTTCTTCGGCACTGCTCTGGTCGGCTTGGCGCGAGCCGCGCTTGGACGGGCCGATCAGCAAACGGCGGACAAGTCCCGTCTTCCAGGACTGCGGAGCCTTCCCTCCTCGAGTCTTGACCTGCTCAGAACCCACGTAATGGCCCAGACCATTTTCGTCGTTCCCGCATCGATCCGCTCGAACTGGGGCGTCGACGCCTCGCTGGAAGCCCAGATAGGCGATCTGGCGAAGAGAGCCCGCGCATTATTGTCCGGGTGCGGGCTCCCCGTCCCATAAAAGAGAGACTCGCAAACACTCGAAGACGCTTGAGCCGCTGGCGTGACGCGATTGTGATATACTTCTCGGATCTCTCGCCTGTGACGACTGGGGAGGTACCTCTGAGGTGGACGAGACCTTCGATCGGCTCGCAAAAGCGGCAAAGCTCATGCTGGAGCTGTTTCCCTTCCTCCTGTATCGACTGGGTGTCTACGCTGCCGTGGGCGTGATCATGCTGCTCTACTGGATCCTGGCGCTTGGGATCTGCTGGATCGCCTGGAGACTCTGGGAGCTGGCCGGGATGGCCTTGTTCCTGTTCTTCCTGGCGGGGAACTGCGGCTTGCTCTTTCTGGCTCGGAGCTACCTGCTGTATCTCGTCAAAGCCGGATACATCGCCTGCCTGAGTCAAGTCGTGGGGTACGGAACGTTTCCGCCCGGTATGACCCAGACGCAGTTCGCGCAGGCGGCGGTGGCTGGCCGATTCGGGGAGATCTCCGTGATGTCCGGAGTCGATGCCCTCATCCAGGGAACCATCCGCGCGTTCAACGCGTCCCTGGAAGAGCTGGCCTCCTGGATACCGATCCCCGGGATGGATCAATTGACGGCCGCAGTCAAGGCGATCGTCCGGGTCGCCGCCGGGAATATCGACGAGGCGGTCCTCTCTCTGGCTTTCCTGCGAAAAGACCAGACCGTCTGGGAAGCCTCCCGAGATGGCGTTCTTCTGTACGTCCAAAACTGGAAGCCCATCCTCCAAGTAGCCGTGGCGGTCACACTGATCGACTGGATCTGCACGGCGGTCCTCTTCATCATGCTCTTGGTCGTGATCGGCCTGTTCTGCCTGGTGTTGATCCCGGCGAGCTGGACGACGATCCGGGCTCTCGCGGTCATCGTTCCGCTCATCCTCACGTATGTGCTCCGGCTTGGTCTCCTCGAGCCGCTGGTCGTGACCGCCGTCCTGATCACGTACCACAAGGCGATCAAGGGACAAAAAGTCGATCCTGCCTGGGACGAAAAGCTCTCGCAAATCTCCGATCAGTTCCGGATGCTCAAACAGCGCGCGACCCAGCCCGTTTGAGAGCCTCGCTGGACAAGTCGCGCTCTCTCCTGAGATCTTCGACCAGAGTCCGGGTGGTCGGACTGTACTCGACCATCCGAACGTTGGAGGGGGCAGCCGAAACCAAGGTCAACGGCGAAGCGACGTCCGAGCCGCCGGTCAGACGGACGTAGCCGGCCGGAGGTTTCTCGGTATCCTGGCCTACAATCCCCAAGGGGCCGGTTCCGCACTGTCTCCGGAAAACGACCGGAACCCCCGGGATGCTTTCTTTGCCCCCTCCGGCCTCGTCAGCGAACTTCATGGTGGGTGTCCGGCCTGTCCAGGTGAGCTTCCACACGGCCGACACACGATCTCGGGACAGCGGAGAGAACGCCGGACGCGACACGAGGTAACCGCCATACCCGTAGAGCTGCTCCTGAGGAGAAAGTCCCACCTGACAACGGAGTTTCTCGAACTGGTGGGTGAGCTCCTCGTCGAAGCCGTCCTCGAGGATGTGCACCGGATGGATTCCCAACGCCCGTGCCTCATCACAGGCCTTGAGATACTGCGTCACCTTGTCCCCGGAGTCGTACCGGATCGCGTCCCCCCGAGTGGTGTCCTCGGCGATCAACTGGTACGCCGCCGGCACACCCGACCGGAGCGTGTCGAACGTGTCGAGAAGGAACGACGACCGATAGGGTCGGCGATCGCGCATTGCTCGAAAGGCGGCCTCGTCCGAACCGTATCTCTGCACGTGTTCGTGGCCCATGGTCCCGACCGGGATCATCCCGAGCCGGGCCGCGAGGAGGACGTTGCTGGTCCTTGTGACGCCCTCGTCACGGCAGGCGCGCAAGGCGATCTCATGCTGTTCAAGACACGTGGCGGCGCGCATTCCGACCTCGAAGATGCGGGCGGGGTTCTCGACGATCCGGACGAGCCGCTTCACCGAGGTACGCACCTTCTCGAAATAACCTTCCGGATCGGCCCGGATCGACGGAGCCGGAACTTGAACCGAGTCGAGCGTCTCGTGGACGATCTCTTTCTGCCTCTCGCACGTCACGACCGAGACGGCGGCGGCCAGAGCCTCTCGGTCGGTCAGGGCGAGCGTGGCGACCTGAATTCTGAAATTGAGCATGAGCACGAGCGGTTCGACCCAGGACACGAGAGCCGAGGGCCCCCCCAGAGTGAAGACCGGCTCCCGCTCGAGGAACCAGGATCCCCTTGGTATCGAGTTCACGACCAGCCGGTGACGATGTGTGATCGCTGTTTTGAAACCGCACCCCATCTCGTATTCGTGGGCCGCCAGGTAGACATAGTCTTCCGGCTTCGGCTCGGGCAGGAAATTCCGCACGAACGACTCGACGTCGACCGGCAGAATCTGAGGGCCGCCGTAGCGGTGGCTGTAGTAGAAGGTTTCCTGTCGGAGAGGCCATCCGGCCTCGGCCATGCTGAACTTGTAGCCATCGGTCGCCAGTACGGACTGTGCCACGCTCTTTCACCTCGCCTGAGTCTTTGAGATGAAGTGTATCACGGCTGAGGTCATTGCCCGACCCCTTTCCGAGGAGATACACTCGTCGTAACACCAACGTCACCCCCTCGCCGACACTATGAACCAACACAGAGCGCTGTCAACCGTTCGCGGGTCTCTGGTCTCAATCCTCACCGTTCCGGTCCTTCTCTGCCTGTCCGGGAGTCTCGATGTCCCCCGGCTCTGGGCCGCCGGAGGTGACGGGACACGGCCGACGGCCAGCGCCTCCCCTCGGAAGAGCGCCCCTGTTCAGCCGGTCAGCCCCGATGACGCGCCCATGGTTCTGGTTCCAGCGGGAGAGTTCACGATGGGGTCGGACATCGACAGCGAGGATGCCAGGCCCCAGCGCAAGGTGACGCTCTCCGCTTTCTGGATCGACCGCCATGAGGTCACAAACCAACGGTTCGCCCGATTTGTCTCTGCCACAAAGTACGTGACGACAGCCGAAAAGAAAGGGCAGGCGGATGGTTGGAACGGCAAGACCTGGACCTCCATCGCCGGGGCGGACTGGCGCCACCCGTCAGGGACTGGCTCTTCGATCGAAAAGACCATGAACCATCCGGTCACCCACGTGAGTTACGAGGATGCCCTGGCGTTCTGCAAATGGGCCGGCAAGCGCCTTCCCACCGAGGCCGAGTGGGAAAAAGCGGCCCGGGGAACGGACGCGCGGATATTTCCCTGGGGAAACTCCGATCCCATACTGGGTAACAACGCCAACCTGGCCGATCGGAAAGCGCTCCAGATGGGACTCGGATGGGGAGCGGGCTCGCTGGACGATGGCTTCGAGACCACCGCTCCCGTGGGCAGCTATCCCCAGGGAGAAAGCCCCTACGGGCTCTTCGACATGGTGGGAAACGTCTCGGAATGGTGTGCCGATTGGTACCAGAAAGACGCGTACAGACGCTCTTCGCCGCAAGATCCGAAGGGCCCGGCCACAGGTTCGTCCCGGGTCGTTCGAGGAGGATCTTGGGGAACCCCCCCAAAAAATCTGACAGGCTGGTCCCGGCACCATCTTCCACCGTCAGCGAGCGACTCGGTTCTCGGTTTTCGGTGTGCTTGCACGGCCCGATGAGGAGCGACGACGAGGACTGACACAACAGACAGGGAGACAGGGCAGTCAGACTGGGAGGCTGGGCAGGGCTAGGGTCAGATGACGGATCAGGGAGCCTCAATCGCAATGGGTCTCGAGGAGCCCTGTGTCGGGCTCGACGAACACCTGCTTTCCGCTCAGGGCTGTGAACAGGTTCCGAGCAGAAATGGACAGGTCGAGTCCGCGGATCCGTGAGGCCCCTTGTTCCGACAATCGCAGGCGAAGATCCCTGTCCTCGATGATTCGCTTGATCGCCCGATAGAGATCGTCCTGATCGCCCGGCTCACACACGAGGGCTGTCCGCTCGGGGATGGCGTAGTAACTCGTGCCCCCGACCCGAGTGGTCACCAGGGCACACCCGCTCGCCATCGCCTCCATCGGCGGCAGCGGCATGCCGTCGCCTCTGCTGGGACAGATCCAGACATGAGCCTGGGCGTAGATACGGGGCGTTTCCTCGGGTCGAAGGCGCCAGAGCAGGCGCGTGCCATCGGGAACCGGAGGATGCTCCCTCGTGACCCCCATACACACAAGATCGAACCGCAAGCCTTCCCTCTTGAGGCGCTCGATGACGGCCAACGCCACATCGGAACCCTTGCGACGCTCCTTGCTGAGCAGCATCCCGACCGTGACCACCGCGCCCCTGGCCTCTTGGGAGACCGGACGATACAGCTCCAGGTCGACTCCGTGAGGGACCAACGACCACACGTCCTGCCCGAAGCGACTCTTGAGGCACTCTCGAACCCAGGGAGAGTCGACGATCTTCCGAAAGGGAAGGCTGTAGGTGCGGCCAGCGGCCTCTCCAGAGGCGTACGTCTCAATGTCCTGGATGAAGTAGTGCTTCTCCCCGCGATCGGCCGGATAGCACGAGGCGTATTCGGCCGTCTGCCACGCCGTGGCCACCACGACATCGGCTCGAGGGACATAACGAGATTCGAGACTGGGGACCGCAAGTACTCGGGCCCTCGTAGAGAACCAGCGTCCGAACAGGAGCTTTTGGGGGGCGCGCCACAGGTACTCGATCTCGTTGATGGGGAACGGGAGCCTCTTGAGTCGCGTCGGAAAGACGATTGTGACGTCGGCCCCGAGTGCGGTCAGGAGATCCGAATACACGAGAACGGTGCGAGCCCCTCCCCGGAGATGGATGTTGGGCAACAGAAAAGTGACTTTCATGGGCGTGACGTCAGTTCACACTCTAACCAGGTGGGTCGGGATCCGTCAAGCAACGACACGGATGCTCGTCGATCGAGCATGACGGCTCCGGAGCCGGTGTTTCAAGAAAAACATGGCTCGCCTTCGATGCGACACTATTGACATGGACCCATGTGTCGGGTGATCGTGGCAGGGAAACTAGGGAAACTAAAGAACCTCGAGACAGACTCCGTCGAGCTCCTTAGATGTCACGGTCGACCGGGACGGTTTGTGGAGCGATGGCGGACCACAGGCTCATCACGATGGCAGCTCTCTGGATTCACGTATTCAGGCATCAGAGGCTCGAACGAAGCGAACCGCTCACCCGGGCGGAGACGACGGTCGGGACCCGCGCCTTCTGTGATCTGGTTCTCAAGGGACCCGGGATCGAGCCGATCCACGGTCGACTGGTCCCCAGAACGGCTGACGAGGTGGAGTTCAGGCCGGCCGACGGAGGCCCTGCGGTCTCGGTGACTCCCCGGTGCCCTCTTCAGCTCTCCGATTTTTCCCTGGCCCTCGAGGTGAGACAGGAGTTCTCCTCGACGCCACGGCAGCTCCTCGATCGGGTCCTGGAGCTTCTTCCGGAACTCTGGGCCAAGGAAGACGAAAAACAGATCTTCCGTACGCTCCTCGACACGCTCTTCGTCGCGTTCGCGGCGGAATGGGGAGCCTTCTTCACGCTTGGAGAAAAGGGGGGCGAGCCGTCGATCCTCTACTCGCGGGGCGAGAGGTCGATCGGCGTCTCGGATCGGATCAGCAAGACGGTCATCGGCCAGATCCTGGCCGACCGCAGGCCGGTGCTTGTTGCCGACGTGCGCACAGATCCGTCGCTGTCGCAGGCCCACTCGATCCCGGTCAACGTCCGATCGGTCATCGCGTCACCCCTTCTCCGTGAAGACCGAATCGAGGGGATCGTCTACCTGGAAAGCGCGGAGTCCAGACAGTTCTACTCGGAGGACGAACGAGATCTCCTGGGACGGATCTGCAACCTGGCGGCCGACCATGTGGCCCGCGCTCGATCCTCCAGAGAGCTCGCCCGTGAAAATGAACGGTTGGGGGAGCTCCATCGCACCCAGGTGGCGGGCGACCAATCTCTGGGGCAGCTCGTCGGCACCAGTCCGGCGATGCGCGCCCTCATCGCTCAGATTCACCAGGTGGCCGCGACCGACGTCACGACGCTCGTTCTGGGTGAATCGGGAACCGGAAAAGAGCTGGTCAGCAAGGCGATCCACCACCTGTCCGCACGACGAGATGCTCCGTTCGTGGCCGTGAACTGCATGGCTCTGCCGGACGAACTCGTCGAATCGGAACTCTTCGGACACGTCAAGGGAGCTTTCTCCGGAGCAACGAGCGACCACCTGGGACGGTTCGAGATGGCTCACCGAGGCACGCTGTTCCTCGATGAGATCGGAGAGCTCTCCTTGCGCGTCCAGGTCAAGCTCCTGCGTGTTCTCCAGGAGAGAGTCATCCAAAGGGTCGGAGAGGCAAAGGAACGGCCTGTCGACGTGAGGCTGATCGCCGCGACGAACTCGAACCTCGAGGGGCAGGTGTCGAGCGGCGCCTTTCGGGACGATCTCTTCTTCCGGCTCTCGGTGTTTCCGATTCGATTACCTCCTCTGCGGGAAAGGGTGGAGGATCTGCCCGTCCTGATCGAACATTTCATCCAGATGTTCAACCATGCGCTCCGGCGATCGGTCCGCGGGGTCGACGACCGCGCCATGGCGGTGCTGACCGCCCACCTCTGGCCTGGGAACGTGCGGGAACTGAGAAATGTGATCGAGGCCGCGTTTGTCCGGGAGACCAAGGAGCGGCTCTCCCCCGAGTCGCTCTTCCTTTTCTCGACGCGCAAGCCCGCTGCGTCGAGCACCGATACGGAATGGCCCGAGGGACTCGAGGAAGCGAAACTGGCGTTCGAGAAGCGGCACATCCTCGACGCCCTCGAGAAGTCGGGGGGGCGGATCCAACCCACCCTCCAGAGACTCCGCATCTCGCGTTCGAACCTGTACAAGAAGCTCGCGCTCTTCGGCATCGATCCAGCCACGGTCAAACACTAACTATGGATCTTCACATCGGGGACCTTCTGGGTGACTATCGCCTGGAGAAGCTCTTGGGGAGAGGAGCCACCGGCATCGTCTACCTCGCGACACAGGGTGCCACCGGCCAGAAAGTCGCAGTGAAGGTGCTCCACTTCGACGAGAAGGTGTGTTCCGGGGCAGCGACGCGTTTCGAGAGAGAGAGAGCGCTCCTCTCGGAGATACACCATCCCAACGTCGTCCGGATTCTCGACTGGGCGATCGAGGGAGGCTGCTCATTCATCGTGATGGAGTTGCTCACAGGGCCGACTCTCCGGGAGCGGCTCACCCGTGGTCCTATCGCAGGACCGGATCTGGTCCGTTTCGGGAGCCAACTCCTGGGAGCGCTCGGCGCGATCCACAAGGCCGGCATCCTTCACCGAGACTTGACACCGTCGAACCTGATCTTGGAGGGAGATCGACTGGTCGTCCTCGACTTCGGACTGGCCAAGCTCGTCGGCGAGCAGACCATCAGCCAGTTCCGGAGTCTCCAACTCTCCCTGGCGTACGCTCCTCCGGAACGGTATCAGGGGCTCAAGCAGACCGCGGCGTCCGACATTTACCAGGCCGGAGTCGTCCTGTTCGAGGCATCGGTAGGGCGACACCCATTTCCAGAGACCGACGCATCCAAGTTGGTGACCTCACACCTGTTCCGCACCCCTCCGCGGGCGACGAGTCTCAACGCGGCGCTTCCGCCTTTCATAGACGAGTTTCTCGCCAAGGCTCTCAAAAAAAATCCTCTGGAGCGCTATCGTGACGCGGCCTCGATGGAGGATGACTGGTCGTTCCTTTTCCGCGCGGCAGATTCCCATCGAGGTTGATCCGGGACCGATCAGGACCTCGATGCCGCTTGGGCCCTCAACGCGAGGAATCGAACAATCCATAGTAGAGGATGGTCGAGATGATTTTGTATCCCGCGCAGAGAGTGCCCCGAACCGTGCCGGAGATCTTGCTCCTTCCTATCCGGCACCGGTAGTCGACCGGGACTTCGAGGATGACGAAGCCTTTGGAGAGCGCCTTGAGCTGCATCTCCACGTTCCATCCGTACGTGGGGTCTCTCATCCCGAGCTCCGGATACCTCCGAAAGTTGATGGCGCGAAAAGGCCCCATGTCGGTGAACCAACGACGAGAGAAGATCCAAATCAGAAACGAGGCCAGGAGATTGCCATACCGGGCCTGCGGTGCCAGTGCCCCCGGTTCGACCCGACCGAGCGTTCGACTACCCAGAACCATGTCCGCTCGCCCCTCCTGGATGGGGCCTACGAGGTCCGCGAGCTGCTCCGGGTGATCCGCGTGATCCGCGTCGAGGATGACCAAGATCTCACAGGGGGTGGATCGAAGGTACTCGATGCCCTTCTGGCAAGCGGACCCGTAGCCCCTCCGTTTTTCCACGAGCACGGTCGCACCCCTCTGGCGGGCCACCTCGGCGGTCCTGTCGGACGACCCATTGTCGACCACCACCACCTCTTGGACCCAATCTCCGGGGATGTCATCAAGGACTCGCGGGAGAGACTCCTCCTCATCGAGGGCGGGGATCACGATTCGGATGTCTGGGTGACGTGCGTTCTGACCTTTCATGGTCGGTTGATCGCTCACTCGTCAGACCATCCGGAAAAGGTCGACCGCGCTCCGTGATCTGGCACGTGGGTCACGGTGTTGAGCTCCATGTTGATCGGTTGCAGGGGCGTTGATTTTGCGTCTCGGCTCTCTTTGCGGGCGAGGCCAATCGTGAGGAGCCCCCTTCCCTCGTCGGCCCAAGAGCACTCGGCCCCATCGACGTGGATCGAACTCAGCGGCTGTCCGTTTCGGAAGAGCGTCGACCCAGTGCCGATCTCGTACATCACCTGTCTGTCAGCTGTCCGCGCCGACGGGTTATTCCTGGTAATCACGAGCCGGCCTTCGGTCGGCTCCACATCACCTCTGCCCGCGGTCCAGAGATCGGTCTCGATCCGGTCCTTGGCGAGAACCAGGCAGTCGACAGCCTGGAGTCGCCCCCCGTTCCACCGATCCTGAAGAGAACCTCTGGCCAGCAAGGTAATCGCCACGCCCAAGACGAGGATCGCAGGGCCGAGAATGCAGAGCACTTCGACCAGAGAGAACGCACGTCTGTCGCTGAGGCGCATCGGTCTTCGCTCACTTTCGTCGGTCTCACTATAGAACTTTCTTCATTGTTCCTGCACGGACCGTGCCCACTTCTCGGGAAAGAGTGTTCGATCTTCTCAGCAAGCCTTTCTCGGGCTGCTTGAGAGCAGGGGAACGCCTGACCGATCGAGCCTTGCGTCTCCGAGGGTGGACAGGCCGTCCACGACGAAAGACAAGGCAATACTTGAGATTCGAGTTTGTCGAGTCCGCCGCAATCGTGAACGATCGGGAGACACAAGACCGCCTCGCCGTGTTGGGGGCCTTTGCGTCCGCGGGACGGGCCGTTACTCTTCAACCCTTTCGATTTTGAAGACGACCGGTCTGAAACCGTCGGTGCAGCACACGATTGCCGTTCCTTTTCGGTTCACCCAGGGCAGGTTGCCTCCTGCGATGTACATGGCCGCCGCGTCCCTCTGAATGTCCGCCCACGCCCAGGGGCAGAACCCGGCGGGCATGGCAAAGCCTTCGAAAAGGAAGACCTGACCGTCCTTGAACTGGTCGCAGGGACCAAACCCCGAAGCCTTGAAGCTGTCCGAGAGATAGGAGTCAACGAGGTCCTGGTTGAGCGTTCTCTTGAGCACGGTGATTCTGCATTTTGCCATGGTGGGCCCTCCACTGAAGTTACGAGTGCGGGCTCCAGATTATCCCACGCATGGACGACAGGCCAGCTTCCCTTTCATCAGACTCACTTCACAGGACTCGCTTCACAGGACTCACTTCAAGAGCTGCGACACCTGCGAAGGCTGCTGCGAACCAGCCTTCTGAATGGTGCTGGAAAGAGACCCGGCGCTTCCCAACTCCCTGCCGAAAACGTCGTTGAGGATCGAGCTGCCGCCGAGCTCGCTGATCAATGGGATCGACAGCGACGAGGCGGGATTCGTCGTGGGATTCGTCGCGGAACTGGATGTCGTCTGTGTCGTGCTCGAGGATGTGGTCGACGAGGTCGAATCCGCAGAGCTGGTGGAGCTGGTGGATCCGGTGGTCGTCGTTGACACGGCGGTCGCGGACTGGCTCGAGGTCTCAACGGCTGTCGTTGACACGGTGGTCTCGGGCTCGCTGAAGGTATCAATGATTGTCGTCGTCACTCCCGTCGCCGATTGGCCCGAGGTTTGGGTCGACGTCGGCTGTGCGACCACGACTGTGGTCGTCGTCTCGGTGGGTGGGGGGGGCGAGCTCAGACCAACAAGACCAAGGACGCTCCCAATGATGCCCGTGACGAAGGCCAGCCCCGGCAGCATGTCCGTGACAACTTTGAGGATTGACTGGACCAGGGAGAGAACCGTTTCCAGGAGCTGAGTGATGATATCCATATCCTGACCTCCGGTGAGAAGTCGGTCTGCTGGGGCATCCGGACCGTGTCTCCAAAGAGACTGGCCAAAACGACCCCGACCACCGTCATCAGCAGCAGGGCCGTGGTCAATCCCACGCGCGCGAGCTTCGCCTTCTCTCCTTCGGTTCTACGTTCATGCATAGAGAGTGCCCGTTGGCAAAGGCAGCTCTTCGATCTTCTTTCGATCTTCTCAGGAAGCCTATCTTGATCGTTTCGGAGCGCGGAGTTGCCCGGGGAATCCTTCCTTCGTGTCTCCGGGCGTGGTCAATATGTCCACGATCGGAGGCTCGTCGGAACTGCGCCCCCCTCACAAGCTCCCAAGAGCAGTGCCCATGAATCAGTACCGCCAATTCAGACAATTCAAAATGGCATTGCTCCCATATGGGACTCAGAGACCGAGTCTATTGAGGAGATGGTTGATCTTTCCTCGTAACCCCAGGCGATATCCATGCCTGCTCGCGGTGCCCTGTCCTTCGTGGTCAATGTACTCCTCGAGGTCATAGTTGACGAGACGAAGATGGCGCGCGCTTGCAGCAATCATGTTGGCCAAACAAGGGGCCCCATGCCATTCGAAAGGTGTGAGCTCGAGATATAGACGGGTCCGGAGAAGCATGCAGACTGGCCGAACATAGGGATGGGCGTCAGTCCCCTCGGGAACGTTGAATCCTCGATCGTTGACCCAAATCTTTGTACCCGCTGCATAGCAGTCCGGCTCGCTTCGGAAAATGTCGAGCATTCCTTCCAGGAACCCTTTCTTCTTGACTCTGACATCGGAGTCAAGAATGAGAGCGTATTCAGTCTGGATGAGCCTTAACGCCTGATCCATCGCAGGGCCATGATGGCGGTTACGGTGATTTAGAAGAGGCATCACCATCGCATGCTTGGCGCTCAATTCGCGAAGGACCTCGACCGATTCATCCTGAGATCCGTTGTCGATCAAAAGCACGGGAATGGAGGGGTAGAACGACTTGAAGGTCGTCAGGGTAAGGCGGGTCAAATCCGGTGTCTGAAAGTTGATGATGGCCGCTGTGACTCCTTCGTGGTCCCAGGTCACATCCGACCCTCCCAGTCCAGCCGGTCAGTCGGCGTTCAGACACGGCCTTGGTCTCTTCTGCGGGATGATTCATGGCAAAGTCTGCCAGGCTAAAAGATAGGGTACTCCATGACGCCTCTGGTAGAGTCACCCCCCCCCGAGAATCGGGGTGCAGCCGCGGAACGCGGGGGAGCTCAGCTGGAGGCGTTCTACCTAGGATACGTGACGGCCGGGGGGGTCGCCCCTTCCTCGCATCAGGGCAGTGCGATACGCAGCGCCAGGTACGGGATGACGTTGAACATCAACCACAGGATCTTGAACAGGCCGATCAGCAGGTAGACGAGGATGTCGAAGTT
>Ga0074195_1000610_pt1 | contig 64964 bp, 69 predicted proteins | sample EPASupsiteHSE623_FD_64525 | JGI IMG/M metagenome (GOLD analysis project Ga0074195, IMG submission 64525) | Bioremediated contaminated groundwater from EPA Superfund site, New Mexico - Sample HSE6-23 | ecosystem: Environmental > Aquatic > Deep subsurface > Groundwater > Contaminated ...
GTTAGCGTTACTATATATTTCTTCATATCCTATTCACTATGATTGGATATGAAGCTAATATGCCTTAAGCTTTACGACACTTAGCTAGTGACGCGACACTAGGGCTTCTCCTGACCTATTTGCTCGACTATCTCATTCCCCATATTCACATGGACGGGCAGGTGGACTCTCAGTGCAACCGTCTCTACCGAAGTGGAATAATGATCACCATTGGCATCGCCATTCATAATCTGCCGGAGGGCATGACTGTAGCCTTGGTCTCCCCGGCCGACATCCGTCTGGGGATTCCCGCGGCCATAGCCATTGCCATCCACAATATTCCGGAGGGGCTGGCCTGCAGCATCCCCCTTTACTGCGCTACATCCGATCGAAAGAAATCCTGCTTGCTATCTTTTGCCGCTGGGCTGGCCGAGCCGCTTGGCGCGATTTTGGCCGTGCTTCTGCTCTATCCATACCTCAATGATGGGATCCTAGCAGCAGCATCGGCCCTTGTGGCAGGGATCATGGTCTTCATCTGCTTTGATGAGCTCATACCCATTGCCAATAAATATGGCAACGAGCATCTCACAAAGATAGGAATCATATTCGGATTTTTCATAATGATGATCGGACTTGGCCTTATGAAAAAATTTTGAGAAATTGCGAATATAGCATCATGGCTGCAGAAGGCGCAAATCTCGTCCCCACCATGCCAAGGATTAAATAATTTCTCTCAATATTACTATTTACTATATGATAGATATCTGGTGATGGATTATGAAGATGATACTCTTGGCCAGCCTAAGTCTGTTGCTGGCATCGACCTTAGTCGCGACTTGTGCCTCCGATCAGGATCTGCTCATAGTCAATGAGGACCATACAAGTGAGGTAAACGACAGCGCCCTCAGCTTGGCCCTGGCCGAAGGGCCTTCCGGGGAACTGACTGCCAAAGAGAAAGAAGGGCTACTCTTTATGGCTGAAGAGGAGAAGCTGGCGGGAGATGTCTATAAAAACCTCAACGACAAGTGGAACGTTCGTGTCTTTGACAACATTGGCCGGGCGGAGCGAACTCATGAGGCAGCAGTCAATACGCTTTTGGAGAGGTACGCTTTGCCCGATCCAACAAAAGGAGCCGGAGAGTTTTCCAATGTTACACTGCAGAAGCTCTATGATAATCTGGTGAGCCGGGCAAGCTCCTCCGCAGAAGAGGCATTGCGGGTTGGGGCGGCAATAGAGGAGATAGACATTCTCGACCTGGAAGAGCGCATGGCCCAAACAGATAAAGAAGACATATTGCTGGTTTACGGCAATCTTGTGCGCGGCTCAGAAAACCATCTGCGGGCCTTTGTTAATAACTTGCAAAGGCAAGGGTTTGAATACCGCCCCGAGTACCTCCCCCAAGAAAAATACGACGCAATAATCCGCGGCTAGAACCGCCGCGGGGATAATATTTTTTTCCAGTCCTGAGCAGAGAATACTGCCAAAAACAGCACCATTCGAGGCACTGCTATGCATATAATTGATCCCTCTGCAAATCCACCTCTCCAAACTCACCCGGTGATGAGAGTTGCCATCTATTCACTGCTATTCAACCTGGCCTTAGCAGGGATCAAGTTCATCCTCTTTGCCATCTCAGTAAGCGGGGCGCTACAAGCAGATTCAGTTCATACTCTGGTTGATGTTCTGGCATCCATTGCCCTGATCTTGGGCCTGAAGATCTCAGAGAAGAGAAGCCTGAGCTTTCCACTGGGATTGTACAAGGTGGAGAATTTTGCTTCCATTGCAATCTCCGTTCTTCTTTTCCTCACCGCCTACGAGATCATCCTGCAAGCTATTTTGGGGCAAGCAGAACCCATCGATTACCCAGGATTTGTTCTCTATGTCGTGGCCGTCATCATGCCGCTTCCCTATCTATTCGGCAGATATCAGATCCAAGCAGGAGATCATTGCCAATCCTCACAAGGATCTGGCCAAGGGCAAAGGCCTGAAGATTGCCAGGTTTCTTTTGACCTACAAACCGGATGCCATTTTCTGTAAAGAGAGACTCTCCGACAAGGGACCGGGCTACGCCTTCGCCGAAGCCGGAGTGGAGACATTTCAAACCCAAGCAAGAACATTGGAGGAACTGGTCGATGATCAGATGGAAGAGAAAAATCAGATTCAATAATCCGAATGCTTTAAATATAACATCGCATATAAGCATAATTGTACTTTGAGCAGTTCTGAACGCATAATGACGACGGCACACACCGCAGCAAGCTGCGGAGTATTCGAATAAAATAAAAGCTAGTGAGGTTTTGATGAAGGTATGTGTTACAGCAGGAGCATCGGGCCTAGATGCCCCTATGGACCCCAGGTTTGGACGCTGCCCCTTTTTCGTGATAGTTGACCTGGACAGCATGAGCGAGAATTCTGTTTCCAACTCTTGCGTCATGGCAACCAGCGGCGCAGGCATACAAGCGGCCCAGGAAGTGGCCAGACAAGGCGCTACAGCTCTGATTACAGGAAACATCGGCCCCAATGCCATGCAAACCCTCTCTGTAGCCAAGATCGAGGTTTATCAGCACCAGGGAGGAGAAAGCGTCAGAGACGTCGTGGAAAAATTTAAGCGAGGAGAGCTCACCAAGATCGCTGCTCCATCCGTACAGGCCCATGCCGGAATGGGGCAGGGAGCTGGACGAGGCGGCGGTCAAGGCAGAGGAAGAGGTGGTGGTAGAGGCGCGGGTGCGGCAAGCGGCAGCGGCCAGGGAGCTGCAAGCGCATCAGGTGCCAGCAGAGGCAGAGGAGGTCAGGGGCAATGAAGATCTGCATTCCCACCATGGGCGAGGGCGGCATGAATGAAGCCATCTGCCAGCACTTCGGCAGGGCTCCGACATTCACAATGATAGATCTGGATAGCGGAGAGATCAAGGTCCTGCCGAATGTTAGCGAGCACATGGGCGGAACGGGCCTGCCCACAGAAACCATCTTCGCAGCAGGGGTACAGGTTATGATTGTAGGCGGCCTGGGGCCCAAAGCGGTCGCAATGTTCAACCAGGGAGGCGTTGAAGTATTCGTGGGTGCAGCCGGCACAGTCCAGGATGCCATCGATGACTGGCAGGCGAAGATGCTGAGCCGCGCCGACATGGACAATGCCTGCAAAGATCACAAGCATTAGGCCTCAATTCGAGGGAATGTTTTGAAGATATCCATAGCTAGCGGTAAGGGCGGCACAGGCAAGACATTGGTCGCCACTAGCATAGCTGTCTCTCTGGCATCGCTTGAGGGTACACAGGTGACAATTGCCGATTGCGACGTCGAGGAGCCCAATTCCTATCTATTCTTTCCGGATAGGATTCTTTTGGAAAAGAAAGAATGCCATGTTCCCGTTCCGGTCATAGATGAGGAAAAGTGCACTCATTGCGGCAAATGCTCTGAAGTTTGCGCCTATCACGCTCTGGCTGTGCTCCCGCAGACAGTTCTACTGTTCCCGGAGCTCTGCCATGGTTGCGGTGCATGCACGATCATCTGCCCTGAGAAGGTTGTCAGCGATGGCTCACGTTCTGTCGGAGAGATATTTCGCGCCCGATCCAATGGCTTGGATATCATCTGGGGAGAACTGAGCTTAGGAGAGGCTAGGACGACTCCGCTCATAAAGGCCGTAAAGAATGAAGCAGGGGGCAAGATGGTGATTGTGGACTGTCCGCCCGGAACCTCCTGCTCCCTTGTGGAATCTGTGAGAGGCACCGATTTTTGCCTTCTTGTCACTGAGCCCACTCCCTTTGGCCTGCACGATCTGGACATTGCCATCAAGGTGCTGGAGAAGATGAATATCCCGCGGGGGGTCCTGGTCAACAAGAGTGGCATGGGAGACCAAAAGGTCTACGAGTACCTGGAGAAGAAAAGCATACCCCTGCTTATGGAAATTCCCCTGGATCGGAAGATCGCAGAGCTTTACTCTCACGGTGAGATCTTTGCCGAGAAGATGCCAGAGTGGAAGGCCAGGTTTGTCGGAATGGTCCGGAAAATCGAGGAGATGATATCATGAAGCAGATCGCAGTGGTGAGCGGCAAAGGTGGCACCGGCAAGACATCTCTGGTTGCCTCTCTGGCAGCCTTAGCTCGTGGTCGAGCGGTCTATGCTGACTGCGATGTAGACGCACCCGATCTGCACCTGATCCTGCAGCCAACAGTAGTAGAGCGTCGCGATTTTTTTGGCATTAAGAGAGCTTATATCGACGGCTCGAAATGCACCCAGTGCGGCTCCTGCCAGGAAGCCTGCCGATTTGAAGCCATCCGCGATTTCCAGGTAAATCCCGCACTTTGCGAGGGCTGCGGCGTCTGCAGACTGGTCTGTCCGGCAGATGCAGTAGCCTTGACCGAAAGCCTGGCCGGTTATGCCTACATATCTGACACCAGATTCGGCCCACTGGTTCATGCCGAGTTATTCCCCGGCGAGGAAGCATCAGGAAAACTGGTAGCCATGGTAAGAGAGATGGCTCGCATCCTGGCCGCATCTAAAAAGCTGGATCTGGTTCTGATCGATGGCTCTCCAGGCATCGGCTGCCCGGTGATAGCATCGCTCACTGGAGTTGACCTGGCACTGGTGGTCACCGAGCCCACCATCACGGCAGAACATGATCTGGAGAGGATTCTTGATGTGGCCGATCACTTTGGCATCAATACTGCTGTTTGCATCAATAAATGCGACCTCAACCCTGAGACGGCCAGGCGCATTGAAAACCTCTGTCAGGAGCGAGCCGTAATGGTTGCAGGAAGGCTTCCCTACCATCCTTCTGTAGCAGAGGCAATGGTCACAGGGCGGGCAGTGGTGGAGGCCGGTGGGCCGGTGGCCGCGGCCATAAGAGAGATGTACAGCATCCTCGAAAAACAGCTCTGAATCACACCGCCGTGATCATGGAACGGGGATTTGAATTCGATGCATGCAAAAATGCTGGTGGCCTGGGCGGCCATAGTTTTTTGCCTGAGTATGCAGGGCCAATCGCAGTATGATCCAATTGGCATAGTTGGTTGTCCAAAAGGTCCATAAAATTCTACCCGGCTTTTGCGGTCACCTCGAACTCGCCAGGGTCAAGGTACCTGGGTGCATATTCGATTCCCATATCATGCAGATCGGAAACGTACGAGCGCAGATGCTTTCGGGAACCAGCCAGGAGTCCCTGGTAGACGACCCTGAGATCCTCTGCATGGGCAATAGACAGCTCCTTTTCCAGGTCAATGATGCTGATCTCCTCGAAAGCTGCAGCCGCCTTTAGTGCATCCTGATCCGAGGACGATCCCTCGGCCAGGAGCCGGTCATGAATCATCTGCAGGCTCTCGTTATCAAATCGACCTGGCACCTCATTTTCGGGGATGACAAGCCCATATCTATCAACCATTGACTTCGCCTGGTCCATATGACTCTGTTCGGACAGAGCGAGATTTTGGAAGATGGTGAGATTGTTCTTCCTGAAAAGGGAAGCGTAAAGGTCCCGTGCCATCTTCTCCTCTTCCCAGATGAAGATGATTCCATCCTCCTCGCGAGAGGTCAATTTCATAGCAACCGCAACAGGCTCAGCAGCCTTCTTCGCGTCGGTCAGAGTCATAATGCCCTCTCCGTAGGCCACATTGTGCTTGAGGCTCGCGTCTCCGCTGCCTGAGAGCGCCCAGATGATGGAGACTGCCTGCCCGGGCACGAAGGCTTTATCGAATCTGTCGCCGGTCGATAGCTTCCTCTTCAGCTCGATTATAGTGCGGCCATCCGTTTTGCTGGCGCCTGATTCGATTATGTCATTTGTGCCGCCAAGCATCGTGTCCTCAATGTGCGGGCCATAGTTGCCTGTGCAGTACTCGTCAAGCACCACCGCCTTTCCGTTCTCGATGTAAGCGAGGATGATGTCCGCGTCCTTCATCCACTCTAAAGGCTCAAATCCAATTGCCAGCCAGCCATCGGTGCTGCCGTTCAGTCCCAGGTAGAGAAAATCTGCATCATTTTTCCAGGAGACCTCCAGATCTCCGCCGCTATATCCCTGCCTCGCCGGGCCCTGCAAGAGCATGCTGCGAGAGTATTCGCCATCACCCAGGATGCCATCCCCTTGCCAGGCCTCTGTGGCCTCTTTCTCCAGGACAACAGCAGGCTTTTCAGGCTGAATGCAGCCGGAGAACAGGAGCATCAGAGCCGAGAGCGCGATGAAGAAGATAGACCTCATAACGAAACACCATCACGTAATATTAGACTTCTGAATATATTAGATCATCGAATTGATAGAAATGATACTACTGGGTGCACCATGCTTTTGCGGCTAATATCACTTTCCACCTGTTCCAACTTACGCCAGATGGGCCAGAGGGCTCAGAATGCCCCCTCGCTGCAATGGCAAAATATTTATGCTAATAACACATCATTAATAATGAGGTATTTTGGTGGACTTGATGGGAATAACAATATTGACTCTGTGGGGCCTCGCATTCTGGATAATCTCCGGATTAAAAGGTCTGGTCAAAGAATAAAGCACTACGGATTTTTATATTTATTGCATAAACAATAAAAATAATAACAATAACAATTAAAAAAATGATAGTAGACAATTCGTCCATTAAGTGGTGCTGTTGAACTCAATAACCTTATCGGGCTTCGCTTCCATCTCCTCTTGAGCCCTCTTTACGTTATCCTGAAATTCCCGGCTGGAAGGCACAATTGCTGCAGCACGCTCGAAACAAACCTCTGCATCCTCAGGACGATTCTGATCCAATAAGACCAAACCCTTGGTGTTCCAGGCATCGGCATTCTGGCTGTTGAGATCTATTGCTCTGTCAAGGCTTGATAGTGCCGAGTCGTAGCTGCCCTTCATAGCCAAAATTACACCCTGCTGGTACCAGGCTTTTTCGAGAGATGGATCCAGAGAGGTTGCATGTTCGTAAACCTGCAGTGCCTCATCGCTTCTCTTCATGGCCTCCAGAATGATGCCTTTGTTAAACCAATAATTGGCATTTTTTGGCTCGATCTCTAAGGCCTTCTCCAGGGATTCCAGTGCCTCATCATTCTGTCTCATCCCACCCGAGAGGAGTAGAGCACGGTCGTTGTAGGCCTGAGCATTGGACCCGTCCAGCTTGATCAGCTCATCGAAGCTGTCTACTGCCTCACTATATCTCTTCATCTTGAGCAGAATATTGGCCCGGAAGCTCCAGGCCCAGGTATCGTCAGGTTTGATTGCCAGGTACTCGTCGATGTCCTGCACTGCCAGAGAGTAAGATCCATTCTGGTAGTCGCTCTGAGTCTGGGCGAGCCAATAATTGGCATCTTCACCTGCGGCCAGGACAGTTGTTGCCAGGGATAATGCAATGATAAGAAGAGCTACGGACTTCATGCTTTGTAATGTATTCGAATAAGTGGATATAGCTTGCGGTCGGACAAAATGCTTTATGCAAAGCGTACTATGAAACAGACCGAATCATTGTTTCATAAAAATAAGTTAGAAGATCGCCTAATGGACGATCTTCTCTGCCTCTTCTGCGGTATAGCCCAGATGAACGACGCTACACAGCTTCCTGACCAGAAGAGTAGGATTGGAGGCCTGGAAGATGTTTCTGCCGAAGGCAACACCCGCTCCACCCACATTGATTGCATCATAGACCATCTGCAGCAGATCCCTCTCTGTTTCCACCTTTGGTCCGCCGGCAATGACCACCGGCACGCTGCAGCCTTCAACAACCTCCCGGAAGCTGTCGGGCGATCCTGTGTAATTGGTCTTGACGATATCCACTCCAAGCTCTGAGCCGATCCTGGCTGCAAGCTTGACGTACTCCACGCCGTGCTCGCTCTTGACCTTAGGCCCGCGAGGATACATCATGGCAATGAGAGGCATGCCCCAGAGATCGCAGGTTCGAGCCACTCTGCCCAGATCGTGCAGCATTTCTGCCTCATCCTCAGCGCCGACATTGACATGGATGCTGACAGCGTCAGCGCCCACTCTTATGGCATCCTCTACACGAGTCACCAGAACCTTGTGGTTGGGATCAGGACCCAGAGAACTGGATGCTGAAAGGTGAATGATCAATCCAATATCGCGCCCATATCCCCGGTGACCATGCATCGGCAGCCCCATGTGCCCTAGAACCGCATTGGCACCGCCTTCTGCCACCTTGTCCACTGTGGATGGCAGGTCCGTGATGCCAGCGATGGGGCCTACAGATATCCCGTGGTCCATTGGTACAATAACCGTTCTATGTGTTTTGCGATCTAAGATTCGCTCCAATCTGATCGCCTTTCCGATCTTGCTCATGGAAATAGCCTTGTAAATACTGAAATTAAAGATGATGGTCGAAATGAGACATTATTGATCAGAATTTAATCAAAATTCAAAAGCAAGATATTAAATATCTTTAGGTAGCAATCAGTTAAAGGGGATTAAATGAAGTGGTTAGTTTTGGCATTAGCTATTTTGATGGCTGCCTTCTTTCCGGCAATGGTCATGGGAGCCAATCCAACACTCACTGTGATTGGAGAAGGAACAGCTACGGTGCCCGCAGATTCAGTCGTGATTTCGGTTTATGTGGAGAGCAGACTGGGAAACAGCAGCGCTGCCCAGAAGGAAGTCATGGATATGATGGACCAGGTGATCGATGCTATGAAAGCTGCCGGTGTCAAGGATGAGGATATCATGGCTGGGCAGGCCAGCAGTGCCACCAGCTTTCAGTCCACAAGCAAGGTCTGCAGAAAAGTGAACAACAGTACTGTATGTGAAAACGACAACATACAAGCTACTTCTCTAGAGAGATCGGCTACAGCCAAGCTCAAGAGCACAGACAAAACAGCAATTAATAAGGTGCTGAACGCTGCTCGATCAGCCGGCGCGGAAGCTAATGTGATGGCTTACAGCCTATCAGATTCAAGCCAAGCAGAGTCTGATGCTCGAAACAAGGCTATAGCCAATGCCAAAAAGAATGCTGCAGGGATGGCGGCAATGCAGGGAATGGATATCGGCGAGGTGCTGGAGATTTCCGATTACGGATATCCTTCTGCTCTTTATGAGAACTTAGGCAGCTCGTCTGAGAGCGGGATGGTAGTGATCACATCCTACGTGATGGTCACCTATGAACTGAAAGTATAAAATAATTTAGTCAGATTAGATTGGGGAGATCCTCATGAAATCAATTAGCATAGTAATGCTGGGAATAGTGCTCGTCCTTATAGCGGCGCCCATGACTGTCGCAGTTGAGGATGACATATCAAAGCTCATAGTACAGGGTGAAGGAAAAGTGACTGCGGCTCCAGATAAGGCAACGGTGGTTTTGGGCGTGGAGACCAGAGATCCGAGCGCTATGGTGGCCGCTTCTGAAAACGCCCGGTTGATGAACGAAACCATCGCAGCACTGCTGGCGGAAGGAATTTCCGAGAACGAGATTCAGACCAGCAGCTATAGCCTAGGCACAGTGCCGCAAGAAGAGCCAGTCGCCTCAGGAAAGGCGCAAAATGAGGCCCCGCAGTTCATAGCCTCAAACATCGTCACAGCCAACCTGAACAACACAGCCGATGTAGGAAGGGTGCTGGACGCGGCGGTATCGTCAGGCTCTAACAGCATTCAGGAGGTCTCCTTTGACCTGAAAGATCCGCAGCCGCAGAAGGATATGGCATTCACCGAGGCAATTGAGGACGCCAGGAGAAAAGCGGGGATTGCCGCCAAGGCAGCAGGCGTGAATCTGGGACGGCTGCTGGAGATCAACGAGGGCTACGGATATGTCTCTCTTGCATCCAAGAGCGCTTCGTTTGACATTGCCACGCCTGTCTCTCCCGGCAATATGGAAATCACTGCCAGCGTGACCCTCACCTACGAAATATCCTGAAAAGAGGAAAAATAGAAAAATGGAGACACTGGCAGCCTCCATTTAATCGATTGCGATCCCCTCATCCGGCGACGTCATGTTCCAGTCAGGGGCCTGCCAGCCCCCGTACCTGGTGGTCTTCGGACCTGCGCCCGTGCCTCCTATTTCTATTTTTGCCGTCGCCTCTTCTGTAGCGTAGCCTGTTCCATCCACGGCTGTGGCATCAACCTGCACGACATTGACGAAAGTGCCGTCTGTTGCAGCCCTCGCATCGTATTCGATCGTCTGGACCTCATAGGGAAGAAGATCGACGATGATCCACTGTATGACGGGCTCGGCATTCAAACTAGGCTCAGGAGACGATTGCAGCAGGCTCATGTCTGTAGGAAGCTTATCTGTCACAGTGGCCGCCATAGCGTTATTGGCGTTGTTCTTGATCAGGATGGTGTAGTGAACCAACGTTGGATCGAGGGCATCCAGCTTCGCAATCTTGTCCACAAACACATCCGGCGGACAGCAGCCCATCAACCCGCCCTCGATGGAAGAGTAAGCAGCAGCTGATATGCAGTTGTCTCCTTTCATGCCGCAGACCATGACCCGATTGACGATGTTTGCCAGCGCATAATCGGTTATATTCAGAGTCAGATCGATTTTCACAGAATTTCCGACACCGAGGTTGAGCAGAGTCCAGTTGACGCTGCTGCCGGAAAGGCTTGAGGGCCTGACGGACGAGCTGATGTACTCGGTTCCCGGCGGGAAGATGTCTCGGACGCTTATCGGCGCCAAAGAGCTGGATCCGTCGTTAGTTATGGTTATGACGTACTCGGCCACGTTTGCGTTGGTCTTGTTGAACCATTTGGTCGCCATGCGACCTTCTTTTGTCACTGTTATGTGTGGGCGATCGTACCTGGATACGCCACCAATGCGTATGTTCCTACTGATATCGTACTCGCCGGCATAGCGTTCTTCGTCATCGATTCTGTCGGAACGATTTGTTCCGGCGGCCTTTGCCCTGAAGTCAGCAATCCCGCTGAAGCTGGCGTTGGTCTTCATCTCGTTGAGGCCTAAGGCAACGCTCTCCTTCTTGAGATAGTTCAATGAGGAATATCTCTCGCCAATATAAGTCGGAGTCACGCTGCCGTTGTAGTCTGTTGCGACGGGAACCATGCAGGATTTGTTGGCGGCAGTTATGTCGCCTCCGCGAAGAGTGCCGGTCTTGGACCACATGCCCTCGCTCCACAACATGTCCTGTGCGACTGAGAAGTCAGGAGTGTAGCTGTAGTTCGTCGGTCCATGTACTAGGCTGATGTCCTTGGCAATGTAATTGGTAGGCGTACTGATGAGCTCATCGATTTCGTATGAGCCGGTTCCCGACTCGTAGGTCCTCTGGCTGTCATGCACCCGCTTGTCCACTGCCATATACCCGTAGCCAGTCATGGATTTGTTGGACTGGACGCTTCTGCCGTACTCGTCCACCATCTCAGAGACATTGAATCTGCCAACAAAGTCCTCAGAGGATTCGTAAACGGGCCTGGCCTTGGGGTGAGCATCAGGGCTATCCTTCTTGAGCACTCCGATATGTCCCACGCCCTCGATCTCGACCTCGGTCTTCATCGTCGAGCTGTTGCAGTCCATTTCGATCGACCTGTCTCTATCGATCTTGTTTGCAAATGTGTACTGTTCGTTGATGGTCGCACCGGTTATGGTGTTGATGCCTCTCGTCGTCTCAGTCCATTTTGAGCCGTAGTCTATCGACCTGTTCAGGGGCAAGGTGAAAGTTGTGGGCCGATGGGAAGCTGAGACATTGGCAATCGAGCTGATGGACTTGTTCTCCGTTCTCATGCGGATCATCTCCTCGCTCTCGTACGTGCCGCTGCCGGACTCGCGGCTTTGCAGCTCGGTTCCTGGGTCGACTATCTTCGTAGACGCGCAGCTTGATATCGTCTCGACCAGATCGGCTTTAGCGTAGGCGCAGTTGGTCACTGATTCAGGGCCCTGGTGGGTGTCGTAGTCGTTGTGGACGTTGACGAATCCCGTTCCCCGGACAGTCTGAGATGAGTCGTAGTTGATATCTACTATCGGAACCCGGACGGCGATCGTCGCCTCGAAATCCTGGCCTGGGCCCAGAGTGCCAACGAGCCAGGTCAGGTTCGAGGATGAGGATGATGACGGCGTTGGGAAGACGGAAACGAGCTCGACCGACTTGGGCAGAATATCCCAGAGGGTGACGTTTGTGAAGCTGCCCCAACCGCAGGGGTTCGAGAGGGCGATTGAGTAGGTGATCTCTTCGCCCCTGTGGGCTACGGGTACGTCTGCCTTCTTGGTCAGAGTGAGGTTGCAGGATAGATCATTGGTGAAGTCCAGGTCCGAGATGCTATCGTTTTTTAAAACAACGTTGTACCCGCCGTTGGGCGAGATCTGGGTCCAGCCGGGTTTGAGCTCTTCAGAGACCGTATAGGAGCCGACAGAAATATTGCAGATCTGCCAGAGGCCGCTGGAGTCTGTTGTCGCATTAGAGACTATGCCCGTGCAGTCTATGGCAGTGATGGTCCAGCCGGCCAATGGTGCACCGGTGCTGGCCAGGAACTTGTGCCCGGAGAGGCAGATGTTGCTCGATTCAACGTCTGCCGAGGCGCTTGAGTTGACTGGATTGCCGCGCTCAGGAATGCCGGTGACGTTCACCTGGTTGGTGAGAGTCCCGTAGGCCGAGCCGTCGATTGTGGCCTTGATCCAGAGAGCACGAGATGCGCCCGCGGCCAGGGGACCGACGTTCGTCCAGTTGATGTACTGGCCGCTATTCGTCCCGCCGCCGGATGAGTCATACTTCAGGCCGGCTGGCAGAAGGTCGCTCACGAAGACCTGAGAAAGCGTGGCTGTACCGTTGTTGATTACGGTCAAAGTGAAGTTGATCGGAGAGCCCTTCGAGCCGGATGTGGGATAGGCGGATTTGGTGACCAGGATGCTTGCCTCACTTGCCAGAATGCTTGCTCTCGCCTGGGAGTTTATTGGATTGCCGTATCCGATATCTCCGGTAGCGTTGACTATGTTGACCAGATCTCCGAACCTGTCGCCGTTGATCCTGGCTGTGAGGTTAAATCTGCTGGATTGTCCGGATTTCAGACTTCCCAAGACCCATGTGTACTTGCTGCCGACCCGCGAGGGTGTCACTCCTGAGTCGTCTGAGAGATAATCAAGACCATGAGGCAAAAGGTCTTCGACCCCGACCGAGACAAAATCGACAGTGCCAGTATTCGATACATTGATTTCGAAGCCCAGAATGGCAAACTTTGAACCTTCAGTGATGTTCGCGGTCTTGGTAAGAGTGATGTTTAAGTGGTTTAGAAACACCCGGTAGTCCTCAACCTCACCATCTATGGCGCCTCCCGCTGGCTGCAGATCGGGTTCAGAGCTGAAGCGAAATCGTGCATAGGTGTAGGTGTTGTTCTGAGCCCATGCAGGCACATTGATTGTTATGGTCTTTGCTCCGGTGTTTAATACTTCATTCGTAGCAATCTGATCTGATGTCTCCCAGATGCCGTTGTTGTCGAAATCCATCCAGGCATTAAGATATCCAGTTCCATTGACTGTGACTATCGCATGGGCTGCTTTCCCTGGAATCAATGGGTCAAGGAAGGATACGCCATCCTCGTCACTTCTATACTCAATAATGCCGCTCGGAGACCTGCTATAGTTAAGGTCATCTCCATCTGCCAATAGGCTCGGCAGGCCGTCTGTATCTTCGTCAACCGGTGACCCAAGACGTACATCATCAGTTATCACGTGCCTTGCCCCATCACTTGAAGTCAAGGTGGGGTAGGGCAGGGGCGCATCTCCATAGTCGAGACATCCACAAATAAATGATATTCCAAATATTATTATGAAAAACGCCTTAATCTCTTGTCCCGAATCCAACAAGTCTATCCCTCATTATGCTTTTTCCCGTTCTTTTACAGACACAGTATGCAGCAATGCAGCCGGGAAGAAACAGGTCACCACAAAGAAGCCCGTCCACGAGGCATAATGAGATCGAATAGACCTGTCAATGATGTGCCCGGACATTTATTATGATAATCCATGAGGATTCCAATTAAACCATATTTATAATCGGGCAGAATCACCCTTATATCAGCAGTACATCGGCTCTGGCGGGCCGGAGACACGGCTGGCCTGCATCTCACCAAAGATCTCCTGGAACTTCCAGACCACATAGAGCTCGCATTTGAAGTTCTCCCGGACAGCTTCCATCAGCTTGTTTTTGTTCAAACCATCGTAATAGATCTCCCTCATGAAGCGAATGCTACGCATATCGCCCCTTCCCGGCTCGATCTCAAAGCTGGAATCCTGAAACAGAAGATCATAGCGCATCTGCCAGATCAACCGCTCCCGATCCTTGGGAGGCATGGCTGACAGCGCCTGGTGATGGGCATCGGCAAGCCTGATGCGGCTGAAGACCACAATCATATCCTCATGATCCTTGGGCTGGATAATGGACAAATGTCTGCCTGACTTGGCAGGAAACTCGGCTGCGATCTGATAATAGAGATTTTCTTCCGAACGCACTTCCTTGAACAGCCCCTCTTCCATCAGCCAGGCCTTGATCTTATCGCGGGTCTCTTCGATATCCTTGATTGACATCTTGATTCTCACCACAGTTGACATTGAGTATTCAATAACATTGATAAAAAATATAAAAAATAAGTTGGCTACTCCAGCACCACATGCAACGGGAACTGGTGAGTGCCGAGCTTTCCCTCGTAGTTTGCAGCCGAGATCTTCAGAATCCCGGGCACCCTGCAGGCGGCATTGATGCCAGCCTTCATGGCTGCCCCGATTGCCTCTTTGCTGACGCCGTTAATCACGATCTCAAAGACGCTGGAAATATCCTCGGACAGAGTGCAGACCCCGTCCTCACGCAGCGATGTGCAGAAGGCTGTGTTTGTAGAGGCCTTCAGGAACTTGTACTTGGAGCCCACCTTGGAACCGCTAGCCACAACGCCTCCTGGGAAGGGAGTGATGGTGCCCTTGACTTTCCCGATGGCATCGACCGCAGCTTCGGCAGCCATTAAGCCTGCCGACTGGTTTTGGGCGAGAATCAGGAAATTGCCGCCGGCGATACCATCCATCGCCCCGAAGCTCTGCTCGACTACGAAGTCTCCGGACATGCGGGGAATCGTCCAGACGCTTCGGCCAAACATCTCAGCCTGCTTTTCAAAGCCGTCTCCAAAGAACTTCAATTTCCTGCCGGTATCAAACTGCTTCTCTGCCTGCGGCATTCCTGAGAAAGCCGAGGTAGTCGGAGCAGTCAGAACGCACTGGCCGACCCGGAAGAGAAGCGAGTTCTCCAGGTTCTTGTAGCCCATGTTGCAGATCAGGATATTGACGCCGGGCCTGCCGTCCGGAGTCTCGTCTCCGGAGACTATGCATTCTATGCCAGCCTCAGCCGGGCAGCCAATCACGGAAGTTCCAAAACCGGTGGCTTCGCGAGCCGCCTCAATAGCCCAGCGCTCGGTTACCGCTGTGATCAGCACCCTTGCCATCTTTATTGGAAAACCTTCTGCAAAGGTATCTTCGATCGCTATACCATTAATCTCCATAACATCCCTCGATTTTATCCACTAATGCGGATTGTAAACCGCCAGATCGTATCCGCTCCCATCAGGTGCTGCCAGGGCCGCTGCCGCGCAGACCGGCCTCTCAAAAGACAGATCAAACGCCTGCCGGGCAATCTCTCTCGCGCTGCCACCAAGCGCCGTCTGCTCAAACCCGGTCTTCTCGTAAGTTGCGACCATCAATGCTTGGCCTTCATCCAACTTGAACTCAGAAACCCTATACTCGCTTTTCCTTGCAATGCCAAGCCACGCCCTGTCCCCTCGAACCGCTCCCGCGATTCTCGGAGTATCCAGCTCATCCCTCTCATAGCCGTAAGCCACCAGGCTGATGGCCAGAGCATCGATGGGCTTAGCTCCGTCCTCGATTCTCTCAAAGATCATATCGGACTGAGTGCCGTTGGCCACTACTGCAACGTCTCCCTTCGCACGAATGCAGTTGTAAGCGATGTAAGGATTTCGGGCCAAGTCAGAAGGGTCAATCGGCGAGACCAGAATGCTTCCGCCCCTGGCCTCAGCCCGCCGGTTGGGAAAAGAGCGGGAGGAGACTCTGTAGGCTACAAAGCTCCTTCCACTGCTGCAGCCTACTGCAACTATTCGGCCCACATACATATCTAGTCAACCAACTTGTACTTGGCGATGTTCGCGTCCGCAATTGCCTGAATCTTGCCCAGAAGGTCTGGACCTTGGGCACCCTTGAAGAGGTGCTTATATCTGCCCTGCAGCTTGAGGTACTCCTGCACTGGCTTTGGCCTGCGAACCTTCTTTACTCCGACAAGCTCTCCGTCCACGTATTCCGTGAGCGGCCACAGCCCGCTATCTACAGCCAGACGGGCCAGCTCGACCATGGTCCCGGCATTAAATGTCCAGCCGGTGATGCATGGAGCATTAACCTGGATGTAAGAAGGACCGTCGGTCTGAAGAGCTTTCTTGACCTTTCGCCGCAGATCCACAGGAAAGGCAATGGAGGCCGTTGCTACGTACGGAACCCTATGAGCTAGAGCGATGGCCGGCATATCCTTCTTGGGCCTGGGATTGCCCTGGCTCTGTCTTCCTGATGGGGTGGTGGTGGTGTTCACGCAAAACGGCGTGGAGCCGCTTCTCTGCACACCGGTGTTCATGTAAGCCTCATTGTCATAGCAGACATAGAGGATCTTATGCCCCCGCTCGAACATTCCGGAGTTAGAGCCCATGCCGATATCAAAGGTGCTTCCGTCTCCGCCAATCACAATGAGGTTGGTGTCCTTGCCCCTGCGCTTGAGCATGACCTCCACACCGGAGGCCACAGCGGAAGCATTCTCGAACAGGGAATGTATCCATGGAACACACCATGCGCTCTCAGGGAATGGAGTGGTCGTAACCTCCAGACATCCCGTGGGCGAGACCACGATGGTATTGGGTCCAGCGGCATCTAGTACCAGCCTGATGGTTGTGGGCATGGCGCATCCTGCACAGGCCCTGTGCCCTGGTGCCAGCAAAGATTTTTCCATTTTTTTTGCCTCCTTAAAGGATCTCCGTCCTCAGATTCAGGAATTCAAACTCAGACTCTATTCCCTTGCGAGAAGCCTCAGCGCGAGCTACGATCTTCTTGATGTCTTTAATGGTTATATCGCGACCGCCTAGACCCGCCACAAATCCAATGATCGGCGTTCTTATATTGCTGTTGTAGAAGGCGGACTTGAGATCTGTGACAAGACCTGCTTCGCAACCGATAGAGACATCCTTCTCTATAACCGCAATACAATTCGCATTCTTCAAGGCCTTCCTCAGAGCCTGCACAGGGAATGGCCGGTAACTTCTCAGCTTCAAAAGTCCGACCTTCTTGCCAGCAGATCTCATGTCATCTATGGCATCCTTGATGGTGCCAACGACTGAGCCCAATGTGACTATTACAGTCTCCGCATCATCGAGGAAGTAACCGTCTAAGAGCCCGCCGTAGTACCTTCCGAATGTCTCCTCGAACTCACGGGCAACATCTTCGATCTTGACAAGAGCCTTTTGTTGCGCCTCGAACTGCTGATACCGGAACTCTGTGAAGGTGGATGGGTCGGCGAAGGCTCCGAAGGTCATGGGATGGGCCGGGTCCAGGATATTGGCTGGCTTGTAGTCCGGCAAAAACTCCCTGGCCAGCTCCTTGTCCAGGAGATGAACCGGCTCGTAAACGTGAGTCAGAACGAAACCATCCATGCAGACCATTACCGGAGTCCGGACCTGGGCATCCTCTGCAATCTTGTAGGCCTGGAGGGTTGCGTCAACTGCCTCCTGCACGTCCTCAGCATAGATCTGAATCCATCCCACATCGCGAGCGCCGATGGCATCCTGCTGATCGTTCCAGATGTTGAGCGGCGCACCTATCGCCCGGTTGGCAACGTTCATTACAATGGGAATCCTCATGCCAGAGACGTTGTACAGGACCTCATACATCAGGGCCAGTCCCTGGCTCGTGGTCGAGGAGTAACTTCTGGCACCGCAGGCGCTGGCACCGATTAAAACAGACAGGGCCGAGAACTCGGAATCTACCGTCAGAAATTCACTGTCAAGGTCACCATCAGCCACCATCTGAGAGAGGTTCTCCACGATGTGAGTCTGAGGCGTAATGGGGTAAGCCGAGATCACGTCAGGCCGGCAGCACATGACTGCATGGGCCACGGCATAAGAGCCCTCCACCACTTTCATATTAGTAGTCTTCTCGCTCATCACTTCTCCTCCAGGACCATTGTAATCGCCATTCTTGGGCACTCGTTAGCGCATACGCTGCAACCTTTGCAGTAGTCCAGGTCCGGGACAAAAAGCCCCTCTTCCTGGTGGACACAGCCCTCCGGACAATAGATCTCGCAGAGGCTGCATTTTATGCATTTTCCGTGGTCGACTACGGGCACGAACGTCCGCCAGGCACCGGTCTTCGTTATGCGGGTGCTGCACGGATCAACCAGGCTTCCGGCTTTAATTGCCATTAAGACACCATCTCGTAGGCGGTTTTGATGGCGAGCAGGTTCTTATTGCCAAGCTCCCCTTTAAAACGCTCAGAAATCGCTTTGTTCAGGCTTTCCAGACCCACCTCTTTGCTGGCTCCGCAAAATGCGCCCAGCATTGTGGTGTTGACTATGGGCCTCTTCAAAATCTCCATAGCGATCTTGGTGGCGTCGATGGTGATGACCTCGGCCTCGGTTTTGAGCTTGAGAGATCCTTTAGGTCGATCGGTATTGATGATTATCTTCCCGGTAGGCTTGAGTCCACCTGCCACATCCACCACATCGAGCAGGGTTACATCTTGGACGATGACGTAATCCGGTTCATAGATCTGGCTTCTGATCCTGATCGGCTTGTCGGCAATTCGTGCAAAAGCCATTACCGGCGCGCCTCTCCGTTCTACACCGAAGGCCGGAAATGCCTGAGAGAACCTCTTATCCTCAAAGGCGGCAACGGCTATTATTTCGGCCGCAGTGACAGATCCCTGACCGCCACGACCATGTAAGCGTATTTCTTTCAAGGGCTGACCTCCTATTTACTCTGGGCAGATCTACTCTTCCCCGCAAAAAAGTGATGAGTAAATATATCTCTTTCGGAGCCGCGGCAAGTTCTTATGTAAGATGCTCCACTTAAATAGCGTTCATACCGTCGGGGAAATCTCCGGCGATTGAAGGAAAGCCTATGGATAACAAGAACGAAATACTCTTTGCAGTCCGGGAAGCCAAGAGAAACCTCGGTGAGGCTGCAGACTTTCGCGTCGCAGATGCACTGACAATATTCGAGGGCATCGCGCCCTTCCTGAACAAGGAAGTTGTCACTGAGATCAAGTGCAAAAACTGCGACAATTATGCGCCAGCCTCATTTCCATTGAACCGGGATTTTTGGGCGGTAGATGACAACGAATACTGTCATGTCAGGCATGCCTCCTTAAAAAACCTCACTGCGTCCAAGCTGGCCAGCTGCTCCCACTATTCCAAACAGGCCTCTTTGGATCTGGTCAACCTGGGAAAGGCCATCATGGAAGAGGATCTCAGGCCTGCCTTTTTAGAGAGAAAGCTCTATGATCGAACCAAATTCGCTAGCTACAGCGTAGCCTTCAGGTTACAGCCCTCCTCTGGGAAGGTCTGCATTGAATTGGGACATCAGACAGACGAAGGCTTTGCCTGCAGCGACATAATGTTATACATCGTAAGAAGGCTTGATCCCGGCTTTGGGGCAGTGGCATCCCAGAAGATATCCGAGGCTATGAAGGGCGGTCCAATCATGGTGGTGCAGTCCAGCTTGCAGACCAGAAGACAACTGGACATAGACTATGTATTGGACTGGATAGCTGAAAAACGAAAGATGGATATAGTATATCTCTAGCTTTATTGAGCTTTAGATGATAATTGATGATTTAAGGATGTTTTAGACAATGGCGCAACCGTTAGTGCCAGATACCAGTGTGGTAATTGATGGCAGGGTCTCTGCCAAGATCAAAGCAGGTGAACTGCAGGGCCGGAGGATCGTCGTACCGGAAGCAGTGGTAGCCGAGTTGGAAGCTCAGGCCAACCACGGACGAGATATCGGTCTGCGAGGATTGGAGGAGTTAAGGAAGCTCTCGGAACTGGCCAAGATGGGCAAGATCGAGCTGGAGTACGTGGGCATCAGGCCCAACCTGGACCAGATCAAGCTGGCCGGAGGAGGCGAGATCGATGCCATGATCCGGGATGTTGCTCTTGAACTTGGCGCCTCCTTCCTCACTAGCGATCAGGTCCAGTCCAGAGTGGCAGAAGCCATGGGGCTGGATGTGGAGTACGTCCGACCTCAACGCGAGGCAATCAAGCCGCTTTCTTTAGAGAAATACTTCACCGACGATACGCTATCAATTCACCTCAAGGAGATGGCCATCCCAATGGCCAAACGTGGCCGGGTAGGCGACTTTTCTCTGGTTCGTTTGGGTGAGAGGCCTCTCTCGGAGAGGGAATTGAGAGATCTCTCCCGCGAGATCTACGAGAGGGCCAAGGTGGATCCAGAGGGTTATGTGGAGATGGAGAAGATGGGTGCATCCATCATCCAGCTAGGACCCATGAGAATAGCCATAACCAAGCCCCCGTTCTCTGACGGATGGGAGATCACAGCCGTGCGGCCAGTGGCCAAGGTGAGCTTTGACTCCTACCGACATAGCGGCATGCTCAAGGAGCGGCTGAAGGAGGGCCAGAGAGGCATCCTCATTGCAGGGCCTCCTGGGTCAGGCAAGTCCACCTTTGCCGCCGGAGTGGCTGAGTATCTCTTGAGCTGCAATTATGTGGTCAAGACCCTGGAGTCACCCCGAGATCTGCAGGTTCCCCCAGAGATTACCCAGTACGGGCCACTTGAGGGCAGTATGGAGGCTTCGGCAGACATACTGCTGCTTGTGAGACCTGATTACACGATTTACGACGAGGTCAGGAAAACCCGCGACTTCCAGGTATTCGCAGATATGCGTATGGCAGGCGTTGGCATGATAGGTGTAGTGCACGCCAACAAGCCCATCGATGCCCTCCAGCGTCTTCTCGGTCGGGTGGATATGGGCATGATTCCACAGGTAGTAGACACGGTGGTCTTCATTGAGAAGGGCGAAGTCACTCATGTTCTGGACGTGGAGTTCGTGGTCAAGGTTCCTTCCGGCATGGTGGAAGCGGATCTAGCGAGGCCTGTCATTGTGGTCAAGGACTTCGAGAGCGGACTTGCCGAGTATGAGCTGTACTCCTACGGAGAGGAGATTGTGGTCATGCCAGTCTCCAAAGAGAGCAAGAAGCCATCCTGGAAGCTAGCCTCTCGCGAGATTGAAAAGGAGATATCGCACCACGTGCGCGGTCCCTTCCAGGTAGAGATGCTCACCGACTCTTCCGCGGTTATCCACGTCCCACAGGATGAGGCAGCGAGGGTAATAGGCAAGGCCGGCAAGAATATCGATCTGATCGAGAAGAACCTGGGACTGCATATCGACGTGCGCACTCAGGATGGGGAGCCCCAGATGAAGATGGCTGCACCTCGGATTGAGGAGACTTCTAAGCACCTCATCATCTGGCTCGATGATATGGCAGGGGAATCGGTAGACGTCTACGTGGGCGAGGATCCGGTATTCACGGCGACCGTAGGCAGAAGAGGAGACATCCGGGTAGTCAAGTCTTCGGAGATGGCCAAGCGCATCATCAAACGCATGAAGAAGGGCGATAAGATCGAGGTGCAGAGAGCAGGGCAGGATTGAAATGAAGCGCACCATTGCCAAATATCTGATAGCATGTGTTCTGCTCACTTTTTTTGCGGCCAATGCCGCAGCAGAAGTGGATCCTCTGGGATCTGACGCGAGTGCAGCAGCTGTTGAGGACATCAAGAATACCATGGGCGAGGAGATCGTCAGCACAAGTCAGCAGGACCAGTTGGGCAATGCCACTCCGGTGTTGACTGGAAAGAACGCTGCCAGCGCTACGACCAGCCAGACGTCCACAACGCCCAAGGCGAGGCTCTATAGCCCCAACAGCAACTATGTCTTGAGCCTGATTGACAACCTGGACCGATCTGTCGAAATAGGCATGTACCAGTCCAATGATATCCTGTTCGGCAAGGGCACGATCTCAGCAGGTGGCTCGGAGCAAGCGGTCTCAGCAACTGGGACGATCACAGGAAAGAAGCTGAATATGGATATTCTCACAGACGATATGACCCTCTTCCGCCTCACCCTCACCATGAACGGCAAGTCCCTCTCAGGCGACTATCATGGCTACAGTTCCAGCTATGTGCCCTGGAAGGGAATAGCCATGGGAAAGATCAAGTGAGATATTTTTATTTTTTAAAATCCAGATTACCAGGTTTTCACTTCGCTCATAAGAAGGATGGACCTTGACGAGATGATCAAGATGATCAGTCAAGCAGGGTACTTGGTGAAGAAAGATCTAAAGGATACAGATTAGCCCAGTTGCAGATTTTCTTAACTCTTTTTATATAAAAAGACTACAGAATAAAAGATTACGGAATTTGGTATATTATTCCGTAGAGAGTTAATATTTTATATGTCTTAATTCTAGAAATATTAGCCACATATCCGCAATGGAGGAGGTACTGATAATGAAGACCTTGAAACTACCGTTCACTGTAATGCTCATGCTAATGGCTTTTGGAGCAGTTGCAAGTGCCGATGTGATGGATTATGCTTTGAACGTCTTTGGAAATGCTAACTTGGACGAGACAATTGATGAGAACGATATTGAGTATTTGAGTGCTGTAATCAATGGATCTGAGAATACCACCAGGTTAGCTGATGCAAACCAGGACGGTGAAGTCAACCAGGACGACATAGAACAGATAAAGCAGATAATGCAAGGGACAGAGGATAAGATTTCAGTCTTAGACGCCCTCAACAGGACGGTCACTATAAAAAGGCCCGTTGAGCGAGTGATATCTCTTCGCCTCGCGATCTCTGAGGCTATGGTGGCTATTGGGGGCCGAAGACAAAGTTGTAGGCGTGGCCTCTGACACTGCTGAGCAGAGGATTCTCTTCCCTGTATTGAGCCAACTCCCCACTGTAGGCAGGTCGAGCCTTTCTAACGCGGATACAGAAAAAATAATCTCACTCAAACCCGACCTGGTACTGGTCAACGAGTATGAGAATATCGAGCAGATAAAAAAGCTGGAGGCTGCTGGGATTATCATCGCATCATCTGAGTGTCACGGCAATCTTCTCAACCTCATATCTGCCACTAAACGCCTGGGATACATCTTCGGAACAGTCGATAAGGCAGAGGAGTACACCAATTGGTATGGCAGCTATCTGGAAAAAATTTCCAGCCGGGTGGAAGGACTCTCAGAAGATGAGATGCCAACGATATTCTACTACTGGAACTGGGGTGATGAGAACGGCCCACTGGGGACCAGCGGACAGGATTGTGCAGTCAGCCCTCTGATAAGCTTTGTTGGTGGAAAAGATATCGCCTCTGAAATGGCAGGAGAATACATAGAGGTGGACCCAGAGTGGGTGATGGAGCAGAATCCATCCCTGGTCGTGAGAGAGCTGATTTATAAGGAGATGGGATATGACGTAGATAACTCAACAATTGCCACGGAGAAGGTAAAGGGCTTTATGAATAGGGAGGGATTTGGAAACATCGATGCCGTGAAGAATGGAAACGTCCATGCCATTGCCGTTAATATACTCTCGGATAATAGCTGGATTGGCACAGTCTACCTGGCCAAGATGATCCACCCTGAGCTCTTCAAGGACTTGGATCCGATAGCTGTTCATCAGGAATATCTGACCAGGTTCCTAAACCTTGACTTCGATGTTCACAAGCAAGGGGTCTTTGTGTATCCCTTGCCAGATGATTGGTAGAATGTGTCAGGAATTGAATGCAAATCATCTAATTTTTTTAACACATATTGTCATTTGACAAAAGCAAAAAGATTCCAGTTCGCTTCAGAGCTTGCGACAGAGGTAGAGCGCGAAAAATCCGCGGCTGTGCCTGACCTTCTCAGTCCTAAATCCAGCTCTCTCGATCATGCCCTGCATGACCCAGTCCATGGTGGAGTACTCGTTCTTCACATGACTTGTGATGCTGCCAACGAACTCGCGATCTCCTTTGGTCCTATCCGATTCACTGGACAAAAATTCATCGAAAAAACTCGCATAATCCACGGGACAAAAGGAGTAGACCACATCCCTCAGGCATAGCCGCCCGCCCGGCTTCAGCATCCCGGCCAGGCGAAGAAGGGCGATCTGCTTCCAGAAGTCCGGCAGATGGTGCAGGGCCAGCTGGCTTACTGCAGCATCCAGCAGCTCGCCCTGATGGTCATAGGTAAGAAATCCCCCCGGCAAAAACTCAACATTGGACACGTTTCTGGATTGAGCTTTCTTCTCTGCGTAGCGCAACATCCCGAGCGAGAGGTCCACCGCATAGACCTTGCGGCAGAAACGGGCTGCAGCCAGGGCAAACTCGCCCGTTCCCGTCCCCATCTCAAGGACGACCTGGTCTCGCTGAAGGTCTAGAAAGTCCAGGATCTCTTTGATCTCGCCCTGCACATTTCGAAACTTTTGCATACGCGAGTCGTAGCTCTCGGACAGAGCATCGAAATCTGCACCGGGATGCGTAGACTCAAGATATTGCCAGGCAGGAATTGACATCTGGATCAAGCTACCTGTTTTCCTGCAGCAGGCCCCCACATGGCGTTGTAGATCTCAGTGATCTTGACTATGGCGCAGCTCTTGGCAGGCAGCTTGTTGTTGATACCATGCACCCAGGCCCTCATGGCATTGAAGTCAGGGCCCTCTTTTGTGACTGTAACATTGCCCTTGATCTGGAAGGATTTCTTGGTCTCACCATTGTAGCAGATGATGGAGATCTTAGGGTTCTCGGCCAGGTTCTGGGCGGTCTTGTAGAAAAAGTTGTCCGCAAGCATGAGAGTCTCATCGTCTATGATCTTCAAGAGGCCCACAAAGACCACATTTGGCACGCCCGACTTGCTGGCTGTGGCGATCGGTATGGGCTTTTGCTTCTCTAAGGTATCTTTAACTTCCGCAGGCATCTTTACCATCTGTTATCACCTTGATTGTAATAGAGATCGAGCATTCAATAAATACTTACGCACCAATAGTTGAAGTGATTGCGATATGAAGTTGATCTTATCGCTCCCGGCGATCAGATCGGTTTGAGGTGAACCCTGGGCTTGATATCGACAGGACAGCTGGCTGGTGGCTCCGCCTTCTTCTTGGAGAACCTGGCTAAGGTGCCTTCTTTTATATCAATACGCAGACCCTTGACCTCAGAGACTATCTCTTTTCTGGCTGCATCGATTCTATCAGCGATCTTCTCTTGAGTCTTTGCGATATTGACCAGCTTGCCGTCAATGCTATCGAGCTTGTTGTCCATGCTTCCGAGTCTGGAATTGGTCTCTTTAAATCCGTCCTTAATTACTACGATCAGCTCTTTGAGAAAGACCGTAGCGGTATCCAGTCGGGAGTCGGTTTCCCTCTCGCCAGTTATCTTGTAGAAATCGTCCCACGCACCCCTGGGCTGGGAGAGACGCGTCTGTATGTCATCCACCTTGATCAGGGGGTCCTCAATCCGTATGGCCCGGCAGAACCTATCCAGGTCCGACCTCTCCCCTTCGGCTACAACGTAGACCCGGCCGTCTTCCAGGTTCTTTACGTAACCCTTGAGATCCAGAGTCCTGGCCATGGTCACCACCCGGGACCGGTAGCCCACATGCTGAACTCTGCCTGTGACTATTGCAGTGAGGTGAAGCATCGTTTTCTCTTTGCCACTCAATTTATTTAAGGATAATCGGTCCATATATTATCTATCACCAAAACATGCCAAGATATATCGGCAGCGCCATCAGAATGGCTGGCACCCCGACCGCTGCCCAGATCACGCGGTTGCTGTCAAACACCTTCTTGCCGTCCAATGGACCAAAAGGAAGCATATTAAAGGCCGCCAATGTGAGATTGATGACCAAGGCGAAATTGGCCGCCTGATGGAGAACGCCACTGGACGGGCCAATCAACAGGAAAAGGAAGAAGACAACAGCCAGTACGATATTGGTCACGGGTCCAGCCAGAGATATCCAGAGAGTCTCCTTTTTTATCTCCCTTTCCAGCTCAGCCTGGCCGAATGGGTCATGCATGTAGAACTCTTGAGGTGCTCTGGACCTGCTGATCATGACTGCACCCGGAGCGGCAAAAATGAATCCTGCAAAGGCGAGGACCACTGCAAGAATAAGCCCGGTCATATTTGCCCGGTACTCAGCCCAGTAGCCGAAACGCATGGCTACGACCTTGTGTGCCATCTCGTGCAGTAAGAAGCCGGTCCCTACGCCCACGGTAACGATGAGAATCATCTCAATGCCGGGGATGCCCCTCCCGCCGATCATCACGGAAAAGGCAATGACCAAAGCTACAAGAGACAAAAGAAGATCCTTCAGCTCGGCAGAGCTGATGCCGCCAGCAAAGCTCATGGGGTATGCACTCTCATCGAACTATATCTCATTATTGATGGAAGGGATACCACTCCGATTCTCCAATTATTATCATCCACCAGTCTGAGCAAGAATTCCTCTGATCTTCTCTTTGAGCCTTATCTCATCCTGCTCTGTGAACGGGATCTTTGCTGAGACGGCGCACCTCTGCGGCATCGGGATCAGCTCATCTTCGAGAAGCTCGTAGTAAGCCTCGTCAAGGCTCATCTCTCCATCCGAATATCTTTTCAAGATGGCTTTCATCTTCTCCTGTTTTGGCAAGCTGGATGAGCTTATATTTTCCAGTGCCCGTTCTATCTGCTTGTGCATGGATTTTCAAAGGACGGGACCGTATTTATCTTTGATCCATGCCAGTTCGTGAGCACAACTGCCTGATGCACAAAAAATCTTATAGGAAGTGGGCGCTACCTCAGCCAAGAGCGATACGGAGGAAAGGCAATTTGTCAGATGAAATAGACTACGAAATAATTGGAAACGACATTCAGGTTGTGGAGATTGAGCTGGATCCTGGCGAAGGAGTCAGAGCGGAAGCCGGAGCCATGCTCTACATGAACGACGGAATACAGATGCAGACCTCTACAGGTGGAGGGCTTTTCAAGGGATTCAAGAGAATGCTCACCGGAGAAAGCTTCTTCATTACAACATTCCTGAACACGGCCAGGGACCGGCAGAAGGTGGCCTTTGCCGCCCCCTATCCTGGAAGGATTCTGGCAGCTGACCTCTCCCGCTGGGGTGGCAGCATCATTTGCCAGAAGGACTCGTTCCTCTGTGCCGCCAGAGGCATTGAGATCGAGGTGGCCTTCACCAAGAAGCTTGGAGCTGGGCTCTTCGGTGGAGAGGGGTTCATCTTGCAGAGGCTGGAGGGAGACGGCCTGGCGTTTATTCATGCCGGTGGCACTCTTTTAGAGAGAGACCTCGAGTCAGGTGAGGTGCTGATGGTAGACACAGGCTGTTTGGCAGCCTTTGCCTCAAGCGTGGACTACGATATCCAGTTCGTTGGCGGTTTCAAGAATGCACTTCTGGGCGGAGAAGGCATATTCCTGGCGAGGTTGAAGGGGCCTGGGAAGGTTTACTTACAAAGCTTGCCGCTCTCTCGACTGGCAGACAGGATCATCGAGGCCAGCAAACCTCGAAGCATGCCTGCCAGCAACATCCAGAAGGAGTAAGAAATTTATATTATTTTTTAAGTCGATCCGGTGCTCATGTATGGTCTGTTCATGATATCGATTAGCACGGGTTAAAGTAGACAGATTTATATAGATCCTCAACTCGATACATACTTGATGAAGTCGAATGCTATCGTCTACTGCATCACCATAAAATCCGGTTTAGAACGGCCCTTTTTATAATCTTTAGCTCCGGCTAAAAACAGTTTAAACAATTTCCCACAATAAAGCGAACTATTGTCGCTCTGCATTATTAATCCGACTGCAAATTGGGGGGATGAACGCTAGATAGATAAAATTATAAAAAATTGAGTATTAATATTTCGGAGGTGACTCGCTATGATGAACCGCACCATGAAGCTATTGATGCTTTCAGACATATTTGTCCTGACAGGATTTGGGCTTATCCAGCCAATATTGGCCATTTACATCAATGATGGAGGCCTAACTGGAGGAACTATGCTATCCGCCGGCATGGCGAGCGCCTTATTCCTCTTTGTCAAGTCACTGGTCCAATTGCCATTTGGCCATTACGTTGACAAACAGCCCGGCAAGTCAAATTGGCTGATCCTGGGAACAATGCTCATGGCTGCGGTTCCCATCATCTACCTGTCCGCAAACAGCATTTACCACGTCTATCTTGCTGAGACAATTTATGGGCTAGGTAGCGGTCTTGCTTACCCCACATGGCTTGGTCTGTGGTCCGCCAATCTGGATAAAGGAAAGGAGAGCTTCCAGTGGTCAGTCTACTCAACGTCTACGGGACTGGGGACGGCGGCGACCGGAGCCGCGGGCGCTGCTCTCGCCAGCCAGGCGGGCTTTGCTGCGACATTCATCTCCGCAGGACTTCTCTGCCTCCTGGGCTGTCTGGCGCTGATAGTTATGGCGAGAAGAAGCTCAATGGCCACGTCCGACTTGGCGTGATGAGGCCTGCATCCGTAGATTTTTCCGTAGATCTTGATAAAGCTGATATAATCGATCCGCAATTGAGAGGGGCAACTGGGAGGAAAGATGCGATGCAAAAGCGATTTTGGCTGATGGCTGGATTTCTGACAGCGATGATTCTATTCCTGGGAGCGACTCATGCCCAGGAGGATCGACCTGAGACGGGCACATTCATCAAACCAAGCGAGATGAATGGCATGTGCCAGCTGGACATAATCAACAACGGAGCTGATGATGCTGTAGCATATCTGAGCAGCATGCAAAAGGAGATTTTGGCAGCGGTATATGTGCGAGGAGATGACTACTTCAATCTGACCGGGATTGACAACGGCAGCTATGAACTTTATTTCCGGCAAGGAGAGAACTGGAATGCGAGCACCGGCAGATTCGATGTCAATGCCACCAGCAGCCGCATGGATGGCACCCTTGCCTTCGAAACCCAGAAGACGCCAGAAGGAGTCCGCTACACCTGGGGACAAATCACACTGGCTGAGGTGCAGGACGGAAATGTTGACGCGGTTGCCGTCAGCGAGGAGGATTTTCCTGTCGAGAAATAATCCACTTATTGCCTCTTTTTTGAACTGGAAAGCGATATGTTAAAAGAATAAATACCAGAATGTCCAACTGCATCCTGAGATGATCCGAGCTATGAGCCGAAGGTTGCTTAGCATAGCCATTCTTATGTTATTACTATCTACTATTCCATGCAATGCCATAGATCAAAACCGCCCTGAGACCGGCACATACATCAAAGATATGAATCGGAACGGTTACGGTCTCCTGGTTATATATAACAACTGGACCATGGATGCCGTCGCTATCATCACCGATAAAAAGGTCAAGCCTAAGCTGGCAGTCTACCTGCGGGCTAAGGACGCGCTGGAGATCGATGGCATCAAGGATGGCGAATATAACCTCTATTTCACAATCGGAGACAACTGGAACTCCTCTGCTGGAAAGTTCGACACAGTCTACGGCTACTATCGCGAAAGACCCATGACATTCGAGACGAAGGACGTTGGAGACGAGATAGAGTACACCATCCTGGAATTGGATCTCTATGAGGCAAAGGCCACGAACTACATGCCAGGTCAGTTCGAGTTTCCTGACATCAGTCATTGAATAAAAACAAAAAATTAATTTTTAGCTTATATTACCTTTTTACGACAACAATGGCAAGAGCTTCAGTCATCAGGGACATAAAGAGCATGGCGGCAGCCAGCAACTTCAACTTAAAGTCCATAAGGCATCACCTCCATTTTTGTATTATGTCACGGCCCCAACCTATTTAAAATATTTGCAGGAACCTTTAGGAATGCTGCCTGCACCTCGGCCCTTTGCATCTCATCTCCCCTCACCAGCAGCCTCCAGCTATGCGTGGTGACTGCCTCCGGCATCAGTCTAGAGAACAGCCCCTTTGCCTCATCTTCATCGAAGAAATGGGTGATTATGCCGTTTTTGCGAAGGTAGGTTCCCGGCTCCACCATCTCGCCCAATCCGGCTCGCATATCATCGGAGGAAAAATCCCGGAAGAAGAGCCGCCCGCCCGGCAAGAGCACCCGCTCAACCTCGCGAGCGAGAGCAGCGCGCCCTTCCGCGAGGAGGTGCCCCGCGACATGAAAAGCGAAGACCGCATCAAACCTTTCATTCGCAAGGGGCAGACTACTGGCATCAGCTAGAATGAATGAGGCATCTGTCCCCACCCTGCGGGCGAGCAGCAAGGCCTGAGGCGACACGTCCAGGGCGACCTTCTCCCAGCCGCAGGGCATTGCTGCCAGAGTCTTTCCGTCACCACAGCCCAGCTCCAGCACGCGCGAGCACGCAGGAAGCCGGGGCAGATCCTTGACGCCGCCACCCCAGACCCGACCGCGGCTGGCGTAGTCTCTGTCCCAGGCTCTGTGATATGAACTGACTATAGGATCCACTGATAGTCTAGCGTTGACGATCGGCAATAATACTTTGCGATGCCAATTCCGATGATTATTAGTTCCAGGCGATGCTCATCCATAGCTCATGCAATTATTAGACCGCTTCCGCGGCTGCTTATTCGGAGTGGCTGCCGGCGATGCCCTGGGAATGCCCACAGAAGGCTACACAGCTCAGGAGATCCAATCGAAATTCGGGCTAGTCCGAGAGATGCTGCCGGCACCCGCGGGTCACTTCCATACTGGTCTATCCGCCGGCCAGTTCACTGACGACACCGAGGAGACCCTCCTCCTGGCTGAGTCGCTGATCGAGGCATCCGGCTTTTCTGCAGACAGATTTTCTGAGAAGCTTGCCTCCTGGGGCACAGCCTGGACATTGGACGAGAGGCTCAACCGAGGAGTTGGATTTGTCACCCGCTCAGCAGTGGAGAGCCTGATCTCTGGCGCAGACTGGCAGAAATCAGGCCTTGCCATTCCGACATGCGGCTCAGCCATGCGTGCGTCGCCTATTGGCCTTCTCTATCACTTCGATCTGAACATCGTCAAGAGCTACGCTGATCTGCAGAGCCTGCCAACACATACCGCTCCTGCTGCACGGGCGGCAGCTGTGGCCGTAGCCGTAGCTGTGGCCCTGGCACTGCACGGCTTCTCAAAGGAGGTCGTACTGAGAAATGCTGCCTCCCAGGCAAGTCTTCTCGATGAAGATTTTGCTGACAGGCTACTATGGGTCGGATCTCTTTTAGGCATGAGGCAAGAAGACGCCCTAGGCCTGATTCGAACCTCTCCGCTGGCTATGGAGACCGTCCCAGCTGCATTCTACTGTTTCATGAAATTCGAGGGAGAAGCCGGACTGATTGCGGCTGCAAGCAGCGGAGGCGACACAGACTCCATCGCTTCGATTGCGGGTGCACTCTACGGAGCCGCCCAGGGGTCAGATTGGATTCCACAACGATGGCTGGCTGTCATGGAGGGAAAAGAGCGGATCGAGGATGCTGCACGCGGCCTGTCAGAGCTTTCGCTATCCTTTTGCCGCTAGGGCGTGGTGATTTTATATCATTAGCTCGTGGAGGTTTTTATGATAGATGTAGGAATTGTCGGTGGTTCGGGCTACACCGGTGGGGAGCTATTGCGCCTCCTTGCAAATCATCCCGAGGTCCATGTAGTCGCCGTCACATCCAGGAAACTGGCAGGAAAGCCTGTTACCGTTGTTCATCCTCACTTAAAGAGCATTTACTCGCTGAACTTTGAGGCCCTCACAGCCAAAGAAGCTGCAGAGCGCTGCGACATAGTCTTTACTGCTGTACCCCACGGGACAGCTATGGACTGGGTGCCCGAACTCCTGGACGCAGGAACGCGGGTCATAGATCTCTCTTCAGACTACCGTCTGCCTACAGACGTCTTTGAAAAGACTTATGCCACAAAGCACCGCGCTCCCCGCGAGGCTGTCTTCGGCCTGCCGGAGCTGCATCCTGAGGTAGCGAGAGCAAAGCTCGTGGGAAACCCAGGCTGCTATCCGACTGGAGCTACCCTGGCAGTGGCCCCTCTGGCCAAGGCCGGCCTGGTAGAGCGAGTGGTCTACGACTCCAAGTCCGGCATCTCTGGAGCCGGCGTCGAGCCGACTGAGACATCTCACTACCCCAACATGTCGCAAAACGTCATACCCTACAAGCTAACCACCCACAGGCATGTCCCGGAGATCAAACAGGAGCTGTCTCGCCTCTCGCCCGGCATAAAGGTCAACTTCACCCCCCACGTCATACCATCGGTGCGGGGAATACTCACCACTGCACATGTCTTCGCCCGACCGGGAGCTGAGGAGATTCTGCAGGACAAGAGCAAAGTGGCTTTGATCTACCGTGAGTTCTACAAGAATGCCCCCTTCGTTCGAATGGCAGACGGCATTCCCAAGCTCTCCTCTGTCCGCGGATCCAACTTCTGCGACATAGCATTTGAGCCTGAGAAGGGAAGCGACCGGCTGGTGGTCATATCAGCCATAGACAACTTAGTGAAAGGTGCCTCCGGCCAGGCCATCCAGAACATGAACCTCATGGCAGGACTTGACGAGAAGACCGGCCTGTGGTTCGCAGGAATGGCTCCTTGAATTCAGTAATAAAAAGGTGAAGGATATGAAAGTCAGAGATGTTATGAATGTTATGCCCGTTACAGTCCAGGCAGAGGCCCCCGTGAGCGAGGCCGCCCGTCTCCTGAGGGAGAATAAGATAAGCGGCATGCCTGTCTTGGACGGAGAGAAGCTGGTGGGCGTTGTATCGGAATCGGACCTTTTGCGCCTTTTGTCTGTAGAGGAGAAGGAAGGCGGTCTCTGGCTTCCCAGCCCCTTCGAGGTCTTCGAGGTTCCATTCCGAGATCTGATCAAGTGGGAGAAGATGCACGCCGCCATTGAGGAGATACCAAAAAAGAATGTTGGCAATGTCATGAGCAGAAACCTGCATGAGGTAGGACCGGAAGACTCGATTGAAGAAGCGGCAGGCATCATGACTCATCATCGCATCAACCGGCTGCCGGTTGTGGAGAATGGCAGGTTGATTGGAATAGTGACCCGGGGCGACATCATATCCGGTCTGGGGATGAAACATGCGGAGGATTGAGGGCGGAATCTGTGCAGTTCCCGGCGTTCGAGCGGCAGGAGTACGAGAGGGAAAGTACGGCCTGGCCCTGATCGCTGCCTCCGGCGCTGCTGCAGGCATGTTCACAACCAACCGGGTGAAGGCTGCGCCTTTAGAGGTCACCGCCCAAAACCTGGCAGGAGGCCATCTGGATGGTGTGATCGCCAACAGTGGCTGCGCCAATGCCTACACCGGGCCGAGGGGAATAGAGGACGCGAGAGCAATGGCGCAGCTCTTTGCCGGGTATCTCGGGTCGGATGAAACCAGGATCGGCATAGGCTCGACTGGCGTCATAGGTCGATACATGGACATGCCGCTCGTCACCCGGCTCTTCGAGCAAGCTAGAGAGAGGCTACGATGCGATAAAGAGGCCAGTCTTGAAGCAGAACGGGCCATCATGACGACAGACACGCGAGCCAAAGAGGTGGCTGTAGAGCATGAGGGCTTTCACGTCGCAGGCATCGTCAAGGGAGCGGGAATGATTGAGCCCAATGTGGCGACTATGCTCTGTTTTCTCTACACGGACGCAAACCTTTCCGCAGCAACGCTTCACGATTGTCTCGCCGATGCTGTGAAGGACAGCTTCAACATGCTCACAGTGGACGGAGACACCAGCACAAACGACACAGTTCTTCTCACAGCTACTGGAAAGGTGAGGGGCCAAGAGGCGGATTTCCGCGAGGCCTTGAGGTACGTCTGCATGGAGTTGGCACGAATGATGGCCAGGGATGGAGAAGGGGCCAGCAAATACTTTGAGGTCGTCGTTTCCGGAGCCCTCGACGAAAAAGACGCACGTCTCGCAGCCAAGGCTGTGGCCAGAAGCAGTCTCGTCAAGACTGCAGTCTGCGGAGCCGACCCCAACTGGGGGCGCATCATCTGCGCTGTTGGATACTCCGGGGCCGAGATGGATCCGAATAAGATCACACTGGGCTTCGAGGGTACGAGCCCAGAAGGAAGAAGCCTGAAGGTCTCGCTCGTGGAAAAGGGCAGGATTGTGGACGACGTCCTGGATCAGGCCAAAGAGATCATGAAAGGGGACACCATTTTAATCGACATCGACCTGGGGCTGGGCAATGCCAAGGCTCGCGGCTTTGGATGCGACCTGACTCACGAGTATGTGAATGTTAACGCCAACTACACGACATAAAAATCCAACAACCAAGCAATTGAACTGAAAAATTGACGATAGAGCTGACCTGACATGTTTCGCGACCAACGTTTAGGCGAAAGCCGGCAGGATGTCATAGATTACCTATCGAGCAGGGAGGCAGACGAGAGGATCTTTCAGGCCGATCTGCTGGTGGACAAAGCCCACCTGGTGATGCTTGAAGAGCAGGGACTGATACCGGCAGAGGTTTCAGCTCGGATAATGGCGGCTCTTGATGATCTCATGAAGCGAGGATCACAGGTGGACCTGGGCGCGGGCGAGGACGTGCATGAGGCCATTGAGGCTTATGTCTTGGCCCGTGTTGGTCCAGAGGGAGGGCGGATGCACACGGCGCGCTCCAGAAACGATGAGGTGGCGACCTGCATTCGTCTGGCTCTCCGTGAAGAGATGCTGGTGCTGATGGCTGAGCAGCTCTCGCTCATCGGCACTTTGGTCCGGCTGGCGGAAGGGCACACCGAGACGATAATCCCAGGGTTCACCCATACCCAGCACGCCCAGCCCACTACCCTCGCCCATCATCTCCTGGCTCACGCTGATGCCATCGAGCGAGACCTCACCCGGCTGGAGGACGCCTATACCCGTGTCAACCGAAGCCCGTTGGGAGCAGCGGCCTTTGCATCAACAGGCTTTAGGATCGACAGGATCCGTACCTGTCGGCTCCTGGGATTTGACGGCCTCGTGGAGAACAGCATGGATGCGGTATCGACCCGCGACTTCATTCTGGAGGTTCTAGCGGATCTGTCCATAATGATGGTCAACTGCAGCCGCCTGGCTGAGGAGCTGATCCTCTGGTCCTCTTCCGAGTTCGGATACCTGGAGTTGGACAACCTCTACGCCTCCACCAGTTCGATCATGCCCCAGAAGAAGAACCCGGACACGGCTGAACTCGCGCGGGGGAAGACTGGCTCGGTTCTGGGCAGCCTCTTCTCGGCTCTGTCCATCTGCAAGGCTCTTCCCATGAGCTACAATCGTGACCTTCAGGAGGTCACGCCTCACCTCTGGAGAGCTATGGACTGGGCGAGAAGCACAGTGCGGATTTTGGACGGCTGTCTTGCCACCCTCAAGTTCAATCTCCCGCGATTGGAGAGCAGCTCGGGAGCAGGCTTTTCCACGGCGACAGAGATCGCAGACTCGCTCGTGCGGATAACCAAAATGCCATTTCGAACAGCTCACAGCATCGTGGGCCGGATCGCCGCCGCGGGCGAAAGGCCCAGCCTCGCTGAGCTTGACAGGATCTCTGCCGAGATTGCTGGATATCGGGCAAGCGAACGCGGCTTTTCTGACGCAGACCTGGAGAGGGCTCTGGACCCGAAAAGCAACGTAGCCCTGCGAGCTAACACAGGTGGGCCGGCGCCGGCTGAGACGGAGAGGATGATCAAGGACAGGCTGAGCAAGATCGCAGCGGGTGAACTGCGGCTGGCCCAGAGGCGGGGCCTGGTGGAAAGGGCGATTGCGGAGCTGGCCGGAGAGATGGCTGAAAAGGTTCAGACTGCATAAAACTTATAAATACAATGGAGGCGCCAATTGATAGTGAAGTGTTTATAATGGAAGGTTCCAAGCTCTGCGAGATTGTTGTCGAGCGAAAAATACCCAGCACCTGTTCGACAACAGGCGAAGATGGATTGAGTGCACTGTCGCCAAGTGAAAGGAAGAACCTCCTGACGAGCTTTGCCTGCCACAAGGAGATGCTAGATGAACTGGCGAAGATGTGATTATTTCCGCAATTGAGCCTTCTTTTTTATCCACAGGGAAATGCGGTCAATCTCTTCACCTTCGGGACATTCGTAATCAGCGATCTGTATCATCACTCTCATGATCTCGGCCTTATCGCTTCTGTCAAAACGATAGCCATTTTCCCTCAAAATCAGATCGGCCAGTTCAAATGCGGTTCTTTTCTGGCCGTCCCAAAAAGGATGGCGCTCAGCTAAGAACAACGCCTGGGCAGCTTTCCGGAATGAATCAGTCTCGCGGTTTATGGCTTCAACCAGGAAATGCAGTGTGGCAGGATCGCGAATGCCTGGGCTTCCACCCGTCATATCGATAAGGAAATCATGAATCTGTGTGACTTTCGTCACGGTAAGCTCTTCCATCCAGGTTGTTCTTGAAACCCCAAGTTTTTGAGTGTTTCCCGCCAAGGATCAAGCAGGAAGAGCCATCGAGCAAGGATTCTCCGCAGCAGACCTGGAGAGGTCCCTGGACCCGAAAAGCAACGTAGCCCTCCGGGCCAACACCGGCGGGCCGGCTCCGGCTGAGACGGAGAGGATGATAGAAGAGCGACGAGAAAAGATTGCGGCAGGACAGGTACGGCTGGCCCAGAGGCGAAGCCGGGCGCAGATGGCGATTGCGGAGCTGGGACGGGAGAGATAGCTGAAAAGGTTCAGACTGCATCAAGTCCCAGGCAGGCCAACGCTGATCCACAGCGCCCTTTTAGGAGGAGCCATTCACAGCGAAGTGACGGCCTGACCCTGCCCGAAGCTCGACTTTAAGCCGGGCTTGAAGGCGGCAGTTGCGCTGGAATCTCACACAGCGTCCGAATAACCGGAACCCATTTCATGGGGCCTCGTGCTCGCCCTCTCGCCAACGACTTGTGCCGCAACATGTCCCGACCGCGTATTAGCGTGAGATCCGACGGATTACTGCGCCTGTTACAGCGCGCAACTTTTTCAGCCCGCCGAAATATCAGCCTCACAGGCCCGTAGCCAAATGCAGTGCCACGACGGCATGCATCTCCTGTACCAAGGGATCAATACCCTTCAGCCTTTAGGAGCTGTCGGCATGTCGCTCCATGGTGAAGCAAAGGCCCTTGTCATCAGAGCATCATCAGATACGTTAAGCCCACGGCACGCCCGCCACCCGATTCAATGGCATGAAGCGGTAAACTATCTATATAATCGTTATAGATATTTGTAGTTGGCAGTCGGACTGCTGAGCACAAGATAATTAGACCCCCATGAACTACCTGTAAAGGGCCAGGCTTGGAGAGATCCGGGCAGGCGAGTCAGGTGAGGGAAAAATTGGCTAGGAAAGCAGCGAAGCATAGCGATGCAGTTATGACGGGCATTCTTGTTACCAAGTTCAAGATGGGACAGATCGATGTCAAGGATCTGGAGCAAATGGCTGCGGATAACTCCAAAGCTGAGAGGTGCTCGGCGGCGAAAAAGGTGCTGGAAGCAGTGAGGGATTTGCCGGATCTCCACAGGCAGCACGATCTCACGATAACGGATCCTCTGCTTCAAAGACGCTAAACGGGAGGCATCAAAGCTCTTCCAACGTCTCGACGCCCACCATCTTGACCATATGCTTCCAGATCTTGTCCATGATATTTACACCCGCAAAACTTAGATCGCCATTGCACATTGAAAATATATCAACTATGTTTTTCCTGCAGCAGCGCCTGCGCATCTGCATGCATGCTGGCGAGCTTCCGGGTCACGGAGTGCTGCGGGCCGTATTCCTGCTCCGCCAGCCTCTTGATCTTCCAGATCTCGGAAAGAAGCTTCCCGATCTCCTTCATTACATACTTGCGATTTTGCTCAGTCATGATGCCACCAGCTCTGCCATTAGCCTGCTTCAGATGGTCTTAATTTTTGATACAGCCTTTCTCGATATTCATTCGCCAGCTGTGAAATCCTGTCCGCAATGGGCACCTTCATACTGAATTCCTCTTCCTGCCTGTCTATGCCCTCTTCGATATAGGTTATCCAGATCTTTTGCTCCAGCTCGCCAGACTTGCGGTACTGCCTTTCTATCTCCTCATAAACGGCATCGAAATCGAGGCCTCCTCCCATCAGAGCGGCGCAATCGTCGGCATCACCTTACCGGTTGGCAATCAGCTTCATTACGAGGATGTCTTCTCGCGAGGCGTCCCTAACCACCAGATCTCCAAAGGTCCTAAACACGATGGCCCGCTGCCACATGGGCTCACTCAATTCGAAGTCGTAAGAGATCCTGCCGGCGAAGACGTCCAGATTTCGCATGCCCTTCACAACCAGCCTGTTGACACCCAATCGAGCATGTCTCTTCTCCGGGCCAACCAGTTCGAAACCCAGTCTCCTGGCGGAAAAGAGAAGGGTCTCCTTGTCGTTCTCATTTCTGCAGACCACATCGATGTCCTTGGTGGAGTCCTTAAGTCCCTGCTCCAGCAGCACGGCCCCGCCTATGAGCAGGACCTGAACCTTTCGATCAAGAACCTGGCCGAGCTGCTCGAAGAGTTCATTGACCTCCTCTCTCCGAGTTATCCTGTCATAGCTCGATGCCATACATCTCCGTCCTATCCTCGACATCTTCCATCGAGGGATAGCCTTTGACCTTTTCTCCCTGCAAAACCGCCATTATATCCTTTACCATTGGGTGCACGACGCTCTGCAATTTATCCCTGTTCCTCAAATAGAACAATATACAAAAGAGCCTTTGGGAGCGGCCTTCTGCCGAGTCCAGGGAGTGGATGAAAACATCCTCAATAGACAGCTCTCTCTTGGGCAACGTGTAGTAGTTGTCCCGCAGGCCCAGCTCAATCCCGTAGTCTATATAGGCACTGAAGGATGTGGGGGTGGCATCCTGCACTCGCAGGCTCTTGAAAAGCACGCTGTCTTTGTAGATCTTTATGAGCAGGGCGTCTCTGGGAACAAGGCGAGACTTGTCGTACTCCTGCAGGGCAGAGACAAAGTCCTTAAGAGCGCCCCAGTAGACATAGTTGAAAGAGTATAACGAGCGTTTTCCTTTCCTGGCCGTAACAACCACGCCCAGGCGGGCCAGGTCGTGCAGATAGTAGTATACGGTCTTGAGGGGAATGCCGGTTTCTTCATGAAGCTCTTTAGCGGTCTTCGCGCTCTGGTCCAGCCGGGAGAGGAGCTCTATCCGTCCGTCAGCAAGAAGAAGCAGGAAGGTAGAGGCCCGGTGGGCATAATATAGCCTCTTGAAGCTATCTGCTGGAGGGGCCCTGGCCAGGACTATCCCCGAATCCTCCCGGTCTACCAGTCCTTTATCCCTGAGATTGGTAATTATTCGGGACACTGACCCGCGCCGCAGGCCAAGGTGGATGTTGATATCCAGAGGGCGGAGAACGCTCTCCGAGCTGGTTATCAGGAGCAGAGCTTTGATCTCGTTTCGGTTCAAACGCATTCAGTCCAAACTTGCGTGGATAGTATATATACATTTCACTTTCTATTAGAAAATACGAGCAAAATTATCCACACTACCGACAAGGCGCAGGAACGCCTTGTCTTATGCACCAAGGTTAATTTGATCTGCCAGAAAGCACACACAAGACAGCATCAACTCCGAAGGTCTCAAAAGGAGGCTGGAAGCGCTTCGAGAGCTGAAGGCCAGGATAGATCGCGCTACTCTGCTAGCTCGAAGCCCTGGATCGGTCCGAGAAGAGAGGAGCTCCGGTCCTGGTAGGTCGAGCCTGCCAGAGGAGGTAGGCTCCTATGTGCTGCAGAGGGTATTGTGCGACCCCAGCAGTCGCCAGGACTGGCGTGGAGCTGCGGTGGATGCGTGAAAGCTGGCGAACCCACCTCCCATTTCATGCTTCAGATCTCCTTCTCCCACCCCTGCCCGAAGTCGACCAGCGGCCTGACCTCCGTCACCTCGAATGTCGCCAGCACCGCAATCATCTGCGCCGCCTGCTTGCCCGCCACCTTCGCCATCTGGCTCCTGTACTCATCGAGCCTCGGCCCGGATGTGACGTGCTCCTTCATCTTCAGATAAACCCGGACACCCTTCCAGTCAAAGATTCCCGCTCCGGGCTCAAGGATCATGTAAACCGCATTGGGATTTTCCAGCAGATTGGAGAATGTGCGGCCCCTTCCGAATGCCACCAAAACGGTCTTCTCGTCTATCATCTGCGGTGAGCCGTAAACCGCACTGTCCACAGTCCCGTCTTTCCCTGATGTGCTGATCACGCCGAGCCGCGGCTGCTTGTTGAAGTATTCAATCAATTTTCCCGACATACTTTAACTCATGCACCATCAGGATAACTAAATTCTGGCTCTTCGCTGTTTTACGTGCGTAATGGAATAATTGAGTTCTCTGTGAGTCCTCAGTGTGCTCCGTGACTCTGTGGTGGTCGTCCGTTCCGCTGCCGCCTGTGACCGACAACGTTTCCACCACAGAGGCACAGAGTTCACAGAGTAAGCACAGAGCAATTAATTAAAAAATGGATAATCATAGTAACCTGTGGTTAGCCATTGAAAATAGCGAAGAACCTAAATTCACTTGGAGGCAAAACTCAAATAAATTCAAACCGCTCTCCCGGCATTTGCTGCTATGAACTCCCGCGCGAGGCGTGCCGCGAAAAGCGCCGTCTCCCCGCGATCGTAGGCAGGGGTCAGCTCATTGATGTCAAGGCCCACTGCCAGCGGAGCGACGCGCTCGATGACCCTTCTCACATCCCAAGAGGTGAGTCCGAACGGCTCCGGGTTGCCTACAGCCGGCGCATAAGCCGGATCAAGGGCGTCGAGGTCTATTGAAAGATACAGCGGCCTCTTGCCCAGGCACGCGAGCGCCCGGTCCAGCACATGATCTATGCCCTTGTCCCTCACCTCGCGGGCAGTGAAGTAGGAGACTTCCGATTCCCTCGCGAAGGCGAACTCCTCTTTGCTTCCGCTCCTGATTCCGATGGAGGCGTAAGCCCTGACCCCCGGCTTTTCCAGAATCCTCCTGCTCGCGCAGGCGTGGCTGTACCTGGTGCATCCATACTCCACTCGCAGGTCCAGGTGGGCGTCGAGCACCAGCACCGCGAGCCCTTCTGGCCTGCTTCGCAGGGCTAAAGCCTCCACGATTGCCGGCGCAATTGAGTGCTCTCCGCCAAAAAAGATGGGGACGGCGGTCCTAGGCAAGAGAGCTATCCCCTCCTTTATGGTCTCTTCAGCATAGGCCGGATCTGCTCCGAGATCCATGTTGCCCAGATCGCAGATAGATAACTCCCTAAGGTCTACATCGTAATAGCTGTCATAGCTCTCGAAATTAAAAGAGGCGAGGCGGATGGCATCAGGGCCATCTCTCGAACCGGAACGAAAGGATGCTGTCCCGTCGAAGGGCAGCCCTACTACTACGTAGTCGGAGCCTTCCAGTTCACTGTCGGCGTCGGCAAAGCCGCACCTTTGAAACATGTTTTAATTTAAAACGGTCTAGCGCAGGTCCAGCTTGGTCCTGCCCATAACGAAGAGATAAGCAACCTCTTTTCCTTCCTCGATCTTCTCCTTCTGGTCTGCAGTCAATGGGACATCGACTGTGGCATAGCTTCCCAGATCCATAAGCTGCACAGATGTGTCGCCGATGGATAGAACCTGGCCGGTCTTGCGCTCCACTGTTGGTACATAAATCTTGGTAGTAACCGGCTGAACGATGGACTTCTTCTGGTTGTCGAAGATTCCTATGGCGTCCACTCTCGCCTTGGCGCTGCCGTGCTTGCCGGGCTTGGAATGGGATATGCTCTTGATAATGCAGGGCTCTTCGTCAATGATGACGTACCGTCCCTCTTTCAGCTCTCTGACCTCTACCTGCTCCTTCATTTGATCACTCATAAGGCCGAACGCAACTCATCTATTTAAAGGATGTCTTTCATCCGCCGCAAAGCTTCCTCAAGCTGGGAGCGTGCTGCGGCATAAGAGATTCGAATGTGCTCCATTCCGCCAGGCCCGAATGCAGATCCAGGAACGACAATGACCCCGGCTTTGCCGAGCTTCTCCGCCACTGCGTCTCCATCTCCGACGCGTGGGAAGAGATAGAAGGCGCCATCAGGCTCGATGAGGTCCACGCCCATCTCCTGAAATCCCTTCACCAGCAGATCCCTGCGGGACCTGAATTCATCTCTCATCGCAGCCACGCAGTCCTGCGGCCCGGTTATGGCCTCAAATGCCGCCGCCTGGGATATGGAGCTGGCACAGGCCTGAACATACTGATGGATCTTGAGCAACTGCTCCAGAGCCGCACCCTTGGCGGCCAGATATCCAAGCCTCCAGCCGGTCATGGCGTAGGTCTTGGAGACGGCATTGACTGTGATGACGTTGTCAGAGAACCGGCCTGGGCTCACATGCTCGCCACGATAGATGAAATGCTCGTAGACCTCGTCAGAGAGTACAGCAATTCCTCTGTCCTCAGCGATCTCGCAGATGGCTCGCATCTGATCGGCAGTCCCTACAGATCCGGTAGGGTTAGACGGCGAATTGACTATCAAGAGCTTTGTCTTGTCTGTTATCCTCTTCGAAACATCCTCTGGATCAAGCCTCAGCTCGTCATCAAGTGGCACGCCAACAGGCCTGCCGCCAACAAGCCTCGTCAACTCGACATATGAAAGGAAAGCCGGATCGCCAATCAAGACCTCATCGCCCCGATCGATCAGAGCAGCAATGACCAGGAAGAGAGCCTCACTGGCTCCACTTGTCACCATGATCTCCTCAGCCGTGCAATCGATCTTATTCTCAGAGCAAAACTTGCGGGCGATGGCAGAACGAAGCTCCGGCACACCGCAATTTGCAGTGTAGCCACATTGACCTCTCTCTATGGCCTGGATGGCCGCCTTCTTGATGTGCTCCGGCGTGTCAAAGTCCGGCTGTCCCAACCCCAGGTTTACCGATCCAGGAATTGCTCCCTCAAAACATTTCCTTATGCCTGATATCTCAATTTTTTCTGTGCAACTGGCAAATCTCATGGCTACTCTCTCCCCGCGCGTCTTTCCTGCCCAGCTTTCCTTACTCAGCCTTCTCGCTGACTCATCCTTTGCCTATTCCCTTTTCCCAGTGGCTGCGACCTGATCGTCTTTATAAACCACATTGAGTGTGCCAAAGCAATTGAGCCTGGAAAGCTCCTCTTTGATGAGGTTCATCCTGATCCTGCCCCCCCTCCAGTAAAGGGTGATCTTCACATCCTCCTTCTCGGTCTCCAGGGATATAGACTCCACGAACATCTGGAGAGCCCGCGCATTTGAGAAAGGAACCACGAATATGGCTCGATACAGCTTATCCTTTCTGGCATAGGAGGTTAGGATATAGCCGTTATTCTCAAACTCGCTGATCTTCTCAAAGCGGCACAAGACCTCTTTCTCGTGCTCCGCGGTCCCATCTATCTTGGATATGATCAAAAGGATCTTGGCAATTAGCGATTTGTCAAATTTTCTGCCAAACCAGATATTGATGGCGCCCTGGGTAAGAACAATGGAAACCGCAGAACCGCTCACCTCAATGGAGACCGGCTCCGGCCTATTGCCAGAGGAGCTGGGCATATATCTTCTGCATCGAGCGGAGCACATATAACCATTTCGTGAATAGCCACAAAGATATGCAAATGAAACGAGGATTGATGCTATGAGCAGTAACAGTTGCCTGGACGCTTTGAAGAAATGCTTTTCTGAGGAGCCCTATGCTAAAAGCTTCGGCATTGAGATCATAGATCTTGAGGAGGGCCGATCCCTTCTTGGCATGAGGACCTCACCGAACATGGACAATATCTTCGGCTGCACACATGGAGCCGCAATATTCTCGCTGATAGACGCTGCCTTCGAGCTGGCAGTCAACTCGCACGGCACCGTGGCTGTGGCCCTCGGCGTGAATGTCAATTACGTGAACGCTCCACGGCCCGGAGAGCTCTTGAGAGCAGAGGGCAGAGAGACTAACCGCTCTCGAAAGATATCCGCCTGTCAGATCACAGTTACCGGCGAGGACGAGAGGCTGATTGCCACCTGTCAGGCGCTCGCATACCGAAAGAAGGACCAACTGCCATTCCTTTGAACAGAGTTTATATTCCATTGCCACTCACTGCTAGGGCGATGAGACTAGCCTCCTGCATAAAAAAATATAAAGACGATACCCATCGGGCTATTCCTCCTGATGAGACGCTACTGTCAGCCGAGGCCAAATTGCCCGCCGCCGGAATCACCAGGGTAGCCGACATTACCAACCTGGACCGAATCGGCATTCCTGTATTCTCTTCCATCAGGCCCATGGCCGACCGAGGTGCCATATCCGTTTACAACGGAAAGGGAGCGACGCCAACTGAGGCCAGAGTATCGGCAATGATGGAGGGACTGGAGCGCTACTCGGCTGAGGTCAGGGACAGGAAGCTGACAATCGACAGCTTCTCAAGGCTGAACAGTGCTCTGGACCCACGCGACCTGATTCTGCCTGCAGGAGCCGATCCAGATGCCATGATTCCCTGGACGCTTGGCTGGGATATCATGAATGAGGAGGAGATCCTCGTACCGTCCAATGCAGTATTTCACCCACTTCCATCGGACTACAAACGTCTCTTCAGGACAAACACCAGCGGCCTAGCCTCAGGCAATGTGATTGAGGAGGCGATATTCCACGGCCTCGCTGAGGTAATAGAAAGAGATGCCTGGGCTCTGGTGGAGGCGACGCGTCGCATGGGACCACTCATCAGCGATGTCGAAAACGACCAGGCCAAAGGACTCCTGGACAAATTTGCTGCCGCGGACGTGGATGTCTATCTGAGAGATATCACCAGCGACGTTGGTGTAGCCACCTGCGCGGCTGCCTCAGATGATGTCCGCCTGCGCGATCCAACCCTTCTCACAACCGGAATGGGCACTCACACCTGCGCTGACGTGGCAGTACTCCGTGCTCTGACCGAGGTAGCTCAAAGCCGCCTGACTCAGATTCATGGAGCCAGAGAGGACACAACCCTCGCAGACTTTCGAAAGCAGATCGGCTATGACCGGACTCGGAGGCTCAATGGGCACTGGTTTTCCACAGACGAGACGAAGAGCTTTGCTGAGATTCCGTCCTTTGAGAGCGATGACTTCCTCCTGGACATAAAATATATGATCAAGAAGCTTGAGGAAGCAGGACTTGACAGGGTGATCGTTGTAGACCTGACAAGAGAGGAGATCGGCATTCCAGTTGTAAGAGTCATTGTTCCAGGCCTTGAGATCGCGGCAGTAGACCCGGAACGAGTGGGCAAGAGGTGCAAAGATGCTAGACGCGTCAGAAATCGTCGTATTCCTGGGGCCAAGCCTCACTAGGGAAAAGGCCGAGCAGATAGTCTCTGCAGACTTCCGGCCTCCTGCCAAGCGCGGCGACATTCAGCAGGCTACAAGAGAAGGAGCCAGGATCATCTGCCTCATAGACGGCGTCTTCTTTCAGGAGTGCTCTGTAGCTCACAAGGAGGTGATCTATGCTCTGGAGGCCGGGGCGAGGGTATTGGGAGCCAGCAGCATGGGAGCTTTGCGGGCCTCGGAGCTGGATGTTTACGGCATGGAGGGTGTGGGCATGATCTACGAAGCCTACAAGAACGGTCGTCTGGTCTCGGATGATGAAGTGGCTTTGACATTTGATCCATTCTCCTTTGAGCCAAGCTCCGAGCCGCTTGTCAATATCCGCAACAACCTGGACCTGGCATGGCAGATGGACGTGATATCTGCCTCCACTAAGGACAGGCTCTTTCATTGCGCTCTTGCTCGCTATTTTCCAGAACGAACCTATGAGAAGATGTTCTCAGACGCATCCGGCAAGGTTTCCGAAAAAGAGCTGCAGTGTTTGCGCAAATACCTCGCAGAAGAGAAACGGGACTTCAAGATGGAGGATGCCACCCTGGCCCTAAAGCGAGTGCGTAAGCTGGCGGAAGAGGACTGACGAGGGACACGCGCAGAGCACGGCCAAAGCAATTGAGATCAATTTAACTTTAATTGAGTGACTATTATTAAGATGACCTATCTAAATAGATTGAAATAATAGTACCTCATAGTGGGGCCCACTTCGATGGCTATGATAAAAGAGATTCTCGCTTTAAAAAAAGAACGCCAGGCGACCATCCTGGCCCATAACTACCAGATTGCAGAGGTACAGGATGTAGCCGACCTGGTGGGGGACTCTCTGGAGCTCTCACGGGCGGCTGCTAATCTGGATTCCAAGGTCATAATCTTTTGTGGAGTGGATTTCATGGCTGAGACTGCAGCTATCCTCTCCCCGCAAAAGAGGGTGATACAGCCGGCAATAGGAGCCTGGTGCCCCATGGCCCATATGATCACCAACGAGCAGCTAAAAGACCTCAAGTCCCTTCACCCAGAGGCGGCTGTGGTCTGCTATGTCAACTCCACGGCAGAGATAAAGGCGGAGAGCGATGTATGCTGCACCTCGGCTAATGGGGTGCAGGTGGTTAATTCGCTCTCAGAGAAGGAGGTCATATTTGTGCCGGACAGAAATCTGGCAGCTTATGTGGCCCGCCATACCGACAAAAAAATAATTCCCTGGAACGGCTACTGCTATGTTCACGATCATCTTACGGCCAAAGAGGTGCGCGCCGCCAGGGAAGAGCATGCCAAGGCTGAGGTTCTGGTTCATCCTGAGTGCAGGCCGGAGGTAATCGACGAGGCTGATTTCGTCTGCAGCACAGCCGGGATGGGCAAGCATGCGATAGCAAGCGATGCGAGGGAGTTCATCATCGGCACAGAGATGGGCATGATCCATCGCCTGAAAAAGGAGAATCCACAGAAGGAGTTCTATCCTCTGAGCAAGAATGCCATCTGTCAGAATATGAAGAAGACAACCCTGAATAATGTCTTGCTGGCTTTGAAAACTCTGGATCCGAAGGTAACGGTTCCTGAGGAGATTGCAGTCAAGGCCAGGGCATCAATACAGAGAATGCTGGCGATAAAGATCTAAATAATTAACAAAGAGACAACTGCCATGCCATCATCAAAAAAGAGGGAGACTAAAGAGACCTGCATTGAAGCTTTTCTCAACATCGAGGGTCAGGGCCAAATCCACGTCGAAACTGGAATAGAGCTTCTCGATGAGATCCTTTTAGCAATAGGTCGGAGCGGCGGGTTCGACCTCAAGGTTACGGCCAAAGGAGACGCGGAAACTGGCGACCACCACACGACAGAAGACGTAGCAATCACACTGGGCAGCGTCCTGGCCGAAGAGGTTCAAGGCGGCATAGGCAGCAGCACAGTTCCATCTGGCCAGTCCCTGGCCACTGCTGCCGTGCGCTTCGGCGAGCCCGGCTATCATGGCAACTTCAGCCTCAAGTCCAGCACCCTATCCGGCATGGACCTTGAAAACTTCAGCCACCTTCTGCGTGCGCTGGCCTACAACGGTCGCTTCACCCTGGCCATCTCTGCAACAGGAGGAGATGACAGAAGCCAGATCGAAGCCATGAGCACTGCTCTCGGAAGGGCCATCAAGAAGGCCGCCAGAGATCATACCTGATCCTTTCTCCGCCTGGCCCAGGCTCCTGCTGCCAGCGCCGCAAGAGAGGCTAAAAGTCCAAGAGATGGGCTAGTCTTTCCTTTGACGATGTTGATGGCACCGTTGGAGACGACATCGGCCACAAATCCGCTCATGCCGGTTATATTCAGATCGATTGTATCATTTTTGGAAATGCCCTTCTTGACAGCAAAGGTGAGGTTAGCAGCATCACTGCCCTCTGGCAGAAGAACGCCGATCTCTCCACTCGTAGCGTTTATCTGCCAGGTGGCCTTGCCGTCCCCTGAGATGCTCAAAGGCGTGAGCTTTGAGGCATCATATGTTATATTGACAGCCTTGTTTCCGCCCGGCCCAGGTACGGCCAACCGAACAGTCGCTTGCCCCCCTGGGAAGGCCTGAACAGAGTCTAAAGAGACATTTCGCATCTCAATGGGAGTCACATTGAAATACTCGCCCATGGCCCAGATGGCATTGACGGCGTTTTCCACCCGCACCTGTAATTCGTATCGACCGGGCCGCGCCCCTGCCATCCTGACGCGGGGCTCCAGAGAATCGAGGTTGCCCTGCAGCGTATGATTGATGCCGCTAGGAGCCCATCCTGTGTTCAATAGATCGAAAAACTGCAGGATGCTCTCTTTTGGCTCAATTTGGAGGAAATCCTTTCTGGTGGTGCTATTGGCAAGCATGGAGTCAAAGTCGAGAGTGAGATTGAGCTTGGCATACTCGCCGCGAGTGATATAATAGATGGACACCCCGTCGGTTATTCCGCTGATCTTCCCCTGTGAGTCAATTGTAACATAGACCTGCACTGGAGGAGCAGATCTGTTCAGGTAAAGAAATGCCATCAACGGGCCTTTGCCGACATCCGGGATAACGCTACCATTGTCGCCAATCTGCCTGGTCGTGGCATTCCATCTCCAATCAAAACCCCACAGTTCATCCGACCCTTTCCCGAGCGAAGTGATGTCACTGGTGAAGACGGTCCGGTTGTTCGAATCAAGAATGCTCACGAGGACCTGGCGGATCTCGGCAGCCTGGACGATCATGCTGAAGTTCTCCGATCCAGATGAAGACACATCCCTCTGAACATTGAGCATGGGAGGTTCAGGCGACGGAACAACATAAGCGGAAGTATATAGATAATATCGGAAGGTATCGTTGTCTGCCACCCGGACATCTATTCCTGGTCCGATATTGACATTCGAGTCGCGATTGAAGTTTATCCTGTCGGTATTTATCATGATAATCTGATCTGGCAGGACTGCCACAACCTCTAATTCACCCATGCCTCGACCTGGCTCAATGGGGAGAATGTATTGGTCGGAAATCTGGAAGATGCCGTCGATTATTGCAAAACGATCCTTGCCATCATCGAAAACGCCGCTGAAATGGATCATGATTATCGGCATATCCTTGACATCCTCGAGATCTTTTTCGTATACATAAGTTGAATTGGACTTTACGACCGAGCCATCCACGGCTACGCCATCTTTGAGAAGCTGAATGAAGATGCTGTCGTTGTCAACATCCCGGATGCGCATCTCGTATCCTTCATTAAGGGAATAATTCCCGGCCAATATCTTAGTCTTCAGCTCCATATCCAAGAGCACCATGCCCAGGTACTCCCTCTCAAGAAGGCTCTTTGAGGGCCTTTCTACTTCCATGGATGAATCATATCCAGCGAACCAGGGCGCTGAAAAACCGGGAAAATTGATGAGGAAATAATGGCCCCAGGGTTTGTATTCAAAATCCTTAGGCTGGACAAATGAGGTATACTGGAGGCCATCCTGGACTACTGTGTTGTTGGCTTCAAAGGCTCGCGGTTGTGAGGTTGGCATGACAGATCTGCCTTTGAACCTATGAATTATGAGATGCTCGGAGCCAATAAGATTTTCCGGATCAAAGAAGAAACCGCTATAATTTGATGAATCCCATCTTGCTGCAACCGTTGTATTATATTTTCCCATAGTGCCAGGAATGGACGAAGTGCCACTGAAGGTCGGCCCGCGAATTTCGTGGATGCCGTAATCAAATATCCCGCCCATCGGATAGTAGACCAGATCCGGCAGATCGAGGACCATTATTTGCAGATCAGGAGTTAGCGGTACCATGGAGTCCCGGCTGAAGGTCAATGTCCTGTTGTTTTCAAACTCCATGTCCTCCCCGGAGTAATGGCTGAGCATCAAGTTTCCTATCCGGCCGCCATCAAAGATCTTGAAGTAAGGCTCATCGCTAACCTGAAAGACTGCATCAATCTCAGCCAGGCCGTCATCGTCGCCTCTCATGGCATTTGCCAGATGGACCAGGATCACAGGAATATCATTTATTTTGTAGACGAAGGTATCTCCAATGTCCACCACAGAACCATAAACCGGCTGGCCGTCTTTTAGCAGAAGGAAATTGACTGAGCCTTTCTTCTCAGAAACCTCAGGAACTGCCAGAACATATCCACCCTGCAGAGCAATCGAAGAATTGAATTTCAAGGTCGATGGAGTGTCCTCGTCGATAAGAATAGTCCTCAGCTCTCCTCTTTCGAGAGAGTTCACCTCATCGGTGAAACTGCTTTCCGGGTATCCAGCGAAATATTGCTTGCCAAAAAGCGCCACCACCTGATAGCTGCCCCATGGCTCGTACTTGAACTCCTTGGACCAGACCTTTGAGGAATAAACAAGATGCCCTTTCTCCACAGTCCGTCCATCCAGGTCGATATGAAGCTCCTCGCCACCCTGATCCTCATCCAGGTCATAATAAAACCACCCGAAATCGCTTGCTCGCCAGATATCATCTCCGTTGCTGAAATGGCCGCGAATATAGGCAGCTTCTACTGGCTCTTGAGCCGAAGACAGAGAGGCCGACCCTAAAAGCAAAGCCAGCAATACCAGCATTGCCACTGCGACCAAATGGATTGCCCTGATCTCTACCCACCCCACAACAATCATTCCTGGATAAGCTGTATATCCTATGGAGGATCTACAAGCAAGCCGGAGTTAGATGTCATCTATTAAACACGTTGCGATATACGGCAAAGGTGGTATCGGCAAGTCGTGCACTGCCTCGAACATAGCCGCCGCTTGTGCCGAAGATGGCCACAGGGTACTTGTGGTTGGCTGCGATCCCAAGAGCGACTCTAGCATAACTTTGGTCGGACACAGGATTCCTACCATGATGGATCTCATTTTGGCAGGCAAAGAGATCAAAGAAGAAGATGTCGTTTTTCAGGGATACAGGAATGTGCGGTGCATTGAGGTAGGCGGCCCGGAGCCCGGAGTGGGCTGTGCCGGGCGGGGCATAATCGTTGCCATCGACTTCTTGCGCAAGGTCTCCAGAGTCCTGGATGAGGTGGATCTGGTTTTATACGATGTGCCAGGGGATATCGTCTGCGGCGGGTTTTCTGCTCCGATCAGAAAGGGGCTGGTGAGCCAAGCATACATCATCACCTCCGGAGAGTACATGCCGCTCTACGCCGCCAACAACATCAGCAAGGGACTCCTTCGCCTGAAAACGCCTCTGGCAGGAGTGATATGCAATTCGCGAGAAGCGGCAGCCGGACGGGAGAAAGAGATTGCTGAGAGGTTTGCCTCTGAGCTGGATAGCCGGTTGGTGGCATTCATTCCAAAAGACCCAATTGTGCAGCAATGCGAGAGGAAGGCGGTGACGACCATTGAGGGTGCACCGGATTCGGCCATCGCGGACGTCTACCGGGCTTTAGCCCGCGAGATCATGGCCGGCGCCGAGCCGAGAGAACCTAAACCGCTTAGCGATGATAGGCTCAGAGAGCTATCAATCGAGTGAATTCATGAGATTTGATCAAAAGAGAAAGGAAGGCCTATGACATCGGACTGTCCACGCATTCTGATAGCCGGAGACAGAAGCTCAAGCGGCAAGACCACAATTGTGGCCGGGCTGCTCTCAGCACTGAGAGGCAGAGGTCTTTTGGTGCAGCCATTCAAAGTAGCTATGGACTACATCGATCCGAGCTATCACACCTGGATAACTGGCAGAAATTGCAGAAACATGGACGGCTGCCTCATGAGCGAGGCTTCCATCAGGGAGATCTACAGCCATGCTGCAAAGAAGGCAGACATTGCAGTGATTGAGGGCGTGCGCGGGCTTTACGAGGGCTACGATGGCGACATAGGAAGCACCGCGCAGATTGCCAAGCTTTTGAAGACTCCTGTGATATTCGTAGTAGATGCGAGGAGCATCACGAGAAGCTGCGCGGCTCTGGTCAAGGGATACATGGACTTTGATCCTCAGGTGCAGTTTCTGGGAGTGATCCTCAACAAGGTAGGAAGCGATAGACACGCCCAGAAGGCCATCGCAGAGATAAAGCGCTATGCAGGTGTCGAGGTTGTGGGGGTGATCCGCAGAAATGAGGAGATGCACCTGGCCATGCGCCACCTTGGTCTCGTGCCCGTCCTGGAGGGCAAGACCCGGCACGAAGGCTTTGCCGAAAGGGTTGACAGGATCCGCCGGATTGTGGAGGACAGCCTCGACATAAACCGCATCCTGGATATCGCGAGAACTGCTGAACCCCTGCCAGAGGTCGATCCGGAACTTTACAAGGAGAACTCCCTGGGAGAGGGCCTAAAAATTGGCGTTGCCAGGGACGAGGCATTCAATTTCTACTACAGAGACAACCTGGAGATGATGGAGCTGGCCGGGGCGGAAGTGGTGCCCTTTAGCCCTGTTCACGACAGATCTCTTCCAGATCTGGACGGCATATACATCGGTGGAGGATACCCGGAGCTATATGGCAAGGAATTATCTGAGAACTCCGGCATGAAGAGCGCTTTGGAGCGGGCACATGATAGGGACCTGCCCATTTATGCCGAGTGCGGCGGTCTGATGTATCTTGGGCGAGAGATCGAGTGGGATGGCAGCCGACATGAAATGGTTGGATTGGTTCCAGGAAAATCAAGGCAAGGAAACGTGCGGGTGGTCAGCTATGTCCACGGGCAAATAGTGGAGGACTGCCCGCTGGGGCCGAAGGGTACAGCAATCATGGGCCACGAGTTCCACCATTCTGAGATGTTGATGGACGAGAATGTCAGGTACGCCGTTCGTCTGGGAAGAGGGACGGGCATCAAAGACGGATGGGATGGCATGTGCGAAGGAAATATGATAGCAAGCTACACTCACGTCCACAGTGCGTCATTCCGGGGATTTCCGAGAGACTTTCTTAGAGCCTGCAAAAAGAGAAAAGAAAGTAGGTTATAGACTTATCCGCACCCGCAGGCACCGCTGATTCCGCCTGCCGTGGAGGTTGTGCTGCCTCGAGAGCCGGTGATGGGATACATGATGTTGGTGTATCCTGTCAGGTTGCTCTTTGTCCTGTCACTGGCATAGTTGGAGAGATCCAGGACGGCCTTGCCAGTTGGCTCTGCTGCAACTGCAGAGGGAACAAGTGCCGAGCTGAATGCTGCAGTTTCGTCTATCGTATTGTTGCTCTGTGATGTACTGTTTTCAGTGGTATTGTTCGCGGCTAATGGCTCTGAGGATGTCGCTGCACCTTTCTCGGCATTTCCGCTGCTAAATGAAGATGCCACCAGGTTCAGATCACCCATGTAGACCATAGATCCGCCTTGCGACCACTGGGCAGAGGCGCTTATAGCCAAAACCATGAAGATGGCTGCCAGAAGCACAATTGCGTATCTTGTAGAGTTCATAATCATCAATCTCAATAAAATAAGGGTTATGTGCCCGCGTGGGGCACATGACTTAAGCATTTCCAACTGCAGATTTACTTCTTGGGTGGCCAGAAGTCCTTCATCCAGCCGACGATGCGACCAGAATCCTCTGGGCCGACCATGATCTTGGCCTTGCCTGCGAATAGGTCCTCCAACTCGCCGGAGAACTTTGCTGCCATGCCGGGCAGAACGATGGCCGGGAACTTCTGATCTTCCCACTTGAATGCAGCCTCGTTGAAGGAGTCCAGGATCTTGCTTGGGGTTAACTGGCCGCCAGCAACTGAAGCCTGAACGCCGATGCCGTCGGTGTTGATGGAGATGATGTAGGCATCGATGCCGTTGGAGGCGATATCGGACTCCACGGTGTAGTATGTCAGGGCGAAGTTGGTGGTCAGGAAGACCGGGGACTCGGCTCCGGGGTTACCAACCTTGTAGATGCCAGGCTTGACCTGCACAGGCGTCCTCGGATCGGTGTAGATGTTGAAGCGCAGATGCATATCGGGCATCATGCTGTGGGCCTCGAGGGAGTGCTTGATCATGATGGCTCCGCCGCGGATGACGAAGGCAGCAGTAAGCACGGACTCCCAGTAGGAAGCGCGAACCGGGTCGTCGGTGGTGAGCCATGCGTTGATTGGCAAAACCATGACAGGATAGGCGATATCCCTCTGGGCTTCCTCCACAGCGGCTCTCCTCAGGTTGAGGAAGTTGAGCAGAGTCTGCTGAAGCATCTTGCCGTTCGGAGCTGTGCCTGGGTCAAGGACCAGGTCGGTTAAGCCCATGCTGGCAAAGGTGACTGCCATGGACTTGAGGCCGTCCAGATCGAATGGAACTGAGAGGGTGACAGGTACCTTGTAATCGAAGGCGAGCTGAGCTACCTCCTTCCAGTTGTCCTTGTTAGCGGCGTAGATGAGTGGCCTCTCTTTTGCTGCGACCTCGAGGCCAGCCTTCAGGACTGCCGGATTGAAGGAGCAAAGGATCAGCGGGAACCCGTTGCCATTTGCGAGAACTGTCTTCACGCAGGCAGCGAACTTGGCCGGGTCATCGGTCACGGACCGGACGGCGATCATCTCTACACCCTGCCACTTGCCGATGTAGAACTTGCGCCAGGTGGTGATCTTCTTGACGCGCTCGATGAGCTTGGCCTCATCCATGTTGTCGGCTACATCGTAGGCGAATGGCGGCTTGTTGAAGAAGGTCATCTGGTGGCGGTACATGACGTCCTCGCCTCCGACCTTGACCTGCTTATCTCCGACGCCGATGTAGATCATCTTCAGCTCAGGAGCTACAATGCTCCTCAGAGCCTCAAGCTTCTTGGCGTACTTCTTCTCATCGATCAGTGGAGTGCACTCCTCTACCTTCCGGGTCCTGGCAATCAGGCCGGCAGCATAGGCCATGCAGGTTGCTTCTCCGCACTTCTTACAGTTGGTCTGTGGAAGCTGTTTGTAAAGGTTAAGCGGGCTAGTTTCCTTCATGTCTCTCACACCCCCATCTTGAGCCAGGCGGCAGTATCGGGCGTCTTGGCCTCGATTCTTCCCATCAGGGATTGGGTGATCTCATGTAAGTATGCTACAGCCATAGGGTGCATCATCATGAAGATGTCAACACCGGCCATGGCCAGAGAGTATCCGGTCAGAATCTCCCAGATTGGGCCTCTGAGCATGCGGTCTCCCCAATCAGAGTCGTCCTTGTTGGGTGAGCGGACCATCCAGGACTCCCTGACGCCCCAGGCGTTGGTGGTACCGGAGGACATTGGGAAGGTGAGCTCCTCGTCGCCCTTCAGGGCTCCCAGTCTGATTCTCTCCATGTTGGAGTAGGCGAAGTCCAGGCCGTAGGCAAGAGCGGCTGTGGTTGGGTCCATGACGATGGACTCGCGCGGAACGCCGGCGACCTTCATGAGCTTTCTGTTCAGCTCCTTCTGAGAGTTGATCTCGAGCTGTGTCCAGGCCAGGCATACATGACCATTGTCAACGCAGGCCTTGCCGATCTTCTCCCAGTCCATGTTCAGATTGGCAGAGGCGATCAGAACGCGCTCGCCCTGGGCGACTTCAGCTGCCTTGGAGAGCACAATTGGATCCTTGTTGGGGTTGCCGGATCCGCCGATGCAGATAGGTACATCGACAGCCTGCAGGACCTCTTCTACCGTCTTGACTGCATCCTGGGCAGAGGTGTCCTTGAGGAGCGGATCAGTGCTGATCAGGTGAACTGTGACCATGTCGGCGCCGAACTTCTTGACTGCCTTCTTGGCCCACTCGCCTGGGCTGTTGATGACATCCTCGTAGTGCATCTTGACTGCCTTTGCCATGCCGATCGGCATGTCGAAGACGTCCATTGTGATCTTTGGAGCATGGGGCATTACTGCATCCGGGAAGAAAGGCATGGCCTTCTCACCGCCGAGCTTTACCACATGACCGCGGCTTCCGCCATCGGCCTTGGTGGCTCCAAGGGTGACCTCCTGGATTGTATTCTTCCAGGTCTTGTCTACGCCCACAGAGAACTTGGCTGCGGCCAGAGCAGAGGCCACCTTGAAGGCGGGGACTGCGGCGGCTGCGGCTGCCAGGTCCTTTGGTGCTGGAGCTACGGCCTGAGCGATTGCCACGGGCTGAAGCAGGTTCTCAACTGGATAGCCTACAGCCTTGGCGAAGTTAATCAGCTGCATGGCGATCTTGGCTGCTTCCTGGCCGAAGTAGTACGCAAAGAGCGGCCCAACGCCGCCTGCGCCTGCGTCCAGATCTATCTCAACATCTCCCTCGATCTTCAGTCCCTCGAGGGATTGAACATTCATTTCCGTTAATGTCTTATTAAGGTCAGATAACGTGATCTTCTCTGCCATTCAAATCACCCTCATAGGCCCAGTTTCCCGACCACCTGCACCATCTCTAAAACTGCAGGCGAATCATCCGGTAGGCCCATCAATGGATCTCCCACTAAATCGAATTTGGCTAAACTTTCATCATAGGGGATAGTGCCGATAACCGAGAGACCGATGCCTTTTGCGTTTTCCAGGACCTTCTCGCGTCTTCCCGGTGTGACCTTATTCACGATCACATGGAGATCCTTGTACTTGAGATCGATCTCTTTAGCTGTGTCGCGAATGCGCTCGCCAGTGGTAAGACCCCTTCTGGATTCATCCGTCACTACGATAAGATCATCGAGGTCCGGAATGGTCTTCCTGCTGAAATGCTCGAGACCTGCAGGAGTGTCGATGATGACCAGATCGTAGTTGGCTGTGGTCTTGTCCATTACGGCACGCAGAAGATTGTTGACAAAACAGTAGCATCCTGAGCCTTCTGGCTTGCCCATGACAAGGAGATCGTAGCCCTCCTCCTCGATAAGGATCTCGAAGAGCTTTGACTCAAAAAGCACCTGCTTGTCCGTGTCCGGCGAGGTTGTGAACCGGGCCTGCTGCATGAATTCTCTCATGTCGCCGATGGTCTTTCCCACGGTGACGCCGAGCGCGTCAGCCAGGTTAGCATCAGCATCAGCATCAATAACAAGCATCCGATACTTTTTTCCAGAGTTCTTTACAAGGTATCTAATGAGCATCGCGGTCACGGCTGTCTTGCCGGTGCCGCCCTTACCGGTTATCGCTATAACTTTCCCCAAGGTCTAGCCTTCCTTATTTTTTCGGTTTTATGACAACTTCCGCTACGTGGATGGACGCGCCCCGCAGTTCGATGATCATTCCACCGGATGATGCTGCTGGCATAGCGAAAGCTGGAGCTGCTGCGCCTGCTGCCGCTGGTGCGGCTGCAGCTGCGGCTGGAGCTGCTTCCTTCTTCTTAAGCTTAAGCTGCATAATATCTCCCTCACTACTAAATCAGAACAATAGCGCTCGCCAAGGACCCACCTCTCCCGAAAAAGGGAGAAAAAGAGGGTACTCTACTTAGCGAGTACCACCTTGTCTATGCTGATCTTGGCATCCTTCAGAATCAGCTTGATGCCGCCGGCGCTGCCGGACGCTGCGAAAGCTGGTGCTGCTGCTGCTCCTGCTGCTGCAGGCGCGGCTGCTGGTGCCGCGGCTGCTGGTGCCTTTGGTTTTAACTTTAATTGCATAGTTTTTCACCCTCTTTGGTATTTATTCACTCAAGAACGCCATCAGCCTGCAGAGCCTCTACGACCTGCATGAACTGACCTTCAGTCAGAGCCAGCTCGGACTTGACGGTATCAATGTTGATGTCGCCGCCAGTCTTCTCGATATAGGCCATGACCTTCTCCTTAATCTCATCGGTGACTTCATCGAGCTTCCAGCCCTCGGTGATCTTCTTGTTGTCAACCTTTCTGGCTACGCCGTTGACAACTGGATGGTCTACCTTGAGCAGGAAAGCCTTCAGAGCCGGGATATCCTTGGCATCGTCCTCGGTGGCGATCTTGGCCATCATGTCCTCATCGATGCCAGCCTTTACTCTCTCCTTGAGGCCCTTGGACATCCAGACGATCCTTCTCCAGCCGCCGTCGGCCTGGAGGAACTTGGGGGAGAAGTAGTAGAGAATGCCCATTCCCAGGAATCCTACAACCTGCTTGCCGCCGCCTGTCTGTCCAGCCATTGTTGAGAATGGCAGACCGTTGGGGGTAGCTCCCCTGAAGTCACGGTCGGCAAGGCCGATTCCGTCAACCTCAGGCATGTAGAATCCGATGGTCTCGAAGCAGCCACATGAAGTGTGGGGTGCATCGAAGAATGTGTACAGGAGCATCCTGCTGTATTCGCCGCCAGATCTCTTGGAAGCCATTTCATTGATTGCTTCGTACTCGCCGGCTACTGCATCAACTGCGGTTCCCTTGGGTATGGGGAACTGGGGGCCCTCTGGGTCCACCTTGGCAGCAGCGCGTCCATCGAACCAGGTGATAGCTCCGCACAGGGATGGCCTGTCTGGAGTGACCACGCAGGCGCTGGTTGGAGCGAATGCCTGGCACAGTGTGCAGCCGTAGAAGACATCGACGTCCTCATCGTGCAGTCCCTTGGCGCGCTCGTCGCGAGCCTTGTAGACGGCCATGGCGTTTGCGAGCTGCTTCTTGACCTCAGCCGGGTCGGTGTAGATTGTGATCTCCATCTTCTCGATAAATGGCATCTCGGCCTTGTACAGATCGATGACGGGGGTGTAGACCTCCTTCCAGGATGTGACGCCCTTCTTCTTGAGGCTCTTGCCGATTCTCATCCAGATATCGTATCTCTGGTTGAGGTGCATGAGTCCGCTGATGTAGGACAACAGAGCGTGGTTGCGCCTCTCGATGATGGACTCCAGATCCTTTTCGATCTTCTCGCCGCCGACCTTGAATACCATGCCGAATGGCATAGTTGTGCCTTCTTTCATCTCTCCGAGATCCGGACCGACGACGGTTACCTTTCCATCCTCAATCTCGTCCATAGGTGTGGCCAGGGACAGCTCGAATCCATCTGCCTTGGGACCGCCCAGCTCTACCCATAGATCGTCTTTTCTGATTCTCTCGCCCTCAAACATGGGGGATATATCCAACTTTATGTCTGCCATTAATACACCTCTTCTGATTATGAAATTTATTTCTTCATTGCTGCGATTACTTCGTCCACGGCGGCGTGATAGTCGTCCGGCGTGAAGGCCATGTTTCCAAAGGTCATATTCGCATTGATGTGATAGTACCGATCAATGGATATGCGCTTGACGTTCCTGTTGAAGTTCTTGAGAGTTGCGAACATGGCGTTGGCGAATTTGTAGAAGATGCCCATGAAGATTACGGCATCGTACTGGCCCTTTCCATCCAGACCATTCCAGTCAGGGAAGCGCAGGTTGCTGGTCAAGGGGTGCAGTCCGATCTGATAGACGTTCTCCAGGTATCCTCTGTCAACAAAGCCCTTCACGGAATGCGCCGTGGCTGCGATGGGTATGCCCATCTTGCCGATCTCGATCATCTTATCGAACATGATGGGGTCGTCAAAGAGCTCTGCTCCCACAACGAGCAGAGGCCTCTTGGCCTTCTTGATTATTGCGCCCATAACCTTTGGCATGTAGCACTTAGCCTGCTCCGGCCCGGGAACCTGGGCCATCTCAAAGGGAATGGGGTTCTTGGTGGTGTCAATGCCCTTCTTAACATCTGCTGCCATTTTTTATCTCCTCCTTTGCCCTCACTTCTTGGTCCTGATCTTCCTGGCCAGGTTGGTCGGATCGAAGCTTACATCCGCAGGTCTCAGCGGTCCGGAGAGGATCTTCTTGGCCTTCCAATCGATCTTCCAGCCGAACTTAGACTCAAGAGTCTTCAGCATTTCTTCCTTGTAGACCAACGGCAGATCCTTGACATCTCGGACGAAGATGTGCCAGTCATCGGGCAACTTTCCGAAGTACTTCATGGAGATATCGCAGTAGTGGGTCAGCTTGATTCCTCTGCCGATGCTGTTATCAGAAGGCCGGAAGCAGAGCTTGGCCATCTCAAGCATGGCCTCTTCCTTGGTCTCGGCTATGTACAGCATGGCCTCAGGTGCGGGCTCGATCTGCTGCATCTTGCCGTCGCGAGCATCTATGACCATCCAATCTTCAGGCTTGTCAGTCCTGCCTATGAAAGTGCGGCGGTACATGACAGAATGAGGCTGAACGACGACTGGTATTCCTAGCCTGTTGCAGCCAGTAGCAATGGACGCTGCCTTCTGAGAGTATGCTCCCCAGGCCACACCGCAGGCGCCAACTTTGCTCAGAATGTAGTCGGCGATATCATCGAAGTTGCCCCTGTGGTTTCTATGGGCGAATATTGTGGCGATCTTGATGGCGGCATCGCCGATGTTGGCGTTGGAGACGCAGGAGCCAGTGTTGCAGATGTTCCTTCCATCGAGGCCACCGCCGTATTGCTCCCAAATGGTCTTGCCATCAGCATCAGTGTAGAGAGACATATCCATGGCCATGCAACCCGAGGTGATGACAATGTAGCCCCTGTCCACGAACTCCTTGGCAATGTCGTAGCACTCCTTGGTGCCGTTGGGGTAGTTGCTGCATCCGACGAGAGCTATGATTCCGGGAATGGTTCCCATGACGATGGGCATGCCTACAGCCCGGATCTCAGTGTCGCGCGCGGGGCCACGTCCGGATCTCATCTTATACTTCTGATTCTTGACATATTGACGGTTGGCATACTCGAATAGGTCCAGTATGTTTATGCCTTGCGGGCAGACCTGCTCGCACCTGCCGCAACCGACGCATATCTCATAGAAGTTGGAGAATTCCAGATTGTTGCCCTTAACTGCCTCGGCAATCAGCTTGCTGATCCTGATGTGGGGTGGGCAGACGAAGGCGCACTCATTGCACTGAGTACACTTCGCTAAGCTTTCCTTGAACTGCTCTTCTGTGATCAGGTTCTGAATCTTGGCTTCGGCACGCTTGGGCTTCACAGCTATGGCAACCCGTATGCCTATTTCACCGGCTTTGGTTGGATCCAATACTGCAACGCCCGGCATCTTGAAGTTTACCAAGTCATCGACTATGGCATCGATCGAATCATTGGTCCTATCAGGCAATCCCAGCATGATCTTATCTGTGGTGGCAATGACAGGGATTTTACGCTTCTCTGCATCTGCAAGGACATCACAGAAAACGCACTGTTCGTCCACCATGACGCAGTCCATGACACCGGAACGGATCATCTTTCTCCACCAGCCCATAGCCCCTGCGACCTTGGGCTTGGTTCCTATTCCCTTTGGCACCTTCAGCTCGCCATTTCCTGTGCCAATTCTGTTCAGGTCGTGGGCTGTGCAACAGACACCACCAATGTCCACCTTATCCCAGAGATTGTTCTTCTCGGCATAGAACATGGCCTCAGAGCCAGCTGCCAGGTTGTGGCCGTATGCAATTAGAACGCCCTTATTCTGGTCCAGGGTGCCCATGCCGATCTCAACGAGCGGGGCATCAGCTGCGCCGCGGGGCATGTCGTAGGCTACGATCTGCAGCATATCGCAGATCTCCATGCCGAGCAGGTCCAACATGCCAGCATGCAGAGCCTTGGACTCGAAATCTATGTAAGCGCTCTCTTGACCGGTGTGGGTAGCAGCCAGAAGCTGTACAACCTCTTCCTCAAGGTAGTAGAGTCCCTCGTTGAAGTCCTTGAAGGTCCTGGGCTTGGTCCCCATGATAGTCTGGTATATTGGAGAATCAACCAGAATCTCGCTGCCCATGTCGAACTTCATATCGCCGAACTTGTCCACGCACCAATGATAGAGATGTCTGCCATGAGCCGCATGTGCGCAGCAACCCATAAGACAGGCTATGAGAACGATCTTGCCACAGGCACCGGCCTGATCAATGCCACATGCTCCGCGCTTGTTTCCGGTAAGGTCACAGGGACCATAGGTACACAAGGTGCATGTATCGTCTGCGGGTGCGTACATGATCTTATACCTGTTGGCGATGATATGATCCCAGGTTCTGAGCGTTGCCACGCCTGGCTTGGGGAATGGACCCATCTCCTGGTCCCACTCCTCGGCCTCCTTAACGACAGCTCCGATGTTGATCTGGACGTTCTTCATGTCCTCAACCGAAAAGCTGCCCTCTCTTGTTGCCATCGGAATCTTAGCCTCCTCTTCCTTTGATATACGCCGCTTGAGTTCGCATAGAGTAGATAAAACACTTTCGGATACATAATAATATAAAAATCTGGTGATCTTACGAAGATTCATAGTAGTATTTTTATATATCAATCAACAGAGCATACTGATGCAGTCCGGTCACGATCGTTAATGGAGTTTTTTCTGTCCACAAGCTTGAAATGCATTAACACAAGAATGCCTGCGAACTCATGATAAACCGGATACGGAAGAGCTTTGCCAGAGTTGAAGAATGCAAACACGGCGGCAAAGTACAGGAAGCAGCATCAATTCTCGGAGCGGAGCCTTTGGACTTCTCGGCCAACATCAATCCATTGGGCTCACCACCACTGGATAATTTGGTTTTGGAAGAGATTAAAAAATTCGGCCACTATCCGGACAATAGCTACCTTGGATATCGTCGCGCCGCGGCAAAATTTACGAATGTAGATGATAGATGCATAGTTCCGGGCAACGGCTCCTCTGAGCTGATCAGGCTCTTTGCCGAGGCTTGCCTTGAGGACGGAGACCTGACTCTTGTGCCAACGCCGTCATTCGGCGAGTACACCAACCAATCGATCTTAGCCGGAGGAAGGGTGACAAAAGTTGACATCGGCGAGGACGGCCTGCCAGTCGTAAGCGACAGCCTGCTGGCGGAGGCGAAGCTGCTCTTTCTCTGCAATCCCAACAATCCCACAGGAAGGCTTCTTTCCGCCAGACAGGTGACGGATCTCGCAGATCGGTGCGAGGCCTCCGAGACATTTCTGCTCGTGGACGAGGCATTCATCGAGCTGTCAGAGCCCAAAGAGAGCGTGGCTGCCCTCGCGCCGAATAGAGAGTCCCTCTTCGTCATGAGATCGCTCACCAAGTCCTTTGGCGTGCCAGGCCTGCGGCTGGGGTTCGGGGTGACCAATGCAAGCTTAGCCCGGATCATGAACCTGGCCAGAATTCCCTGGTCCATCGGCTCGCTGGCCGCGAGAGCGGGAGAATACCTGCTTGGCTGTGACGACCATCTTATGCGTTCGCGGCAGATTATTAAGACGGAAATTGCCTGGCTGCAGAACTCACTCATGGGGCTGGGGCTGGAGCCCGTCCCGAGCAGCGTCAACTTCATTCTGGTAGACATCCGCCCCCGCGGGCTTGCGTCCGACGTTCTGGCAGAGAGGACAATGCACGAAGGCGTGCTTGTGCGAGACTGCCAGTCATTTGGCCTTGGCAAGAGCTATATTCGGGTAGCAGTTCGAAACCGGGACGAAAACGAACGGCTGATCAAAGCCTTGGAGAAGGCCTGCAAATGCAGAGGCTGAACTGCGAGAGGTTTCCCTGCCACTCTGCCGACCAGGACTGCTCGCTTTGCTTTTGCCCGTTTTATCCATGCGGGGACCTGAGAACAGGCGGGCGGGAGCTGGAGGAAGGCTGGTCCTGCCAGTCCTGCATGATCATTCACAGGCCTGAAGTAGCAGAGATGGTCCTTGATTGCCTCATGAAAGGAGAGGCCCTTGAAGCCGTCTGGATGAAGCTCGTGGAGCGACTGTGATGGTGCGGAGGAAGAAGCAGTGATATCCGAAAGCCTGACCGTATTTCTTCTGGCCATTGCCCTGGATGTATTCTTGGGCGAGATGCCTGCAAAGGTTCATCCCGTTGTGTGGATTGGAAAACTGATTGCGTTCCTGCGCGCCCGTGCGAGCCCCAGCAGGACCTGCGGCATAATCCTGGCGGCAATAGTAATAGCAACTACAGTTTTAGCCGGTCACTTTCTCGTAAAAGCTGCAGGTTATATTCCATTTCTGGCGCTCATCGTCTCCGCCTATCTCCTCAAGTCAACATTTGCAATTAGATGCCTTCTGCAGGTCTCTCATGACATCGGCCAGATGATTGACACTGACATGGAGGGAGCGAAGTCCATGCTTCCGGCTCTCGTTGGCAGGGACACGAGCACACTCACCAAAAGCCAGGCCAGCAGCGCGGTGATCGAGTCACTCTCTGAAAATTATGTGGATTCCATACTCTCGCCCATATTCTATTATCTGCTCTTTTCGCCGCTTGGCCTGGGACTCGAAGCGGCTCTGGCCTTCAAGGCCATCAGCACCATGGACTCTATGATCGGCTACAAGACAAAAGGGCTCAAAGAGATCGGATTTGCGGGTGCGAGACTTGACGACCTGGCTAACTTCATTCCCGCCAGGCTCTCCATTTACCTCATTGCCCTGGCCCGTCCAGCTCATGCGAGCGCGGCACTCCAAGCGGCCTTTCGCTATCATGGCAGGACACCCAGCCCCAACTCCGGCTGGCCGATGTCCGCATGCGCGGGATCGCTTGGCATTCGCCTCGACAAACCAGGATATTACGTTCTGCTGGATGAGGGAGATGAGCCAGTGACAAAAGATGTGCCACGCGCCCTGCGGCTCATGCAGATGACGATTACACTCACCTTGATCGCAGCATTGTTAATACTTTTCTTCTGGCCGTTTGAGTCGGGGTCAATTGCCTCTTGGCCCTTAAAGCTCTAATTCAAAGTATGTAAAAAGAAAAAAGTAGTGCGCTGCCCTTAGCTAATTTGACTTAATTTCTCTTTCTAAGCACAATTAGAGCAACCGCGAGAATACTTGTTAGAGCAAAAATAACCTCGAACCCTGGCTGAGTCTTCTGAACAGGAGTATCAGCCTGATTGGCAGCTTGCGCCTGGTTGCCCTGTCCAGTCCCTTGAGCCGCCTGTTTCATTTCAGGATTTGTAATTCCCGTTCCAGGCTCATGAATTCCTGGGGTGGATGCTGATGCATTGGTCTCATTGACTGTCTTTAAACCTTGACCTGTTCCCTGAGCCACCTCCTTGATATCTGGATCTGTCAGTCCCGTGCCCGGTTCATGAATACCCTGTGGTCCAGCAGCAAGCGAAATTGATACGGCAAGCATCAAGACCATAGTAGCGAGGATTCCTTCTTTAATCACAAAGTCGCCTCCACATTTAAGATCACTTTTGTGATGATTATTATTTAACGATTTGCTATGCAGATTCGTATTGTGGCCAAAAATCGAATGCAGTTTTCGGAAATAATGATATAAATGCAGGACACAGCAATATCTGGTTGCAGGAGGGACATGGCCAGGAACATGAAAAAAATCCAAGAACCTACGAGAATGGCTAAAAACACCAAATATTGTTCCGCATGCAGCTCTGAAGATGATACAGAAGCAGACATGACAAAAAGAGATCTCATTGCAGATGGCCTATTGAGGTTATGTGCCATCATAAATGGAACGTGGGATGATATTCGGTCGTGTACTTCTTTAACTGAAATATTTTAATACTACCTCATTGTATAATTGACTTGGGGTAGCGATGGAGTCAAGTCTCGATTTGTCAAAGTTTTGGTGCTGGCAGAATGATTGTACTGAT
>Ga0074195_1000611_pt1 | contig 64884 bp, 62 predicted proteins | sample EPASupsiteHSE623_FD_64525 | JGI IMG/M metagenome (GOLD analysis project Ga0074195, IMG submission 64525) | Bioremediated contaminated groundwater from EPA Superfund site, New Mexico - Sample HSE6-23 | ecosystem: Environmental > Aquatic > Deep subsurface > Groundwater > Contaminated ...
TCGTCAGATGAAGGTCGGCTCTCCAGATATCATGCCTCGTCTTATCAATGAAGAATGCTTCAGAAGACAAATCAATCCTGTCGAACTCAAAAGTGGCGGAAGACGAAGAAAAGTAAGCGAGGTCAGAACTGTCATCGCTTATAGAGCAGTCACCGAATTCGGCCTTCCTGCTGCAGAAATTGCAAGGCACCTTGGTGTTACCACTGCCTCTATCACCAGGGCGGTTCAGAAGGCTGACATTAAGGCAAAGTAAGGAAGCAACGTAGAGAAAGAAACAACATACCTCCGTCCCTGCGTCCCTGTACCGGCCTTTTTGCTCTTAGGTTCGGGTCTGGTAGGATTGGCAGGTTTCAGAAAGAAATTCACAAAATAGGTTTATTGAGAGTCAACACGGGCAGGGTCAGAGATGATCCTGCTTATTGAGCAACCTGATGTATAATTTCTGAAATATAAGATTGGTATTTTATTCCTAACCTCTTTGCTTTGTCTTTAATTTTCTCAATATCTTCGCTATTGACTCTAATGGTCATTGTTATGTCTTTTTTCCTTGCCTTGAGAGCTTTTTCTATGTTTTCCAACTCTTTTCCCTTTACCGGCTCAAATTCACCGCTCAACAAAGCATTTTCAATTTCTTTTTCTTCTTTTGTTAATGTGATCTTTTTCATTTTTCACCTCTCCTGCTTTTATACAACTTTGTATATTTTCGACTGGGAAACATTGTTTTCAAAAAAATGCATTTATCTTCAACAACACAAGGTACAACCCAGACATATTTCTTGTATTCATATAAAAGAACCATTTGATTTTTTCTTGTATGATGTTTTGCAGCTCCTATAAATGTTGAATCTAAAATTTCTTCAAACGAAACACCCCTCTCTTCCTTGAGAATCTTATTTTTTTCTTCGTCCCATTTAATTATTTTCATAGCTAAATAATATCACAAATTCAGTGCCTTTACAAATGTATTTACAATATGTTCTATAGTGTTTGATGACGCGGCACCGCTCCTGTTCCCATTCCATCTTCTCTTTTACTTCTTGCACCTGGACTTCTCGGTCTTGCAGGTTTCAGAAAGAGATTCTCAAAATAGGTTTATTGAAAGTCAATACGGGCAGGGTCAGAAATGATCCTGCCTTTTTTTGTTCTTAATATCTCAACTATTACCGCTTAAAATCTTTTTTCTTTGAAGAATTGCATTCTTGTTGATAATAGGAAGCAAGCAATGCTTCAGGCAAAAACCGCACATTATCAATTATAGGCGGCTTTACCCGGCACATCTTCGGCTCATTGATTCAGACTTTTCCCTAATGATTGATGACAGACTGAAAATCAACCCGGAGTTCTTTTACGGTTTCTCTATGGAAAGTGTTACTATCCGTCTACTGATATACGAAGAAATTGTTTCCCATTCATAAAAATAGTATATTGACTGCAAAGCTACAATAAATTGAAATAGTTCATAAGATAAACTCAGCACAGGAAGCACATGAAATTTGAACTTAAAACTATTGATAATTGGTCTTATTATTATCTTCCTGAACTTGAAAAGGCACATATAGCCCATGGTTTTTTTACAAAGAATTCACCATCCCATATTCTGGAAGGAAAGGAAAGGGATAGATTTCTCAAAATCTTCGGATTACATGACGCAATTATCATGAATCAGGAACACGGCGACAAGGTTCATATTATAAGGGACGGTGAAAGGCCTGCATCAGGAGACGGCATTGTACTCATCGAAAAAGGCGTTGCAGGCATTATCAAAACCGCTGACTGTCTTCCTGTTATTATCGCGGAACCGAATTATCCCATGGTATCCATAATCCATGCAGGGTGGCGGGGCACTGTAAAGAAAATTGTGCAAAAGGCTGTCCATACAATGACAGGACTCGGCGCAGAGAAAAAACATATGATAGCTCTTCTGGGACCGTCTATCGGTTCGTGCTGTTATGAAGTCGGCCAGGATGTATATACGGCTTTTCAAAAGGCCGGGTTTTCGGAAGGAATTTTTCATAAGACCGGGGGATCACTTTTCCTTGATATAAGCCGGGCAAACAGGGAAATATTAGAGAATGAGGGCATAAAAAACATATTTGACATTAGCCTGTGTACATTCTGCAGCAAGGGTCTTTTTCATTCATATCGAAGAGGTGAAACGGAAAAAAGGCAGATAAACTTTGTTTCCTTAATGAAATGAAGTATAATTAGAACACTTTTTTAACCGTAACCTGTGAACTAATTTTAATATGAAATATAAAAAAGAGATATTCTTTACATCCCTCATATTTTTAATCTTCGGGCTATTCTTATACCTTGAGATACAGCTTCCCTTCTTTAAAAAGTTCCTCCCTATTGAGGAAAACAAATTAATCGTCATTATACTGAATATCAACCTGCTCCTGATCCTGCTCCTGCTCTTCCTTGTCACACGGACATTAGTAAAAACATATATTGAAAAGAAACGGGGCATCTGGGGCTCCGGCCTGAAAACAAAGCTTACCCTTACGCTCCTGATTGTTTCAATCATCCCGTCATTCACCCTTTCTATCCTTGCAACAGGTTTTTTCCACATAAGCATGGACAAGTGGTTCAGTCAGAAGATTGAGGATACACTTGATAGTGCGCTTGAACTGTCGCAGTATTATTATAACAATCTATTCCAGCAATATGAAAAAACAGGAAGAGCGGTCGCAACAAACATCAGTAAACAAAAACTCTTAGAAGATGAAGAGGGACTCAACAGAGTCCTCAAAAAAGATGTAAAAGCAAAGCGTATCGGATACTACTCCATGCATGATCTTTATGGAAACGTAATAATAAGCAATCTCAACAAGGAAATTGATGAGAAACTCTCAGGGAAAGCCGATTCGTACACAAAAGACAACCATATCAGGGAGATAATACCGCTGAAAGATGGAGAGCTTATAATTACCGGCACAAAGATTGACGACGAATACGGTGATCTCCAGGCTATACTTTTTATCGGCAATACGATAAAAATGCACGGTACATACAGGATCAAGGAGATTACTTCCACCCGTAAGGAGTTTAAAGAATCAAGGGCGTTTAAGAAAATATTGAAATACAGCTTTTATATACCGCTGTCGCTCATAACTATATTGACAATCTTCTTTTCTGTATGGGTCGGGATAAAAATGGCAACGGAAATTACTACCCCGATAGAAAAAATGAAAGAAGGAGCAGCGATCATTGCAAAAGGAAGATTTGACATTAACCTTGAAGACAGGGGCAAGGACGAAATAGGCACCCTTGTGGGCGCGTTCAACAGCATGGCAAAGGAATTGAATATTGCCAAAGATGAGATTGAGGCAAAGAAAAAGTACATGGAAGTAATTCTCGACAATGTGGCTACCGGCATTATTTCTACGGATAAAACAGGCGGCATTCAGCTCATGAACACCGCGGCCAGGAAAATTATCGGAATAGAAAAAGAAACATTGACGGGCGTGCATCTGAGGCAGATTTTTCCTGATGACTTTAAAAAATATATGAAATCTTTTTTAAAGGAGGCAAGGGATTCAAACTGGGGCAGTATCACAAAAGATATGAGGCTTAATCTTCAAAACGATATCAAATACATACGTACTTCTCTTACAACTCTGAAAGATGAAGCAAGCAAAACCGAAGGCTTTATAATAACCTTCGACGATGTTACCCATGTTGTGAGGGCTGAAAAACTTGCCACATGGAAGGAAGTGGCAAAGAAACTTACCCATGAGATAAAAAATCCCTTAACCCCCATCGTTCTTTCTGCCGAACGCATACGGAGAAGACTGCTCTCCAATTTTAAAGGCAATGACAGGGAAATACTCGATGAAACCACTTCCATCATAATTAAATCGGTTGATGATATTAAAGGTATTGTAAACGAGCTGACAAAATTAACGCATATCTCGCAAACAAAAGCTGTAGAAGATATAAACATTATATTGGAGGAGACTATCGCTCTTTATAAAAATCTCTATCATAATATTGTTTTTCAATTCAACCGGACAGCGGTTCCTGAATTCAGAGTGGACCGTGACGGCATTAAAAGGGCGATTATAAATCTGATAAGCAATGCGGCAAAGGCGATAGACGATAAAGAGGGCACTATTGTAATTACAACAAAATACGATGAAAATAAGGGGGCTGTCATTTTAGATGTGGCCGATAACGGCGCAGGTATTCCCGAAGAGGATAAGAAGAGGATTTTTGACCCCTATTTTACAACAGATAAACACGGCATGGGTCTCGGGCTTGCTATTGTCCATTCCATTATTCTCGAACATCACGGCAGGATACGTGTAGAAGACAATATACCTGAAGGCACGAGATTTATCATTGAACTGCCCGTTATCGAGGCATAAGGCGCAAAATAAAATATGAAAAATATAGATATTGACCATATAAACACCAACGACAGAAGATTTTGTATTTCATATCCGATGCAGGATGATATTCTCCTTTTATCGATTAAAAAGGTCGGGATTATCCAACCGATAATACTTCTCGACACAGCTCCCTATATTATTGTGACCGGGTTTAAAAGGATATTATCGGCAATGCAGGCCGGTTTTACGAAAATCCCCTCTGTGATTGTCAATGTCAGCGAAAGGGAAGCCCTTCTTTACGCAATTCACGACAACATAAAAAGAGGGCTGAATCTTGTTGAAAAGGCTCTCGGCATAGAAAGGATGCTCCATACAGGATTTACGACCGGCGAAATTTTTGAAACAATGACACTGTTGTCCCTTGATCCTCATGAGAAAATCCTTGAAAGGCTGACAGTAGTTGCTAATATGGAAGATGCCCTTAAAACATTCATAACCGTAAAAAACCTCCCCATGAAACAGATTGAAATGCTGATGCATTTCGACGCTGAAGAGAGAGCGCGGATTATTGACATGCTTACGGCCATACACACAACTGAAAGTTTTATAAGGGAAATTATCGAGATGTTGAGTATTGCAAAGATAAAAAAAGGCAGCATAAATTTTGATTCAATAAAAGACATGCCGGATGCACAGGAACTGAAAAAAAGGCTGAAGAAGATCACGAACCCGATCCTTGTATCCCTTGAAGAAGAATTGAAACAGATAAAACTCCAATGTGCGCTCCCTCCTGATATTGACATAAAAGTAGACCCTTTTTTTGAAAAAGGATATATTGATATGGTAATCAGGGCGAAAACAGAGGATAAGGCAAGAGAAGCCATTGAAAAGCTCAACAACATTTTAGACAAAGGATATATAAGGAATATACTTGAACTTACAAAAGGTTGATGTTACAGAGGCAAAAGGCAATATCGTAAGGGATTGTCCGGGCACAAAATATCACATATGCTGCGGATATAAAACGATTGACCTCATTGAGGGCTGTGTAATGTCCTGTTCATACTGTATTTTAAAAGCCTATATTAATAACGATTGCATAAAAATCAACAGAGACATCGATTATATCAAATCACAGATCGGACAAATGATTGATACTGAAACAAATCATATATTGAGATTCGGTACAGGAGAGTTATCCGACAGCCTTGCCCTTGACCGGAAACTGGGACTCAATCGCCCTCTCATTGAATTTTTCGGTGAAAAGAAAAAAGCGCTCCTTGAATTAAAATCAAAATGGGCATATATAGCGCACCTTGCTCCATGCCTGAACCCCTATACGGTTATCTCTTTTTCTTTAGCGCCCCAGAGGATAATCGACAGGGAAGAAAAAAGGACAAGCCCCCTGTATAAAAGGCTGCGGGCAGCAAGAAAGGCTCAGGAACTGGGGTGTTTTGTGGGACTCCACTTTGATCCTGTTATAATCTATGAAGGATTTGAAAAAGACTATGAATATCTTATAGATGACATAGCCAGGATACTTGACCTGAAAAAGGTTATATGGTTCAGCATAGGACTGCTCCGGTTTCCGCCTAAACTCCTTGACCGTTTCATCGAAGAAGGAAGGACAAACCTGCTCTACGGTGAGTTTATACGGGGTGAAGATGGAAAATACAGGTATATAAAGCAGGAAAGAATAAAGGTGTACCGGATGCTTTATAATCTCTTGAAAGCAAGAGAGGAAGAACTTTTTATATATCTATGCATGGAGAGGGAAGACGTCTGGCAAAAGGCAACGGGTCTGACCGTAGAGAATAACGAAGCCCTTACAGGACTTTTTGATAAGAGGATAAAAAAACTATTCGGAGGTAATATATGAATTTCAAAGATAAGGTTGTCTTTATTACAGGCGGCACAAAGGGTCTCGGAAAGGCAATGGCTAAGGCTTTCCTGGATGAGGGCGCCTTTGTGGGAGTAAACGGAAGAAACAAGGAGTCTGCGGCAAAGTTTGAAGAAGAGTTTAAAGATAAACAGATAATTGCTTTCAATGCGGATATTACAAACTATGATGAGATGGAAGGTGTAGCTGAAAAGGTTTTTGAGAAATGGGGCAGAATTGATGTATTGATAAATAACGCCGGAATTGTAAATCCTCTTGTGATATCAGAAAAAATGAAAAAAGATGATTTCGACAGGACAATTGATATAAATCTGAAAGGCACTTTCTATGTGACTCAGATCTTCGGCAGAAAAATGATAGAACAGAAACAGGGAAGAATCTTATTTATTGCATCACAGGTGGCGCTTTTAGGGGAAAAGGGTTTCCTGCCTTATTCAATCAGCAAATCCGGCCTTATGTTAATGGCGAGATCCCTTGCCTATGAATGGTCAAAATACGGTGTTACCACCTGTGCGGTGGCTCCGGGTTTCATGAAAGGCGGCATGAACGAGGGTTTAATAAAAAAAGAAGCCTTTGTGGACCACCTCTCAAAGAGGACGCCTATAGGCAGGATGGGAAATGTGGAAGAGCTTATATCCCTGATACTCTTTCTCGCTTCAGATAATGCCCGATATATAAACGGGGAGACTATAACCATGGACGGCGGCATGACCGGCTACACACAGGAATCTCTTTTGGATTTCATCATGAAAGGTCGATAGGATGGAGCTCTTTCCCTTCATGCAATTTACACTGAATACACAATATATCCTGCGATGGATTACGGGCGGGATCATCCTCTATATTCCCGCCCTTAATTTATTCTCCCTTGGCTATCTGGCAAAGACTTCAAGACTTCTTATGATAGGCAGCGTAGGGCTTCCCTTATGGGAAAGAAAAAGCGAGATATGGATGGAAGGAGTAAAACTGCTTTTCATTTTTATACTTTATGAGGCAATACCGTTTTTCCTTTTTTCTTTCGGGTTCTTCCTTACAACTTTAACCAGCATAACAGCTTTTTTTGGAAACATACTTATTAAGTTGTCTTATCTCGCACTATTTCTGTGTTCTTTTTTCATCCCCTTTGCCTTTGCCGCATTTTCCGAAAAAGGCGATTTCAAAAAAGCGCTTGAATTCGACAAGATTCTCAATGGAATCAAAGAGGTGTCTATTCCTTACGCAGGAGGATATATAGGTGCTCTTGTTGTTCTTTATGTCTGTAAAAAAGTCATTCATATTCCATACCTTGTCGGATTCGTTCTGTCATCTATCCTTACTTATTACACCCTCCTCATTGCAACACACTACTTTACCCGGTTATATATTAAAACAACTCTTTCTGAAGACAGGATAAAAGGGATGGATATTAAGGATGACGAGTGATTTAAGAAGAGTCGTTGGCGGTATTTTCCCGACTATAAAAAGCCGGGAGTTCCCCGGATTTCTCCGATAGGAGCAGGTATTTAATTCCAATTCTAAATCAAGGATGAAATCAAGGCGGCAAGGAAGAGGCGACGTAGGCGTACGATAATAGTACGTCGGAGGAGCCGATGACGAAGCCAACGATGATAGCGCCTTGATTTAGAATTGGAATAACAACCAATAGTTGAAGCTGCAACAGGAGACAGAAAAACGCGCCTGAGATGTTTGCCGCCACTGTGGCGGCAAACATTCAAATATCATGCAAAGTCAATACAGTCCTTGATATATAGCATTTGCATTTTGAAACTTTATGATTGCTTTTATTCCCCTATAATCTTGACAAGCACTCGTTTTTTCCGTCTTCCGTCAAATTCACCGTAGAAAATCTGCTCCCAGGGTCCGAAGTCCAATTTCCCTTTTGTGATTGCCACAACCGTTTCTCTTCCCATTATTGACCGCTTGAGGTGCGCGTCTGCGTTATCTTCTCCGACATTATGCCGGTAATGAGAGACCGGTTCATGGGGGGCCAATCCTTCAAGCCAGCGGTCAAGGTCGTGATGGAGGCCGGATTCATCGTCATTAATAAAAACAGATGCTGTAATATGCATCGCATTGACAAGTACAAGCCCTTCTGCTATCCCGCTTTCCCGGATGCACTCCTCCACCTGTCCTGTTATGTTTATAAATCCCCGCCTTTCCGGAATGTTAAACCACAATTCTTTCCTGTAGCTTTTCAATGGTTCCCTCCTTAATTATATGGTGGTTTTGTAAAAAGTTTCTATTATATTGTTCGGTTCTTGTTTGTTTACCTTTTTCACTTGGACGGTCAGCGGCATGGCAGGAATGTTTATCTTCGGCGCTCTGCTTCACCTTGCGATCCTCCATCGTACATTCAGTACGATTACGGCCTGCAAAGCTCACAGCCCATCCGAATCTGAAACATTCCTGCAATGCCGCTGACCACTCAAGCCGGATTCACATCTGCCATTATTTGCTGATGTGAATCCGGCGGAAATGAAGAATGACTTCTTCATTTCCCATACTTCCTTATCTCTCGCCCTGTTTTCTCTTTGTAAACATCTGCCAATACTCATTTTGGGTACCGGCTTTTCATTTATATTTTGACAATACTTATATTCTTGTCTGTGATTCCCAGTCGTCTTTTACTATTTTCAGAATTTCCTTACCATTTTCACTGTAAATCTGAATTCCTTCCCAATTTGGTATTCCAATAATCTTCTGCATGAGAAGGCCGTCTGTGCCGAACCATCCGGGCAATAGGCCTCCGAGGAAATAACCTCTCCTTCTGAGGTCTTCCACGGTACTGCCTATCCATGGCCGGGAGAGTTTAAGCCAGACCTGAATAACAACTATTTCCTGATCCCGCACCTCTTTTTCCTGCATATCGAAAATTTCCGGGAAATCGTCTCCGGCTTCATTAACTGTCAGGCGAGCTACCTTTGCAGAGTCAAAAACCTGCTTGTTAATCTCTGTGGGAAGACCATTTTCCGGTTTTCCCACAGAGATACTGAGAATTCTTTCATCTTCTATGTGTGCATATATATATTCCAGTGCATCTTTATGCACGGACGGCACATAAACAGTTTGTGGTCTGGAGCAATAGTTCCTGAACATAAGCAGGCACGCAACCCTTCCGGACGCGGTGCCTTCTTTCGAGTATGCCTTGGCAGGCATGAGGTCCACTTCAAGGGCGGTTGTAATTTTTGCAAAGACATGCCAGGATTTCTGCATATAGATGTTATTGCAGACAGCTTCCCCGAAAACGGAATCAATGCCTATCCTGGGCGCCACGACTTCACAGACATATTGATTTATATTGTTAATAATATTGTTTTTCCGGTATGAGGGCAGTACAAGTCCCTGGCCTGTCTCATAGACCTGCGGGTTCGGGCAGGACCGGTAGACGGCTTCATATGCCACCAGATCGCCCTTCAATGTCCGGGCTACTACAGGGATGTTTTCGAGAGTGTCAAAGGCTTTAATGAGTTTATCAGGATCATATATGAGTTTGACCGGATATCCGTCGCCGTAGACTGTCCTGAAAAGTTTTGCCACGCCTGGAGCGTCTTCAGGTCTGAAGTCGTCAATGACAAAGGGCTGGTTCGGTTCTATCGGTTCTGTTTGAAATTCTTCTTGCGTCATATTCGACTCCTTTTTGTAATTGTTTGCATAAGCGCCGCAGCAAGCAGGCCCAGTATGCCGCAGAGGTAGAAAATAGTATTATAACCCCAACGGTTTATTAGAACACCCCCCAGGAAGGGTCCGATAAAGAATCCGGCCTGCATCATAATAAGGGAAAGATTAAGGTTTGTCGCTCTGAATCCGGGATGGGAAAAATCAAACATCAAGGCGTTAAGAAGGGGCATTGCTATGCCCCATCCGAGGCCGATGAAAAAGGCAAGGATATAGAAGATGCCTGTGTTGAAGATATGGATAAGGAGAATGTAGCAGACGGCAAGTCCGGCCATGGAAAATGCTGTAAGGGTCGCTTTATTTTTTCTGTCAAAAAATGTTCCACCAAGGAGCCTTACGACTATCATCGCACCGGTAGCAATGGTGAAGAAATAACCGGGGTTTTCCACACCTTTTGTATGACTGTATTCTTTGATGAAAAAAAAGATGATTGTATAGGTGCTGTATAATAAAAGGTTTACAAAGAATAGAACTGCTATGTTTCTGTCTTTTAAGTTGTCGGATAGTCCCGGCATGTTTACGCTATGTTGATTGAGCTGGTTGTCGTGCACGATAGGTTTAGATGGTTTGATCTGAGATGCCGGCAATAAGGAAAAAACCATCAGGAGGGCGCTGCAGATTAGAGCTGTCTGGAAATCTGCCGGTGTCTTACTTGTTGCCGTGAGAATGGGCGGTACTATCGAGTATGGAAGAAGCCTTATTATGGATACGAGCCCGAAGGCCTGTCCGCTTTTTTCTGATGGTATATAATTGACCATAATTGCCATGACGGCAGACATGAGGCAGACGAAGGCAGCGCCGTGAAGCACCCGAACGACGATGAGCGATGGAAGGTCCAGCGCGAACTTATAGGAAAAGAGCATGATTGCCATTCCTGATATACTGATGAAGAGCCATTTTCTGGCATTAACCGCATTGAGATATATGGAAAGAAAAGGCTGAAGCACAAAGCTTGCCAGAGAATCCGCGCCCATGAGAAATCCAAACCAGACAAAGGGAATACCTAATGACTGAAGATAGCGCTGGAACTGAAAAAAGACGGCCATAACAGCAGCGGCAAAAAGGAAAATGACATTTAAGATAATGAACTCTTTTGTTAAGAGACTTTGTTTTTGTTCCATTATCTAACCAGGGAGGCGAAAAAGAAGATTTCCCGCTACAATCCGTCTGTACGCGGCACTTGCCCGGATATCATCAATCGGGGAAACTGCCTTGTCAATGATGGGCATTAAGGCTTTCAGAGCCTCTTCGGATAAAGGCTTGCCCGTGATTGTTGTTTCTGCGTCTTCTGATGTTACGATTGTGGAGCCGACACTTCCCCAGGCAAACCTTGCCTTTTCCACAACCCCGGTTTCTGTTGTCTTAATGAGAGCCGCAAAGCTTGCAATAGATATTGCAAGGGAGCGGCGCTGCCCCACCTTTTCAAAGTGATGAATATTGTAGTCGTTGTTGTCTTTAAGCCATAGGCCGTACAATATTTCGCTTTCTTCAAGCGTTGTTTCCCCGGGCCCGACAATAAAATCTTTTATGGGTATACGTCGTGATTTACCTTCAGAGCGTATTTCCACTTCCGCGTCCAGCACATATAAGGGCGGAAGAGTATCGCCTGCAGGGGAAGCTGTGCAGATATTCCCGCCGATAGTACCCATATTCCTTATTGGCGGCGAACCCAATGATTTTAATGCCGTTATAAGTACAGGAAACCTTTGCTGGATAAGGGGGTTTAACAGCAGTTGGCTGTGCGTGCAACCTGCCCCGATAAATACAGCATCATTGTTACTCTCCCTGTATATGCTTTTTAACTCCTTTACCCGCTCAAGGCAAATCAGGGGAGAATGCTGATATGCCTTTGAATTCCTTAATTTTACGAGAAGATCGGTCCCTCCGGCATACAAAATTGCATGAGGTTGTTTGTTGACAGCTTCAAATAATTCATTCAATGTATTCGGCAGAACCGTGACCAGGAAAGCAGGTATATCCCGCACAGGCTCTGTGCTGTTTTGTTTATTTGCAGAGACACCCGCAAGCGTGTGCCTGCTCGCTTCTTCCACGGCTTCCACAATCTTCTGATAACCGGTGCACCGGCACAGGTTGCCGCTCAATGCTTCACGTATTTCCCTTTTGTCAGGTTGCGGATTTGTTGCGAGAAGACTTGCTGCCGACATAACCATGCCGGGCGTGCAAAATCCGCATTGCACAGCGCCGTATTCAATAAAAGCTTCCTGCAGGGGGTGCATTACCCCTGCTGTTGCCAGTCCTTCGATGGTAGTGACATTGCGACCTTCAAGCTGGGGAGCAAGCATAAGACAAGCAAGCCTGTTTTTGCCGTCAACGAGGATTGTGCAGGCTCCGCAATCCCCTGCGCCGCAGCCTTCTTTTGTGCCTGTCATGTGCATGTTTTCACGGAGAATATCTATTACCCTTGTTTGTGGCTCTGTCTCTATTTCAATAGCCCTGTTGTTGAGGACAAAAGATATCTTCATTCGATAGATTCCTCGAAGCTCTGCTTCGGGGCAACAGTATCACCTCGCCCCTTGTGGGAGAGGGCAGGGTGAGGGGATATAATCATGGTCCCCATTCTGATGATATCTCGCAAATCTGTTGCGGGGTAGTTCATTAAACGCTCCTATCGATTACCTTTTCCCTCAAAAGTAAAAGCACCTTTTCTCCTGTAAAGGGCGCGCTGAAGACCCTTATCCCGCATCCGTCGGCTATGGCATTTGCTATGACGGGCACAGGCCCGCTCATGGCGATCTCGCCGACGCCTTTCATGCCGAAAGGCCCTGATTCTTCTTCTATTTCCACGGGAATGGAAATAATTTCCGGCATATCCATTGATGTGGGGATAGTGTATGCGGCAAGATTTTCTGTCAGAATGCGTCCGTTGCTGACTTTAAAAGCCTCTGTCAGCGCATAGCCTATACCCTGGGCAATGGCGCCCTGAATCTGCTGATCATAGGCCTGGGGATTGAGTACCTTGCCTGCGTCCGTAGCTGCAAGATATGTCTTAACCTCAACAATGCCGGTCAATTTATCGATCTCAACGTACGCGAGATGCGTTCCGTAGGAATATATTAAATGAGGGCCCATGTAGATAACATCAAGCTTTTCCTGCGCTGCTGGCATCCTGAAATAGTCCGTGCAAACCCGTTCCGAATCATCAAAAAGACGGGCAATATCAATGAGAGGAAATTCCCTTCCTGATGGAGTATGTTTTACGCAACCCGGCTCAAAGATAAATTCATCCGCTGTTGAGCCTGCAATAAGGGCGGATGTCTTCCCGGCTATGCGTTTTTTTAAGGCGCGCGCCGCTCCTATAAGGGCATTACCGTACGTATAGGTGGTGCGGCTTGCCGATGAGGAACCCGAGGGCAATGTACGGGCTGTGTCCGGCAAAACCAGTTCCATCATAGACGGGTCCTGCTTCAGAATGTGACCTGCAATCTGCACATAGGTGCTTGCATTACCCTGTCCCATATCTACTACGCCTGCATAAACCCTTATCTTGCCCTTGCCGGTGATCTCAATCTTTGCAGTGGCCTGATCCGGTACAACAGGCGGGTAACCCATGGCATGGCCCATACAGGCAATGCCTACCCCCCTTATTTTATGAGGCCCGGCGCTTTTCTTCCATTGATCCTTATCCTGCCACAGAGGGTGATCTGAGATGGCTTCGAGACACTGCGCCGCCCCCACGGAATGGGTAAGGGTAACACCGAGGCAATTTTTGTCGCCTCTTCGCACAATATTTTTAAGGCGCAGATCAAGGGGGTCAATACCGAGCTTTCCGGCCAGCATATCCATCATCTGTTCCATAGCTGCTGTTACCTGGGGCACGCCGAATCCGCGGAAAGGCCCGCCGACAGGATTATTGGTATATACGCACCAGCCCTTAATGCTTACATTGGGTATATAATAGGCTGAGCCTGCATGTTCAACCCCAAGGGTCATAATCTCCCCTCCTAAGGAAGCGTAGGCTCCGCCGTTGTAATAAAGCCTGCATTCAAGGGCATGGAGTTCTCCGCTGAGATTTGCCCCGAGTTTGTAATACATTTTTGCAGAAAGGCGTTTTACACCGGCCAGAAAACTTTCTTCACGATTCCACCACATCTTTACAGGCCTGCCTTGCGAATGAAGCACGGCAAGACCCAGAAGACACTGCACGGTAATGCCGTCCTTGCCGCCGAAAGCCCCGCCGAGATAGGGCGCTATGACCCGTATCTTTTCCATATCAATACCGAGAACAGGGGCGATCTCAAAACAATCGCGGAAAGGCGTCTGAGTGGAAGCAATAATGACAATTTCTCCGCCTGTCTCCTGATATGCCCAGCCTGCCTCTGTTTCCAGATAGGCATGTTCCTGAAAGGGCACATCAAAGATGCCTTCAACTTCAGTGTCGCACTCCTTTAAGGCATCGGCCCCGATCCCGGTCTCAACCGATACTGCCCTAATTACATTACCTTCCGGGTTATCTTCATGCACTCTGGGTGTTTTGTCGCCAAGTGCTTCCTCTGCGTCAAAGACACCGGGCAACAGTTCATAATCAAAGGAGATGTTTTGAATGGCTTGTGTCAGGATTTCTTTATTTTCTGCCAGCACCAGTGCTAAAGGCTCGCCGCAATGGCATATTTTTGTATCAGCAAGAACAGGCTGGTCTTTATGGACTACCCCGATTCTGTTTATGCCGGGAATATCTTTGCAGGTCAGAACGGCAACAACGCCGGGGATATTTTGCGCCTTTTGAGTATAAATGCCTTTCAGTAAGGCATGGGGAATACCGGCTCTTTTTACACCGGCCCAGAGGAATGTTTCCCCATAATAATCGGCCGCATATTTTTCCTCACCTGTTACCTTGGTGCAGGCATCCGCTCTTGGTGTTGTTTTGCCGATCCTAAGATGTGTCTGCTTATCCGCCATGGTGTCAACCGGATGAAAGGATATTTTTCAGGGCTGCAACAAATGCTTCCATGGCTTCGTGCTTTCCGATGCTGACGCGTATCCAGTTCGGGAACCTGAAGCCTGTCATACTGCGTATCATAATACCCTGCGACATAAATTTCCTGTATGCAAGAGTATCGCTCATAGGCAGTTTAATCATCATAAAGCACCCCTCACCTGATTGAATCTGGAGATTCAAGGGCTCTAATGCTGTTTTCAGATATTCCTTCTCAATTCTTACAAGGTCACGGGTAGCCTGTACATGATTGTCATCGTCAACTGCTGCCAGGGCTGCATCCTGTGCCATCGTATTCACTGAATAAACTACGCATGTGCGCCGTATAATATCTACAACTTCCAGATTTCCTGCAAGATAACCGATGCGCAGCCCTGCGAGACCATACATCTTTGAAAAGGTTCGAAAGATCACAAGATTAGGATATTCTTCAAGGAGTCTCATTCCGTCGGGAAAGTCGGGGTTTTCGACAAATTCACAATAGGCTTCATCGATAACCACAATCTGACGTCCTGCTATTTCATCCATAAACCGGCGCAGTTTTGCCTCATTCCAGTAAGTTCCTGTAGGGTTGTTCGGATTACAGACAAAAAGTATCTTCGTGCGCCCGTCGATTCTTTCAAGCATGCCTTCATCGTCAAATCCGAAATCTTTAAGGGGGACAAGACGTGCTTCAAAACCGGAGAATGTAGCCACCCATTCGTAGACGGCAAAGGTCTTATCCGCAGTTATAATATTGTCGCCTTCCTGACAAAAAGCCTTTATGACAAAGGCAATGACCTCATTAGCTCCATTACCGAAGAGAAACTGGTCAGGATTAAGGTTATGTTTCTCGGCAAGCCTTTTTCGCATATAATAGGAATCTCCACTGGGATAAAGACCTGTTCCGGGAGGCCAAAAACACTTGACAATATCCTGGGCGGCAGCCGGCGGTCCCAAGGGGTTTTCGTTGTTATTGAGGCGATAGAGGCGGTTACATCCGTAAAGTTTCATTAATTCCGGATCAGGTTTGCTTGGAATATAAGGTTCAAACTCCCTGATGTATGCCGGAACAAGATTGTTTAAGGGAACATCAAACATGAGTTTATACTTCACCCGTGTACTGGAAAAAGACTATGTCTCCTGTACCGGCATAGGGAAGGATCATTTTTGGTACGAAATGATGTTCTATTAAGGCTGGAGCCAGGTTTGCCTGCCAGGCATGTCCAAGATCGATCTCAAAAAGGATGTTAAGCATATTCTCGGTCTTGAATATCTGAATGTGCCTGCCAAGGATATCGGGAAAGTCTGTGCCGTCCCAAGCAGCTTTGAGCCTGACAAAATTTTGAGACCTGTCAAAACGGGGAAAGAGTACGGCATGGGGAGGCCGTTTCTCTCCCTCGTAATTTGTTTGAAGTATATTGCGGGCAAAAAAGAGGCGTTTATACGTTTCATGCAGAAATGGCAAAAGATCAGGGTGTGCCCATACCTGCGAGCCCGGATCTTCTTTGTGGTATCGATAGTAGAAAGGCCATAATTGTTTTTCTCCGTCAGGCAGCAAGAAATCCAGCGATCCCAATAATTCGAAGTAACCCTTGGGTAATTCAGGTGTTGCAAATACATTCACCAGACAGACTGCATCTGTTTTTGCAACAGCCATGAGAAGATGATTAACCAGGGCTTCTGCCATATGGAATTCCTCAGGCTGGTTGAAGAGATAGGGACCATAAATTTCTATCATGCCGCCGCCGGCAATCCGCCATACTATCCCGCCTGCTGTAGTTCCCTGACCATCAGAGGCAATAAGCATATGATAACGGTCGCTTGTGACCATATCTGCTATTTTCCCGGGGTAAAAGAAATCAGCAGGAAAAAGGTGGTTTGGGTAGTGTGAAAGAGTATGGCGAACAAAAATCTTAAGTGTTTCGCTGTCAGGGGAAATAATGCTGTAATGAGTGAGCGGCTTTACAGGGGTGATGCCCTCTTTTATAACCCTTGGATATGATTTTTCTTTTATAAGTCCCACGCCAAAACCTTCCCTGGCGTCATGGAGCATATAAAGTTTTTCAACTGACCTTGAGGCAATGATAAGACCCATTTGCTCCAGGTCTGCCTCTGTATCAAAGGAAATATTTGCAGTGAGATTAAAAGCATGGGGGTCAAAATTCCGGCCATCGAAAAGGAATTTTATGCCCGTATAATAAACACCGTTTTCTGCTTCTATGGTAATAGCCTTATTTATTTGATCTGATTCGGAGAGATATACAAAAATTTCTTCGCAGGCAAGTCTCAGCTTTATCAAGTCGGAGGCGTCAAGTCCGAAGGCCGTTGCCGATTCTTCAACAAAAGATATGGCAAGGGAAAAATATGTCATATCAAGGTATGTTTTGAGAGTAACTTTTTCTCCGTGCTTTGTCAGGCAAACCTCCATGTAAAGAGCATATTATTTGAAGCAGTACATTTATACCAAGAACTGAGATTTCCGTCAACGGCTTTGGAGTCCGGACTGCAATTCTCTTGGGAATTTTATGATGAACGGCATCCTCTTTTGGACAAGAAAGGATGCATCTCCGGGGAATGGGCAGATACGTCGAGGAAAGTGACGAGGATACCTGCAAGGGGCACAGGTATAACGAAGGTATGCAAATGAAGGCAACTTGGTATAAGCCGGGGTTATGCAAAGGTCTTGGAATAAGAGAATAATTATCTCCTCATTGCTATTTCGATTTCTTTCAGAGGGAGAATTAATGTAATGATTTAATGAGCATCACCCTCATTCATAGCCATCTGTTTCTTTGATCTTGAGATGAGGCTGATCCTTGAGATCCCGAGTATCTGGGCTGCCTTGGTTTTGTTGCCGCCCGTATAATCGAGAACCCTCCTTATGTGATCATTTTCAATTTCTTCAAGGGTCTTCAGGGGCGCGTCCATTGGTCCATTGTCGCCGAATCCTGCATTTTCGAGAAAATAGCTGGGCAATGATTTCTTTTTCAATTCATTCGCAGACTCTACAATGACGGCGCTGTTGATGATGTTCATCAGTTCACGGATATTGCCGGGGTAATCGTATCTGGTAAGATATTTCATCACTCCGTCGGATATCTTCTCGATCTTCTTGTTGTTCATCTGGCAGAATCTGCGCAGGAAGTGATATGAAAGCAGCGGGATATCCCCTTTTCTCTCCCTTAACGGAGGGAGATAAACAGAGTTGATGTTGAGACGATAGAAGAGGTCCTTTCTGAAGTTGCCTTTCTTCATTTCCTCGTGGAGGTTTTTATTGGTAGCAGCGATGATCCGCACATCAACCTTCAGGTTTTTTGTGGACCCGAGACGGAAGAATTCTCCTTCCTGGAGGACACGCAGCAGCTTTACCTGAATAGGAAGCGCCAGTTCGCCTATTTCATCAAGAAAAAGCGTTCCCCTGTCGGCTTCTTCAAGAAATCCTCTCTTGTTGGATGTTGCACCTGTAAAAGCCCCCTGGTTATGCCCGAAAAACTCCGACGCAAAGAGTTCGCTCGCAAAAACACCGGCATTTACGGCAACAAAATTCTGTCCATTCCGCTTGCTGATCCGGTGAATCGACCGGGCAATAAGCTCTTTTCCTGTACCGCTCTCTCCCCATATAAGGACACTGTTGTCGGTAATGGCCATTTTCTCCACTGTGGAGAAAACCTCATTCATCTTCTTGTCCTGCGTGACTATTTCTTTGAATGCTTCTTTGAATCTGAGATTAGCCGCTGCCGTCAATTCTGATTCAACGTTTCTGGAGGCTCTCATCTGTTCCAGTGCAGTGTTCATAAGGTTCAGGAGGCGGTCGTTATCAACCGGTTTTGTCAGGTACTCGATAGCGCCCAGTTTCATGGCAGCTACGGCAAGAGAGACGTCCTCTACACCGGTAAGAACGATGGTTTTTATATCAATACTTTCTTCATAAATCCTCTTGAGGATGTCGAGTCCCGTCACTTCGGGCATATCCATGTCGAGAAGCAGCAGATCATAGCCGCCGGTTTTGATTGCGTCATAGGCTTTTGTGCTGTTGGACAGCGTGGTTACATCAAAAGTACCGGCCTGAAGAAGAAAAATGTTCAGGTAGTTGAGCACTGCCTGATCGTCATCTATTACAAGGATTTTATCCATTAAGCCTCCTCCTCAGGACTTATGGGGACATAAATATAGAACGTTGTTCCGACACCTGCCTTGCTTTGCACTTCAATTCTGCCTTTATGCTCTTTGATTATCCCGTAGGCAATGGAAAGTCCGAGGCCTGTCCCGCCCTGATTCCTTTTTGTCGTATAAAAAGGATCGAAAATCTGTTTCACCGTCTTCTCGTCCATACCCTTGCCGTTGTCGCTTACCTTCAGTACGATTTCCCTGTCATTCGGCCTGTATGATGAAACTACAATGGCGCCCCGCGGTTTGTCTATAGCCTGGGACGCATTTATAAGGACATTTACGATAACCTGTTGCAGTTTTTGAGCATTGCCCTTAATCTCCGGCAGGTTTGGGTCAAACTCAACCTTAACATCAGCCGTCCTTCGGACCTGATTGTCCACGAGCCTCAGGCAAGCCTCCGTAATAGCGTTCACATTTACCGTCTCGTTAAGAAGTCCCTCATCACGTTTCGCAAACTTTCTCAAACCGTCTACAATCCCTTTAATCCTGTTCGCCCCCTGCACCATGTCGTCTACAAGAACCGGGATGGACTGCCTGAACATCTCATAGTTGAGACGGGCAATTCGAAGATCAGGGCGTGCTTCATAGGTGCGGTCAAGTATGGGCATTATATCGTTCAGCGCCTCCTGTACAATCGTCAGATTACCCCGGATAAAGGTGTTGGGATTGTTAATTTCGTGGGCAATACCGGAAACAAGCTGTCCGAGGGATGCCAGTTTGTCGGCCTGGAGCAGTTGCCGTTCCATGTTTTTTTCTTTTGTAATCACCCGTGATATTTCCAACGCTCCTGTTACCTGGCATTCAGCATCAAAAATCGGGTACGCCTGAAGAAGATAATACTCGCCATCCACTACCTTTTCCAGGGATACGGAGGAGCATTTTTTGAATACTCTTCCGATGAGGCAGTCTTCGCAGGGTTTATCCTGATTGAATATCCGCCTGTAACATTTACCTTTGTTGCCGACACTCTTTTGATTTGACATCTGGATATTGAAATCGGAATCGATGACCACAACAGTATCGGTAATTGTTTTGAAAAGGGCCTGCAGTCTCATCTTGCTTTCCCTCAGCTTCTTAGTGAGGGTGACAAGCTCCTGGTTTTTTGTGACAAGGAGGTTCTTCTGGTTCTCCAGGTCAAGCGTTCTCTGGAGTACGTTCTTTTCAAGATTCTCATTTTGTTCTATAAGCTTTTGTTCCAGCTCCTTGCGTAACCGTATATCCTTATAGACGGACTCAACACAGTTCTCGCCGTCCACATCAATGATGATGTAAGAACCTATTACAGGGATAGGGGTTCCATTGCGGTCCAGCAATGTAAGTTCGAAGCGTTGCAAAAACCCGTCCTGCTTCAACTTTTCATATATAATCGACCGGACCCCAGGATCTTCATACAATCTGTCACGGACAAAATTAAGGTGGACTGAGCCGTCTTCAGGGTATTGAAGAAGACGGTAGAACTCCCTATTGGCCTTCATTATATCGCCGTTGAAACGTGAAATGAGCATAGGCGTTGGCGCATCCTTAAAAAAATCCTCGTATCTTTTCTTTGATTTCTCCAGTTCCTGCGTCTTTTTGCTTACCAGTTCCTCAAGACTTCCGGCGTACTGCTTAAGTTCCCCGGCCAGTTCACGCCGCTCGACGGTATTTGAGATCTTAAGGCTGATTTCCTTAACGAGCCTTTTTGCCCCATCGGAGAAAGGAGTTTTTTCCAGAAATAATATCTCAACAGCACCCCTTTTTTTGCCGGCTACCATGACATCGAAGACAAATGTTTCCGTCACGCGCTCCTTCAGCAATGGTCGCGCGGTATATTCTATTCCATCGAACCAGATTGAAACGGAAGCGGTTTCCGGTAATCCGAGACCGTTGATAAGGTGGGCTGTGACAGTCTTGAATCTTTCTCCGGGATTGTCATCGATCCTGATTTCTGCACTTATACTGTACAGACATTCCAGTTCTCTAATGCGCCTGTTAAGAGCGTCTGAAATATTTGCCGCGTCAGGGAATGATTTCATCTCCCCTCTCCTTCAAAGCTTGATATTTTATGCGGAACAGTTGCAGTATACCATAAAATAATCCATTGAAACCATAAGTTTTACTATAGCTTATACGGTATACAAAAACAGGGGGTAGGACACTGATCCTACCCCCTGTTGAATAACTTTGCCCATTACTGTATTTAAACTTAAGGTCTCAGTTTCGCCTTTAACTTCGTATTAAAGTAATGGTCGCTGAAAAGGTAAGGGGTTTTTTCAGTATTTATAGGGTTCAAATCTACTGTAATGTTGCTGAAACGTCCCTTTCCCGTTGCTGTTGGAAATTCCTTTGTGAGGAAGTCCTTGCCCCAGAAACCATCATCTGCCAGATTGCCGTAAAATGTTACAGTTTCTCCTATCTCGCTAAAAATCTGATCCACTGACGAGAATTGCATGTCCGCGGCCAATCTTCGGGCAAGTTCACCTATAATCTGCCAGTTCTCCATGCCTGTTTTCGGCTCGAAGACCTTTGCAAACTTCTGGACTCTCCTGTCGCAGGTTGTGTATGATCCGCTTGTTTCCACAGGCATGGCCGCAGGTAAAACTACATCTGCTTCCAGCGCCGTTTCTGTCATAAAATGGTCCACCACGAGCATAAACTCGGCCCCGCCGATAAAATTCAGGTTTGATACGTCTTGGAGCGGGTCTTCTCCAAAGATCAAAAGAGCCTTGATCCTGTCGCTCTCCAAAGCATTTACAAGATCAACAGGTTTAAAAAGCATCTTCAGGTCAGTGTTCCATTTTTTACCAAGGTTGTCGACCTTCTCAGCTTCTTTCTCGTTAATGAACCCGGGAAGGTACTTTGAGTCAACGCCCATATCCACAAGTCCCTGAGAATTCGAGAAATCCCGGAGAATTATTAGGCCGTTGCCGGGTTTGCCTATTCGCCCTGTCAGCATCATCAGGTTGCCCAGCGCCTGCAGGTCGTTTTTGGACTTCTCCCAGATAGAGTCAACACTGTAAAAGACAACTACATTTATATCAGGTTTGCTTACAAGTTCGTACAGCTCAGCAATCTTTGCCGCTTCCACGCCCGTCATGCCGGCGACAGAATCAAGGCTGAATTCTGAGAGCGATTCCCTGAATGTCTCGTACCCTTCCGTTCTGCTGTTGATAAAGTTTTTATCTTCAAGCCCCTTGTCGATTACGGACTTGCAGATGCCCTGTATGAGCGCCGTATTTGTGCCCCGTTTCGGGTCTACCCAAAGGTCCGATATCTTATTGAGCGGGATCTCCGACGAATTAATGGTAACAATCCGGCTCCCTCTTTTCTGGGCTGATTTAATTTTCAGTTCTGCAATCAGATTCTCCTCGGAAAGGTCTGCATTCATAACGAGGATAACGTCGGCCTTCTTAAAATCATCCATGGTTGTTGTTGAGACGGTAAGACCGAACATGTCGTCAAGGCAATCCTGTTCAACATTGTTCATGAGGTTGCTGAAACTCCCGATATTATTGGTTTTGAGACCTGCACGAGCAAATTTCTGCAGCATGTATAGTTCTTCATTGGTCATTCTTGGCGATCCGAAAATCGCAACAGAATCCGGCCCGTATTTATCAATGATAGACTTTATCTTATCGGCGGCACTGTCGAGAGCATCATCCCAGCTTGCCTCTACATGACGGCCTTTTTTCTTAAGCATCGGTTTCAGGAGTCTTCCATTGTCGAGCATGTATCGGTATCCGAAACGGCCCTTTGAGCAGAGATAGCCTTTATTATGAGAGGAACCATTTACGTTGGCTATGGTAAAACAGTTGTCGTAAAAGATTTTGTAGCTTAGATTGCATCCCATAGAGCAGTAGCTGCATACTGACTCAACCTTGTCGGATGCCCAGGGCCCCGGTTTTTTGAAGGGCATCTTCTCGGAGATGGCTCCCGTTGGGCAAGCGGCAATACAATTTCCGCAGGATATGCAGTTGGTCTGGAGAAGTTTTTTCTCCATTGAAGGTTTCACAACAGATTTGAATCCTCTGTAGACGAAGCCCAGGGCTGATATTTTCAGAATTTCCGAGCAGGTCCTTACGCAACGGCCACAGGCAATGCATTTGTTCGGGTCAAGGTTTATAAAGGGGTGGTTGTGATCTACCTTATATTGTCTTACATCCCCAAGAAACCGGCTGATATCGACGCCGAAATCGGTTGCATATTTTCTTAAAGAGCAGTCGAAGAGTGCCGAGCAGCCGCACTCCAGACACCGTGATGCTTCTGTCATTGCCTGTTCCTCAGTAAATCCCAGTTCCACTTCGTCAAAAGACTTTGTCCTTTGTTCCGGCGTAAGTTCTCCCATCCGCTCCTTGGGTATCTTTAAGACCGGGAGGAATTCACTGTCAGGTATGTCCCCGTAACTTTCCTTGCGGCTCACAAAACCCATTGATACAGTCTGGGCCGCTGCTTTACCGATGTAATTATCTATTGCCTCTGCCGCGCGTTTGCCGTGCGCTATAGCATCAATTGCTACAGCGGGTCCGGTAACTACATCTCCACCGGCAAATACACCGGGGATAGAGGTTGCAAGTGTTTTATCGTCTGTGATAATGCCGTTCCAGCGTGTTGCTTTGAGCTGGCCGTCGGAGCAGATTGTGCCAAGATCGATATCCTGACCTATTGCCGATACAACAAGATCGCATTTCAGATTATATTCCGATCCTGCTTTAGGTACAGGACTGCGCCTGCCGCTTGCGTCGGGTGCGCCGAGTTCCATCATAATGCAGGTCAGGGAGTCAAGACGGCCGTCAGCGGCAACAATAGCTGTCGGCGCTGAAAGATAGATAATTTCTACGCCTTCCTCAAGCGCCGCGTCAATCTCCATCTCATGGGCGGGCATCTCTTTCTTCGTCCTTCTGTAGAGAATGGTGACTTTTTTAGCGCCCATTCTGAGAGCCGACCGGGCTGCGTCTATTGCGGTATTTCCACCGCCCACAACGACTATGTCTTTGCTCTTTAGTTGCGGCACATCATCATCCTGAAGCTGCCGGAGAAATTCTACGCCGCCTACAATGCCCTCTGTCGTATCCTCTTCTGCAAGCCCCATACCCTTAGCATTCTGGGCTCCCATTCCAAGAAAAACAGCATCATATTCATCTCTGAGGCTCTGAAGGGTAAAATCCTCTCCGAGGCGTACATTCTTCCTGACTTCCACGCCAAGGTCTGTAATCCAGGCGATTTCCCTGTCAAGCATGACCTTGGGCAACCTATACTCAGGGATACCGTAGCGGAGCATTCCTCCGAGGTGGGACGATCTTTCAAGGATGGTCACCGTGTATCCCATGATGGTGAGGAAATAAGCACAGGTAAGGCCGGCTGGTCCGCCTCCGACCACAGCCACTTTCTTCCCGTTCCTTGGAGGGATTTCAGGAATCCACGGATCTTCTATGTCAATATCCGAGGCATACCGTTTCAGGTAGTCTATTCCTACAGGGCTATCTACGTGGTTACGGCGGCACGCGGCCTCGCATTCCCTTACGCAGACTCTTCCGCAGACAAGTGGCAGCGGGTTCTTCTCTTTTATCAGCTTTACCGCTTCCCTGTTCCTGCCCATGGCAATAAGGGCAATATATCCCTGTACGTCAACGCCTGCAGGACATTTTTGCGTGCATGGTCCCAGGCAATCGGCATAGTGATTAGAAAGAAGCAATTCAAGAGCTGTCTTTCTTGACTGCCTGATCCTCTCATTGTTGGTATAAATAACCATTCCATCCGCTGCGGGGCTGGCACAGGAAGGAATCAGTTTTTCAAGCCCTTCTACTTCAACGACACAGAGGTAACAGGACCCGTAAGGAGGAAGTTTGGGGTCCCAGCAGAGTGTGGGGATGTCGTCAATATTATATGCCCGGACAATTTCGAGAATAGTCTGCCCCGGGCTTGCTGTATATGATTTTCCATTTATCGTCACTTTTATCTCTTGAGTCATATGCTCTCTCCGTCTTTAGTTTTTTATCACTGCACCGAATTTACAAGTCTCAAAGCATTTACCGCATTTCACGCATGCCGCAGAATCAATCTCATGTGGTTTTTTCTTCTCCCCTTTTATCGCTTCAGAGGGACATGCCTTTGCACAGATCATGCATCCCTTGCAGGCATCGGCTTTTATGGAATAGGTGAGAAGGGCGGAACAACTGTGGGCAGGGCATTTTTTGTCGTGAATATGGGCTTCATACTCCTCAGGAAAGTACTTGAGGGTGGTAAGCACGGGATTAGGTGCAGTCTGGCCCAGACCGCAAATCGTATTATTTCTGATCTTGGATGCAAGGTCTTTCAATAACTCCACATCTCCTTCCTGGCCGTTGCCGTCAGTGATCCTTTCCAGGATTTCCAGCATTCGTTTCGTCCCGATGCGGCAGAAGGTACATTTTCCACAGGATTCATCCTGGGTGAAGCGCAGGAAAAATTTTGCCATGTCGACCATGCAGGTTGTCTCATCCATTACTACAAGTCCGCCGGATCCCATGATGGCGCCTGTCTGGTTGATCTGCTGGTAGTCAATCTGGAGATCACCCATGGAAGCAGGGATAGAACCGCCCGAGGGGCCTCCCATCTGCACTGCCTTAAACTTCTTGTTATCTTTTATGCCGCCGCCGATGTCGTAAACAATTTCATTTATAGTTATACCCATAGGTACTTCAGCCAGCCCGCCACGTGCTATCTTACCCGACAAGGCAAATACTTTGGTACCCTTGCTGTTTTCCGTGCCCATGGCCGCAAAAGCCTCGGGACCGTTCATGATAATCCAGGTAATATTAGCAAAGGTTTCAACGTTATTTATGTTAGTAGGTTTTCCCCAGAGGCCTTTGTTTGCGGGAAAAGGCGGTCTGAAGCGCGGCATACCGCGCTTTCCTTCTATGGAAGCGATGAGGGCTGTTTCTTCACCGCAGACAAATGCCCCTGCCCCTTCTTTGATCTTTATCGAAAAATTGAAATTGGACCCGAATATGTTTTTTCCGAGAAATCCCATACTTAGAGCCTTCCTGATGGAATCCTTCAGTCGCTGCACCGCTTTCGGATATTCTGCCCGGCAATAGATATAGCCTTCATCGGCGCCGATCGAATAGGCACAAATCATCATTCCTTCGAGCACCGAGTGGGGATCACTCTCCAAAGTGCTTCGATCCATGAATGCACCTGGGTCTCCTTCGTCGGCATTACATATAATATATTTTTTCTTTCCTTCGGCCTGACGGGCAAATTTCCATTTAACGCCGGTTAAGAATCCGCCTCCGCCTCTGCCCCTTAAGCCTGACCTGGTGATTACATCTATGACATCTTCAGGCGTATATTCTTTGAGTACCTTCTGGATTGCCTGGTATCCGCCTGCTGCGATGTATTCATCGATGGAATTGGGATCAATGATGCCGCAGTTTCTCAGCACGATCCGCTTCTGTTTCCTGAAAAAGGAGTCATCCTCCGAAGGCTCATCGCTCTGTACTATCCATTCGGAAACGGGCTTGTCTGCAAGTACATGCTCAGCCATGATCCGCTTTGCTTTTTCCGGGGTCACATCGCCGTATACAAAGGTGCGGTTCTGTTCATCGATCACTTCCATCAGCGGTTCCTGGTAGCACATACCATTGCAGCCGGTCTCCTTCAATATAACCTGAATATTCTGTTTTTCTATTTCGTCTTTTATGGCCTCATATGTTTTTTCTCCACCGGCGGATACGCCGCAGGTTCCGAGGCCAACTTTGATTGTTTTCATCCCTTTCTCCTCGTTGTCTGTTATTCTTGTTGGGCGTTTTCCCTGTATTCATTCAAAAGCTGCTGCACCTTTTTAGGCGTCAGCCGCCCAAAGGTCTCATCATTAATCATCATAACCGGTGAAAGGGAGCAGCATCCTAAGCAGGCCACCTTTTGCAGGGTGAAAAAGCCGTCCTCTGTGGTTTCGTCGTTGCCTATCTGGAGTTCGCTCTCGATAGCCCTGATTATAGCCGTCGAAGCATTCACATGACAGGCCGTGCCGTCACAGACCTTGATAATGTTCTTACCCATCGGTTTCAGCCTGAACTGGGAATAAAAGGTGATTACGCCATAGATATCAGCCGACGGTATCCCTACGATCTCACTGATATAGTCGATCGCCGATTCAGGAACGTATCCGTATGTTTCCTGGGCAGACTGAAGAAGGGGGATGAGTGCACCCATCTCTCCCTGGTACTTCCATAATTCAATTTTAAATCCCGAAAATCCGTGTTTACTTTGTTCTAATTTTATCTCTTCTGTTTGCAACATCTATCCTCCTTATCATAAAATTATATTTGTAACATTTTGAATCCATGACAATCTCCCTGTATGAAATTCTTATGCCTCGAAAAGGGTCAGTATAGGCCACTCCTTGATCCTGAGGACACCGTCGAGGGATTTGAATTTGTCCTTATGGTATTCTCGATTTTGCTGCATAAGCCCCATTGAAACATGCCTTCTCAGGGCTGCTTCATCATCGATTAACCAATACATTCTTTTTCATCTTTATAGTTCCTTTTTCAAGTATTCAAATTCTATTTGTGATTGATTGCACTAATACTTAAATAAGCGCAATGTCCATGCCAAACACCAAATTGCTGTTATTTCAATATTATAGCGTACTATGGAGTTGAGACGAACTTCTTCCCGGGTGATAAATAATTTAGCACATAGGTGTCTCTACGATTATCTAACATATTGCAATATAAGGTGTTTAGCGATTTCATTAAATACTGTTACATATATTTAAATTATACAGTCTGTAATACTCTCTGCCAACGATATTTTCAGCGCTAACGCGGCGCAAGGTAATTCTACTGTAAAGAAGCCAAACAACGGAAGTCTTTTGCTTATAACATATGTAAAACAATTTCCGTTTTACATATGTTTATTTAGTACAAATCTTTTGTTGTAAACTGCTTGTTAATTATTTCACTTTCATAGGCAAGGTTGCGAGAACACCATTACCCATTTTATAAAGAAAATATATCAAATTTTATAATATTTCTCAACGTCTTTCTGAGTAATACTGGGGACATAATTTAGATAATGTACTGCCGGGCAATGTTTCCTGTGTGCTTATTTCTTGTCTTGATTGCGCTGCTGCGGCCATTTTTAATGGATGGTGCTTTATTTATATAAATACTTATCTCGCAAGACGGTTCCATCGATAAGCAAATAATGGCTTGCATTTTTGAAAAGTTTGGACGAAAATGGAAGTCATGGTTGCTCCTGAAGGTGTCGATGAAGACAGTAAATTGGCGAAGCGGATAATGGCAGGAGACAAATATTCCTCTTCTCTGCTGCTGAAAGATATGAAAGCAAAGGGACACTGAAAAATGAGGAATATCTGCCATAGGGCTGTTTTTCTTATACTATTACCCGTCCTGTTTCTTTACGGCTGTTTTGGGGTATCATCAAGAATCAGAGAACATCAGGCTGAATTCGATTCGTACCCTAAAGCAGTCCAGGATCTTATTATGGCCAAAAAAATAAGTACGGGTTTTACCGCAAACCAGGTTTATATCGCATTAGGAAAACCCTTCAATGAAAATCAGAATAGATGGTCATATACTTCCTGCAATTATAAAAAAATTCTTGTTTTAAAAAGTGAATCAGAATACAAGCATGATTATGAAGACGCCTGGCATGATTACGAAGATAAAAGAAGGACAGATAAGCGCGCGGTATTTGTCCCGCCATACAGGTTTAAAGAAAAAGATGGTTGTCGAAGATACATTTCTCAGATTGTCAATTTCAGTGACGGAATTGTTTTCGGAATAGAAAAACCCCTGGAGTTTCAGTGGGTCGATCCGGATTGGAATTAGATTAAAATATGCTAAACATTAAACAAGATTAATTAAGAACACGCTTGTATCTTTAGACAAGAAATATCCACGGTGTCTGACATTTCCGTTGCCGGACACCGTGGATAAGAATTTTACTTACATTTACATGAAGCGCCTTTGCCACCGACCTTCTTGGCAAAATTATCTGCATCTGAGCTGTAGTCAAATTGATTGAGAAGACACGTGTTTGAGCCGCGTGCTGATTTCATCTGGGCAAAATCCCGTGAATCAACCTCGATTTTATCATTTGCACAGTACACGCTGTACTTTGTCCCGGAATAACTGTTTGTCGATGCAAAAAGAGTGACCATTACAACAAAAATGCTTACCAGAATACATAATTTTTTCATAAAAACCACCTTTTCATAGATTAATTGGCGCTGAAGTCCAGATTCATGCCTATTGTATTGTCTTAAGTGCCTCTTTGGCTTTTTCAAACCCCTGATCAGCAGCTTTCTTGATCCATTTTTTTGCCTCTGCAATATTTTTAGGTACTCCGTCACCGTTGTAATATGCAACACCAAGGTCAAATTGTGCTTGAGGCAAGCCCTGATCAGCAGCTTTTGTGTACAGTTTTATTGCTTCTGTTTTATTTTTTGGAATCCCGTCGCCATTATCATACATTACGGCAAGGTTATGTTGCGCCTGGGCATAGCCCTGATCTGCTGACTTCTTGTACCATTTTGCCGCTTCAGCTTTATTTTTTTGAACCCCAAAACCGTTGTCATAAGAAACGCCGAGATTGTACTGGGCCAAAGAATGTCCCTGGTCTGCTGCTTTCTGATACCATTTTATTGTTTCTGTCCTGTTTTTCTGAACCCCAAGCCCGTCGCGATACATAACTGCCAGATTGTATTGCGCCCTGGCATCACCCTTTTCCGCATCTTTTTTAAACTCTGCGAAAGCAGTCTTGTAGTCTTTGTTCTTGTAGGCATTTATTGCCTTCTCAAGATCAGCCCATAGAGGGGCGACTGAAAGGATGAAAAAGAACAAAGACAAAAGCACGGTTAAACGGAAAAATTTCATATATACCTCCATATATTTATTATTGACCTTTAAATTATCATAAATATAAGAGGCTATATCAACATAATTTTGCAAATTAATATATTTTGCCGAGCAACGCTAAAAATAGAGAAAAACCCCTAAAACAGCGAAACAGGACAAGGCTCTTTTAAGGAAGTTTACCGGTTTCCTGCACAGTGCAGGAAAAACTGGAAAAGTTCCGTGCCTGCATAATCAATACCGCCACCGTTGATAAATATTTTCTTGATTTTTTTTTAACTTCGGATAAAATGGAAAGAATAAATGTCGGCACATTTGGAGTCAATAAGTAGAATGAGGTTTCTTTCCGGCGATGAAATTTCCGATGTAGTTACCTTTATAGAGGATAAAGATTTGAACCGGTTTCTCCCTATAAAATTCCTTATATGAAAGACGCTCGGACTCTTCTTACATTTCCCTGTACATACCCGCTTAAAGTATTCGGGAAAAACACAAACGAGTTTTATGCTGCTGTGGCCGCTGTCATTGAAAAACATATTATCGAAGGCGAAACTGTGTCCTATAATACAAAAACCAGTTCGGGCAATAAATATCTCTCAATCACAGCAACCTTCAAAGCCCGGAGTCAGGAGCAGTTAACTGCAATCTATAAAGAACTATCCCAGCACAAATTTGTGTTGATGATAATGTAATCCAGCAAACTGTACTTTGCTTGCACATAGACCACCCAACGATTGCCGTCAGGATCAGGAGGAAGAGGAGAGATCATGCCGCTTCTTTTTAAATCGCTAAGCCATGGTGATGTAGCTTTCGGTTTTTTCAATATTGAAACAGATATGATATTGCTGAACAATTACTTTTTCTTTGCCGCAGATATCTCTAATTACATTATGGGAATGGCCTCGCAAGCACCTGATGAATCCTGCACAATGGATTGGGATGCATATATCCTTGAAGAAAAGCAGATCGGCAACCTGATGGGGGCAATAACAGGCGTGGACCTGTGTGGATTCATCGGGGAGGTTTATGGACATTTCCCTTTTCCATATAAACCGGAGGAATTCAAACAACACCCGGAAGGTTATACAAAGAGGGAACTTGTGGAAGATATTATAAAACGCTATGCTCCACTGACAAAGATAAGAGTTGTCGCTGACTTAACTGCTAAAACCATTAAAATAGGCGACTACATCTTTGATAAGAGCGGATTTCAGGAACTTTTAAAATATTTATGGGTTGGCGGTTACCCCCGATGGATGGATGAGGTGCGGCCTGACTACATTATAAATATGAATGAATGTATTGAACATTCTACCCACCCGTTACTCGATTTTAGATTGTAATTCCAATTTGCCTTCAATTATTCCAGCCTCTTATCCCGTAGTGATGGTCGGCTCGTCTTCACTGCTTTGTGTTATATCTTTGAATTAGAATTGGAATAACACGTCACTCGAATGTCCATCTGCAAAGACGCTTTTCCAGGAGGTTTATAGCCACATACAACATGAACCCAAGTGTTCCCATAAGTATAATCCCGTTATACATGAGTACATAGTCAAATTTTGACCAGGCGTCTATAATGAGATACCCGAGCCCTTTTTCTGTGGCAAAAGACTCAGCAAAAAAAAGCACTGCCACGCAAGTGCCTATGGCAATGCGCATTGAAGTAAATATACCCGGCAGAACCGAGGGTATGATAACATGGGCCAGTACATGAACAGGTTTGCCTCCCATCGACTTTACCGAAAGCACCTCTTCTTCTCCGATGGATTTTGCCGCGTCTTTAACGGTAACAAGAATCTGAAAAAATACTATAAGTGAGATAATAAAAACTTTGGAGAGTTCTCCCAGACCAAGTAAAATAATGACAATAGGGAGAAAGACAATTTTTGGCACAGGATAAAGAAGATATATCAGGGGGCTTGTAAGTTCATCAAGCACCTTGATTCTTCCGAAGAGAATGCCAAGGGGAACACCGGTTGCTATGGCGACGATCAGCGTATATAAAATCCGCAAGAAGCTTGCCAGAAAATGTCCGAAAAATATTCCCGTGTCTTCTTTAAAATAATTTATGAATACAGTATGAGGGTAAGGCACCACAGGGTTATTCATAAGCGCAGCGATAAGGTACCACATGAGAAAAAGGGCAATAACCGCTATTGTTTCCTTAACAAGGAGTTTCATCTATGACCCCCCTCATGTATTTCCTGAGCACGGCCGTGGCTTGATGGAATTGCGGACTGTCCCTGAAATCAGGGCCTTTTTCACCAGGCACCTTATAAGATTGTTTTATGGAACCGTCTCTTCCCATGAGAAGAACCTCGGTGCCGAGAAAAACCGCCTCTTCAATGTCATGGGTTACATGGATAATAGTAAGTTGCCATTTTTTCCACACATGAATAAGAGATTCCTGCAGTGATTCTCTTGTGAGCGCGTCAATTGCCGAAAATGGTTCGTCGAGGAGAAGAAGGTCAGGCCTCAAGACAAGGGCGCGCGCGATGGCCACACGCTGTTTCTCTCCACCGCTCAAGTGTTTCGGATATTTTTTTGAAAGGGCAGCAATGCCTAACTGATCCATTGTTGAATCAACCAGGCTCTTGATAGTCCTGTCCTCACTGCTTCTTATCTTCATTCCAAGGGCGATATTATCAAAGACAGTCTTCCATGGCAGGAGGCCGAAGTGCTGGAATATAATGGCCGTTTTTTCTCTCGGACCGTTTACCGGCAGATCATTTATATAAATGTTGCCCGCTTCAGGCATCCTCAACCCGGCTATAGCATAAAGGAGCGTAGTCTTGCCGCACCCTGAAGGGCCGATGAGACAAAGAGCATTGTTTTTCTGAAGATGAAAATTAATATCATCCAGAACTTGAAAATGCCGCTTCTTTATTGCATAAGAAAATGTTAGTCCTTCAACCCTTACCATCTCTTAACCTGATTTATTGCCGGAAAACAAGTCGGTCATAGTCGATGAATTCTTTAATGAGTTTTTTGCCCATCATCCATGATTGTACATCCCGTATTTCTGCTATGCCGGGAAGTTCTCCGATGAGCATATCCGGCAGGGTGTAATTGTCTCTTAGTTCTGCCGGCAGGGAAAGTTTTGTCCAGAGAAATCCTTTTAGAGACTTCTTTTCTTTGTTTGCAGCCATGCATGTTTCGTCATAGGCCGCAAGAATTCTATTTAGAATATCATTTCCCATATCACCTCTTGCCACAAACAACACATGGGAGCCCTGTACACCCCAGTCGGTATATACTTTACCCGCCCCCTTCATTCCGGCGTATGTGCCAAGAGGTTCCGCAAGCGTTGCGTACCCTACTTTCCCGTCCAGCAAAAGCTGCATTCTGAGAGGAACACTTTTAATCTCTGTCTTCTTCAGCATGCCCTTAAGCGCGTTTTTTTCAATGATTCTGTCCGTTACATATTCAATAACCGTATTATACGAAACAGCAACATCTTTTTTTTCTGTTGCATTACCTGATTTCATTATCCTGAAAACAGGATACTCCTTCGAAGGCTTTGCCATAGTTCTTAGAATCTTTATGTTCCGCCCACTCTTTGACAAAAGGACTGTGCCGACAATATCGTTTATGGCGCCGTCGATTTTTCCGGCCTCGAAAGCGCTGTCCCTTTCAAGGGCGCTCCTGAAAGGGATAACTACAAGATTGATGCCATGTTTTTTAAAAATTCCCAGTTTTTCCTCAGCATAAAAGGGCATCGATTCTTTTGCAGGCATAACGCCTACCCTGAATTCGCCGGCATACAGGCAGAACGGTGAAAGCAACAAAAAAAGAAACAGAGCCGCAAAACAACGCATCATCTTAAAAACCTCCTCAGATAAATATCACCAACTGAAAAAACAAAAAAAGCTATGCTTACAACACCGTTTATTGTGAAAAAAGCCATATTGATACGGGAAAGACCGTATTTCCAGACCATAACATGTTCATAGAAAAGGAAAACCCCGATAAGGCATATTCCTGTATAATAAAGAATGCCCATATGCTGCATTAAACCGGTCAAAATAAAAAAAATGATCGTGACAGTATGGAGGGCAAAGGCGATAAATAGCGCTTTAGGAACGCCGAATCTGGCAGGAATGGATGCAAGACTTTCCTGCTTGTCAAAATCAATATCCTGAAGAGCATATATAATGTCAAATCCGGCCACCCAAAAAGTCACAGCCAGACAAAGGATTATGCTTACAACGGGAATGTTCTCTTTTACCGCCACCCACACCCCTACCGGGCTTAAGCCGAGCATAAGTCCGAGGAGAAAATGAGATAAAAAGGTAAATCTTTTGGTAAAGGAATAACCGAGAAGAAAGGGAATCACGGTAAAAGAAAGGACAAAGGCGAGGTTGTTTAACATTCGTGCAGCCAGGACAAAGAGAACTGTCATGGAAATCGTGAATAACCACGCCTCTATGATGCTTACTTTTCCTGCCTGAAGAGGCCTTTGCATTGTTCTTGGGTTCTTAAGATCAAGAGAGTAATCAGCAAGTCGGTTAAAGGCCATGCTGGCGCTTCTTGCCGAAACCATACATACGATGATCCAGAATGTTTTTACTGGATCGGGAGTACCGTCATATACCATAAAAAGGGCTATCATGGCAAAAGGAAGGGCAAAGATGCTGTGTTCAAATTTTATAAGCTCAATTATGCCTGCAAGTTTCTTTTTTAGAGACCTAATCGGCTCCATAATGTATTAATCCTTTTTATCGTATTCTCATCCATAACAGTACGTTCCGGCCATTGCCTCGTATAACTCTCTTCCCTCAATTTTTTTGTGGCGTCTATTCCCATCTTGCCGCCGAACCCTTCCTCGAGAGAAGCATGATCCAGTATATCGAGAGGCCCTTTTTTGATTACTACATCCCTTAATGGATCAATATTGCTGCCTATATGGAACAGAACATCTTCAAGATCATGGACATTTACATATCCGTCAAAAACAGCTATTACTTTGGAATTAGACATCTGACCCAACCCCCACAAACTGTCCATTACCCTGTATGCCTGCCCAGGATACTGCTTGTCAATAGAGACAAAAACAAAATTATGAAATACGCCGGATACAGGGATCGCTATGTCTTTAATGTCAGGAATCAGGAACTTAATAAAGGGAGAAAATATCTTTTCCGTAAGTTTGCCTATGATGGCGTCCTCAAGAGGCGGCCATCCTACAGCAGTTGATACATAAATGGGGTTCTCGCACATTGTTACTGCCTGAATATTAAAAACCGGAAAATCACGCTGAGGCGTGTAAAATCCTGTATGATCTCCGAAAGGCCCTTCCGGGAATGATTCTTCCTCGTCAATATATCCTTCGAGAACAATTTGACTATTGGCAGGTACGTCAATATCTATTGTCCTGCACTTAACTGTCTCGACAGGACTGTTCATAAGCACACCTGCAAGCAACAACTCATTTAAATCAGGCGGCAGGGGAGCTGTTGCGGCATATATAACAGCCGGTTCACAACCGATGGCGCAGGCTGCTTCCAGCTTTTTCCCGATCTTTCTTGCACGTCTGAGATGAACATCTCCACCTTTGCCTGGGTGCCAGTGCATGGCTGTCTTTCTCTTATCTATGATTTGCATCCTGTACATGCCAAGGTTTTGTCTTCCCGAAACAGGGTCTCTGGTAATCACAACCGGCAGGGTTATAAACCTGCCTGCATCATAAGGCCAGCTTCTCATTATCGGCAGATCGTCAAGATTAACCTCACTGTCTTTGATTACATTTGCCTGGCAGGCCCCTTTTTTAACTTTGCGTGGTGTTATCCCGGACAGCTCCTTGAGCTTCCATAATGTTCTTGCCTTCTCTACCACGCCTATGGGCTGTCTCTGCCCCATATCTATAAGAGGTTTTATTCTGCCCATGAGTTCCTCTTCGGACTTTGCGCCGAAGATGTCCCATACACGTTCCCATGTTCCGAAAATGTTTATGATAAGAGGGATTTTTGTATCCTTTACATTACGGAAGAGGAGCGCCGGTCCCTGTTCTCTGAAGACTCTGGAATATATCTCCGTTATCTCCAGATCACGGCTTATCGGCTCGTCTATCTTTTTAAGATTTCCTTTTTTCTCCCATAGCTCGATCAGGTCCTTCAGGTTCATTTACTCTCCCCTTTTTAGTCGATGGCTTAAAACATTTTTACCTGTAGTCGGGAAATGTATACCATACCGGACAGTTCAACAGCAAGGAATAGAAAATCACCCTTTTTGCAAAATAGAGCAGGATAAGGCTTCCCGTGGAGTTTACGTTTTGCATTCACTGTGAATGCAAAACAGGAAAGGTTACCGTCTGTACAATCCGCACCGTCATCACCGGTAATAATTTCCTTGCATTTCTATGAAGTCTGGAGACAAAACATTTCAATTTGCCGAAGGCAAACAAATAGAAAAAATGTAGGGTTTACTCCAGATTAGACAAGAAATTAACTGCGAAACTTTAGTTGTAACTTAATTCTAATAAATTTAATACAACCTCATCAGCCAATAACGCTGATTTTTCCTTTTTGATGCAATGATATTACGTGAAACGTATTGAAAATTTGCACAAAACAGTGTTATTGTTTTTACATCTGGATTATATCGGGAGCTGATATGAAATCACCTATTACACGTGAAGGCTTTGAGAATCTAAAAAAGGAGCATGAGATTCTGCTTACCATTAAAAGACCGAGGATTATACTTGCCATAGAAGAAGCAAGGGCCCATGGTGATATTTCGGAAAATGCCGAATTGGATGCAGCAAAAGAAGAATATCAATTCCTGCAGAAAAAACTTGCAGAAATAGAAGGGATGATCGCAAACTCCGAGGTTGTAAAAGTTAAAAAGACTGACGGTGAAAGTGTTGAATTCGGATGCAGCATTACCCTGATGAATCTTGACACGGATGAAGAGGTTGTTTATCAGTTGGTAGGTCCCTATGAATCCGATATTCAAAACGGTAAGATTTCTATGAGTTCACCTCTCGGCAGGGCATTAATGGGCAAATCCGTGGGAGATGAAGTGAATTTTTCTGCCCCTGGCGGTAAACGGACTTACGAAATCATTAAGATTGTGTAAGTTTTGTACTGATTCTGTCTTTACATTTTCTTCTTTATAATATCAGATATTTTATCAAGTCTCATCTTGACGGCAATATCCAGTGCAGTTTGATTTTTGTCGTTAACAGCGGACAAATCAGCATTGTTTTCTATGAGAAAAGCGGCTATTCCTATGTGTGAATTCAAGCAGGCATTCATCAGAGAGGTATTTCCGTGTCTGTCCCTTGCGTTTATATCGGCCTCATAAGCGGCAAGCAATTTTACAACTTCTATATAACCTCTTTTGCTTGCAATGATGATACAGGTATCGTCAAACTTGTCCTTCAAATTTGCATCGGCATTTCTGGACAGCAGCAGCTTGACTACGTTTGCGTGTCCGGATGCGCATGCATACATCAGAGGTGTGTTGCCGAGCCTGTTTTTTGCGTTAATATCTGCATTATGATCGATAATCACCCTTGCCGTATCGGCAAAGCCGTACATAGAGGCGTAGAAGATCGGAGTCGATCCGTTATTATCCGCAATGTTTATATCGGCGCCTCGGCCTATCATAATCCTTACAGTTGCTGAATCGCCTTTCTCGCAAGCTTTCAATAAATCAGGTAAATGGTTATCCATGCTTAATATACCTCACTGTTTTTTAAAAACCCCCATCCGATCACTTCCAGAAAAAAGATTCCCCCTTTTTTCATTAAATCTGTATGTTGCCTCCCTGAACATTAGTCAGAGACAGACAGATTACCCCGTCCATGAACCTAAACTATTAATATACCAATGACTAATTCTAAAAGAAAGATAATTATTTTTGTGAATATTAAAAAAGGTTTGACAAATTGAAACAGATGTATTAAACAATAGTTTAAAACAAATGTATAATTTTGGGGTTTATGGAAAATAGTAAGCAAATCAACCTGAGCACGCGTGAACGTATCCTCGAAGCAGCCGGAGAAGTTTTTGCCGAAAACGGATTCCGATATGCAACGGTGAGGGATATATGTGAGAAAGCCAATGTAAATATCGCTGCCGTTAATTATCATTTCGGGGATAAGGAAAAGCTTTATTACTCGGTTTTGAAATATTGGCGCGAAGTTGCTTTCCAGAAATATCCCCTTGATCTGAAGATGGATGAGAATAAAACGCCTGAAGAACACATAAAGGTTTTTATAAGATCCTTTCTTTTTCGTGTACTTGAAACCGGGCGGTATTCCTGGTTCGGGAAACTTGTCGCAAGAGAGTATATGGAGCCTACGAAGGCGCTCGATATACTGATTGAAGAGACGATACGGCCTACTTTTACGTTTCTTTCTTCTGTTGTACGCCAAATACTTAAAGAACCGGCAAGTGAAGAGAAGATTCGTTTTTGTTGTTTGAGCATCGTAAGTCAGTGCCTTTTTTTTGTTTATGGAAAACATGTCATAAGGAAACTTTTTCACCAGGACAATTTCAAGACAGAGGAGATAGAATCTATAGCAGCCCATATCACCGGTTTTTCCTTAGAGGCAATTAAATCTCTTGACAGGTATACTTAAGGAGCAGGCAAATGAAAGGGAATGACTCTATAACATTAATCAAACAAAGAATAAACAAACTTATAAATATTGTTGCTTCTGTTGTTGTCCTGGTTTCCGCAATATATATCACTGCTTCTTATGCGCAGGAACAGGGGAAACATAATCTGTCGACCAATATAACAGGGCTGTCAGGAGATATATCCCGGGCTGAGAAAGACAGCGATAAATATACGCTTCCAAGGATAATCAGTTATGCTATGAAGAACAATCCACGCATCAGAATAGCCGCGAAAGATATTGAGGCGGAAATGTATGGGATAGGTTCGGCAAAGGCTGACAGAATGCCGAAGATCGATGGCGGCGCCGGCATTACCCGGTATCATTATGATTATCCTCTCACGCCCATTGTCATACAGCCGCCCATCGGTCCGGGAACGGAATTTCCTTTATTCAGAAGCACCGTATGGGATGCAGGACTTTCTTTCAGGCTTCCTCTTTTTAAGGGCGGAAGACTTTTCAGGAGCGTCAATGTAGCTGAAATGAAAAAGGCGGTTGCCGATGACAATTACAGGATGAGCAAACAGGAGCTTGCTTATAATATCTCAAGCGTATTCTACAAAATTGCACAATTAGAAAAACTCTTTCTTGCAAACGATGCATCGGTGAAACAGCTTGAGGTACATAAACAAAACGTGGAAATCTATCTTAAAACAGGTACTGCGGCAAAACTTGATTTGCTTAAGACAGATGTTGAACTTTCCCATGCAATGGAAAACAGGCTCCTTGTGAAAAACAGTCTTGCCTCTGCCTACGAGTTTCTGAAGACTCTTATGGGTATGGACGATATGGACGTCAGGTTTTCCATTGTTCATGAAAAAACTGTGGACGAAACATATCCGGTCCTTGCAGAAAGCATGGACATGGCATTATCCCGCAGGCCCGATTACAAAGCCCTTGCCAAAAAAAGGCTTATCAGTGAAGAACGGGTAAAGATAGCTGAAGGCAGAAGACTCCCTGATATCTCTGTAGCAGGCCAGTACGGCGGATTATCAGGCACCGACACGGGGTTCAGGGAAAACTGGTATTATGGTTTGAAATTGACGATGCCCATTATGGACGGCGGGTCAATAAAGTCGGAGATAAACAGGGAAAAGGTGCAATTAGAAAAGGCTAAAGAGGAAGAACGTTCTTTAAAACATGCCATAACCCGCGAAGTGAGGGATGCACATCTGAACATTGCAAATGCGCAGGAGAGGAAAGAAGTCACCATAAAAGCCATTGAAAACGCCCGCGAAAATCTCAGGGTGGAGAGGCTCAAATATGATACAGGCGCTGCTATGACTCAGGATGTGATTGATGCGCAGACAGCCCTCTTAAGGGCGGAAACAGATTATTATCAGGCAATTTTTGACAGAGAGACTGCCCTTGCCTATTTAAAGAAGGCTATCGGGGAAGACAGTGTTGATGCGGAGGTGGGGAAATGAAAAAAAAGAGAATTTTGATAGTTTTAGCTGTGATTGTAATCGGGATAGCGGTCATCGCTGTATATAACCTCAAAAAACAAAAAGACAACGGGACAATGCTCCTCTCCGGCAATGTTGAGGCAACAGAGACGAATGTGGGTTTTAAAATACCCGGCAGGGTTGTAGAGCGCCTTGTGGATGAAGGCGATAGGGTGAAGGCCGGTGATCTGCTGGCTAAGCTTGACAGCGCGGAGGTTGCATCGGTTGTGGCGCAGGGCAGGGCATCCATGGATGAGGCAGCTACGAGACTTGCGGAGCTGTCAGCCGGTTCCCGTTCTCAGGAGATAGAGCAGGCTAAAGCTCTGATGAGCGCCCAGGAAGCAGAGCTGCAAAAGGTAAAAAAAGATTATGAAAGAGCAGAGATACTTTACAAGAACGGCGCCATATCCGCGTCCCAGTTTGATATTGCAAAAAGCGCCTATGATGCTCGTACAGCCCTTAGCAGAAATGCCCTTGAAGCGTTGAGTCTCGTCAGGGAAGGGCCGAGAAAAGAAGAAATCAGGATCGCGGGACACCGCGTTAAACAGGCCAGAGCAGCGCTTGCCGCTTCAGAAGAAAGATTAAAGGATACGACGATCTACGCTCCCATAAACGGTGTTGTGCTGAGAAAGCATATTGAAGCCGGTGAGACCGTTGCTTCAGGGACCCCTGTTGTGACCATAGGCGATCTCGAACATCCCTGGATCAAGGTATATGTGAAAGAGGACAGACTTGGTCAGGTCAGACTCGGGCAAAAGGCGAAGATTACAGTAGATACATTCAAAGGGAAGGCATATGAAGGCACTGTTACTTTTATATCATCTGAGGCTGAATTTACCCCGAAGAATGTTCAGACACAGGAGGAGCGGGTCAAGCTCGTATTCGGTGTAAAAGTAAGGGTAAAAAACGTAAATGACGAATTGAAACCCGGTATGCCGGCAGATGTGAGAATTGAATTAAAGCCATAATGCTCCGGAACTTTCCGTGCTGATCGGGCATTATATGCTGCTGCGAGGTTAATATTGAATGATATTGCCATAAAAATTGAAAATCTTACAAAAGTATTCGGCAAAAATATTGTCGTTGATAACCTCAACCTTGAAGTCAGAAAAGGTGAACTTTTCGGCCTTGTCGGTCCGGACGGGGCAGGGAAAACCACTGTTATGAGACTCCTTACCGCTATTATGGAACCTACATCCGGCGAGGCATGGGTCGGGTCCCGCTCCATTCTTACAGAAGGCGAAGAGATTAAGGAGAACATCAGTTATATGTCTCAGCAATTCGGCCTCTACGAAGACCTTACTGTTATGGAAAATATCCTTTTTTACGCGGACATTTATGATGTTCCTGAAAGCAAACGGCATTCAAGGATTGAAGAACTCCTCGGTTTCAGCAATCTTACACCTTTTACGGACAGGCTTGCAGGGAAACTATCCGGGGGGATGAAACAGAAGCTCGGACTTGCCTGCGCCCTTATCCATAGGCCTGAAATTCTCTTTCTCGACGAACCGACAAACGGTGTTGATCCGGTATCGCGGAGGGATTTCTGGAAGATACTCTACGGCCTGTTGAAAGAGCATGTAACGATCTTTGTGTCTACCGCCTATCTCGATGAGGCTGAGCGTTGTACGGAGATCGGACTTTTATACAATGGAAAGCTGCTCATAAAGGACAAACCTGCTGAAATTAAAAAAGCTGTGAAACTTCCCATGCTTGAGCTGTGGAGTGATAATGCCCACGCTGTAAAGGATGCTGTTCTTCCCATTAAAGGTGTTCAGGGCGTGAGCATCTACGGTGACAGGCTCCATATTACCCTTATGGAAAAAAATATGGTTGAAGAAATTATCGGGAAGCTGAAGAATGAAGGCATGGAGATAAAAGATTACCGGGAGATCCTTCCTTCCATAGAGGATGTGTTTATTTCAATGGTGGAGCAATAGAGTAGCAGGAGCCAATAGGTCCTACAGCAGTTAATAGGTCTTATACGACCTATAGGACTTATTAAATTAAAAAAGCACCTTAACCCGGGAGTAGAGAAAGAAATCTAATGAACCAGGATAAATTCACAGGTGATGTCGCGGTAAATGTTGAAGGCTTAACCCGGAGATTCGGTGATTTCGTTGCAGTGGACGATGTAAACCTGAGTATCGGGAAGGGCGAGATATACGGGTTTCTCGGACCGAACGGTGCAGGCAAGTCAACGACTATCCGGATGCTCTGCGGCCTTCTGGCCCCCACTGAGGGACATGGAACTGTAGGGGGGTATGATGTTGTACGTCAATCAGAGCAGATAAAACAGCATATCGGCTATATGTCCCAGAAATTTTCACTATATGACGACCTCACGATAGACGAAAATATAGATTTTTTCAGCGGTATTTACGGTGTCCCCAAGGAAAAGAAGAAGGCAAGGAAACAATGGGTTCTTGATATGGCAGGGCTCATGGACAGGCAATATGCCATTACAAAAGAACTCCCCGGCGGTTTCAAGCAGAGGCTTGCCCTCGGCTGCGCGATACTCCATGAACCGCCTATACTTTTTCTTGATGAGCCCACATCGGGTGTTGACCCTTTATCAAGACGCCGTTTCTGGGAACTTATCAATGAAATGTCAAAGACAGGGACAACCGTGTTTGTCACCACACATTACATGGATGAAGCGGAATACTGTCACAGGCTCGGCCTGATTTACAGGGGGAAGCTTATAGCAGAGGGAAAACCCTCTGAATTGAAAAGCAGATACATGGCAAGAGATGTTCTTGAAATAGAGGTTGACAGAGTCGTTGAATCGATGGAAGTGCTGGAGCAACATAATATTCAGGCGGCTATCTTCGGCAGCACGCTCCATGTTATCGTGGAAAACGCCGATACTGCGCTCCCTCAAATAGAAAAAATATTCAGAGAATCCGGTATTGCAGCGGGCATCATAAAAAAAATCGTCCCTTCATTAGAGGATGTATTTGTAACCCTAATAGAGGTCGCATGATACCGGGTTGCCTTCATTCCCATACCTTCGTTGTCTCCTCGTCGCACTCCTCGACATACTGTACGTATGCCTGCGTCGGCTCCTTGTCGACGCCTCGGTCTGCTTTTGAATGCAACCCGGTATGTATGATATGAAGCTTTTGCGCATAAAAGCAATTGCGAAAAAGGAGTTGATCCAGATACGGCGTGACCCCTTAAGCCTTGCCATGGCATTTTTAATGCCTGTTATACTTCTTTTTATCTTCGGATATGCCATTACTCTTGATGTTGACAACCTCTCAACCGTGGTTTACGATCGTGATAAAAGCAGCCTGAGCAGGGAATTCATCAGGGAATTCAAAGAATCCGGCTATTTTTCCATAGTCGCTTATGCAGACAGGCCCGATGAAATAGACGGATACCTTGATTCAGGAAAGGCGAAGGCGGCAATATCCATCCCGGAGGATTTTTCAAAAAACATAAGGACAGGCAGGGACGCGCAGATTCAGGTAGTTGTTGACGGGAGCAATTCAAACACTGCAACCATTGCCCTCGGCTATATGGCAGGCATATCGGACCTCTTTGCCGGAAGGCTTGCAGGCAGCCGTATAACACCGCTAATTGACGCCCGCACACGTGTCTGGTACAACCCGGAGCTTAAATCGAGGAATTTCATCATACCCGGACTTATTGCCGTCATAATGTCAATCATTGCAGCACTCCTTACATCGCTTACCGTAGCAAGAGAATGGGAGAGGGGCACCATGGAACAGCTCATATCCACGCCCGTGAAAACGACTGAGCTGATTCTGGGCAAGCTGATACCGTATTTTCTCATAGGTTTTATTGATATGATAATGTCGATTCTGATCGTCATATACCTCTTCGGTGTTCCCCTTAAGGGCAACGTTTTTTTACTCATAGCATTATCCGGTATATTCCTCTTTGGCGGTTTAAGCGTGGGTATTCTTATCTCGGTTGTTACAAAATCACAGATTATTGCATGCCAGGCATCCCTGATTGTTTCATATCTGCCCGCGCTGCTTTTGTCCGGTTTTATGTTTTCCATATTCAATATGCCTAAGCCCCTTCAAATCATAACTTATATTCTTCCGGCCCGGTATTTTGTTACCATACTGAAAGGGATATTTCTAAAAGGAAACACCCTGTCCTTTCTGCTTTTAGAGACACTCCTTCTCTCTGTCTTCGGTGTCATAGTATTTATGCTGGCAATAAAGAAATTTAAAAAGAGGATAGAGTAACCATGTTTGAGCGGATAAAACGGATGGTAATAAAGGAGTTTATCCAGATTTTCAGGGACAGGCGCATGAAGGCAGTCATCTTTGTTACGCCGATCATGCAATTGATCGTTTTCGGCTATGCAGTCACAACGGATGTGAACAGCATCAGGACGGCAGTGTATGATCTTGATAAATCCTATGAAAGCAGAGAACTTGTAAGAAGGTTCAGCGCCTCAGGATATTTCAGCATGGATTATGATATTTCTTCAAATTATGCTATTCAGGATTTGTTTGACAAAGGGAAGATTACTACTGCTATCCAGATAAACAGAGGCTTTTCCTCAGACCTGAAAAAGGGGAAGCAGACGGAAATACAGGTCCTTGTTGACGGAACTGACTCAAACACAGCTCTTGTGGCCATGGGGTATGCAAACGGTATTATTATGAAATATGCAGGCGATTTGAGCGGCCAGAGGGTCCGTGCGAAGCCGGTCAAATTCGAAGCGCGTCAAAGGGCATGGTACAACCCTGATCTTACAAGCAAAAACTATAATGTGCCGGGTGTTATCGCCATCATGGTATTGCTCATATGTCTACTCCTTACCGCAATGGCAATTGTTCGTGAAAGGGAGATGGGCACTATGGAACAGCTTATGGTGACGCCTCTTAAACCTGTTGAACTTATTCTCGGCAAGACAATCCCCTTTGCCATGATAGGATTTTTCGATATGTTTCTTGCGACATCAGTAGGTGTTTACTGGTTTTCCATCCCCGTCATGGGCTCACTTATACTGCTGTCTTTCTGCACTGCCATCTATCTCCTGTCGGTTCTCGGCATAGGGCTTTTCATATCAACCGTATCGAGGACACAGCAGCAGGCCATGATGGCAACATTCCTCTTTTTCGCCCCTGCCGTACTCCTGTCAGGACTTATGTTCCCCATTGAGAATATGCCGACAGCGGTTCAGTACGGCACTTACCTTAACCCGCTGAGATATTTTCTTGTAATCATCAGAGGGATTTTTCTCAAAGGAAACGGAATTGATATTCTCTGGCCTCAGATGCTTGAGTTGTTCGCGCTGGGCATCATTCTCATGACATTGAGTTCCCTGAGATTTAAAAAGAGGCTGGGATAATACACAAAAACAAAAAGGAATAGCTGGCTCGGCACCGGCTATTCCTTTTTGTGGTTTCTAAAAACAAGGTTTGCCGGAAGAAATGGAAATCGATATTTTTCTTAAAGCCCATGCCTGAGCTATTTAATTTGAAGGAATTATTGTTATTTTAATTGATGCCGCGCCGCCGACGCCAAAACCGATAAACTCGCCGCTTGAGTTGAAACTTACCGTTAACTCAACATTGCCGATATTGTATCTGCTGGTCATAAGAGCGGATATTTCGTCACACATGCTTATTATTTCATCCTTTGCTTTCTGGAACCCTTTTTTCAGGGCAGTTGCTGAGACTGCTTTTAGCTGTTCCTGAGCCACGGGTCTTTTATCGCCGGATACAAATCCAGGTTCCTGTTTTGGCCGATCAAAGTGATGAAAAGGTTTTGCTTCCCTGCGTCCCTGAAAACTGTCACTGCCTCGATCTGTCCTCTCGGGCATGTCTCTTGCTGTTCTTCCTGATGGAATGAAATGCTCGGATGGCTTATCTTTACGACCGCGGAAACTGTCACTGCTTCGATCTGCCTTCTCAGACAGACCTCTGGCCGGTCTTTTCGAGGGATTAAATGTTCCCGGTTTACTTTCATATCTGTTTTTTACATATGGTTTCGCCATGATGATATAGTATCGTTTATTAATTACCGGTTTGCAAGGTAATAATTCCAACTCTAAATCAAAGCGCTATCGCCGTTGGCTCCGTCATCAGTCTTGTAGTACGCCTGTCCTCGCCGTTTTTTTCACAATGGTCAGAATCTTTTACTTCTTTTCACCTGCCGCTACAGGCTTAACTTTGACTGTAAAAATATCGTTTGCAAAACCTGCGAATTCAATATAACTACCCTTGGCAACATACGCATCGCCTGTATCGAGCGCGCTATCATAGGTTGCCGTATCGTCGGAAGAGAATATGATTATTCTCCCCTGTTCAGGTTTTGTAAAACTTAAAACCATGCCTTCATTTATTTTCAGCCATTCATTATATCCATTGTCCCCTATTTTTACGGTATTTTCTCCGGTTTGTAATGCAGGGGTGCTATCTGCCTGGCTGTATAACATATCCGAAATCCATGCACATTTGGTCCCATTCTTTTCAAAAAGGGTAAGTTCTGTCTGATCGCGGATAGATTCAAAAGGCATGCCCGCGAATTCAGGGGAATCGATCCTTTTGACACCGCTGAAAACCACATATCCCGGCAGGTCTTTATACAAAAGTGATTTTACAAAATGCGAATCCACAGCCATAATCGACTCAAAAGGAGAGACGTTACGCCGCAGCCAAAACTTGCCGGACATATCCGTCTTGAGGCTTTGCGGTTTTTCTATAGGCTTTATTTTCTGCATCCTGATCGCATCTATCTTCAGCATTGGCAGATAGTTCACTAAATAGCCTTCGCCGCCTATTTTGGTAAAATAGAAACGGTTGCCTTTGGTGTCGTAATAATAGCCGTTATTATATACGAGTGTGATTGCCGGTGCTTTCTCCTGCTCCTTGAAAATGTATAAGTTGGCGATGTTTTTATCAGCATCAAACACTACCTGGCCTAATGCGGCACCGCTTGCATAATAACCGCTGAAGGCAGCATAATCATGCGGCAATTTCTGAGCTTCAGGCGGTATCAAGAGGGTTTTCTCTTCTTTTTTAATGAGTTTTTTCTCAACAAGCACCGCATCTAATATATCCAGCGCTATTGTCATGGCGCCACTTTCAGCTCCGGAAGCAATGACGGCAACAGATATTCTTTTGTCAGGAACCGTGTAAACCATGGAAGAGTAATTTCCAGTGCCGCCGCTCTTGCCTAATATTTGAATTCCGGCTGCGTCATAACGCGGAAGGCTCGTAAGGTCCCATCCCAGCCCAACCGAAATTTCAGGATTTCTTAGCTTGCCCCAGAACGCTGAAGGCTGTGCCTTTTTCATTTCGTCGAGAGATGCTTTCTTTAAGAGTCTACTTTCCGCTGAAAAAGCATCCATAAAACGGCAGAGTTCCTTGGCATTTGATGACAACCCCCCGGCGCCCAGGATTGAGAGTGTTTCAGGCGGATGAATTTTCCCGGTTGCAGCGTCATAATACAACGCTACAGACTTGCCCTTGAGTTCGCCCAAGCCCATACCGGTATTCTTAAGTCCCAGCGGCCCGAATACCCTTTCATTGAGAAAAGTGATGTATTTTTTCCCGCTTACCCGTTCCACTATCATTTCCGCCAATGTAAACCCGTCATTACAATACACCGCCATTGCTCCCGGTGCGTGCTTAAGATGTGCGCGCGCTAAAGTATTGATTGTTTCCTGCTTTATATTGTTATCATACTTAAATCCGAAGGAATTCGCCCCTTCAGTCCCAGGTAAGCCCGATACGTGGTTTAACAGCATTCTTACGGTTATCTTCTTATATCTGTCGTCAGCCATCCTGAATTCCGGAAGATAGTCCGCGACCGGCTTGTCGAGCGAAACCTTGCCGTCATCAACAAGCAGCATGATCGCAGTTGCAACATACATCTTACTGATAGAGCCGATATTAAAGAGTGTAGACGTATCGACAGCGGTGCTCTTGTCCCTGTTTGCCATGCCGAAGCCTTCGGCATAAGCGACCTTGCCTTTGACCATTATCGCAACGGTAGCGCTCCCGCATTTGCCGCTGTTTATGGCTTGCCAGATTTTGCTACGGGCTGTGGTAATGGCATTTTCATAGGGATTTTGCGTTCTCTCTGCCTCGCCAAATGCAAGTGTGGAAACTATCATACAGCACAGAAAAAATGCACCGATAATTCTGGTTTTTGACATTATTCCCTCCCCTTTTTGATTTGATAAGACATTGTTTATTATGGAAGGAAGTATAAAAAGATCAGTCTTGCATGTCAATTAAATATGATTGAAAAATGTGAGGTTTTGATGTTGGTTGTTATGCGTGAATTTTGTTTCTTCCGGATTGGAAGCAGTGCGCGGTACTTATCGCTATTGCTTCTATCGATCAGTGGAATTAATAATTTAAGCTGTACCGACTGTTTCTTCATTCATAATTTTGGTATAATCACAACATGGCGAAGATAATTGTATGCATCGATATGGACGCTTTTTTTGCTTCAGTAGAGCAACGGGACAATCCTGCGCTGAGAGGCAAGCCCATAGCCGTTACCGGCGCCGGAGAAAGGACGGTCATAACAACTTCTTCATACGAGGCACGGGCATATGGGGTCAAAACAGGAATGACCACTTATAAGGCAAAAAAGCTGTGTCCGCATATAATCTTCGTGATAGGAAATAACAAGAAATACGCTCAGGCCTGCAAAAGGTTGGAGGAAATATGCCTTCGCTTTACTCCTGATATCGAAATATACTCCATAGATGAGGTTTTTCTCGATATAACCGGTTCATATCACCTTTCGGGTAGTCCTGAAAATCTGGCCGGAATTATCAAAGATACGGTAAAAACTGAGCTTGGGATTACCTGTACGGTGGGCATGGGGCCTAATGTTCTTATAGCCAAACTGGCAAGCGACCTTGCAAAGCCCGATGGTTTTCAGTGGATAGGCGAAGATGCCATAGCATCAGTTTTTGAGATGCTTCCGGTAAAAAAGCTGTGGGGTATCGGATCTCATACTGAAGAGAAACTCCGTGTCATGGGCATTACTACATGTGGCGCGCTGGGAAGAGCGCCTCTTTCTCTGCTGACAAAAAAGTTCGGCATTATGGGAGAGCGCCTCAAAGATATGGGTAACGGGAAGCTGGATCGACCCATAGAAATAGTTCCTCCTGAACCGAAATCTATAGGCCACAGCGTTACTCTCCCGAAAGACATATGGAAACATGAAGAAATCGCAAGCTGCCTTCTTAGATTGAGTGAAAAGGTCGGACGAAGGGCGCGACGGTATGGTCACAAAGGCAGGAAGATCATCCTCGCTGTCAGGTATGCAGATTTCAAAACCTTTACGAAGCAGACCACCTTGCCTGTCTACACGAACGATACCGGCGAAATCTACCGGTCTGCAGTTGCTATCCTTGATGGGATACGCCTCAATAAGAGCATCAGGCTTCTCGGCATTTCTCTGTCATCTCTCGGAAAAGATGGTGATCAGAATCAGATGCTTCTTTTTCAAGAAACAAATCAGGAGAGGAAAGCTGCCCTTACAAAGGCTGTTGATACCGTTAATGACAAGTTCGGTGAACATACTGTCACATTAGCTTCAACAATCACCCGGGAAAATGGTTCAGGGGTTATTTCTCCTGCGTGGCGTCCATCAGGGGTGAGGAATAGCGATATATAACCGGCTGATTGCTTATGAAATGAGGTTGTGTCTCATCTTCAATTAATGGATTCATAATTATCCCTTTTTCCTCCTGGCCTTTTCTATTGTTCTCCACTCATCTTCTTCCTTCAGCACTGTAAGTACAGGTTCTCCGTTTTGCAGCACCGGGCGAATCCAGTTCAATGTATTTACGGTCACGTGTTCCCCCAGAGCCTCGCCTGTCGGAGTTAAGACCTTCATGATGGAGGTCTTTTTGCAAATCTCGCCGACGCTTACCGTGCCTTTTATATCCCGTATTCCGTCCATACCGATAAAACGACCGTCATTGCCCGTGCTTCGAAGACCAACTCCACCCATGGCCCCGATAATACCCTGTCCTGTTTCTCCGTACCACCAGACAGGGACGTTGAGCTGTTCTGCCAATTTTCGTGCATATCCGACTGTAATAACTTCTTTCTGCGCCAGGAGGCCAAGCCGGACAAGCTCTTTTGGCACGCCTTCACGATCCAGTACGCACAGCCCGGGATTTGAGCCTTCATTAAAATGGGCAAGGATAAAATCCCGGGAGAAGTTAAAGATTTCATCTGTTTTTTCAGCGTCAGTATCCGCTTCAATACAGGCGGAACTGTTATGGGAGGTATAAGGGATATCGGGATGGACAAGAAACTGGTGTCTTGTGGTGCCTTTCTGTTTGATCAGTCCGCTTTCCGTCAGGCCTTCTGCAAGCATACGGGCAAGCCTGCCTGTTCCTATACTCTCTTTATTGTCTGTGTCATCAAGAGCAATTAGTAAATTCATTTTTTCTCCTTTATTTTTTCTCACTCACACTATTTTGCTTTGCTCAGGCTTGATTTACTCAATCGTTATACCCATTTTATCGTAATAATCTGGCTCTTTTATATTTATTGCAAACCTGAGAGGCCGGGGAAAAATAAGATAAGAATGCGAAAAGCTGGATAATTCCGCAATATTGTTTCGAGCACTTTATTGTGATGACCGTAAAAACCCTCTATGAGGACATCGTTTCTCAGACGAATCGATACGGCGGACCATTTTTATAACAAACTCGAATATTCAAAATCAGCTTCTTTCCTCCGGTAACTCTTTGTGAGAAACAACATTAATTTTCTATAAATGCTGAATTTCGCAATAAGTTTAAAGAAGCAGGGTTATATTAAGACATATTAATCATTTAAGTCAATAATATTCCGTATTGGTAAGTATATTAATTATTTAAACTATATAATACCAATAATGTAATGATAAATAACTTAATTAAATATATATACTCTACGCACCATATTTGTTGTGGCCTTATATTATTTGTTGCAGTAAGTTCTGGATATTACTTTTCTTTCATTACTGCCGTATCTGTGCTCATGAGTGTGGCGCTATTTTTTGCGATGGTATTTTTTCGGAATAAGAGTATTTTTTGAAAAGCTGGTTTCAGGAATAACAAAAAAGAAGCTGCCGGTATTTGTTTTGAAAGTAATCCGTTTAGACTTTGCGTATCAACTAATAGTTGTTGATAGTCGACAGGCTGCTTTCCACAGCCTTTATTGCGTCGATGGCTGAACTTGTTATCCCTCCTGCATAGCCTGAACCTTCACCTATGGGGTAAAGGTTTTTTATGTTTATTGATTCATATCTTTCACTGCGTTTGATTCTTACAGGAGAGGAAGTTCTTGTTTCCGCGCCTAACAATATCGCGTGATCCGAAACAAATAAAGGATAATCTTCTTTCCATTTATTAAATGCCGATAGAAGCGCATTCCCCACAAATTCCGGAACAATATCGTTCATATCAGCGGATGCTGTCCCCGTCCTGCATGAATTATTATTAAGGGTGCCGGATATTCTCCCGGACAGAAAATCTGACAGATTCTGGGCAGGGACTTTCCAATCTCCCCCTCCGGCAATAAAAGCCTTCCTCTCTATGTTTCTCTGGAATTCAATGCCGGCCAATGGGTGGGTTGATTGATAATCATCCGTATGACAGGTTACCACAATGGCTGAATTCGAGAACGCTGACGATCTTTTCGAGTAGCTCATGCCGTTTAAAACCAGCATGTTTTTTTCAGAGGAAGCATTTACCACCTCGCCGCCGGGGCACATGCAGAATGTGTACACCCCCCTCCCTATCGCCCGATTATTATAGGTAAAAGAATAATCGGCAGCCGCTATGCCGGGAAATTCCTTATATTTTTCACCATATCTGATAAGATTGATAATTTCCGCAGGATGTTCTATTCTCACACCGACAGAGATCGGTTTTTGCTCAATATTAATGCCTTTTTTATGAATCATCTCAAATGTATCGCGGGCAGAATGTCCTATGGCAAGATAGATAATTGAAGAAAGATATTCTTTCTGCCCGTTTATTACTACACCAAGGGCTTTGCCGTCTGATATAAGTATACTCGTCATTTTTGAGGCATAGTATATCTCGCCGCCTCTTTCAAGGATGTAGCTCCGTATGTTTTTAGCGATTCTGCTTAATACGTCCGTCCCCAGATGGGGTTTCCTGATGTATCCTATTTCTTCAGGCGCGCCGAACTTAATAAAAGTATCCAGTACCTTGTTTGCGTATCCCGAATTTTTTATCCTGGAAAACAACTTCCCATCCGAATATGAACCGGCGCCGCCCTCACCGAACTGGATATTTGATTCAGGGTCCAATTCTCTTTCTTTCAAAAATGTTTGGACATCAATGGTGCGTTCTTCTATCTTTTTGCCTCTTTCAAATATTAAAGGTTTAATGCCGTAATCAATAAGTTCAAGGGCAGTGAACATGCCGGCAGGGCCAAAACCTACTATTATGGGTCTGTCCTTTATATTTTTTGCTTTCCTTTCCGCCTTTACATCTCCTGTATATACAAGGAAGCTTTCTTTATTCTCGAAACTATCAGAAATAGTTACAACTATAGAGATTTCATAGAAGAACTGTTTTTTGCTTCTCGCATCAAGTGATTTGCTCAGAATTCTGACAAATTTTATATCTTTTTCACTTACTTTCAGGTTTTGTGAAGCAGCTTTTATGTATTCATCCTTTTCATCCTTTTCAAAGGGTATACGCAAATTGCTTATTATTAAATCCAAAAAACCTCCATTTTAATTGCTTGAAACTTTCTTTGTGTGTTACCTGTTTTTACAGGGCATGAGAACCATGATTATTCGCCATCCTACCGTTTTTTCTCCTGTCGAGGCTCTCTGCCAATATGGGAAGGAGCAGCGTACCGAAGGGAAGAAGGAATACAAGTATTATGGGTACATACACGACTATACGGCACAAATAGTACCTCAATTTCATTTTTTCTTCTTCTGTCCATTTAATACCGGTGTTTCTATGCTTCATCAATAGTTCCGTAAAGCCGTTCATTTCATGCGTTTCATTTAAAATTAAATCTCTATTTTTTTTAATTTGTGAAGTTATTAATTGTTTTATCATTATCATTCCATAAAATTTGAAAAAGACTTCAGAATATTATTTCTTTCACAAAACAGATGTTTGTAATTATAGCAGAAAAAGATAGAAGAACGTTATGTTTTCGACTAAAATCAGAGATGATGATGCGGGTTTTTTATCCACAATGTGCCGGATAACATATATTAGGATGCCAGATTTCAACTATGAGCGTATGGGTTATAGTTATCGTCAAAAAGAGTGCTTCAGCATTGTATTCCTGTTCCCGGCTGGGATTTATCAAATCGGGAAAATGCCGTGAATGCTGAAAAGACCTTATTTATTCGCAGTTTTCAACAGCCATATCTACCGGGTGTTTTTCCGGCAATGTATTGCTATTATACAAAATCCTGTCACAGCATGTACCTACCCATCCGTTGCCGAAGAAAACAAGCGCGACTGTTTTTTGGCAATAAGGACATTTTATGGTATTCAAATCCATTTTTCCCTGCCCTCTATGTTACAGATTAATTTAACAAAATACAATAAAATATATAAATATATACAAAAATATAAAATAGTGTTGTTAAATTATTTTGGTATCAATATGTGCTTAATTAATATCATATTGTCTGGAGATATGATTGAAGCTTGACATTTTCCTTATTCGGGTCAAGCTTGGTTCTGATATTATTTCTATATAGACAGCTATCCCGGACTCAAGTTTCCGGGATAGCTGTCTAATTAACGCCTGTCATAGTTTGACGAATTCCATGGGTTCGAGGTTGGCAGCCATTGTCCAGACAGTGGCTATTGCATTTGCTACGCGGAAAACCTTTATGACGTCGTAGCCCTGAGCATTCACTAACGGTTTCAGAAATGGCCGCGACTTTACAATCTCTTCTTTAAGATTCTGATCCTCTAAGAATTCAGCCTTACCGCTTATACGGACAACCTTCTCCCCTCCATTAAAACATAGCTCAATTTTCGGGTTTTGGATAAGTTCATTATACATTCCTTTAATTGCACCTGTTTGAAGTAGGATTCCCCTATTGTCGGCCTTATACATCCCCATGGCGCGGACATGCGGCGCGTTGCCTTCAACTGTAGCAAGGTAGCATACAGGATTTGCATTCACAAAGCTGATTATGTCTTCTTTAGTCATTTTTTTCTCCTCACAAGTTTATAGCTATAATTATTTATTAAAGCGTTGATATCTGAATCAAATTATTCACGCCTTAAGATATTTCTATTTTCCTTCTGATTAAAGATGATGTCAAGCAAATTTCCGGGTGTCACTTAATCCTTCAATCTTTAATTTGTCATATTTACCTTATTTTTGATCTAAGTCAAGGATTGTTGAGCAAATCCGTAATATACTGCTTATAGTAATAAAATAAGTGTTCGGTTTTAATTTTTAACTAAAAAATTAAAATCCGTCACTTAATACTAAAGGAGGTTTATATGTTTTGTTATCAATGTGAACAAACGGCAAAAGGCGAAGGATGTACAAGGGTAGGCGTTTGCGGTAAACAGCCCGATGTTGCAGCCCTTCAGGATCTTCTTGTTTATATGCTTATGGAACTCTCGCACTATGCATCCGCAGGCAGAAAAGCCGGCATTGTTGACCATGAAGCCGATACATTTACTCTGGAAGCCTTGTTTTCAACTTTAACCAATGTAGATTTTGATCCGCAACGCTTTGCAGCACTCATTAACCGTGCTGTTTCATTAAGAGATGCCTTAAAGGAAAAGGTTAAGGCGGCAGGAGTAAATACTGACAAAATAGAGGCAAAGGCAAAACTCAAACCCGAAACCACACTTGAGGGTCTGATAAAGCAGGGGGAGCAGGTTGGGTTGGCATCATATCCTGCTGAAAATGAAGATATCCGCTCATTGAAACATATTCTTCTCTTCGGGCTTAAAGGCGTTGCAGCTTATGCATATCATGCACAGATACTCGGACATGAAGATGATGCCATCTATGTATTCGTTTACAATGCCCTTTCAGCTCTTACTGAAGAAAGCCTCGTGCTGAATGATCTCTTGCCGCTTGTCCTCAAATGCGGTGAGATAAACCTGAAGGCAATGGAAATTCTTGATGCGGCAAATACCGGCGCATACGGCCACCCTGTTCCCACAAAGGTCCCGCTCAATGCAAAAAAAGGCAAGGCCATCCTTGTTTCCGGTCATGACTTAAAAGACCTTGAGGACATACTGAAGCAGACTGCGAACGAAGACATATTTGTGTACACACACGGCGAGATGCTCCCTGCCCACGGATATCCGGAACTGAAAAAATATCCTCATTTTTATGGACATTATGGAACTGCCTGGCAGAACCAGCATAAAGATTTTGCCCAATTTCCTGGAGCCATTCTTATGACAACTAATTGTATTCAGAAACCATTAGATATATATATGGGCAACATTTTTACTGCCGGCACTGTGGGATGGCCTGGTGTTGCACATATCTCAGACCGTAATTTTACCCCTGTTATAGAAAAAGCTTTGTCAATGCGGGGTTTTACAGAAGACAGCAACGGTAAATCTGTAATGGTGGGTTTTGCCAGGAATACCGTGATGGGCGTGGCCGGTCAAGTGATAGAAGCTGTCAAGAACAAGGATATACGCCATTTCTTCCTTGTTGCAGGATGCGATGGGGCAAAACCAGGCAGGAACTATTATACAGAGTTTGTGGAAAAAGTCCCCGGGGATTGCATAGTGCTGACGCTTGCATGCGGCAAGTTCCGCTTTTTCGACAAAGACTTAGGCGATATCGGCGGCATCCCGAGACTTCTCGACATCGGGCAGTGTAATGATGCATATTCGGCAATACAGATTGCAGTTGCCCTTTCAAATGCCTTTAATATCGGTGTAAACGACCTGCCTCTTTCATTTATTCTTTCATGGTATGAACAGAAGGCTGTGGCAATTCTGCTGACCTTATTTCATCTCGGCATTAAAAATATCCGTCTCGGCCCATCGCTTCCTGCCTTTGTTACCCCGAATGTGCTGGATGTACTGGTAAAGACATTTGATATCAAACCGGTTGCAACACCGGATGAGGACCTGAAGGCAATATTAGGATGAAAAAAAGAGATTGAGAAGCCGGGAGGTTGCGAAGTTAATGGTATTATCGACCTCTTGTCTTCTCAATCTCTGAATGATTTTTGGAGGAATATTTATGAAAACAAAAAGGAATATAATAGAGATAGATGAAAGACTCTGCAATGGGTGCGGTCAATGTGTCTCAGCCTGTGCTGAGGGCGCAATAGAGCTTGTCAACGGCAAAGCCGTACTCGTATCCGAGACCTACTGCGACGGCCTTGCCGCATGTATCGGGGAATGCCCTGCAGGCGCGCTGAAAATAGTAGAACGTGAGGCGGAAGCTTTTAACGTTGAAGCTGTTGAAGATTATTTAAGAAGCAAAGAATTTTTACAGACACCGGTATCTGCTGATGCAAGAGTTAAAACTCAAAATTCAACGGTTAACACTGAAGTTCTCCCCTGCGGCTGCCCGTCTACCCACATGCAGATATTTTCTTCCCCCTGTGAAGCTGCCGACAATCCGTCAACATTGACAAGTAATGATTCTTTTCTCATGCACTGGCCGGTGCAAATCAGGCTTATATCCCCCAACGCCCCGTTCCTGAAGGGCGCCGATGTCCTTGTAGCTGCGGATTGTACACCCGTTGCGTATCCAGCCTTTCACAACGATTTTCTTAAAGGGAAGGCAGTTCTCATCGGTTGTCCCAAATTCGATGATACTGAAGAGTATATTAATAAATTTGCAGAGATTTTTAGAGATGCTGGCATTAAGAGCGTTACCGTTCTTATCATGGAAGTCCCCTGCTGTTCAAAACTGCCCGTAATTGTTCGTGAGGGGATGGCTCTTTCGGGGAAAAAGATTCCCGTGGAGGTTGTTGTTGTAAGCGCCAGAGGGAAAATACTGAAAAGAGAAAAAGTACAATAAAAAACCCCGCCATATAAATGTATGGCAGGGTTTTATCAGGATGTTTAACTTTTATTTCAGTCCCTTTAACGCATCTTTATATTCTTTCTCGTCCAGGGCGCCGTCATTGTTTTTATCAAACTGTTTGAACTGTTCCGGCGTTACGGTGACAAAAACTATTACCAGCTCTTCAATAGTTATCTTACCGTCTTTGTTCGAATCTACGTCCTTAAAACCTTTTTTGACCTTTTTTACTGCTTCCTTTTTTGCCTTTTCAGCTTTTTTGCCCTTTATTTTCTTTATTTCGATACCATCTTTCACGTATTTGACGGCAATAATGTCGCCTACCTGAATTTCTTCAAGTGATTTGTAGCCCTTAAAAGCAACATTGTTGATGACAAAAGTTACCGAGCCCTGTTCTCCCTTTGTGCCGTATTTGCTTACTACCGTGACTGTTTTTGCTGCAGCGTCAACGGCTGAAACAGTACCAATGAAAACTCCTTTTGGTTTCGGCTTCGGTTTCGGTTTTTCCGGAGCAACTGCTTTTTCCGGAGCTGCTTTCTCAGCGGGTTTCTCAGCAACTGCTTTTTCCGGAGCCGGAGCTGCTTTCTCATTTTTTGCAGGAGCTTTTGCAGGAGCAGCTTCAGGCTTAGCCTGAGCAAAAACGGCTGAAACAAATGCCACACTGATAAATAACGCCATAACTACCATAAAAAACTTCTTCATAATCATACCTCCTCTTATTATAATTTGCATTACGCCATAGGCAGTGTATATAATGTTCCAATATATGGCATAGGCATGTCAAGACCTTATTTGTAGTTCCATGCTCAGGGGGTTTAATATAAGCATGTTTATCGATGAAAATATAGGATGGTTCTGTAAAATATGCTTTTTTTCATCGAATCGTCTGATCAAATCAGAATCGACCGTTAAAAAAAGATTTATGCCGCTTTTTGCACAATAATGCATATGTATGACGTTTCTTTCTTCCCGGCAATAGTTGTATTTCTGTAAAACAGTTTTAACAATAAAGTCGGCATGGGTTGCATCTACCGGAAGCCTCCAGTGACTTTTTTTGCACAAACCTATGACCCTGTTAACCAATCCAAAGAGGTTTCTATTGCTTTGGCCCCTGTCTCCCTCAAATTCTGTTTCTAAATTATATTTTTTCAAAACGGAGGTAAGTATATTCAGGTTGAGCTGATAGTCGATATATCTCAGGTTTCTCCATAGGTTGTCTGAATACCAGAGATGCAGGATATTTGTACAATCCCGAAGAATGTCATTAACCATTTGTATTTCATTATCTGAAATTTCCCTCTTATTCCCATAGCAGAGCACATCATCCTTTAAAAAATCAAAGAGCGAATCCCTGTCAAAAACCTGCGAAAGACCTTCAATCTGTTCATAAAACAGCAGGATTCTCTTATATTGTCTTATATTTTTTTTGTCCGCGATTCCTGATCTGTCAAATTCGTCTATCGCTTCTTCGGTCTTCAATGTATCAGTTATGCAACATCCCTGTTTGTTTAAATGGAGAATTATGTCCGTCTCCATGTCATTTTTGCTTGTTACAAAATTTATTTTATCATTTCGGAACTCTTTCCACAGGGAACGCATAGCCTGCAAGACATGCAGCCTTTCCCCGGCTTCTGAAGGTATTAAAGCAAGTGCGGCAAGGGCATGGTAATCAATATAGGCGGTTTTAATCATTTTTTGACTGTCTGTCTGACGCCGCCGGGACGGAAAAATACCCTTTCCGGACGGGAACCAAGCAGAAGGTATGAAAAAAGAAAAGCGCAATAAGGCCGTTCATGACCCTCCCCTTAAACTTATTGAATGGGGTAAACTATTTTGGTTTTGTACCCAGCAGGTGCCCTATTAAATAATTAACAAGCGACAGCACAATACCGAACAAGACGGCAATCCAGAAACCGCTGACTTCAAAACCTTTCAAAACGGATGAAGCCAGTAAAATCAGCATGGCATTTATTACGAATGTGAACAGCCCCAAGGTTAGAATATTAATGGGTAAGGTAATTAATATCAGTATTGGTTTTATCAGGACATTGACGATCCCGAGAAAAAATGCAACCCATAGGGCGGTAAAAAAACCATCTACCTTAACGCCGGGAATAAGATAAGCACTTATGATGATTGATAAGGCCATTATAAGCCATTTAAGAAACAGTATCATTTCCTGTTACACTACCTGCTTCCAAAGATAAATTTTGTATGAAAATATAAGACAATGTTTTTTATTCACGATAGAATTTATCGCTGGGCATTAATCTAAGCCTGGTAATATCAAGTTCCTCTAACAATAAGTTCAATGCATTCCCTAAAACAGATGTTTTTTCTCCGAGTGTTGCAATTGTATTGAAAAGCTGATTAAGGTTGGATTTGGCAATGCCGATGTTCTCTTTAATCCTGTTTTCACGTTCTTTAAATTCTTCAATTAAGTCCTTAAACTGCAGTAGTTCTTCATCTGTTAAATTTTTTGCCCTGATTAAGTCATCTACAGTTTTTATACCTTCCATAACCGTCCCTCTCTTTAAAGATAGGATATATCCCAGTTACCTTTTTTAATTATCCTCTAAATTATCAAATATTTCAAGAAATTATTTAATTGGAGTTGCCTTGATTTTTTTAGATGTTAGGCCGGAACATTGTTTCCTTTGCTGCTCTGCTATGTTTCATTGCCCTTATTTTTCCATCTGAAAAACAGTGTCTCAGGGAGAGATTTATTGATACAGACTCTCAAAGAAGATGACTTTATACGGGAATATATTGTCCCGAAGAGCGGTATTGAAAAGAGCGGCCTCTTCCAACGCACGGTTTCAACGAAATAAACATCCCCCCAAAAAGTTATTTTTTTGTGCTATCATTATTAAATAGTTGTTTTCTTGCTGAAGGTTTTGACTTTGAAGTCAATATATTCAAATGAGGCCGTATGTTCAGGGAGATTATCAAAGTTTACAGTAAAGCCATAGTTGATATTGACCGGGAAAGGGCATTAAAAGTTGTACATGATGCCGCAGATCAAGGCCTCCCTCAGGAAGATATGCTTTTTAGTGTTGTTATCATCCCTGCCATTGAACTGATGATTAAGTCCATCAGCGAAACATTTGACGACAATCTTGCACAGCGCTTCATGACATCCCGGATGGTGGCGGACGATGGTCTCCCTAACGCTGGGGCACAGTGCCTGCCGGGCTCAACGTTCAACGTCCGGAGTTTCGAGTTTCAACCCAACACTCAAGACTCAACACTTGATGCTGATTTTATCGAAATCAGCATCACAGACACCGGGGAAGGTTTTTCAACCACTTTTTACAACAAAGACAAAGTGTATAGGATTGGGACTTGTGGTCTGCAAAAACCTTGTGGAAGCTAATAGAGGGAGGATAGAGGTGGAGAGCGAGTTGGGCAAAGGAACAATCTTTAAGATGATATTGCCGGTGGCAGGAGGGCTTGAAGTCTTAGAAGAGGTTAGAGACCATGCTTAGAAAACTTTCCTACAGAAACAAACTACTTTTGTGGGTGATGCCCTCTCTTATCCTCGGGTTTTTAACGCTCAGTCTGGGGGCGTACTGGTACATCAGCAATCTCATCAAGCAGGAATTGACGACGAGCATGCTCGCAACAACCGGAAAGACCGCTGAAAGCATCAATGCGTGGCTTAAGACGCTATTAATCGAACCGGAAACGATTGCTTCAACCCAGGCGGCAAAGGCAATCAATAGAGACTTCAGTCTGATAGATGCCCAGAATATCAATCGATATAAGATTCTTAATAAAAAGTACCCTGATATCTTTCAGGACATTTATGCGGCTAACCAAAAAGGGGAGTACCATACCGTACAACTTAGCAACAATAGGTATTACATGTTTGTAGGCCATATATCTGACCGCCCTTATTTTACATCCATCATGTCCGGTGGTCCGGCGCAGATTACACCTCCGCTTGTGTCCAGGACTACAGGCATACCGACAATATTCATGGTTGCGCCGATAAAAGACGATGCAGGTCGCCCGCAGGGTTTGATCGGCGCCGGAATTTCTCTGGAATATATTCAAAAACTTGCCGGGAGCCTGAAAGCCGGTCAGACGGGATACGGCATTGTTGTCGACAAAGACGGATTGTTTATCTATCATCCAAACAGGGATTTTGCTATGAAAAAGAGGATGGACGAGTTTGACAATCTGTCCATCAGCGAACTGGGGAAATTGATGGTTTCGGGCGGTTCCGGTGTGCGCCATTACATATATGACGGCCAGAAAAATGTTGCTTTCTATCAGCCCATACCAATTACCGGCTGGTCGGTGGCAACCGTTGTTCCGGAAGTCGAACTCTTTGCGCCGGCCCGGCAAATGCTCAGATCGCTGATGATTATAACGCTGGGTATCCTGACATTAGTGGGTATAAGTGTCTTCATGGCTGCTCGCCGTTTGACGCGGCCGTTACATGATCTGGCATTGCGCGTTAAGGAAATAGCTGCCGGTAATCTGGAAGCGAGTGCCCTTGAGACGGATTCACGGGACGAGATCGGACAACTTGCTAATGAATTTAACGTCATGGCTTCAAGTCTGCGCAATATGCTGCAAGAACTGGAGGCTAAGAACAAATCGCTTGAGATGGAGATTAAGGATCGCGAGGAGGCGGAGAATGCACTTGTCCTTTCGGAGGAGAAATTTTCTAAAACATTCCGCCATGTTTCCGACATAATTGGCGTCATCAGACTTACCGACCGCCGCTATGTCGAAGTAAACAGCGCTTTCCTACAGGTTCTAGACTATCAACGCGAAGAGATTGTCGGACGCACATCCGATGAATTTGATTTGTGGCACGACAAGAAAGAGCGCGAAAAAACGTATGAAATGATCCTGACAAAGGGATGGTTTCGTAACTATGAAACATCCTTGGTCACCAAATCCGGAGAGGTGCGGGTTGGTTTGCATTCAGCAGAATTGACCGACATCGGCGGTGAACGTTGTATCGTATATGTCTGGCATGACATTACCGACCGTAAGACAACAGAGGAGGCGTTTCGGAATTCTGAACAGATGTTGACAAATGTACTGGACAACTTTCCCGGTGTCGTATTTTGGAAAGACCTCCACTCGGTATACATCGGCTGCAACAGGAATTTCTCCTCCGGTGCGGGTCTTGCTGATCCGTCTGAGATCGTTGGCAGGACGGATTATGATCTGCCCTGGGCCAAGACAGAAGCAGATGCATACCGTGCTGATGACCGTCTGGTCATGGAGACCGGTGTGCCCAAACTGAATATCGTCGAAACACAGCTCCAGGCGGATGGAAGTATTGTATGGTTTGATACGAACAAGATCCCTCTCTTTGACCCGGAGGGAAAGGTGATCGGGGTACTCGGAACATCGAATGACATCACCGAGCGCAAGAAGGCGGAGGAGGAATTAAGGAAGTACCGTGAACATCTTGAGGAATTAGTTGAAGAACGCACATCAGAGCTTGCCCAGTCCGTCTCGCTTCTCAGTGCTACGATAGAATCAACGACCGACGGTATTCTTGTGGTGAGCAGTGCCGGCAAGATAGTCAACTCCAATAAAAGGTTTGCAGAAATGTGGCATATCCCCGAAGAAATAATTGTGTCAAGGGACGATGATCAGGGCCTGGCATGTGTCTTGGCTCAGTTGAGCAATCCTGACGAGTTTATCGCAAAAGTGAAAGATATGTATGACCAGCCGGAGGCGGAGAGCCTTGATATTCTTTATTTCAAGAACAATAGTGTTTTTGAGAGATATTCCCGACCTCAACGCATCGAAAATGAGATTATTGGGCGGGTTTGGAGCTTCCGTGATATTACCGAACGCAAAAAAGCCGAGGAAGAAATCCGAAAACTGAATGAAGTGCTCGAACAGAAGGTCGAGGACAGAACAAAGCAACTCATCGCAGCTCAGGAGGAACTGGTGCGCAAGGAGAAACTTTCCATTCTTGGCCAGCTTGCAGGGATTGTCGGCCATGAGTTGCGCAATCCTCTTGGGGTGATAAACAATGCCGCATACTTCCTGAAGACAGTTATGCCGGATGCGGATGAGACGGTAAGGGAATACCTGGATATGATCAAGGATGAGGTCGAGAACTCCCGGCGCATTATTTCGGATCTCTTGGATTTCTCACGTACAAAGACACCCGAGCCTGTCCTGGTTACCGTCGATGTGTTGGTAAGTCGGGCTCTTGCACGATGCCACATACCGGAAATTGTGAAGATGGAGAGGGATATACTTACTACGCTACCGGAGGTAAACGTAGACCCCTTTCAGATGAGCCAGGTAATTCGGAACCTGATCGTTAATGCTGTGCAGGCAATGCCGGGTGGCGGAGCGCTCCGCATTGCTGCGCAAAGAGTTTCGAGTTTCAAGTCTAAAGTTGCGAGTTCAGAGTCGGAGTCGTCTCTCTTGCAACTTGAAACCTGCAACTTGAAACCTGACACTGATTTTGTAGAAATCAGTGTCAGTGACACCGGAGAAGGCATATCCCCCGAGAACATGGAGAATCTCTTCCAGCCCCTCTTTACTACAAAGACAAAGGGCATAGGACTGGGGCTGGTGGTATGCAAGAATCTCACTGAGGCCAACGGTGGTAGAATAGAAGTGGAAAGTTGCGCAGGTATAGGTACAACCTTTACGGTCATTTTGCCTGTTGGAGGGGGCGAGACATGGGAGAAGAATTGAACGCCCTGTTGGCAGCTATTGTTGAATCCTCAGATGATGCTATTATCGGAAAGGATTTGAGCGGTACTATTATTACCTGGAACAAGGGTGCAGAAAGAATCTACGGATATACGGCTGAGGAAGTTATCAACAAATATGTATCCATCCTTGCGGCTCCTGATTATGTTGATGAAATAACAGTATCCCTTGATAAAATCAGGCGCGGGGAACGCATCGAACACTATGAAACCGTTCAGCTCAAAAAAGATGGTAGCCGGATAAACATTTCTCTTACAATATCTCCGATCAAAGATGCTGCAGGAAAAATTATAGGCATATCCACAATCGCCCGCAATATTACCGAACTTGATAAATTGAATGACGCACTCCGGGAAAGCGAAAGAAGATACCGGGAACTTGCCGACCAGCTACCAGAAACAGTGGCGCAATTTGACGACAAGGGGAATTTCACATTTGTAAACCAGAATGGCCTCGAAACCTTTGGCTATGCAAAAGAAGACCTTACAGATGGAGTAAATACCTTCCGAATGGTTGTCCCTGAAGATCGTGATCGGGTGAAGGAGAACATGGGGAAGCTGGTACGAGGAGAGAAGATGGGCGGCAATGAGTACACAATGGTGAGAAAGGACGGCAGCACGTTTCCTGCCCTCATCTATACCAGCACTATGACCCGCGAAGGCAGACCCGCAGAGTTCAGGTCAATAATCATTGATATCACCGAGCGCAAACATGCAGAAAAGGTATTGCTGGAAAGTGAGTCGAAATTCAGATCCATTTTTGAGAATGCAGGCGATGCCATTTTTCTTGTGAAAGAGAACATGTTTGTTGACTGCAACAGTAAAACATTAGAGATATTTAAATGTATGAGAGACCAGATTATCGGGAAAACCCCCTATAGATTTTCACCACCACTCCAGCCTGACGGACGTGACTCAAAGCAAAAAGCCCTTGAAAAGTTACATGCGGCCTTTGCGGGAAACCCGCAATTCTTTGAATGGAGACACTGCCGATACGACGGAATCCCTTTTGACGCCGAAGTGAGCCTCAATATTGTCAAGTTGGGCGGCGCCCCATACATCCATGCAGTCGTTCGTGACATCACCGACCGCAAGCGGATGGAAAACGAACTTCATAAGCTGAATAAACAGCTTGAACAGAAGGTAGAGGAGAGAACAAGACAACTGCTCGACGCCCAGGCAGAACTGGTGCGCAAGGAGAAACTGGTTATGCTCGGCACTATTGCCGCAGGAATGGGCAA
>Ga0074195_1000612_pt1 | contig 64811 bp, 70 predicted proteins | sample EPASupsiteHSE623_FD_64525 | JGI IMG/M metagenome (GOLD analysis project Ga0074195, IMG submission 64525) | Bioremediated contaminated groundwater from EPA Superfund site, New Mexico - Sample HSE6-23 | ecosystem: Environmental > Aquatic > Deep subsurface > Groundwater > Contaminated ...
CGATAAGCAATACGGCAGCCAGAAGGGAATATTCGACTGCACATGCCGGAACACGTCTATTTCTACAATGCAGCCCAAGTGGAACACCACCCTGGCCCAGTTCCCGACGGAGAAGTACCAGTACAAGCCCTGAATTTTTTTGGCTCATTTTTTATAATTAATCAGGAAAACTATCTTAAAAAAATGTGGACTGCGGATGTGATGGAAAGAAAAACGGTCTGCGAAGGTTGTTGATCAGTCCCTTTTTTTTGCAGATTTTCAGTAATTGCACCCCCATTCGCTTTTGCAATTCACCTCGCAGCGTCAATCTTTTATATTATATCTACTTTACTTGTCTTAATTCAATTTAGTTTTACAAGGAGGATCAGATGAAGAAATTGCTGATTGGAATGGCAGCTGTGTTTGCTTTGGCCTTAGTCGCTCCCGTCAATAGTGCTATGGACAGGTCCGCCAAGGACAGCCCGGCCATTCTGCTGGTGATGTTCGGCACAAGCTACCCGGAAGCTCAGGCAGCCTATGAGAACATCGAGAGAATTTACAAAGCTGAGTTTCCTGAAGCTAAGATTCAGATCGCCTTTACATCCGATTACATCAGGCGCAAGATCCAGGAACGAGATAATGTTTCCATTGACAATCCCCTGACAGCTCTTGCCCGCCTCAACGATGAAGGCTATGTCAACGTTGTGGTTCAGTCTCTGCATGTTATCCCCGGCGAGGAGTTTCATGATATGGCCAATATCGTGGAGAGCATAAGAGGCATCGACGGGAAGTTCGGCTTCAAGAATCTCACCATCGGCACGCCGCTTCTCATGAGCCGAGAGGACTATCGCAACGTCTCCGCAGCTTTGGCCAAGCAGTTTGACGAGTTTACCACAGGAAAGGAAAGGACGCCGCACAAGAGCCCGAGAAATGCCGATGAGACTGCTGTTGTCTTCATGGGACACGGGACAGAACATCCCGCCAACAGCGCCTATTCCCAAATGGCAAACATACTGGCTGCTGATTACAGGAACGTATTCCTGGGCACGGTAGAAGGATATCCGACTTTTGATGACGTAGTGGCCGAACTAAAAGAGGCCAAAGTCAAGAATGTCAGATTGATTCCCTTCATGGTTGTAGCTGGAGACCATGCCCTGAATGATCTTACCGGCAATGAGACCGATTCCTGGAAGAGCTTGCTTGAAAAAGATGGATTCAATGTTGATTTCAATCTGAGGGGAATGGGCGAGGACGACGATATCGCAAAGATCTTCGTCCGGCATACGAAGGACGCGCTCAAGAAATTTCAATAGGAGGAAATTTGTTTGACTAATTTTAGATGCACTTGGAGATATCTGATCACCCTGATTTGCATAATCATGGCTGTCAACGCCGCAGGCGCGAATATAGTAATTAACGAGATGCTTGCCAACCCCGCATCGGATTGGAATAAGAATAGCGAAATCAACGGAATGGATGACGAGTTCGTCGAGCTATTTAACTCCGGCAAGGAGCCGGTTGACATAAGCGGATATGTGCTGAAAGACACCGTGTTCAGGTCAACTCCAGGAGAGTACAGAATACCAGATGGCACAACCATAAAGCCGGAAGAGTTCCTGACCATCTTCGTGTCCAGCAGCGGCGTGTTTCAGGGAAATGATGGAGACTGCATAAAGCTGTTTGATCCATCGGGAAACCTGGTGGATGAAAATGAGTACAAAGACGCTACGGCAGATGTCTCCTTTGCCAGAATTCCCGATGGCGGAGAATGGGGGAACAGCACCACTCCGACCCCGGGGAAGCCGAACCAGTAGGCAGTAATTTAACAAAGAATAGTTAAATTATTTTTATTAATGAGAAAAGGGATGAAAACATGAAACGGAGGAAGAAAAGATAAGAGTGCGAAGGAGGCCTGGAGTTTCCCGATACTGAAGCCTGCAAGCAATGCAAAATCTGTCTGAATTTCTGCCCTAAGGGAGTATATTCCGAAGAGGGCGAGGGGTCCATCGCCGTCACCAATCCCTGTGAATGCGTGATGCTCTGCACGGGTTGCGAGGGGAGCTGCCCGGAGGGCGCCATCTCCTTCCCAGACCGCAAAGACTTCTACAAGTACGTTTACTACGTCTAGAGGAGACGATGGCTTTCGGATTAATTTTTGGGGCAGCATACGGACTGATCCTTGGCGCATTCCTGGGACTGTTCTCGGGAATGTTGCAGGGATTATTCTTAGGCCTGCTCTCTGCAATAATTCTGGGACTTTTCTTGGAATCTTTAAAGGGATATATCGAAGGATGCCTTTTGGAATCGATTTCAGAATTATCCTCGATATGCATGCAAAATAGAGACTATCAATCATGCCCAATGACCGACTTGTAGGTGGCGGTGTTAGGTTCCGGCAGGGCGGATCGTGGAACAAGAAGGTCCAGTTGCCGTCTGTGATCGTGCTCAAGCCCGTCATAGCTTCAAACACCAACGGGGTCCTCGGGATAGACCTGGTGAATATCCTTGATGTCCATGTGGGCGTACTTTTGCAGCAACTCCGCATGAACCGATCTCGGATCGATGTCCTGGAAGAGATCCGGGTGGAACCATTTGGCGTAGTAGAGCATGGTAACCATCTCAGAGAGGCCGCTGCCCATGTTTATGTCCGCGACGTAGACTCTGCCTGTCTTGACGGCATCGATGACCTCGAATCCCGGTTGGGACATGATCTCCTGCTGCTTGGCCTTCATCTCCTCAATGGTGGGATAGGTTCCCTTGTGCTGCTCGGAGGACATGGAGTAGACCATGATCTCTGGATTCTGCTCAATTATCCATTCCGTCTCGACATGGGGAACGGTCACAGGAAGATCGGCTGCGATGTTTCTGCCACCCGCCTCCGCAATTCTGGAATTGCCGGTAGAGGCTCTATTGCCCGTCCAGTCCGTATGGCCCATTGACATGAAATAGACGGACGGCTTCTTGGCATCGGGCAGCGTCCCAACTCGGTCCAGGATGGTCTGATAGTATCCGTCAATCCAATTCCTCATCTCGTTGGCCTGCTCTTCCTTTTGCAGCAGCTTGCCCATATCCTCGATCACGGGAAACAGGGTATCGATGTGCAGCACCCTGTATCTCAGAACGGGAATTCCATAATCGGTGAGCTTTTTCTCATCATCCTTTGCAAAGAGCGCTCCTGTTTTGGCAATAACCAGATCCGGCTTGATCTCAAGTATCCGCTCGATGTCGGCCTCGCGCCCGGACTCACCCACGCTCTCCAACCCCAGGAGACTGGAAGGAATATTGCAGTCATTCGTCACGGCAACAATTCTGTCCCGGGCATCCAGGGCACAGAGCACTTCGGCGGCTCCGGGAGAGAGGCAGACGATATGCTCGGGATTCAGGGGGACGGTCACACTACGCCCGTCTTCATCCGTTAGAACAATGGTCTGGCCGCTCTCTGCATAGATCGGGATGCAGAAGATGGCCAGAATGATCAACCAATTTACTGATCTCATAATTCACCATCATACGATCGTATCAATTCATCATCAATTCATTAATCAATTTAATTTGTTTTTCCGCAAGATATTTTGTTTACATGGAGCATTAAATAATCTTCGGTGGAGCCGATTGCTCAAGAAAAATTGTTGTCCGGCGTACAAAGGACGCAGAGATTACATCAACAGTGGAGAAGATCGTCGCTGTCTGGAAAACGCAATCCGGCACAATCGACTTTGCTATAATTTATTATTTTAATGAGAGAAATGATGGGGTCGAAGATGGGTCATGTGTTCGGTCCACTGAAAATCTGGATTCACGGCGAAAATTTCGAAGCTATGAAATTTTGCCCACGGAATACATGTTTAGAACGAGCTTTCAGCCAATCGGATTCAAGACAAAATACCTGCGACGCACCCAGCGACCACTTTCGACTGCAACGCAAGCGACGAGTGGTTCTTCTGTCCCTAACAGGTGGGTGTCCTGGAAATCTCTGCTTAATTGGATTCCTGCCAGCCATCCGCACCGCCCCAAGCTTCATCCCCGCCGATCCTGCAGCACCAAGCCAGTTGACATCCTGACCACGAACCTCGCCACCGCAAGCCCAGTTTCGATCGCACCGCAGCCACCAATCGTGCCTCTGGCTCCTTGACGTGCAGGTGTCCTGTCCACCTCAACTCGGTAGAATTTCCTGCAGGCATCGCACCGCAAGAGCTAAATCCATATAACTTGGTTTAACGCAAATTTAATTGATGGGTTATTTAGTTGATAAATCATCTAATAAATAAATCTTAAAAAAAATTCTGAAATTATAGCATGAAGGAGGCCAAAGTTTGAAGCTTGCAGAATTCTATGGCGGCATCGAAATATACCGAGAAGAGAAGATCGTTTACGCCCAGCTCATAACTCCACACCGGGTCCTGTCCACCTGCCGCAGCTGTGCGGGCGGGCTGCATGATGATCTCACGTATCTCTATAACCATCAGTCATGCGAGCCTGCCGGAGATCACATGAATGCTAGGATGCATAAAGTGATTGAAAGCCCCGATGAATACAAGAAGGAGATCTCAGATCGCTATCAACTCCCCTACGAAAAGTGCGCCACGCTCGGTACGGCGGCCAACATGAACAACGCCGCATTCTGTCACGAAAAATTTTCCGATCTTGAAGTCGTGACGGTCTGCACCGGCGGCGTAGAGCGGAATGCAGGCCGAGCCGGAGACCCTGCATCATACTACGAGCCGCAAAAGGGCAATGCAAATGAGAAGATCGGCCAGGAAGGCATCATAAAGACTGGCACCATAAACGCCATGATCTTCATCAACCGGGAATTGACGCCGGGTGCCATGGTCACAGCCGTCATCACCGCCACCGAGGCCAAGAGCGCCGTCCTGCAGGAGCTGGAGGTCCCTTCTCGATATTCGGAGGGCCTTGCCACGGGCACCGGAACCGACCAGATCGCAGTGGCATCAAGGCTCGGAGGCGAGGCAATATCCTATGCCGGCAAGCATTCCAAGCTCGGCGAGCTGATCGGGCGCACTATGCACGATGCCGTCAAGAAGACTTTGGCCCTGCAAAACGGCCTGACGCCCGCCGGCCAGTGCTCCTCTTTAGCCCATCTGGAGCGCCTCGGAATCGATGAGCGCGAACTATGCGAGGGAATTGGAGATTTCTTGTCCAAGGACAATGCCAACCTCTTCCAACAAAACTTCTCAAATATCGTCAATGATCCCATCTCGGTTGCAGCCGTCGCCGCCCTGGTCCATCTGCGGGACAAGTTCGTCTGGGGCATCCTGCCGGAGAGCTGCATTCCGGAGACGATGAGCCTCTACGGCGCGCAAATTTCCGCAGCCGTTTCCGGAAAAGACAGCCGCAGCTATGCCTACATGCGGATCCTCTCGACTCTGAAGATGTCTCTCGAAAAACACGCCTTCCTGGAGTTCGTCTGCCAGGCATTCGCCCTGGGCTTCAGCGAGAAATGGAGCGATCCCGAGAGCGAGGTCTGCAAAGAATGAACCTTTAGCCCTCTGGCATTGAGACGATCTTTGGGACTGATGAACCAGAGTGAAATTCGGCTTTTCGCAGCTTTCTATTTATTTAATTATTTTTTTTTTAATTTTTAAATGAATACTATGCAGCTTGTGTAACTGGGTGCGCCCTTTGACCATTTCGTAGATTCATTGAGCTCTTTTGATTTTGCGGCTGGCTGGTAGCACCCAAGTTTTAAATACAAGTTAATTTGTTCTAAGACCAATAAACTTTACTATATCGGGAGCAAAATATCATGGAAATGAAGGTTGTTTATGTTCTGGTATGCCTTTGCCTCCTCATTTGGACGGGGTGCGCCGAGACCGTCAAAGTCATTGACTCCACCGGGCGCTCCGTGGGCGTGGACACGCCGGTGACCAAGGTTGTGTCTCTAGGAACGGGAATTGCCGAATATGTCTATACCCTGGATGAAGGAGAGAGCCTTGTGGGAAGGGATTCCTATTCCTATTTCCCGCCGGCCATGCAGAATGTGACCATTGCCGGGAAAAGCTCTTATTCGCCGGACCTCGAGCGGATCATAAAGCTTGATCCGGACCTGATAATTGCCGACAACATGCTCTCTAAAGAGAACTTGAAGGAATTCGAGGACGCAGGAATTCCCGTGATGATCGAGTCCCTCTCCGATCCGGAAAAGAACATCGATACCATGAAGAGAATTGCCCGGGTAATGGGCAAAGAAGAACGCTCTGAGAAGCTCATCTCGTTTATCGAAAAATATCAGGACCTCGTTTTGGAGAAGACTTCCGGCCTGACGACGGACGGCAAACCCAAGATCTTCTTCGAATGGGCAGGAAAGCCTTATTACACGGTTTCCAACGGCACATCTTCCGACACTCTGATCGGATATGCCGGAGGAATCAACATCGCCAAGGATCTCGGCAATAAGACCCGCAAATATCCGACCGTTTCCGCAGAATGGGTGATCGAGACCGACCCCGATGTGATAGTACAGACCAGATCCAGCGACAAACCGTTCTCGAAGAGCGAGCTGGCAGAGTTCCAAAAGTCGATAGTCAGCCGCCCGGAGCTTCAGGACGTCACCGCCATAAAGAATGGCCGCGTTTATGTCATTTCCGGAGAGATCAGATACGGCGTTCGCTCCGTCATCAGCGAGCTGTACATGGCCAAGTGGTTCCATCCCTATCTTTTCAAGGACATCGATCCCGAGGCTGTACATAAGGAGCTTGCGCGAGAATTCTACAGCACGAATCTGGAAGAGACTTACGCCTATCCAGCAGAATCCTGAATGCAGGGAGCCCGGAAAAACAGGGTAATACTAGCTATATATTTTTTATTGGAAAAATAAGTCGTGGCATGAGAAGAAGCATGAGAAGAACTATGACTATAACAAGCCATGATGTGCAAGGAACAAATACTCAGCGGCTGAAGGGCTACAAACGAGGTCAGCCCAAAGACGAGTACCGGAGGTTCCTCGGCAGGAAGATGCTCTTCTTCGTGATCATCATCCTGGCTGTGATACTTCTGGCAGGTCTTGCCGTCACATTCGGGTCCGCCAACCTCAGCGTCAAGGATGTTTATTTTGCGATTCTGGCCAAGTTCCTGCCCGGATACTTCCAGACGACGCACTTTGCCGATACCATCGTCTGGGGGCTGCGTCTGGAGAGAATCCTCATGGGAATTGTGGCAGGCATGGGCCTGTCCGTGGCCGGTGCGGCTATGCAGGGAATACTCAAAAATCCCCTGGCCAGCGAGTTTACGCTGGGTGTCTCCTCAGCTGCCTGCTTTGGAGCAGCCCTGGCCATTGTGATGGGTGCGGGCTTTGCGGGCGGCGAATATCTGGTGATCGGCAATTCATTCATATTTACATTGATCGCCTCTTTCGCAGTTTACGGACTGGCCAAGTACAAAGGCATCACTCCGGAGACCATGATCCTGGCGGGAATTGCCATCATGTACCTCTTCTCTGCCATGACCTCGTTCTTGCAGTATGTCGGCCATGCCGAGCAGGTGCAGGAGGTGGTATTTTGGATGATGGGATCTTTGGGCAAAGCCTCCTGGGAGAAGCTCGCCATCATCACCGGAGTCCTGGCACTCTGTCTGCCCTATCTTCTGCTCAAGTCCTGGGACATCAATGCTATCGGAGCTGGCGACGAGACTGCCAAGAGCCTGGGCGTGAATGTGGAGAAGACGCGCGTCATCAGCATGATTCTTGCAGCGCTGATCACCGCCAGCATCATCTGCTTCACGGGAACCATCGGCTTCATCGGCCTTGTCGGTCCTCATATCACCAGGATGGTCATCGGAGGAGACCACCGCTTTCTCCTGCCGGGCTCAGCGCTGGTCGGTGCGCTGCTCCTCCTGGGTGCAGATACCCTGGCCAGAACCATACTGGCACCGGTAATACTGCCCGTGGGAATAATGACCTCATTCCTGGGAGTTCCGTTCTTCGTTTATCTCTTCGTGCGCAGGAGGAAGGAGTTTTGGTAAACATTACCATCAAAGGCCTGAAATTCGGCTACAACGGCTCCAGGATTCTGGACGACCTCGATCTTGAGATTGGGGATTCGGAGGTGCTGGCGCTGGTCGGGCCCAACGGGTCCGGCAAGACAACTTTGATCAAATGCATTGACCGGATCTTGAAGCCCAAAGGCAGCATACTTCTGGACGGCAAGGACCTGGAGAGCATCGGCAGAAAAGAGATCGCGAGAAGGCTGGGCTATGTGCCCCAGTCCAGCTCCACGCCGCTCGCCACCACGGTCTTTGATACCGTGCTCATGGGCCGGAGGCCGCACATCAACTGGCGCGTCTCGGATGGTGACATCGAGAAGGTATCGGAGACCCTGGAGCTTCTCGACTTGCAGGATCTGGCCATGAGGGACTTCTCGCAGCTATCCGGAGGCCAGAAGCAGAAGGTTTTGGTCGCCCGTGCCCTGTGCCAGGAGCCGGAGGTTCTCCTGCTCGATGAGCCCACCAGCAACCTGGACATGAGGCATCAACTGGAGGTCATGGAGATGATCTCCCGTCTCGTCAAGGAAAAAAAGATCTCGGCTGTTATGGCCCTGCACGATCTGAATCTGGCTGCCATGTTTGCGGACAAGCTCGCCATCCTCAAGGGCGGAAAGATCTTCCGGGCCGGAAGACCTTCCGACCTGTTGAATTCCGAGAACATCAGGGAGGTCTACAGCGTCGAGGCGGTTGTCATGAACGAAATGGGCCGACCCTGCATCATTCCCCTCAGATCTCTGCATCAAGAGGCAGCATGAGAAAGATAATTGAAATCTCAGGGCTCTCCAAGGAGTATTCGGGCAAGAAGGTGGTGGATGGCCTGAGTTTCTCCGTGCACCGGGGCGAGATCTTCGGCTTCCTGGGACCGAACGGAGCCGGCAAGACCACCACCATTCGCATCCTGACCACCCTCACCAAGCCCACCTCCGGACGAGTTCTCATAAACGGCTTTGATGCTGTCGAAAATACCGCCTCTGTCAAGGCGGAGTTTGGCATCGTTCAGCAGCATTTGAGCCTCAACCGGGACCTGACCATTAGAGAGAACCTGGAGCTTCACGCCCGGCTGCATCATCTTGCCCCGGATGATCGAAAGAAGAGGATTGCAGAGCTTCTCGACTACGTGGAGCTGACAGACCATGCCGACTATCTCATCGATGATGTCTCGGGCGGCATGAAGAGAAGGGCCATGATCGCCCGCGCCCTGATTCACAGGCCAAAATTGCTCTTTCTCGATGAGCCGACGGTAGGCTTGGATGCCCAGACCCGCCGCAAGGTTTGGGACCTAATTCGCAAGATGAACTCCGACGGTGCCACGGTCTTTCTCACCACTCACTACATCGAGGAGGCCGAGGCGTATGCTGGAGAGCCGGAATAATTCATCACGGCAAACTCATTGCCATCGGTTCACCTTTGAGCCTGCGCAAAAAGATCGGCATGATCGCCGTGGAGATACAGAGCAACGGCAATGGAATGCAGTACAGGTATTTCCCGGACCGGTCCAAAGCAACAGAATTCATTCAAGGGCTTCCGGAACGGAGAAGGTAGTTATGCGAGAGTCCAATCTCGAAGATGTTTTCATAGAACTGACCGGCCAAAAGGTCCTGAGGGATCAAAGATGATTGCACTGGATTCATACAACATTCTCTGGGCGGATCTCGTTGCTCTCAAACGCTGCTGGCCGAGATACCTCATCACCACATTGATCAGCCCGGTGCTTTATCTGGTGGCCTTCGGATGGGGCCTGGGCAGGGGCATCAATCTCAATGGAACAAGTTATCTGGAGTTCGTCGTGCCCGGCATCATCGCCCTCACCGCTATGAACACCAGCTTCAACGGAGCAGGGACGAGGCTCAACGTCGACCGCCTCTTCTACAAGAGCTTTGACGAATGCCTCATGGCACCCATAAAATTGCATTCGCTCTTGCTCGGCAAGGCACTGATCGGTGTGGTGAGAGGGATTTTGAGCTCGGTTGCATTCCTGATCGTGGCCATACTCATTGCTCCATCCATTCACATCGGGCTGATGTTTTTCCTGGGGCTGTTCCTCTCCTGCCTGACCTTCTCCTTCCTCGGAGTGCTCGCCGCCCTTCTGGCCAGGTCGCATGAGGATATGGGAACCTTCGGCAGCATCATCCTTCTGCCCATGACCTTCCTCGGAGGGACCTTCTTCTCGCTCTCCCAGGTGCCGGTGGGGCTCAAATATGCGCTTTATCTGCTGCCGCTCACCCATGCCAACCTCTGCTGAGAGCCGCGGCCCTGGGCATCGCTCTTGGTGCTCCTGGTCTTCTTTGTGGCATTCATCCTAAACTCCGGCTTTAGTAATAACCATTTTTCTCATTGACTTCTTCACCCCGCGAACTTACCGAAGAATTTATATAGTATTATGGTTATTACTCTTAGCTATGACTTACATCGTCAAGCAGAAGATCCACGGGCGGACCTACGCTTACGAAGCCGAAAATTATTGGGACCCTGAGAAGAAGCAATCCAGACAGAAACGCCGTTATCTTGGTGTTTGGGATGAAGCGACAGGCCAGATCATTCCAAAGACTGCAGAAAGAGATGTTAAGACTACGAAATCCTTCGGTCCTGCTTATCTTCTGGATTCTGTGGGCGATGAAATCCAGCTTCGCAAGAAGCTCTCCGCAGCTTTTGGCAAAGATGGCGACGCAATTCTTGCCGTCGCAATGAGCAAGCTGCTGCATCAAACCTCGCTCAAGAACATGCACCATGTTTTGGAGGACTCATTTCTGCCGGAGATGTACTCACTAAAAGAATCGTTCAGCTCTCAGTGGCTTTCAGATTTCCTGGTGCGCTTATCCTCCAAAGACGCCTCCATGACATCATTCTACAACTCGCTGATCGCCGGCGAGGATGAGACCTTGATATTTGATATCACGTCTCTCTCATCAGCATCCAGAAACATCGATTGGCTGGAGTATGGATACAATCGCGATGGTCTGGATCTGCCTCAAGTCAATCTCGGCCTGGTCTTATCACTGCACAGGCACATTCCACTTTACTTCAAGCTGTTTCCCGGAAGCATCAACGATGTTGTGACTTTGAAGAACCTGATGGCCGAGACCAAGGCATTCGGCATTAAAAAGAGCCTCTTCATATTGGATCGGGGATTCTACAGCGAGAACAATATATCCGAGATGAGCAAGGAGGGAATTGATTTCATTCTTCCGCTTCCGTTTACCGTCAATCTCGGCAAGGGCTTGATCAGCGAGACAAACAAGGATATCGAGAATCCGGCCAACGCAAAGAGGTTTGGGGGAGATATATTCTACGTTTTGGAAAGCGAGGTTCAGATTGGAAATGTCGAAGCCTATGGATATGTCCTTTTTAATAAGAGGCGTGAAGGCTCAGAGACGAATTCATTCTACAACCGACTGATCGATATCGAGTGCAGTCTTCACGGAAAGGAATTCAAAAATCCCATTGACCAATTCAAGCGAACAGCGGGTTATTTTGATAGATATTTCGAGTGTACGGTAGATGGTAAAAAGATCATCCTCCGGAGAAGAGTCAACGCCATATCGCAGGCAGTAAACCGATTCGGAAAGACCATTCTCATTTCGGCCACAAAACGGAGTTGGGAGGAAGTGCTTTCACTCTATCGAGAACGAGATGAGGTCGAGAAGAAGTTCGATGACCTGAAGAATGAGCTTGAGGTTACGCCTCTGAGGATTCAGAAAGTCGAGACACTTAAGGGCCTGCTTTTTATTTTCTTCATATCATTGATTCTGAGGGCAGTACTGCTTCGAAGGGCCAGGAACGCGGAGCTGCTTGACAAAAGTTCTATCGAAGAAATCCTCCTGGAATTGACAAAGATCAGGGCGGTTAAAGTCGGCAGAAAATGGAGGCTGACCGAGATCTCAAAAAAACAGAGGACGATCCTCGAAAAGATGGAGATTGGTATTCCAGTCGAGGCTAATATGGTTATTAAAAAGGGCGGAGTTTAGGATTCATGGGAGGCGGCATGATCGCCGTTAGAAAGATGAGCATCTAGATTTATCCTTTTTTTAAAATTCAAATCAAGCATTACGTGAACGAACAACAAAATGGGAGGGCGGGCCTCGAGGCAAACCGATGCTCAGGACGGTTCTTCTTTGGAAAGAAACCATTCTGACAGCTCTATTACATTTGTCCTGCCCCATTCCCTCTTGGTTATGAGCTTGCGCTTCTCCAGGGAGATGAGAATCATGGCCAGGGATGACTTGGGACTGCCCGTCTCGTACCTCATCTCCATCTGGGTCATCCTGCCGCCATGCCTGATCAGCGTCTCCAGGATGGAGCGTTCGCGCGGCGTCAGCGTCTCCATAACCGCCGCCATCTCGCGGCTCACCTTGATTTCCTTCTTTTGGTCCTCTTCGACGGGACAGATCCCGCCGGGTTCGGCTCCATCCCCAATCCCATCCTCCGCCTCATCCTCCATTTCGTCCTCCGCGACATCTTCTGGCGGATCTGCTTCAGGTAGGCGGACTGTAGTCGGCAGATCAGTCTGATCCGCCTCGCCGGGCGACAATTTCTCTCTTCTCCTCCTTGCGGCGAAAGCAAAGGCTGAAACTGCGGCCAGAATGGATATGATGGCTGCAATCATGAAAATATTTTGGGAACCGCTGCTCAGGGATGTTTCCCACTCAGGCATATTTTCCCGAGGCTCCCCGCCCAAAGGCTGCTGGTACTCTATGACAATGGAAGGATTCCTAACATGATATGCTCTAGTCTCTACCAACAGGGATTCGTTGGAGGTAAAGATCATGTAGTTCATCCCCGTGGAGCTGTTGATCCTCCCCAGCCTCAAATCGCCGGGCAGATGGAAAACAGTGCGCCACTCGCGGTAGAAGCCCCAGGGAGCGAACACCAGGCTCCAGTTTTCTCCGTTCTTCCTGGTCAGAGCGTCTGTCCAAGCGTATATCTGGCCGGTGTCGTCATAATAGCTGTATTTAGGACGATTTTGATTTTGACCTATAACGTTGAGCTGGCTCGCCCCTAAAAAGATGAGGCCTCTTGGATCCTCCACATAGCCCGCCACGAGGGCTTTGCCGGTATCGTAGACATAGACGTTGAGGCTGAGGTTCTGTCCGGACGCCATGCAGTCAGACTCTTGTCCAAGAGTCGGGACCGTGGCAACCAGGACTAGAAGAAGAGTCAACTGCATGATAAATATCGGTCTATCCCCAAAATCCATGAGATGAGCAAAATACAACATCAGATATACCCTCTAATTCAAATGCGCTCTCCAATCATCCTTTATCAGACTAAAGAAAGTAAGGGGTTTATGCCTTATACCCCAGCTCTTTAGCCTTGGCGAAGGCGGCTACAGCCTCGGCCTGGCGGCCTGAGGCCTTCAAAGCGTTACCTTTTCCTTGCCAGGCATATGCTTTTATCAGACCTATCTCCGGACTTAACTCGATAGCCTTGTCATAGGCGTTGACAGCTTCAACGTACCTGCCCGTTTCATTTAATGCATCGCCCTTGCCCTTCCAGGCTACCGCGCTTGTGGTGTCCATTTGCAGGGCGCCATTAAAAGTTTCAAGTGCTTCCTCGTGCTTGCCCATTTTTATAAGGACACTTCCCTTATCGGCCATTATTGCAGCGGTGAATATGGCAAGGTCGGAGGGAACGGATAAAACGGCCTCATCATAGGCGGCAAGGGATTCATTGTACCTGCCCAGCTCAGAGAGAAGGCCGGCCTTTGTTAGCCGGGCTTCTTGACCTGTGAAATTCGGGTCCAATTCAATTGCTCTGTTACAATGCAATACTGCATTTTCGTACATTTTTTTAGCCTCTCCTTGCCTGTTCATATCTTTTAGCAAGTTACCCATTTGGGTGAGTGCAAGGGCCTTGCCCCCCCAGGCCAGCGCCAGGTTATTGGCATCATCGACGGGGATAAGCCGGGCAGCTCTATCGAAAGCTTCCACAGACTCGTTGTACTTATCAAGGTTCTTGTTCAAATCGGCCAAGGCAGAGAGTGTATAGCCTTTCTCGCTCCAGGCCTTTCCATAACCGGGATTTAATTCAATGGCCTTATTCAGAGCTTCGAGGGATTCTTCAAAGTTCTTATTGCTTTCTTTGGCAGGCAATCCCCATGCACCAATCTGCAGAATTGCTCCTTTCCTGTACCATGCCTCAGCATACTTCGGATTCGCCGCTATGGCTTTATCAAAGGCTTTGATGGCCTCGTCGTTCTTTGAAAGCCTTTGAAGAAGCTCCCCACTCACAAACCAGCCTTCTGCATCTTGGGGATTAGCTTGTGTGGTTTTATCCGCCATCTCTAAGGCTTTTTCATAAATCTTCAGCGATTCATTGTAATTTCCCATTCTGATGAGGGCATCACCTTTGCTCATCCACAAGCTGGCGTTCTCGGAATCTAGCTTTTGGCCCTCTTGATGCCAGTCATCTGCGCCGTTCTCCTGTGCCACAGCAGCCAGGCACAACGCAGAGAGCACGGCCAGAACCAGTGCGAAACCGGTCCAATTTTTCATCTTTTTTGCATTCATTCCCACACTCTCCTAGCTTCGCTCACTTCTCGTCCAAGATGATGATAATTATGCGACCCGCACAGGTCTCGACGTTGCTCATCTCGGATAAGCATCCATGCATTTCGTTTCCTTCGCTCTACAGGCGCTCTATCGAGAGGCCCGCTAATCTCCAATGGGCCGGAACGATAGATAAATGATGGATTGAATGAACGATGAACACGGTCTCGGTTAAGGGGTGAATGATCGTTCAGATGCCGAATAAGGTTCCATTTCGGATGAAATGCTCTTTTGTGGCTACATAGCGTTCAAAATTTCATTTTATTGTGATTAGAAGGTTTTAATGAGCAATTATGAAAAGAAAAGCACTAACGATGCGGCGGGCATTTCTGCAGATTCGCCAATTGCCGGGGGGTAAAGTCTATGCCTTCGGTCAATGCAAAGGCATAGCGGATGGTGGTTTACACGCCACCAACTCCTGTAGTAATAAAAATGCCTCAATCACGACTTCCATAGCAATAGCAAAGTAAATGCGTATATTATTGTTATAAGGAACGTATATATAAAATAAAGTGAATCTAGTACAGCGAGGCCGAAATAAACCAATTTTTTGACTTCGCGGCTTCGCGCCTTCGCGTGAAACCGGATCCGGTTGAATCTCACGCGAAGCCGCGAAGGTGCGAAGAACAATCAGCCTTTCACAAAGGCACGTTATCCACTCGCAATCATGGCTTTAATTAGGCCCGGCTGTACTAGCTCCAGCTCTCCAGTCCGCCCCTCAAGCACGCTTCAGCCTCCTTGAGAATGTAGGCCCGGTGCTCCGCGGCCATGCCGAGACGCGCCATTCTCAGCCAACCCATGCTCATGAAGAACGGCAGGGCGCGGGTGATATCATAAAACTCCTGCTCATTGCGGCAGTATTGCCAGAGATAGTGTCCTATGTAGGGCTCTGCCATTCCGCCGTTTCCCCGGTGGATGGCAAAATAATGCTTCAGCTCGGCTGCGATCAATCCCAGGTCGTGCGCATAATGAGCATGCTCTTTGGAGCTCTCAAAATCAATGACATAAACCCTGTTATGATTGAAGAGATAGTTCATGGGATTCGCATCGCCGTGCACTCTGCAGCCGAAGGGCAGATCGAGCCGCGAGCTATGCCACCAGCCCCCAAGCAATCGATTGTACTTCATTCGCGTTGAATCACCCAGTCTCAACTGATCTAAAACTTTGTGAAATCTCGCGAAAACGCGATCTTTTCGGTAATCTGATCTCGTAAGTACATGCAGTCGTCTCTGCATCTGGGCAACGGCAGTGAGACGGTCATAGATACAATCGTCTTTTTCGATGCATTTATAGAGCGATCTGCCCTGCACGTAGTCGGTCAGGAGGGCGCAATGAAAGTCCCTGTGCGTGGCCAGAGGCTGGGGAGTGTCTATGATCTGCTCCATCTTCTTGAGGGTATGAAACTCTTTGTCGAGAGCCAAGACCGGATCGTAGTTTCTCTTCCATCCGGTGGGCTCTCCATAAAACTTGGCCACGGTGCTGAAGCCCTGCGTGGGAAACTCGTAGCGACATACGGTATGCGAGGACGGCTTGATCTTATAGATATTGATGGGACAGTTCCGATCGCTTATCCTCGAACCTAATGCCTCCACAAGCCAATTGCGGAATGCGTCCTGAGGGCCGAGTGATCCTACTTTCTTCTCCTTTGCCATTTCATGCCAACCTCGCGGAATGCATTCTCATGAATCTCTGCTTGCAGCATCGTGCAACTCATCGCATGAAGCATCCCCGCGTTCATGTGCCGGATAATTCGAAGACTATATGTATCACATTACGAGTATATAAAAGTTGGGAAGGTGCTGATGGATGCTCTAAATGATTGGATTCATGAATCAAGTAGATTATTTATAAAAATTATAAATTCAATATACGCCAAAGAGCCTCCATGCCTCCTCAACGTGCATGGCCTTCATACCCAGCCGGGTGGACGGGACGATGTCGCTGTCGAAGTTGTCCCCGATGAACATGACCTGCTCCGGATCCAGGTCCAGCAGCCTGGCTCCTTCCAGGATGATTCTCGGGTCCGGCTTCTTGTGTCCAAAATCGGAGGAGAAGACCACGTGCGAGAATTGATCATAAAGGCCGAGGTACCTCATCTCGAGCTCTGAGAAGACGCGCTGCCCGTTTGACACAACGACTTTGGGTATGCCCTCCAGCAGGCCGAGCAGGCGAAGGGTTTGAGGAAATAACTGCAGCCGGCGCAAGGACCCGGCTCGAAAGGTCCGCGAGGCTTCAGAACCCAGCCGGGTCTCGTCAATCTTCCATATGGCATGGCTTTTGCATATATTTGCGAAGACTTCCTCCACTCTGACCTCCGGGTACTTCTCCCACCGGTTCTCCATGTCCTCCTTGACCAGCCTCTTGTACTCGCTCCTCAGCTCATCGGGCGAGATCCTCACCCCCTGATAAATCAGCCATTTGCTGATCGGTTCATAGGTGCTGCTGCTGTCTTCGTCGGTCTTGATATCGATCAGAGTATTGTACAGGTCAAAGATCAAGCCATTGATCCCCGTTATTCCCTTTTCTTCCAGCTTTGTCATTGATGCCGTAGCCTCCTCGAGCCTTGCGAGCTGCACTAGATGCCCTTCCATCCGCCGCTCTCGCATTCATTTCGCAGATATCCTGCAAGGAATCCTGCAAAAACGGCGAATTGATATTCTTCCCATAGTCTAAAGGCTGCAGAACCTTATAAAATAATCGCATCTTGCAGGCATCTTTCGAATCTGTCCCGGAAAATAAAATTGCATATCTTATGCCCAAATCTCGAAAAAACTCAAATAAGCTCCTGAGCGTCCGAAAAGTTCCCCTGAAAGGCTTATTAATGAGTGAAGGGAAGCATGTTGCATGAAACTGAACAACCAAGCCAAGGTCGGCCTGGTAACCATCCTCTGTCTCCTGGGACAGGGATACATCTTCACCTATATCCTGAAGGTGGAGCCAAATGCGGTTCTATCCTTCGTGCCGCTCATTCCCTACGTGGTCTACATCTATGCCCGCGGCAGGAGAACATGGTATTATAACAGGCCGCTCTACTGGATAGCGGCAGTGGTGACCCTAACGCTGTTCGATATAGCTCCGTTCGTCTACAGTGCTGTGAAATAACCGGACCTTTAACCCAAGATTCGAAAATTTTTTAAATATTGCCATCGATAATAGTAATTTGGCAAGTGATTTTGCTGTAGATTGGTGGTGAAATTATTATACGCTTCAAGGATCGTGCAGAGGCAGGAAGGCGGCTCGCCGAGGCTCTGGCCGCATATGAGAAAGAGGACGTCGTGGTCTATGCCTTGCCCAGGGGCGGCGTGGTTTTGGGCTATGAGATCGCCAGCGTCCTGCACGCACCGCTGGACCTGGTGATAACCAGAAAGATCGGCTATCCGGGAAATGAGGAGTTCGCAGTCTGCGCTGTGGCCGAGGATGGGGATATGATTTGCGACAGCTTTGCAGCGTCGCAGCTGGATCAGGAATGGCTAAAAGACCAGGCAGAAAAACAGATGCAAGAAGCGGCGCGCAGGAGGCAGGCCTACCTGCAGGATCGTGAACCGCTGCCCGCAAATGGAAAGGTGGCGATTATCGTAGATGATGGAGTGGCCACAGGACTCACCATTCTCCTGGCGATCGGGGAAGTCCGGCATAAAGCTCCGAAGAAGATTGTGGTGGCAGTTCCAGTCTCATCCGAGAATGCAGCGGAAAAGATCCGGGAGAATGCGGATGAGCTTGTCGTCCTGCAGGTCCCGTCATCATTTATGGCTGTCGGAGAATTTTACGAACATTTCCCTCAGCTCGAAGATTATGAAGTCATATCGCTAATGAAGCATTCGCGAGACATACAATCTAACAGGGAATGATGCGATTGATCGATAGCTCCGTCGCCGCAAAAACTATACTTCAATACCCATTCTGTGGTGTTATCGGGTTACGAAGAACCATTCATGCGGAAACTATATATTCTAGACCTGCTTACGGGGAGGCCCGTGCATAGTCCAGAGATAACTGCAGAGACCATCATCACCATCACAGGATTTTTAGGAGCTATTTTGCTTCTCCTTGATGTAATTGCATTGAGGTGAACCCAATTGACTTCAAAGAACAGCCGAATAAAACCAAGTGAAATCAGATCTATAGTATTCCTTCCTGCAGACCAGCCCCATTAATTTCAAATCTCCTGAAAAGCAGGCGGGAGAGATTCAGGAAGGAGGACCTGAACTCTCCGCCGATGGCAGGCTTTCATCAACTTGATCGGTAGGGATTATCCTTAATCAACTACCTTAACATACGTATGTGTTCATTTGATTTAACTTTTTCGGTATATTTAATGAGTTTATAGGATTACTATTATACATTATTGAGTATGATTATGATGCCTCATTTCGAAATAGGCGAAGAGTAGATGTAGCAGCGGATAATAGTAGATGCTGCAGCGGATATATGAGCAAATTCATAATTTGAGCCGGCACAAAATTGCATCCGAAGTGCGCATCTATTATCTTGATTGATGTGGCCGGATCGGGACTTTGGCATGAAGGCGGAAGATGTTGAAGAGTATGAGAAGGCCCTGGCCGTCTATGAGAAGATGCTGGCCTTTGAGATGGACCTGGTCAAAGAGGGCAACATCTACAGAAAGATGGGAGATCTCCATCTTGAGATGGCCAAGAGCGCGAAGAGCCGGGAGAAGTGCGAGCTGGCCATCTCGGCTTACCGCAGAGCTCTCCAGGGATTTAGCGAGGAGCGCTATCCAGCGTTTCGCGCCAGAATTCTCCGAAGCCTGGGATTCGCCTATTCGGTCAATGCCGATCTGGGAGAAAAGGCCGGTAGCCTGAAGCTGGCGGTCGGCTTCTTTCGCGAGGCTTTGCATTTCTTCTCCCTCGCAAGCGCACCCCAGGATTATGCCATCATTCAGCAGGAGCTGGGAGCGGCTGCGAGAAAGCTGGCCGAGTTTGAAGATCGAGCCGAAAACAGCAAAATTGCCATCAATTCATGCAAAGAAGCTCTCAAGATATTCACTCAAAAGGACAATTTCCCGCAGTATGCCCTCGCAAAGATAAATCTTGGCAGCGCATATCTCACTCTCGCCGAGGCAGAAGACAGGGTGGAGAATTCCGAGCGGGCCATTGCCGTTTATCGCGAGGCTCTGCAGATCCATCCGGCGGATCGATCTGCAGAACAGCATGCTGCGATCAAGAACAATCTGGCTGCAGCATACCTGTCGCTCTCGGAGGCCAAAGACAGGGCTGACAACTGCGAAAGAGCCATTGCGGCATGCCAGGAGGTCTTGCAGATTCAGAGGCGGAATAAGCAGCCTCTGTCTTATGCTGCGACTCAGAACAATCTGGGAAACGCGTATCTTGCCCTGGCAAGGGAGGAAGAGTGCCTGGAGAATTGCTTGAAGGCTCTGTCCGCCTATAGGAGCGCACTGCAGGTTTATTCTCTGAACGAGTTCCCGGAGCAATATGCTGCCACAAAATCTAATTTGGGAAATGTCTATTTGATCCTTGCCGATAGCGAGGACTATTCCGAGAACTGTCTGAAGGCGATACACGCCGCACAGGATGCGCTCCAGGTTTATCATCCGGAAGAATATGCAGAGGATTATGCAGAGGTTCAAAAGATCCTCTGGCTGGCTTATCTTACCCTGGCGGATATCGAGCAGCGGCCCGAGAACTGCCTCCTGGCCCTGGAGGCATGTCTGGAGGTCTTGCGCATTTACACAAGAGAGCGCGACCCTCTGAAATATGCCTCCTCCGAGAAGGACCTGGCCATAACCTACAGCATGCTGGCGGATTCGGAATTCTCGCCTGAAGCCAAGGCTGAGGACTGCCGCAAAGCGGCGGAGGCAGCGCTGCGGGCCCTGCAGATCTATGATATATTGGATTATCCACAAGAGAATGCTGAAGCCCAGATGCTGCTTTGGGCCGCATATTCCGCCCTGGCAGAGGTTGAGGATAAGCCCGAGAACAGCCGGAGAGCCATCGCGGCTTGCGAGGCTGCTTTGCAGATCTACGAGGGCTGCTGCCCGCCGGAGTGTGCAGATGCAAAGAAGAATCTGGGATACAGTCTCATCACCCTGGCCGAGATTGAGAATAGGGAAGAGAATTGCCGAAAGGCGATCGATGCCTGCAACGGTGCCCTGGAGCATTATTCGCAGGAGAGGGCGCCCCTGGAGCATGCCGACATCCTCAGGGACCTTGCCTTTGCCTACGTCACGATGGCCGAGGTGAAGGACAAAGAAGAATGCTGCAAAACAGCATTGAAGATCTACCGCCGGGCCAATAAGATCTACATATCTGTAGCTGACCGGCTCGAGGCTGAGGGTGATGCCGGCGCAGCGGAAGCCCGCATTCTTGCCGAAAAATGCCACCGCTCCATGGAGGCATGCAAAGCGATTCTCAAGGCAAACCGCAAATCCGATAGACCCTCTGCGTCTCGGAGGAGCCTGGAGCAATGAATGCGAGCGGCAGAGATCTGTCGGAAGAGCAGAAGACCGAGTACTTCCGTCGATCTTACACTTCCGTCGACGGTCTGTGGTTCATGATGGTCGAGCAGAAATATAGCTTTGAGGCGGCGCTGGAAAGGGACGAAGCCGTCTGGAAAGTCCTACCCAAGATCCAGGCCCGCGCCCTCAAGCAGATGATGAATCTGAAGAATGGCCTGGACGGACTGCAGGAAGCCATTGCCGCGCGCCTGGCCCTGGAGGGCTTCGGCTTTGAGCTGGAGAGGAACGAGGGCGGCTTTAGCGTGACCATCAGCAGATGCCCCTGGCAAGAGTTGATGCAAAGATCGGGACGGCAGCATATCTCCGAGAGGGTGAGCGAGATCATATGCCACTTGGAGAATTCGGTATGGGCATCCGAATTCGACGAAGATGGTGCCGGGAAGATCAGATTTAAGCGCGGGGAGCGTATCTGCAAGGGCGCGGAAAGGTGCATTCTTCGGTTCGGCAGGCTGCCAGGTTGATGATACCAATTTTTATTAATTATTTTAAAACAGTAACGAAACTGTATTCCAGGATTCAATCAGGCAGTAATTTCAGGATTAATTGATTGGAAATTTCTGATCTCGACTTCTACCTATCACATTGCTGCACGAGGCATGGATGATGGTGTTCCATGACAATATAACTATTCTCAGTCGAAAAAGTTATAAACTTAAAAAAATATCATTTAAAGTATGAAGGATGCTGCTCGATCGAGGACAACCTACTATGACTTGGTTCGTGAGTACTTGATGGTGAATCACCCCCGGCTGTTCAGGGTCCTGCTGATCATGGTTCTGATCTCTCTGGCCGGCCTGGCCGCACTCCTGCTGTCGGACATCCTTTCCCTGGGATCGAATTCCACGCATTCCGCTGCTTTTGCCGCCATTGATCTGCAAGGCGCGCGCGAAAAGATCTCAACCGCCATGGGCCAGGGCGAACGAGTGCCGGCGAACCCGACATTGAATGCCTCGAATAAGGGAAACGTTTCACCCATTCGGGATTCCGGTTCGGCTGCGAAGACCAATGCCCTGAACTCCACCAATTCTTCGCGCATCAACAAGACAACATCGAATCACACCAGCAACAGCTCTCCTGGGATCAGATTCTCCTCAGGAGGAGGCGGATCATCCAAACACAGCAGCAAGAAGAATTCGGCAGCAAAATCGAGCAACGTAAGCAATTCCAGTGCTATCCGGTCGCCATCAAACCAATCATTGCTTAATCAATTGCAGATGAATCAATCTTTTATTAACCAATCATTGATAAATCAAACACAGATTAATCAATCTACTATTAACCAATCATTGATAAATCAAACATGGATTGATCAATCTATTATCAATCAATCGTTGATAAATCAAACACGGATTAATCAATCTACTATTAACCAATCATTGATAAATCAAACATGGATTGATCAATCTATTATCAATCAATCGTTGATAAATCAAACACGGATTAATCAATTATTAATTAACCAACTAATCATAAATCAATCATTGATTAACAAATCATCTACAACCCAACAATTGATTAACCAATCACCTATAAACCAAACCTCAATTAACCAATCAATCGCAAATCGCCCCTCAACAGATCAATCGCAGAACAACTCTTCGCAGATCAATCAGACTCAGGCCGAAGCGTCTGCGCAAAATCTCAGCGGCCCTATCGAATCGAGTAGCGAGGTCGCGGCAGATCTATCCGTGGCTCCTGAAAGCGCAGGCCAAGCTCAGTCGGGTCCTGTCATTGAGCCCTCAAGTCCCGGTGAATCCGGAGGCACTGTCGATCAGGCTTTGCCGACCTCTCCTGCCCAGATAACAGAGAAGATCGAATTCCTGAACGACACAATAACCAATCTGCAATCCGAAAGTAGCCAGAGCCCGGAAAATGCGTCGATCGAGCCCGCCGGGCAATCCCCATCACTGGATACAGCGGTGCAGGGAGATCCTCTGCAAGATAGCAGCACCGGATTATCATCGAGCAAGGTCTCATCGAAACAGAAAGCGGTAAAGGCAAAGCAGCTTGAGAAACGAAATAAGCTGATCAAAAAGAAACCTGGTGCCCTGGATTCGACCACGCTAGAGAAAAATGGGGGGGCCAAGAAATCGAGCAAGAACAAGAACAGAGTTGAAGCATCATCGAGCAAAGATAAATCAAAGACGAAGATCACAAAGGCAAAGCAGAAAGCTGCAAAGGCGAAGCAGACCGCCAAGCCCAGCAAGCGTTAGCAGACCAGAATAGAAAGCAAATGATCACGATCTTTGCATAAGGCTGGAAGAATGCAGCGACTCCGCAGAAAAGATGCACCAGATTGCAGGACTGTTTCTCTGCATCCCTGCTTTTTTGTGCGGATCTCCGAATCGCTCTTCAGCTGACCACCAAGCCGGCCTCCGGCACCTGGCATGCCGGTTGTCCGTCCATCTGATCGATCGATCCCTGCTGGCCGTCCACGCCGCCCCAGCTGCGACCCCTGCCGATCCTCGACTGATCCCACTGCATTGGGCCTCGCGGCCAGATCTTTCCGGCCGGGATCAGAGAGGAGCGCCCCACCATTTCAGTTATGCAGATGTATTGATGGGAATCGTCACTGTCATCGTTGTGGGGCTGCTTGCGGTAATCAGCTCCCTGACAAGGTCGATCACTGATATTTTATTTTTGTATGTTATTTCCGAATTGCTCCTTCGGTGGCATGCCAACAAGCATTTTGTGACGAGGATTAATGATAGAATTTGTGATAGGATTATTGAGGAACTAATGAGTGCAGCTTTAAACCGGATAATTTGAATATAATAATCATTTTGCCAATTGTCTATTGTTAACCAATCACAAATGGTCATAATAAAAATGAAACCAGGTTATTCTGAGGAAAACCGTAAATATTTTAATGATTGAGCTTATTAACACATCCAACATGGATGAAAGAAGGCATAACGAGTCCAGCAGCTCTGAGCTATGCTTATCTTGCGGTTTGTGTTGCAAAGGATTGTTATTTAACCGGGCTGCCCTGAGATCGGAGGAAATAAAGGCGGCAAGGAATGTTGCATTGCAGTATTTTCCATCAGGCGACGGAAAGTTTGCATTTCGATTGCCGTGCCTCTTTTTCCAGGAAGATAGATGTTTGATTTATAAAAATCGTTTTGAAGCCTGCAGGAAGTACCGGTGCGATCTGCTGAAGAGAGTGGCAAACGGGGAATTAAATTCCGCGGAGGGCATGTGGATAGTCGCCAAAATCAAGAATATCATGTCTTCCATTTCACTGAAAATGGCGAGCATCGAGCAACTCAATATCAATTCCGAGCCTGATGAGGATTTTAGACAGAGAATCATAAAAACTCTGGACTTCCAGTGCAGGAATCCCATGATCTGCAAAGATACAGGCACGCTTCTTCGAGATATTGAAGAATTTTTGATCCTCTTGCACGATTATATAGATAAGAGAGCCAATTAGGAAAATGGACTGATTTCAATATGCAATTATGATCTCAATACCATTTACGATAAACTATGGTCTAAGCTAACTTGAAAATTTAATAATATTGAATCTGATAATTATCAAAAAGCCGATAATATTAATATATCTGGCCAAGTATTCTTAATCCGCTGGCATCGGCGATGAGCTGATGCTTCTCCATGGCATGTTTTGCCGCTCGCATCTTCAGGATCTGTATGTATCTCTTCACACCGTTTCTGCCTTCCAGCAGGCCGAGTTCGATGGTTCCGTCGGCCAGAAATCGCTCCGGACGGTCGCAATCAAAATATTGCGAAGCCTTTCTGGAGGGTGGGGCTTCCTGGATCAGGAATGATGTCAGCTCCTCCTCCCGGAGATATGAGAAAAAATCGTACATGTTCTTTCGCGGATCGACATTTCCTGAGAAGGAATAGAGTGCATTGAGGGAGTCGAGGGCAAAGACCGCCAGGTTGCTGTATTTTTCCCGATAGTATTCGATAACCTCTCCGGTCATCTTCATCAAATCGGGTTCTCTATCCTTCCACTCTCTGCGCATGTCCCTGTAGTCGAAGATGTGCAAGTCATCTCTTTTCTTGAGCCCGAGGCCGCTCATATTCTTCAGATGGCTCTCTTTGCTCTGCTCCAGTGTTACGTAAAGGCCGTGCTGGTCGGAATTTGCCAGAATGTCGGACATAAGGCTGAATACCAGTGTCGATTTCAGAGTACCTTCTGCGCCGGTAACAAGAATCACGGAGCCCGGAAGAATTTCCGTCTCGATCAGCTTTCCCGGCCCAAAGACAGCACTCTCTTGCATTCAATTCACCTTTGAATTAGAAACGTTAGATGGTTTATAGATTTTATAAACTCATCTATATTTTTTTGAGCTATCTCTCTGCCCCTGGGAGTGAGACTGTAATTCTTCGATCTCATATCTCCCTTGCTGTACTCGGCATATAGAATTCCTTCCTCTTCCATGGAATATAAAACCGGATAGACCGTGCCCTGACTCAGAAAAACATTGCATTTGAGAAAGATCTCTTTTATGATATCATAGCCGCACATCGGCTTTTCCAGGAGCGACGACATTATAAAGATTTCTCGATTGGTCTTGATGATTTTATCGATGTATCTCTTGCAATCATATTCACCAGAATTGCCTATTTCTGAAACGTCATCCGCCATTTTTTTCATGCTGAGAGACTCATCCTCATTACATTATGTCATAACATTACTTCATAACATAATGTCATGATAAACTATAAGAATATTTTCATGAACTTGACTTGGAGACATTTTTGAAATCACGATACAAATCGAATTAACCGGCATCCGAAGCCATTTTTTCGCGGGAGAGGTCCTATCGACACCGCCCGACATCCTGGATTCTACACATCTCGGATTGTATAATTTTGGTTGCAAAGATGGATAAATATGTGAGCGAGCATCCTTTCCACACATTAATTTGCCAGATTGCAAGCATCACATGCGCATGCCATCCAGATGATCGGAACGGCCGTGGCTCCTCCGATTCCGGTGAGCAGGGTCAGGATTCCAATTATCAGAATCGATCCTACAAACCGGGCAATTGATCTTCAAAGAAGGCCTGCATAGAATTGCCCGAGGCCCGCGACAGTAGGGACAAAATTGCCGCAGTCTTCCTGCCCATTACGTCCTTCCCTCTGGCCGATTCGTGAAATGCTTTCGATGCCGGGTTCGTTTCTGCCCTCAACCTCACTTTCAGCCAGGCCGCCGGGCGTGCGAGTCCTGGAAAAGGTGTGTAGTCCCAGAAAAAGAGTACGATAACCTGGAAATGAAAGCGAAATCAAATGTGGCCGGAGTGTCCAGCGTCTATTTAAAATCGGCATCCAGAACAACGCGGTATCTTGCCTTTCCGGCAACGAGGTGAGCGATGGCATCATTTATCCTGGACATCGGGAAATGCTCCACAGTCGGCAATATTTTATGCCGAGCCGCAAATTCGAGCATCCTGGCCATCATGACCGGCGAGCCGGTGGGCGAGCCCGTGACGATGCGCTGAGACATGATGAGGTCGAATGCTGCGATTGGAATGGGCTCCAGCACAGCGCCGACGATGTGCAGGCGTCCATTGGGCGCCAGCGTGCCGATGAATGCCTGCCAGTCGAGCGGCACATTTACCGTGACCAGCAGCAGGTCAAGCTTTCCGGCCAGAGCGCGAATTGAATTGCCGTCGACGCTTGAGACCACATGGTCTGCACCAAGCTTCTCCACCTCCTCCAGCTTTGAAGCGCTGTGAGTAAACGCCGTAACTTCGCAGCCCCATGCCCTGGCAAACTTTATGGCCAGATGGCCGAGGCCGCCGACGCCCACGACTCCGACATGATCCGTCGGAGCGATGTTATTCAAAACCAATGGAGCAAAGACCGTAATTCCGCCGCACATCAGCGGTCCGGCACGGCTCGGGTCGAGCGTCACCGGAAGCGGCAATACCCACTCCCACTGGGCTCTGATGCGGTCGGCAAAGCCGCCCTTGTGCCCGATTATCGTCGGAACGACATTGGGGCAGAGGTGATGATTTCCGGAAAGGCATTGCCGGCAGTGCATGTCGCTCTCTGCGTTCCAGCCCACGCCGACCTTCTCTCCGATCTCAAAACCCTTCGCGGCCTCTCCCAGAGCTACAATCTTTCCCACCACTTCGTGGCCTGGAACCAGGGGGTATTGGGACAGTCCCCAGTCGTTATTGATGATGGACACATCCGAGTGGCAGAGGCCGCAGTGCTCGACCTCAACCTCGATCTCATCCGCTTTTAGCAGACCGGGATCAAACTTGTAAGGAACAAGCTTCTCTTTGGGGCCTAATGCGGCCCAGGCATTGATTTGAGTCATTTTATCACCTACAGGGTTATTTGGATGGATCATTGCATTCCAACCAAGGCTTGCCAATCGACCCGCCAAAGATATCGCCGCTGCCGATCGAGGTGGTTCCTTTGCAAAAGGGCATGAGCCGAATGGATATTTTAATCAATACTTCCCGAGCATCTTGGCCAATTTGCCGTGCACGGTATGAATGCAAAGACCGTGGCTGAGATACATCATGGGACATCTGCCCGTGATGAAAGGCATCTGCAATTCAATGCATTTCTCCTTTACCTCAGGTGTCTCGGTCCTCCAATGTATCCAGCATCTCTTGATTCCTTTCTTTTTGAGGCCCTCAATTGTGTCTGCCGGATTTATTTTTGTCAGACCGATGACGGCACAGTTTGCGCGGGAAGGGATTTCTGAGACTTTCCGGAATGCGGCTTCGTCGGGTTTTTCCGACATATCAACCACATAGACCTTCTTTCCTCTGGAAACCAATTCATCTATGGTGAGCAACATGGCGGGCTTTGTTTTGTCTGTAACGACAACGAAACAATCGTCGTTCCAGAATGACTCTTGCTCCAACATATCTTCTTATCTCGCTCATCCTTCTCTTATAGCCTTATGCCGAGATAACAAACATACCTTATGCTGAGATAACAAACAGGACTGTCGGGTGCAATCGGTGCAATCCAGCTCGCCTGGTCTGTATGCCGGGCAGTGAACTAGGCAATATGCAGTTGCCTGGATGCGGCAACCATGCCATCTCGTCCGCCCTGGCATCGTTCGATTCGAAACGAATTGGTAAGCACTCGATCTATTCTCTTCTCATCCGCCTCACTATTTTTGCCCGACGGATTTATGGGGCGTGGACCCGACAATTACGGCAAGCTTTCCGCCAAGCTCTGAAACATCCCCAAGCGGGACGATTACTTCCTGCTTATTTCGAGAAATACGGATGTCTCCATTTTTCAGCTGCTCAAAGGATACTGAATACTCATCAAGATAAACCGGAAGGCTGATCGTATCCTTCGCAATATCCCATAAAATAAATGCAAGCATGCGTGCTATTCGGGGCGCCTTTTCATCCTTGAATTCCACCACTTTGCCGGCAATGATGTTTTGGTTTTCATCCAGGTGCGCAATTCGAAATGCAGACAAATAGATGTCGCAATTTTTGCGTTCGGATTCCTGTTTATACTCGCAAATCTCATCGACCAGAATGTGCAAAGGCCCTTTGCCGACCTGAAAGCGGACGTTGTTCAATAGTTCCTGCATAAGAAACCTCTGCTATATATTCTCACTTAACACTTGAAAAACTTTTGGGCCAGAGGTAAGATTCAATGAAATGCCGGTTTGAACGAAAAGGATATTTCATAAAGAATCTTGAGCGTCTTCGTGAAATCCCGATCGAAGCCTGGAAAGAGCGAGATTTCGATTCTACTGCGAACGACAGAATCCATCTCGAATGATGACATCCCAGGTATAAAGCAGCTGCCTATTTCCGGCTCTGTCCTGGATGGCATAAAAGCCGCATGGCCCATCTGCATGGGGTACTTTCCGCTCGGTTTCGCTTTTGGCGTCCTTGCCCAAAAGGCGGGACTTGATTCGCTCGATATTGCTCTCATGTCGATTCTGGTGTATGCCGGAAGTTCCCAGTTCATCGCCGTGGCCATGCTGAGCGTCGGCGCTGCGCCGGTCTCCATCATTCTAACCACCTTTATCGTCAATTTAAGGCATGTGCTGATGAGTTCCTCCCTGGCGGTCTACTTGCATGGTGCCGGCGCCTGGTTCCTATCAGTCTTCGCCTACGGCGTCACGGATGAGAGCTTCGCGGTCAATGTGGTGAAATTCCGAGAAGGGGCGTGGCACCGCCATCAGGCCCTGGTCGTCAACCAGATGGCCAATCTTGCCTGGATAGCGAGCACAATTCTCGGCGGATACGGCGGTCAGTTTATTCCGGCCGATAGCTTTGGCATCGATTACGCTCTGAGCGCCATGTTCCTCTGCCTGCTGACGTTTCAGCTTCGAGGACGGCTCCATGTCCTGACGGCCGTCATATCGGGGGCTCTGGCAGTGGCCATTGCCCTTATCATGCCTGGAAACGGCTCTGTGATCACGGCATCACTCCTGGGAGCCACGGCAGGATTCGCTCTCAGGAGATTCGCTCAAAGAAAGAAAGGACTGCATGCTTAGGATGGAGTACATTCTGCTGATCGCCGGCATGGGGCTTGTCACCTACATTCCGCGCTGGTTTCCTCTGTTTTTTCTCTCGCATAGGTCGCTTCCCCGCTGGCTCATCGAGTGGCTGGACATGATACCTGTAGCCATTCTGAGCGCCCTGGTGTTCTCGGAGATCTTCCTGTCCGGCAGTCCGCGTCACCTGGATGTCTTGCAGATCAAGTCGCTGGTAGCCGTTCCAACATTTCTCATCGCCCTGAGAACAAAATCGCTTGGTGGGACGGTTATTTCCGGGATGGTACTGTACTGGCTGGCGGGAAAGGTTCAGTTGATTCAACCAGCAATCCAAGCGGAAAGAAAGGAAAAATGAAGATCAGGAGCAAAAAGAGAAAGATCGAGAAAAGGCCCGGTCCGCTCTCGAAAGCGGCCGGTGCCTTTTCGCCTGCATCAGACTCTATGCCCCTGCCCTTCGGCCGCCTCCGGTCCACTGTAGCTGCCAAGCTTATCGAGGATCGACTGCTCCTTTTGCAGATCATTATCCTCCAGGGCCAGTCTCTCCTTGCGGAAGTAATCCCCAAACTGCTGGAAGAGCAATCTGTAATCTCCCGAGACGGTGAGCGGCATCGATTGACGCTCCCACTCACCAAGCTCGACCGGGATCACGATTCCGTTGGCCAGGGTCACGGACGGCACGATCTTCCAGCCTTTTGCGGCGGCGCTTCTCTCATCGATCATCCAGTTCTTGAGCAGGTCGGCATAGCGCGTGAGGAGAACGGCTTTGCGAATGCCGTTATTCTGGTAGAAGTCGGGCCCGGTTTTAGCGAACAGCACGCTGGTCTCATCGCTATCCTGAACGCCGTTCCTGTCCTGGTAGCTCACCTTGAGATCTATATTGCCTTCCGCCGAGAGCTTCTTCAGCTTCACCAGGATCACGCCGCCCTTGACCTGCCCTTCTTCGGCTTTGGACGGGAAGAGGGTGTTGACCTTCATCAGCTCACCGGTCGTCTGGTCGGCCTCCGGGGACCCGTAAACCTTCTCGATCTCATAGCCGGGCGCATCGAGCCTGAGCCGCAGATCGAAGACCAGCGGCGTCACCATGTAGTCGAACTCATCGTCCATGCGCTCCCGAAACTCCCTGGCGGAATGGACGGAGTAGTAATTCGCGCCCCTGATCTTGGTTATGTTCTCCACCAGCTCGGTATTGAAGTCAACGCCGATGCCTATGAAGGTGGTATAGATCCCGTGATCCGCGTTATCCTCCAGCATGCGGAAGAGGCCCAGATCGCCCGTCTCTCCCAGGTTTGGCATGGCATCGGTGAGGAAGATGATGCGGTTTTCGTACTCGGATTTGTTCGCCTGCAGGAATCGGTCAAAGAGGGCTGTGCCCTCCTGCATTCCCGCCTCCATGTTGGTCCCGTCCGTCTCCCGGATCTTCATGATGCGGCTCTTCAGACGGTCCAGATCCTTGTCGGCGACGCCGGTCAGCGGGTCCACCAGGAAGGCATCGTCGCTGAAGATGACGAGGCCGAAGCGATCCTCCGGCTGGAGGTGGTCCAGGAGCGCGACCACGGATTCGTCGGCGATCTGCATCTTGGTCTTTCCGGATTCGTCCGATTTCTGTTCTACCTTATTGCCGAAGCGGTCATAGTAGTACTGATCGAAGGGGCTGCCCATGGAGCCGGAGAAGTCCAGCACGACCACCAGATTCAGCTTCTTGCGCTGGAAATCGGTGATTCCGGAGTTGAGGCCCACGGACAGGTAGTACTGCGGCTGGCCGGAGACAGGGTCCAGGGAGACGGCATAGCTGTAAGAGGGACAGAAGAGCTTCTTACACTGTGCCGCCTCGCCGGTGTCGAAGTAGTAATCGTAGAAGAGACCCTCGTAAGTCACGTCGCTTGGGAGCGGCAGGTAATTCTGCTCAATGTTCTCGCGGAAGTTGCCGATGTCCTTGGCGCCGCCGACAGAAAAGCCGATGCTGGGGCTGGCAGCTGCGGGAGCTGCCGCGTAGCTGTAGCTTTTGGGCAATGCTCCGCCTCCCATTGAACTGCCTAGTGTGGGCGAAGCGGCCGTTTCCTCTGCAATCACGGTCTCGACGACCTGGAAGGAGACGCTCTTGCTCCTGGCTTTGCCCAGGGTGTACCAGACCTCGTAGTTACCTTCCATTCCCGCATGATACCAGGCTCTGTAGCTTCTTCCCGCTTCCACAGGCGCGGAAATGATCTCCGTTACCGATCCTGTGGGATAGCGGCAAAAAAGGGTGACCTCGCCCTCAGCTGCGGGCACCAGCCTCAGGGCCGCCCAATTGTTCGCAGGAATATCCAGGGATGTTCGCTGCTCCTCTCCGGAATTGTCAACGATGAAAAGGCTGTTGTTCGCCGGCCCGGCGGGCAAGGCGCTCTCCTGCACCAGCTTGCCGGCATCACCGGGAGCCTCAAAGCTGTACCAGATCTGTTCCTGATCTGCCCCGGCGTCCAATGGTGCGCCGGCTCCGAAGACCGGGTGCAGCCCGGCCAGCAGCATTGCAATGATCGATAATGATAACCTTGTGCCATCCATGAGTCCATTCTCCTGATCAATTCACTGGATTTTATTGCTCATTCTTCATATCTTAGTTCCTGAACTATTAATACTGGGGAATATTTATTAAGGCTCGCCTGCTTGATCCTCTTCGCTCCATAAATCTCTGCGATCCTCTAATCGATGATGCTTTGCAGCCTTCATCTAAAAGCGGAAGTATCTAACTGTCTTATTACTATTGAACCCCGCGCGGCGGTCAGCACCACTTTGATCTGCAGCAGGTCTCCAGAGCAACCTTTAAGTCCTCCTTTTTCAAGGGCTTGCTTATGTAGCCATCCATGCCCGCAGCCAGACACATCTCTCGATCGCCCTTGAGGGCGCAGGCGGTCATAGCTATGATCAATGGCTGCTCCCGGTTCGGCCATTTTTGACGTATCGCTTGCGTTGCTTTCAGGCCGTCCATCTCCGGCATCTGCACGTCCATCAATACCACATCGTAATGCCGGCGCTCCAGGGCTTGCAAGGCCTCGATGCCGTTGGCTGCCACATCTGCTCTGTATCCCAGCTTGTCGAGCATTCTCTGTGTCACGATCTGGTTGACCAGGTTATCTTCAGCCAGCAGTATGCTCAAACCTTGATCCAGATCACCCCGCAGGTCGACCCCCGAAGCGTGCCCGCCGATTTCAATAGGTTCACAGAGGGTAGGCTCCACCAGGATGGTGAAGTGAAAAGTGGACCCCTTGCCAACCTCACTCTCAACCCACATTCTTCCGCCCATCAACTCCGCCAGCCTCTTGCTGATGACCAATCCGAGGCCGGTGCCTCCGTATCGGCGCGCAATCGTGGCATCGATCTGACTGAACGACTGGAATAGGCGGCCCATCTTATCTTCCGGAATCCCGATTCCCGTATCGTTTACGGCAAAATGGATTTCATAGCTGCCGCCTTCGACCGCCTTGCCTGAGACGGAGATGGTGATTTTGCCTTTTTTTGTAAACTTGACTGCGTTATTCAATAAATTAATCAAGATCTGATTGACCCTGGTGGGATCGCCCAGGACCACCGTTGGAACATAGTCTTCGAAGGCGTATTCCGTTTCCAGACCCTTTCTGCCGGCATCTGCGGCGATCATTTCCAGAGAGACCTCAAGGCAGTCGTGCAGGTCAAAGGGCTGACGCTCCAGTTCGATCATCTCCGCCTCAATCTTAGTGAGGTCGAGGATGTTGTTGATGATGGCGAGGAGCGTGTCTCCACTGCTGCGTATGATTTCAACATGCCCCTTCTGACTCGCCGTGAGATCCTCATCCAGCAGAAGGCCGGTCATGCCTATTACGGCGTTCAGGGGCGTGCGAATCTCATGGCTCATATTGGCCAGGAACTCGGACTTGGCCCGTGTGGCTGATTCAGCTTTCTCCTTGGACCTCTGCAGATCCTCCTCAGCACGTTTTCGCTCCGTAATGTAGCGGATGGATTCGATCGCCCCCCAGTAATTTCCATCAGAGTCGTAGAGAGCCGATGCGCTTCCCAGAAGATAGGCTTCATTTCCGCGCAGATTAGGGATGCGAGCTTCGGCAACGAGAGTGCCGTCCTCCTGCCTTTTTATAGTATCATATTTTTTTTCTAAAAATTGATCCGATCCGCGGACAGCATCTATCAGTATCGGCCTGCGTTCACCGTAGAAGGGCAGAGCGTATTCGTAATCTCCTTTTCCCAGGATCTGCCCGGCCTTGACGCCCGTCATCTTCTCCATCGATTGATTCCAGGATATGACTCTGTTTTCTTTGTCGATGACCAGAGTAGCATCGGGAAGGAAGTTTATTATGCTCGCCAGGAGACGCTCAGACTCTAACAGATCGCTCTCAGCCTTCTTGCGATCGCTGATGTTCAGAGCTACGTGGACCACTCCCGTGACCATCTCTCCGGCATCCTTGATAGGACTGCTCCGAGACAGCCAGGTCTTGCCGTCAGGGGTGATCAATTCTCCTTCCTGGGATTGGCCGGTCTGCAGGGCCTTGAAAGCTGTGCAGCCAGCACATGGCCTATCTATGCCCTGGATGATCTCAAAGCAATGTTTTTCTTTGATTTCTTCCTCGGGGAGGCCGAGATGCTGTTGCACTGGAGAATTAACCCAGATGATGCGCATCTGAGGATCGAGGTATTCAACCGCCACTTTTTTCAGACCGCCAAGAATTGCCGCTTTTTCCTTTTCCGATCTGCGCAAGGCGTCTTCGGCCCGGCTTCGCTCTCCTATCTCCGACCAGGTCATTGCGAGCAATTGATTGCTTTCATCAAAAACCACCTTCTGGCGGATAAACATCAGGCAAATGAGGAGTCCGAAGGTGGCGGTCACCATAGAATAGTTGATAAAGCGTGAGAATTCCTGGCCCCAAACAAAGAGCAAAAATACAGCACTGACCCCAAGGAAGGGCAAATTGTGAGTCCAATCCGCCCTCCTGCCTTGAAAAAAGCTCAAATCTCCGGATCGATCCAATGGGGGAGTGTTTATCTGCAGAATTCCTGCCAGCCCCATTAAAAGGTAGCTCACTACCCAGCCGCTATCCAGAAAGCTGCCGGAAACGAATGTTCCCTGCTGTGTCTGAATGCTGAAGATCGCGTCTGTTAAAATTAATGTCGCACTGCTGAGAGCTAGAATGAGGATGGGACCCTGTTCACGAGCGTCGAGCTTTCTGAAGAGCAGCTCTATGCAGGCGAAGAAGAGCAGCAAATCCATTACCGGGTAAGCCAGCGAAACTGCAGATTCCAGATTAAATACATCTAATGAAACAACAATAGGAGCAATCAGCAAGACCCAGAATACCATAGCAACAGATACAACGACGATTGCGGCATCCAGCAGGATCTTGATCTTCTCCTAGCGGGAGAACGGAACCTTTGGCAGAAGAAACACACCCAAAGCGAAGAGTGGGTAAAACATGAGGTAGCCGATGTCCGCCACCGAAGGAAACGGATTCTGATGGAGGACGAACTCGACCACCGACCAGCATAGATCCCCGAGAGTGTTGAACAGCATGGCCGCAGAAATCATTATCCAGGCTTTTCTGGCCCTGCCCGCAGAGCGGCGCGCTGTGTAAAATAAGGCGACGGCAGCCAGCCCACTGGTTACGGTTACAAATCCATCCTCAATGGGAAGGAGGCTCTCATTTCTCTCGCCGAGAGCCACCAGTGTCAGGTGAAGCAGCACGATTGTAACGGCCAGAATTACCGCCGTGCGAAAAGATATATGTTTATCACCGTTTGCCGTATCCAATATCAAAATCTTGATTCCCTCCGTTCATTCGTGATAGAAGAACTAAACGAAAAAGGTTTTGGTAGTCTACTTTGCCATAAGAAAGCCAAAGCAAGGAGCAGCACCCTTAACTCGCAGGATCGCGAAGGGCGGTACGGGAAATCCTGTCCGTTAAGATGTAGGAAGTGTTCACATAATATGAACTGAATTCTCGGGAAAGACCTATATCTTCAGAGCAGCTTATTAAAGAAAATAAGAGGATTTAGCGAGATGAAAGACAAGAAACTCCTGGAAGATTTCCGCAAGATGTACCCGAATAAGTTCGCGCCGCAAGACCAGGTCTTCACTCACATTCATGCCGGAGACCGCATCTTCATCGGCACGGGCTGCGGGGAACCCCAGTATCTGGTCCAGTCGCTGGTGGACTACGTTAAGAACCATCCCAAGGCATTCTTCGATGCCGAGCTGATCCATGTCTGGACGCTGGGGGTCGCGCCCTACACCGATGAAAAGTTCCAGGAGAACTTCCGGCTTGATTCGTTCTTCGTGGGAGACAGCACCAGAAATTCCGTAAACCGCGGGGCTGCTGACTACACCCCTATCTTTCTCTCCAGGGTACCCGATCTTTTCCGAAGCAAGCTATTGCCGGTGGATGTGGCTCTCATCCAGACATCCCTGCCCGACAAGCACGGCTACCTGAGCCTCGGGATCAGCGTTGATGTCGTCAAGTCAGCCGTAGAGCAGGCGGATCTCGTGGTGGCCCAGGTAAACGAGAACATGCCGCGCACCCACGGAGACGGGTTCATAAACATCAACGATATCGATTTCATCGTTCCCTACGATGAGCCGCTGCTGGAGTACTCCGTCAAGGCTCCCAGCGACATCGTGCAGATGATCGGAAGATACGTGGCCCGCATCATCGAGGACGGCTCCACCATTCAGGTGGGCTACGGGCTGATCCCGGATGCCGTGGTCCCCAATCTCCGGGACAAGAAGAACCTGGGAGTGCATACCGAGCTCCTCAGCGACGGCATCGTCAAGCTCATCGGGAAGGGCGTGATCAACAACACCAGGAAGAGCCATAACCCCGGCAAGACCATCGCCTCCTTTTGCATGGGCAGCCGGGAGACCTATGATTTCCTGGATGAGAATCCAACCATTGAGTTCAAGAGGATCGATTACACCAACAATCCGCTCATCATTGCCAGGAACCACCTCATGACCGCCATCAACAGTGCCATGGAGGTCGACCTCACCGGCCAGGCCACGGCGGAGTCGATAGGCGGAACGTTCTACAGCGGCATCGGCGGCCAGGCGGATTTCATGCGGGGAGCCGTCATGGCACCGGGCGGCAAGACCATCCTGGCCCTGCCCTCCACTGCTCTGAACGACAGCGTCTCACGCATCGTGCCGGTCCTGCAGGAAGGTGCCGGGGTTACCATCACCCGGGGAGACGTGCAGTACGTGGTGACGGAATACGGCATCGCTTTCCTGCACGGCAAAAACATTCGGGAGAGAGCCATGGACCTGATAGCCATCGCCCATCCTAAATTCCGCCCCTGGCTGATCGAGGCCGCCCGCAAGAGAACTCTGATCTACAAGGACCAGGTCTTCATCCCCGGCGAGAAGGGTATGTATCCGGAGGAGCTGGAGACCTACAGGACTACCAAGAAAGGCATCAATGTACTCCTTCGGCCCGTTAAGATCACGGACGAGCCCATACTGAAGGACTTCTTCTATGCTCTCTCCGAGGACAGCATGTACAAGCGCTTCTTCTCCGCCAGAAAGGACATGCCCCACCAGAGGCTGCAGGATTTCGTGGCTGTGGACTGGACACGAAAGATGGAGATCCTGGCCGTGCTGCCCGGCAAGGATAAGGAGACCATCGTCGGCCTCGGGCAGTATGAACTGAATCCGGATATGCACATGGCGGAAGCGGCCCTGGTGGTGAGAGACACATGCCAGGGGCAGGGCATAGGCACGGAACTGCTCGCCTATTTGATCTATCTGGCTCGAAGGCAGGGCCTGCTCGGCTTCACCGCTGATGTACTGGCAGAGAACAAATCCATGATCGGTCTCTTCGAGGCGATGGGATTTGAAACGGAGAAGAGACACGAGGAAGGCGTCTACGAGATGCGCATGTGGTTTCGGCGCACCAGCGGGGAGGATGGATTAGCATGAGGCGGCTCATAGTAATCAGGATCGTTCACGCACCCTCGGATATGGGCTCGGCGGGCTCGGGCCTGGAGAAGAGCGGGATCTCTGCATTGGGAAAGCAGGCCTGGGAAGAAAACCAGAAGAAGATTGAGCGTTTCTGGCAGGAGCTGGAGACGGAAGTGGACGGACTGGACCTGGATATGAGCAGGCTGCACATCTACCAGGACGGCCTGCCCTGCGCAGGGGAACTCGGCGAGAGGATCGTGCGGGAGACGGCGGCCAAGGGCAGCCGCAACTATCAGATCGTGCAAAAGCTCATGGACCGGGGGGCAAGGATCGAGGCCACGGAGAGCGTGCCTCTCCTGCGCCAGGAATACGGCTACATAAAAGCATTCCTGGATGCGGGGACGCCGGAGGCGCGGGCCACGGCTGAGGCCGAGTATGATCGGGTCAAGGACAGGCTGCTGGAGGAGCGAGACGTGTTTATCGCCTCGGCCATCGACTCCACTCTGAAGGACGGCGAGACAGGGCTGCTCTTCATCGGAGCCTCGCACCATGTTCAAAAACGGCTTGCCAAAGATATCGAAGTCAAATGCCTGGATTGAAGGAAATGAAAAGTCACTTCAAACCGCTGCGGTCAGAGCAACCGCAGATGCCTCATTTATGGCTGACATAAATTCATCCATCTCAGAAAGATAAATCCTGGCCGAGCCCTCCGCGGATATAAGCTCAAGCTCCTGTCTTTTCATGGTTTTTGAAGGCACTCTTCTCATGCAGAGATCCACCAGCGGCGTCTCAAAGGCAACTTCCCCAGGTGACCTCAACCATAAAAGCAAGCGGCTGCTGGTAACATTCCAAACGCCCGGCACCCAGCGCTTGATGATGCCCTGCTCCTGCCAGAGGTAGCCGAATGCTTTGAAGAGGATCTCCTCATCCTGGCGGAGCGGGATTTTCGCTTCCTGGCGAGCATACCATTCTCTGCTGCTCTTGTCCCATGCCTCCATCACACCGTATTCCAGCATTGTTTCCATGCTGGCCAGAGCAGCCCGCAGGTTTAAGCCGATGAGCGGGATGCCGGCTACGGATATGATCAGATCGGCATTGAGGACCGCTCCCCTATCAAGCAGCCTGTCCAGGATCTCGACCAGACTGCTCTCTCGCTCCGGTTTCACAAAAACCGCTCCACATCAGTTGGCAACATCGGCAACCTTTTCACTTCGCCTCGATTTGCACCGATCCTGTTCGCCCTGCCGCTCATGCCAGCTCCCGGAGGTCGACAAAGCTGAACGGTGCCCAGGGCCCGGTGAATCTGACACGAAAGCCCTGCAGAGAATTGATGGCATCCAGGATCTCTCCCAGCCGGTCGACATTGTCCTTATGAACAAGGCAGGAATAGGAGGCCAGAAGCAACATGTCACGAAAGTTCTCGGGAGTCCAGGAAGGCTTGTCGTTCACAACCAATTGGTCAACCTGCATTCTTATTTGGACGAGAGACACCTCCGCCTGGCGGCCGGCCTCCGCCGCAACCTCCCGCTTCAGCGTTTGATCGAGCTTCTTTCTGAGCAAATAGGCTTTTCCTTTGCTCTCATTATCAATCCTCTTTTGCATGTCGTTGAGCTCTTGATCGGCTTCGAGGATTCTTGCTTTAAGACAATCATAATCGTAAAAGATCTGGACGGTAAACTCCGCTTTGCCCTTCAGCACATTTAGCTGCTCCCAGAGCCGCTCATAATTCCTGCCCAGCCACTGCTCGATCTGAGAGTCTCCTTCCCGCAGTATCACGTCGAAGGAAAAGGGCAGAATCGATTCGTACTTCTTGGTGGCCTGATCGATTACGTAGCTGTGCTCCAGGACCCAGCCTTCCGCCTGGGTTCGATCTTTGCTGTCATAGGGCATGGGCCGGCAGGAGTGGACCAGCGCGGCAATATCTCTGTACGGGATTGTATAGACCGCCTGCTTCTCAATGCCGATGTTGCCGAGACTCTCCTTCTGCCCGGCGGCAGAGCAGGATTGGACAATGCAGTAGAGATACCTGGCCTCATCCGACATATTTCAGGACTCCTCCGCCCACCTTTCCGGATTTACGAATTTGTCCAGCAACTCGTCCGCCACCTGGTCCAGGCCATTGCGAACGGAAAGCACCGCATCCTCGATATTATTATCTGCTTTGATCTTATCCAGGGCCTCCGAAAGTTCGCAAAGCGACTCTCCCAGTCGCTCGATCTCTGCATCGCTGAGGCTGCCTCCCTCGATCCGCTTGATGGCCTGGCGCTCCAATAGCTCCTGAATGATCTCCACCAGAGCCACGACCAGGCCCAGCAGGCCATCTTTCAGGTTTTTTTCGTCCAGATTTATAGCCATTTTAATTCAGTTTGATCTGCAGAATGCCGTTCTTGTAGCTCTTCTCCTGAATGCCTCCCGGCGCATAGGGCAGAGACACCTTCTTTTTGAAGCTACCGGCATCGATCTCCAGAGATTCACCCTCCAGGCTGATCTTGAGCTCCTCTTCCAGCACGCCCGGCAGCTCGGCAATGACGGTCAGGCCGTCTTTTCCCTCCAGAATATCAACGATCGGCTCCCTGGCTCTGGCGGCGGGCATGCGCACGCTCTCCGTTTTGTCTTTGCGAGGACCTGTCCGGCCCGGGCCGTGCCGGATGGGTCTGGTCGAGAAATGGTAGTCCACCACCGGTTGGCTGGACCAGCCGACGTCGATGCGGTGCTTGATCTCTGCATCCGTATCGGCGATGCGCTGCCGAAATTCGGGCGAGGATGCCTCCAGAGCCTTGATAATGCCTCCCAGCCCCGGTATGAACTGGCCGACCACGTTCTCGACAATTCCCTGTACCTGGATATCCGCACCGCTGGCTTTGCTCGAGCCCTTCTCCAGCTCTTTAATTCTCTTCTCCAATTGAGCTATCCGATCGGCGTCCTGCTTTTCTTTATCATTTTTGTCCGGATTATTGATCTCTTCCGCCATTATTCCTCCCCCCAAAGCTCACTCGTACTTTTCCGGCTCGGGCCTGATCACTGGAAGGCCCTGCAGAGGGCTGATCCACCCGCAAACAGCGCAGCCTTCCTGCAGCAGCCGTTTCTCTTCCATGCGGTTCCCGCACTCCGGGCAGTATGCTTTGGGACGGTCAAGCTCCTTCCAGCCGGGAGCGTTAAGATTGGTGCCCGACGGAAGCTCCAGGCCGTACTTGGCCGCCGTCTCGAAGGATGCCAGTGTTGCCCGGATCTTGATTCCTAAAAGCTCCGTGCCTGCCACAGACACGGCGATATCGGCATTGATAACCAGACCTTTGTCCAGAATCCTCTCCACCACATCTGCCAGGTTCTGGCTCTTGGTGGGCGCCAGCATAGTCATCTCTTAAACCACCCTCTGCTCCTTTGCCCTCTCCCTCATACCCTGTTCATCTCCGGTTGGCCATCTCTGCGCGAATCCTTCTGCGATGGGCCAGGATCTTGGCCTTATGTTTGAGCTTCTGTTCTCGCTGCGCCAGCGAGACCCTGGCTTTTTGCGTATGCCACCTCTCCCGTATCTTGCGATTGTTCTCCTTCGAGGCATCGTTCCAGGATCTTTTCACCGCTTGCAGCTGAGGCCTTACCTCATCCCGGATTCGTCTTTTGTGAGCGGTCACCAGGGCATGCTGGCGTCTCCTATTATCCAGGATCTTCTGGCTCAAAAGGGGCATTAATTCTGGCCTCCCATCCTCTGCCCGGCCTGCAGATTCCCGAGATGTGAAAGCATCATCTTCATTCCAACCCCACCCGAACAATGCAACTGAAGACCGCCCGCGTGGAGAATGGACCCTCAATGGACCCGGAGAGAGTTCTGATGCTCTCCTTCGCATCCTCCATCTCCGCCAGAAGGACCAGGAAACTCCCGATATCCCGGCAAGAGGAATTGTTTGATTCGTTCTCTTTATCGGCCATAATCCACCCCATTCATCGCGAGTCTAAATCTATCCCAGGATGTCGGTTCTCGATCCCAGGTCCATCTCATCCGCTTTTAAGGCCAGATCGAGCTTATGCATCAGTTCCGCATTCTTATCTTCATACTCCTGGCGAGTCATCTCTCCGAACTCGTAGAGCAATCTGGTCTCTTTTATCTGGTTCTTGATCTTTTCCGGGTTGTAGAGCCCTTTGTAGGCGAACTTCTGGATCTGCTCTAAGGTCCAGATCATGTCCAGGCCCGGCAGGGATATGCCGACAGTTCGAAGCAGGAGGTCGTCGAGGAAAAACATCTACCGAAAACCCCTTCTTTTGCCGCCCAGGATATGAATGTCCACGAAGTTGTAAGCAGGCCAGGGACCGGAATACTGCACCTTCAGGTGGTCGTATTTGCCCGTCAGCTTGCCCACCTGCAGAGAGAAATCATCGATGCTCGACTTGTCCACCAGAAAAGCGGCATTGAGAACCAGCCGATCGCTGAAGAGCTTGAGCTTCTTCCAGTCCTCAGAGATTGCCAGCAGGTTCTGGATAAACTCGGAGCTGCACTCCTGCCTCCTCGCAGCATCCCAATCTTCGAGGTTCTTGGGAAGAATGACCTTGATGCCCAGCTCCACCTTGCCGTCCACAACGTCCAGAGCTTTTTGCATGGCCTGGTAGCCGGCACCCATGGCGATCTGAAGCAGCTTTCGGCTCTTGAAGGCCATTCCGTAGGCTACGGGAATCACGCTGTGCTCCTTCATTACCGTCTCCACCACCTTTCTGTGAACCTCCACCTCTGCCTCGTCCACAGCATAATTCCGGAAGGCCACATCGCTGACCACCGGCGCGAGATCCCGGTATTCCAGGCTGTAAACCTCGCCACCATCAAATCCCAGATCCCCGAAGCTCTTCTGTTCGGCTGCAGAGCGGATGACGCAATAGACATATTTTGCCGATGTTTCCGGAACCTTGCGCGGTCCCTCCTGGCGATGTGCATCCTGACGCTGTGCCTTTAAGATCCTGCGCACCGGTCTACACCTCTTCCTCTATCATCTCCATGTCCGACCTGCGGCGCAGCATGATCCTCTTGTAGCCGAGAAGCTCTCCCTCCTCATCGAACTTCATCTCATACCTTCCTAAAATATCCTGGGTGTCAGGAATGGACTTTCTCTCCAGCACCTCCACCTCGGCCAGCCATCCATCGCAATCCCTGTTCAGGCTCACCACGCTGTCCAGGTCTTTCTTGAGCAGTATCTCCGCCGTCTGGCCCGCCTTCTCGCTGATTATTTGGATCTTGGGCTTACAAGTCATGCATTATCACCTATGGGAAAATAGATGGTCAGCTTTCCCTGCACGGGAATAACCTCAACCTCTCGTCCCTTAAGCTCAGCTACTCTCTCCCTTAATTTATATCTATTGATATCATCGGTCAAACGGTAATAGCGGAGGAAGGAGGCAAGGTTATGCCTCCTGGCCTTGGCCGCGTCTTTGCCAAGGATCTCCTCCTCGAAGGTGCCGTCCGGTTTTAAAGAAAAATAGAAGGTCGCTCCGATCCGCTTTCCATCATTTGTTTTGGCTATGACGACCAGAACATCGGTCTCGTTGAATCTCAATCCGGGAGGCTTCTTGGGGAAGATGTCGCTGATCTTTTGAACCTTTGCCTCCTCGACCACCGCTCTAATAGACTGCATAACGATCCTTGCGATTGTCTATTGATTTAATTGGGCCGCAATCTCCATGACCAGTTTCTTTTTCTCCAGCATGTCTGCAGGCGAACTGGTCTTGCTGGCGATCACATCAATGCAGAGCTGCTCGAAGTTAATCTTGGAGTCCTCTTTTGGGGTCTGCATTCCCTTGGCGATCATGATGCAGGCCCTGGTGCCGGGCTTCTGGGCATCGGGCAGCTTCTCGCGAATGGATCTGACAACTTTGACGATTCTCTCTGCGTCCTTCAGAGCTATGCCGGTGTGCTCCATCACGATTCCGACCTCGGTCTCAAAGCCGTAGTAGTCGGCGTAAATTCCCACCATGCGATCGAGCAGGGCATCCTGCGGCCTGTGGATTCCGGCATACTCGATGGAGTTGCTGGTGAGGATGGCCTGGAAATCAGGATGGACCTTGATGTACCTATCCTCGCCGAACTTGGTGGGAAGCTCAAGGATTCCTTCCTCAAAGACGGACAGCAGAACGTTGTTCGAAGCGGGCTTGGTGCGGGAGAATTCGTTGTAGATCAAGGTGTAGCCGTACTTGCAGGCTAAGGAGAGGGGATTGTCCACCCACTCAATCTTCATGGTATCCTTGGTCTTGAACACATTGTGAATGTAATTGTCTCGAACGCTCTCGTTCTCCATCTGAGAGTAGCCGCCGATTAAGTCGGACGTGGTTATGGATTCATCGCCGTTTATCCAGACCACGGGCCGGCCGAGGACCTTGGCCACATGAACGGCCAGGCTGGTCTTGCCGCAGCCGGTGGGCCCGATGAGATGAACGGGATAGCCGGCCTGCAGCCAGAGCCTGAGCCTGCTCTCCATCTCTGCAACCTCAGGTGTGCTGATGAAGTGGTTTGCTTCCGGCGTAAGGAAGGCCTCTTCTATGGCTTTATGTCTGGCCTCTTCCGATATCAGTTCATAGCTGCAGTCCATATTTGCCGGGGACTTGATCCTCACCTGGATCTTTGGTTCTTTCAAATGCACAGCAGGACCGCGATCCATTTCAGTGGCCTTCTTCTCGGAAGCCGTCATATGAACTGCCTCCCCCCTAACCCTTCTCGGATGTGTGACGACGTACTGCATTGTCTAGCACCTTCGTGGAATTTGAATAATAATAAAAATATCTACTAGGGATTCACCCGTAGTAGAAATCTCGAACATAGTTTTTGAGATCCTGCTCCAGATACCTGTGGATCTCGCCTTGGAAGGACGCGGCTCTTCCCTGAAGCTCTCTGGCACCGGAATTCATTCTGGCAGCAGCCTTCTGGTTCTCTTTTACCTGGGAATCGACCATTCCCTGGAACTCTTTCAGGCCATTTTGCAAATTCCTGTATCCAGAGTCTCTGATGTCCTTTCCTGCTTTCTGGAAAGCCCTGGACATCTTCTCCTGAGAGGCTTGCATCTCTCTGGCCCCTGAGTGCATTCTCGCCACAGCATCATGATTTTCTTTGATCTGGGCATCCGTCGAGCGCCGGAATTCAGCCTGGCCGAGTTCGAACCTCTGCCTGCCGTCTTCCATCATCTTGCGCCCATCGGTCTGCATCTCTCGGGCCATCCAGTCGCAGGCGGAGTGAAACTCCTTAACGCCCTTGTTCATCCTGCGAATGCCCTCCTCTCGAATATCTCTGCCGGCCTTTTGAACTTCTGCAGTCTTGCTGTCGATAGCGGCAGCCTTGGCCATAACGCCCTTGTTGCCTCTGACGACGGATTTTGCTGCAGACTTCGGCTTCTCGACCATTGGAGCCTCCTTAGGACTCGCCGGAATGGCTTTGGGCAGCTCTTTTTGCTTCTTGTTAGCCTCCAGGATGGCATCAGCCAATTGGGACTTCGTTGTGCCCAGGTTCTCCACTCCGAGCTTCAGAGCCAGTTCTTCCAGCTCTCGCCGGGTATGTTTGGTCACCAGTTCGTCGAATGTTTCGACTCTGGTGGCATCAAAATCTTCCATGGCTCCTCCAAAAATAAGTTAAGGAGAACCTGCCTTAAGCAGGGACTCCAGGGGTCGCGCCAATGGCTGCCTGCTCGATCTTGGCCATCTCCTCAGAGTAATGGAGGTAGGTGTCGACCGATGCTACGACAACCCTGGATTCGACCGTGAGAATCTCGATACCGACCAGGCTGACCCTGGCCCAAACATCCACAACGACTCCCTTATCCAGAATTCTATCCAGAACCTCAGCGAGGCTTGATGCGTCAGGTGTTGCTGTTACCATTTTTTATCTCCTCCTATATTTAATAGATTTAATGATTCTTTCCTGCATCCGACTTATGCCGGAACCTTGGGGCTGGCACCGATGGCTGCCTGCTCGATCTTGGCCATCTCCTCAGAGTAGTGCAGGAAGGTGTCTACGGATGCCACGACAACCCTGGCCTCAACGGTCAGAATCTCGATACCGACCAGGCTGACCCTGGCCCAAACATCTACAACGACTCCCTTGTCGAGGATTCTATCCAGAACCTCGGCGAGGCTTGATGCATCTGGTGTTGCGGTTACCATTTTTCCTCTCCTCCTTAAATTTTTGATTTATTTGTTTTGTTGTAATCAATTGAGAATTCACTTAAGCTGGAACCTTGGGGCTGGCACCGATGGCTGCCTGCTCGATCTTGGCCATCTCCTCAGAATAGTGGAGATAGGTGTCGACCGATGCTACAACAACCCTGGATTCAACCGTGAGAATCTCGATACCGACCAGGCTGACCCTGGCCCAAACATCTACAACGACTCCCTTGTCGAGGATTCTGTCCAGAACCTCGGCGAGGCTTGATGCATCTGGTGTTGCGGTTACCATTTCGTTTCACCTCCTTTTGATGCTCATCCTGAGATCACTCAAGGATTGTAAACTGCTGAGATGATTCTTGCCGGGCTGCAATCGGAGCCATGATTTTCATGCCTTCGGCTAGCTAATCGTTCACTGATCATCTCATTATTCAATTATTCATTCGGTCATCTTGATCAAAGGATGAAGGGAGGAACGGTTAGAGGAGGCCATACCCTTCCGTTCCCGGCCCGGGATCCTTTGTGTCTGACACTTTCGGCTGAACTCATTGCAGGTACGAAGCGCCCTTTTGGTCCATCGTACAATGCTAAAGAGGTATGCTTGATCTAAATAGTCTTTCATCTCTCAAAATTATTTTCAAATATTGTTCTGAGATTTGTTTCGAAATTTTAAACTTAACAATCTATAAGGGCTTAGAGAATGAGCATCAATAATGAAACCGATAATCGCTGATGAGATGAAAATTTATTATGATGGAAAAATCGTTGACCAAGAGTTAAATGGTAAAAAAAATTGATGAGAGGTGTTTATGAAGCTTCTCGTAGTTGATGATGCTCCGCAAATGCTCAAAGCATTCAGAGATATTTTGGAGTCGCAGGGGTGCGAGGTCTTTGAGGCGGAGAACGGCGAGGATGCTTTGATAAAATATGCCGAGTTGAAACCGGACATAGTGCTCATGGATATTCTCATGCCCAAGCTTGACGGAATCAGCGCCACCAAGAAGATACTGGAAGACGACCCCAATGCCCGCATAATCGTCATCTCCGCCGTGGGAAAGAGCGGCCTTGAAGAAGAATGCTTGGTTGCCGGAGCCAAACAATTCATTGTGAAGCCCTTTAAGATAAAAGAGCTGCTCAATTCTATAAATAAGCTGGTGAAATAATGAAAGGAATAGAATCAGTACGAGGATATCAGGAAGAGATTATCGAAGCCATTCCCAGCACGATAATAGTCGTTAATCGAAGTCTTGAAGTCCTCTATGCCAACCGAAATTACTATGCAAAATCCTTCGCGAAGAGAGAGAGAGATGTCCTGGGCGAGCGCCTCTCCAGAGTAATTCCTCCAATGCTGATTGAGAAGACCAGAATCGACGACAAGATCCGGGAAGTCTTCCTCACCGGCCTTCCCTTTGACGGCGATCAACTCCGCTATCCTGGCGGCATGTTCTATTTTTATAAAATTTATCCATTGAAAGAGGAAACCGAAAGCATAAACAAAGTCGTGATCTTCATGGAGAACATCACCGAGCTTACCCGTCTTGAAGAGGAGCTGAGGGACTCTTATGTCAAGCTGGAGAACGCTTACGACGAGCTGAAGGAGAACGACGGGATGAAGTCCGAGTTCATATCCACGGCCTCGCACGAGCTTCGCACGCCTCTCACGGTGATCAACAGCTACATCGAGATGTTTGAAGAGGGTATGCTGGGAGAGCTTAATGAGACTCAATGCGAGAAGATTCGCATCATTCGCTCCCAAACCGAGCATATGATCCGGCTGGTAGAGGATATGCTTGACACCTCCCGACTCGAGTCGCGCAAGCTCAAGATCCATAAATTGCCCCTCAAGATAGAAGAGATTGCCATGAAAGTCCTGGCGGAGCTGAGCAGACTGGCCGGTCTGAAAGAGCAAACGGTTTCCCTGAGCATTGAAGGGAATCTCAAGGAGATTGTGGGAGACGAGCGACGCATAAAACAGGTCTTCAATAATCTCCTGACTAACGCCATCAAATATACGCCGGATAAGGGCAAGATCCATGTGATGATAAAGGATGAGCCGAGCCAGGTTCGAGTCCTGATATCCGATGACGGAATCGGCATCGCCAAGAAAGACCAGAATAAGATTTTCGAGAAATTCTTTACAGGAAGCGGAAGCTCGCTCACGCGCGAGTCCGGCCGCATGGGCCTAGGCCTTGCCATTGCCAAGGGGATCGTTGAAGCTCATGAAGGCTCCATCTGGGTAGAGAGCGAACCCGGCAAAGGCAGCACATTCGTCTTTACACTGCCAAAGGCATGATGGGAACGGGCATGATGAAAATAAACATGGTCAAAGATATCTTTTCTAGGCTTAAGATATCGCCTCGAGTGGTGCCTGAGACGGAACCGCTCAACCATCATGTCTCCTACGACCTGGCAAGGGGGTCAAGCTATCTGGTCCTTGAGCCGAAAGCGAGTTTTGGTTTCGAAGTCTTCACATCAATTGTGAAGGGCAGATGCCTGGACTGCGATCATCTGGAAGCCTTTCCCTGCGAGAGCATCGGCTGCAATCGCTGCTCTCTGCCCTGCACCTGCAAAGGATGCAGCAATACCAGGTCGCAGGGACTTTGTTTTACCCTGCGTTCGCCCATTGAGACACGGCTGAAGTATGCCCTGCAGACGACGCCCATATTCTGGATAAGCAATCACGGCCCTGAGAATGTAAGCCCGGTGGATCTGGAGATTATTGCGGATATAATGAGCAAGTTCCTGAAGCAGAGCGAGAATCCGGTGATCCTCATCGACGGAATAGAGTATCTGATCTTCGAGAACGGCTATTCGCCCGTTTTAAGGTTTCTGAAAGACTCCGCAGAAGCAATGGTTCTGAAAAATGCTATTATGATCTTGCCGGTCAATCAAACCGCCATTGAGCCAAAAGAGCTGGCATTGATGCAGAGGAGCATGAAAAGCCTGAGCCCACAGAGCCATTTATGATCCTGAACCGCTCTGCTCTTTAGCATCAAATTTTCCGGTAAAAATTTAAAAGATTTCGCTCGAAATTTAATTTTTCCAGTCACTCGAACTCGATCGTTCCCGGCGGCTTTGGCGTCAGATCATAGACCACTCGCGCAACACTCGGTATCTCGCCGGTGATGCGGCTGGAGAGGCGTCTCAGCACATCCCAGGGAATTTCCATCACGTCTGCGGTCATGGCGTCACGGGATGTGACGGAGCGAACTGCAACCACCCAGCCGTAGACGCGATTGTCACCCTTCACGCCGGTGGCTTTTCCCAGGAGCGCAGCAAAAGCCTGCCAGGGGCAGAACCTCATGACCTCTTCCTCAACTATGCCATTGGCCTTACGAATAACATCCAGCTTCTCCTTTGTGACCTCTCCCACAATGCGAACGGAGAGACCGGGGCCGGGATAGGGCATCCTCTCGCTGATCTCCTGGGGCAGGCCCAGAGCCCGGGCCACTTCGCGAACCTCGTCCTTGTAGAGATCGCGCAGCGGCTCTACCAGACACTTGAATTCCATGCGACTGGGCAGGCCGCCCACGTTGTGATGGGACTTGATGCCGCCCTCAGACTCGATCCGGTCGGGATAAATGGTTCCCTGAATGAGGCAGTCTCCACCGATCTTGCGCGCCTCCTCCTCGAAGACGCGAATAAAGGTCTCCCCGACGACCTTTCGTTTCTCTTCGGGATCGGTGACGCCCGTTAGGGCTTCGAGGAACCTCTCGTGGGCGTTGACGCGCACGAGGCCGATGTTCTGAAAGAGCTGCTCGATCCTTTCCGACTCAAACTGCCTCATGAGCCCCGAGTCGACATAAACCGGAACCAGCCGGTCACCCAGTGCGCGATGGGCGAGCATGGCGCACACCGAGCTGTCCACGCCGCCCGACAAGCCGATGATGGCGCGCCCGGTTACGTCGCGCTTGATATCGGCTATGGCATCATCAATAAAACGGTTTGCATTCAAGGCCATAGTGGAAAGGCCGGCTTCCAGGATAATAGGGTTGCGGTTATGATATTGATCCGCATACCTGGTGCTCCGACTTGCGGCTTTGCTCCCGAATAAGCTCGAGGTATAACAGAATCAAAATCGTAGACTCAAATCTTTGCATCTTTGGCAAAAATTTATATCTATTGCAGCCCGGAACTATAGAGGATTTGTGGTGCTGCGGTCCCGTTTGTAAATGGCCTGTACCATATCGATCCTGTCAAGATCAGGAAATTAGCTGGAGGAGTGCGCTTGAATGGCAAGGTAATATCGATTGCATTGCTGGCTTTAGCCATGTTCGCTGCGGGAATATGCATAGGAGCCGAATCGACAAAGAATATTGTTGACACGATCGGAGCAGATGAAAACTTTTCGAGTCTATCCGGGGCAATCCAGGTCGCGGATCTGGGCAGCACACTGAGCGGCCCTGGAAATTATACGCTCTTCGCACCTGATGATGATGCTTTCTTTAAGATGCCGTCCGAGGATTATAAGGCACTGCTCGAGAATGTCACTGAGCTTAAGAGCGTTCTCACCTTCCACGTTGTAGAAGGCAAGATCTTACTCGGTGACCTGAAGGATGGACAGGAACTGACGACCCTGCAGGGCGAGAAATTGACCGTTAAATTGGGCCCAGAGTACATAATGATCAATGATGCAAACATCACCAGACCGGACGTGATGGCCAGCAATGGTGTTATTCAGGTCATAGATACGGTTCTGATGCCCAAGTAGAATTCAGCATACCGGGAGTCTGCTAGATGGGCAGGCCTCTCGTTTTCATTTTTACTTCTTATGTAGTCCTGGAACTCGACTCCGCATGCGAAAAGTGATTTGGCTCTCCGCTTGAGAGCGATTTACATCGATCATATTAATGCTGACTTCTTCGGATAAGGTCTGATCATCAGAGATAACTCAGGAGAAGCGACAAAAATAGAAAGTTGGCAATTCGGTCGCCACAATGCATGTCGCCGTTGCTCTGCCCGCTAGAAGCCGAAGAATCGCGGGAAGAAGATGTCAGGCGGATCGCCCTGAAGAATTATGGTGGCCATAGGGGCGATACATACGTAGAATGTTGTGTCGCCTATTGTCTCACCTCAAAAATATATTTGGCTTTATTACTATTTCAACTTATTCCTCGTACCGGATATTTTGTCGAAAGCAATAATATTTGCAGGAAGCCTCTGCAAGTATTGCGACCGCCCACATACCATCGCCCTTCACGGCGCATCATTTCACGGATGCACAGGCAAACGATAGCAGATTGCTCACCGCCCGATCTTTATTCACTCCCGAGTAGCAGGCTTTTTTATAATCCTCGCCGGTTACGATCCTAACATCTGAGAAGCCGCGTTCTGCCAGAAAATCCGGGACGACACCATCGTCGATACCGAACTGCAAGGGCTCTCCCTGCTGAATTACATAGTCTCTTATGTTCTTTGCCGCCTCAAGTTCATCCGTCCCATCGACCAGGGACTTTGAATAGTAGTCGAAGATGATGCGGCTTCCTTTTCCAGAATTGCCTGCAATGAAAGACAGCATATCGTCCACGGCCTGCGGCGGGATGTACATGATCAGACCTTCCATGATGAAGAGCGTCTTTTTGGATCGATCGTATCCTTTTTCCATCAGCTTCCGGCCGAGACTCTCCATTTCGAAATCAACCGAAACGTATGCCACATGATCCGGGAGGGCGCCGAAGATCTCCTTGATCTTGTCGATCTTAACAACTTGAGTTAGCGGATGGTCCACTTCGAATGCTTTGACTCTTCCCTTCAGCCCATCAATGCGATATGCTCGGGTGTCATAGCCGGCACCAAGAATTACCAATTGCTCTAGCCCTTCATCAATAGAGGCCTTCAGAAAATCATCAAAATATCTGACCCTGGCCCGAATGGAGTTGGCAAGACCGGGAAAGAGGCGCTCGTAATGCTCTCTCATCGCCTTTGTCTTTTCCGGGTTTTTGCGGGCGAATTCAAGCGTCTCCGGACCGACGAAGCGAACTGCGTAGGGGTCATAACAGATCCGCACGCCTTCGGGCAGTGCAGATTCCGCAACTCTGTGCAGGGCAATCATCTCGGCCATCTTGCTTGGCCCTTTTCTCTTCGCGTCCATTTCATCTGATTTTGTGATGCTGGTTGGCTTTTGCATAAATTCTCCTATCTTGCCGATATGCAAATCATTCTCCGGGATTTTTTTCCTTTTGCAGTTTTAGCAAAAAAATCTCATCGACCTTGGCAGTGGTTTCCATGCTCCTTATGCTAATTGCGATGATTCATCAATCTATGAGCAACATCGCCATCGGTGTGGGATTTCCCGAGACCGGGAACTGGAGCGCCATGCCCGCATTCTCGGCAGTCTTTTTCATATTGACGCCCACCGCATGCTCCGGAATCCTGGCCATGGAGGGATGAGCGCAGATGCCATTCTTCACATTGCAGGTCTCGCATAAGCGGCAGGAGCCGTTCACCAATGCCAGTGCCAAAGTGCAGCCGGCATTGAAGGCGGTCTTCTCCAGCTCCAGCATGGTGAGCAGGATATTCTTGCTCTCGCCGAAGTATTCCTTCCAGAAGGTATCCGCCTGCTCTTTCTTATCCGCCGGAGCATCCGGGTCCAGCCAGTACCTGTAAATGGAGCGGATGACATCCGGCTCTGCCTTAGCGGGAGACCTGAACTTCACCAGCAAGACATAACGGTATTCGGACAGTATCTTTCTGAACTCATCGACGGTGGGCACATAAGGAGGGCAGGTCAGTTTCTTGCCGTAGCCGACGCAGCCGGTCCTGCATTTTAGGGGAACCCTGTTCTCCACGATCACCTCCGAAGCGGGAATGGCCTTGGCATCGAGGGCACCGAGTTCCAGGGCCGCTCTTTCCAGAAACGCAAATGGATTCGAGTCCTCTTTTGATTTTGAGCTATCTGTCATGTTGATCCGGAACGAGTCCGGTCGTATTGTTCTTATTATTGCCGCTTCGGACCTCCCGATACCAAGTCTGGGGACCAAAAAATCCATCAACCCCCTCTGGCTATTCCCTTTCTCATGGCTATTCATCCCATGGAATTTCGATACGGCACCAAAGAAATGAAGGCAATCTGGGAAGAGGACTTCCGGCTACGCTGTCTCTTCCGCGTGGAGGCCGCGCTCTCCCGGGCCGAGGAAGAGCTGGGCATGATACCCCAGGGCGCCGCCGAGGAGATCGCAGCCGCAGCCGAGACCACCAATCCCGATCGAGCCAAGCAGATCGAGGACGAGATCGGCCACGACATGATGGCCACAGTGCTGGCCATGGCCGAGTGCAGCCCCAAGTTCGGCGAATGGATTCATCTGGGCGCGACCTCCAATGACATCCTGGACACGGCCACCGGCCTGCAGATCAAGGCATCTTTTGATGTTCTCGAACCCAAGCTCAAGAAGCTGCTGGCGCTGCTCCTGGACAGGGCCATGGAGAATAGGACGCTTGTGTGCGCCGGCAGGACACACGGCCAGATCGCCGTGCCCACGACCTACGGCCTCAGATTCGCGATCTGGGCCTCGGAAGTCGCCCGCCACATTGAGAGGCTGCAGCAGCTGCGGCCACGCGCGGCAGTGGGAAAGATGAGCGGCGCTGTGGGGACCCAGGCCGCCTTTGGCAAGAACGGAATGGAGATTCAGACCCGCGTTATGCGCCATCTGGGCCTGACCGAGGTAGACGTCTCTAACCAGGTCATTCAGCGTGACCGGCACGCGGAGATGGTTTGCTGGATGGCTCTGGTGGCTTCAACACTGGATAAGATCTTCGTGGAGATGCGCTCTTTGCAGAGGACCGAGATCGCCGAGGTCGAGGAGGGTTTCGGCAAAAAGCAGGTCGGCTCGTCCACCATGCCGCACAAGCGCAATCCGATCAAATCGGAGCAGGTCTGCGGCCTTTCTCGCATCGTGCGTGCTCAGCTGATTCCCGCATTCGAAAATATCCCGCTCTGGGATGAGCGCGACCTCACCAACTCCAGCTGCGAGCGTATCGTCTTCCCGGAAGCGTTCATCTTCACCGATCACCTCATAACCCTGGCCACGCGCACCCTGACCAACATGCATCTGCGGCCTGACAACATCGAGAAGAACCTGACACTGCTGCACGGCCTCAATATGGCCGAGAATGTCATGGTAGAGCTGGCCAAGAAGGGCGTGGGCCGCCAGCAGGCCCATGAGATCATGCGCCAGAGCTCGATGACGGCCTTTGAGCAGAAGAGGGAGCTGGCCGATGTCCTCCTGACAAATGAGATCGTTACCAAAAACCTCACGGAGGAGGAGATTCGGGCTCTGCTCGACCCTCACCAGTACATTGGTACGGCAGTACAGCAGGTCGAACGGCTGAGCGAGAAGCTGCAAAAGCTCTACCTGGCCTGAGGAGCTGCAGTCTCCGCCAGAGAAACTAGGACCGGTCATGCCTGCCAAGCTATCTAACACGCGATTTAGGCGGATTCGGCAGGCAACCGGCATCAAGTTTCATATCGTGTTCCATATCACGTCGGCGCGCCAACTGATTAAGCGCTGAGTATTGTCGTCTCGAAAAATTGCAGGCCCAAGCAGCCCATAGCTCTGCCCCCCCGAAAGCCATGACTAAGTACCATTCGCAAGAACCATTCCTGATAACCATGCCTCAAGGCGTAAGCCCCCAGGTTTTCCTCATCAAGCCCGGCTCGATCCAGAGGGATAGCTCCGGCCGAATTCTTGACGCCAGATCGTCAGTGGCATTGATAGTATCCAAAGAAAAGAAGATAGTTGTGGACACCGGCCTGGCAGGCGAAGATAAGCTGATCCTCGATGCGCTGCGCCATCTCGGCTTCAAGCCCGTGGAGATCGATATCGTGATAAACACTCACTCCCATAACGATCATTGTGGGAACAACCAGCTATTCCATCGAGCAAGAATCCTGGCACCTGCTGATGGAGAGCTGATTGTTCCCGGAGTGTGGGCCATGAAGACGCCCGGCCACAGCCTCGACAGCATATCCGTAGTCGTAGAAGGTCCAAGGACGGTAGTGATCGCGGGGGATGCGCTTCCCACCTTCAGCAACTTTATAAAAAATGTTCCGCCATTTATGCATGTCGACCGAGAATTGGCCGTCTCCAGCATGGCAAAGATAATCTCCATTGCGGATATTGTAGTGCCCGGACACGATTTACCATTTTCGGTTAGAGAGAGATCGTTTACAAAGCAACAGATCGATGAATGATTGGTGTTCCGAATTGTGAGTGGCAATCGATATGGTTACCTGGATTTGTGAGACACGAATGGAAATTAGGCAAAGCAACATCCAAAAAATTGTGACATTTATGGAGATGATGGCGTGGCTAGCCGCATATTGGCAGAATGTACTGAAAACGACATTAGAGAACATTGAGGAGCAAAGTGCAATATATGGCCGGCTACATGAAAATCTGGCAAAATTGATTCGTCCATACCTTGTATATGCAGTGCTGTTATATTGAGAAATCTAAGATTAGGCAACCTATAAATACTTAAAAAAAGTATATGGTTTCAAATGCAACTAAAATTAACATCAAAGGAGAGGTTAGTTCTTTACGGTCTTGCCAGATATCCGGGGTTCAGCGATATAGATCTCGCCTCAAACATAGGTGTTGATCGATCGACGATATTCAAGAGCAAGCGAAAGTTCAGAGACTGGAAACTTATCAAGCTATTGAACGTTCCATCCGGAGAAGCAGTAGGGGCCGAAATCCTGACCTCAGTATTTGTCAAGTATAAGCCGACTGCACCATTTGCAGTGAGAGCAGCATCAAAGGCTTACCAGGATTGGACTGGCTATCCTAACTGCGTCTCTCACATAGCCACAGATACCGACTCTATCTCAGCATTCTATTCCAAGAGCCTAACCGATTTTAGAGCCAACTTCGATCCCATCATCGACGAGTATTTCCGCAACGATTTCGTTGAGGACATTCATTACTTCCATTACCCATTCCAGGTTTCAAGCTATTCCACGGATGCCGCTCTGGCAGTGAATAACCTGTTTGAGCTCGCCAGAAGCGATCTTCCTGAAGAAGTCATTCCACCAAAGCCACCCATTCTCACCGAGGACTCCCGGCTTACCGAAAAAGACAAACTGACGCTTTACGCCTTTGTCAAGTATCCGATGCTCTCTGATCTTGAGCTCTCCCGGAGGACCGGCATCTCCCGGCCAACCATCTCCGGAAAGCGGACCAAGTTCTTCCAGACCGGCCTCCTGTTCCGCGAGGCGTACGTCGATTGGCAAAAGATCTGCTGTGAGCTGCTATCATTCTACCATGTCAAGATCAGGCACGGCCACGACCGAGAAGATCTATCCAAGGTTTACAGGGCCTTCCGCAAGGTCGGAGCGCCTCTGTTCAGCATTCTGCAGCCCGGCGAAATCTTCGGAGCATTCCTGTCCACCGGCTATCCGCAGCTTAAGAGCCGAATGGATGCGGAGCTGCGTGTTCTTTCCGCAGAAGGGCTCATCATCGAGAGGCCCATGCTCGTGATCATGCCGCTCACAGAGATCAAGGCATCCAAGATCGATTATGCGCCCATGGTTGCCAAGATGCTGGATGTGGGCAAGGAGATATGAACAATGAGGTTGCCATAGTCTGCTCTCGGGCAGATCCGGCAAGCCTCAATATTTTTGAGCGTCTTATTAAGCTACAGCCCTGGCAAGACCGGGACGGCTTCCTGGCCTCCGGTATCTGGCGCTTGCTGATTCATGAGGATCGACAGTCCGCGATGCATGGGCTCGATGCCCGCCTGGCGGATCTGGGGCTGCAGCCAAAGATGGTCGTCTTCGCCAGCAGGCATGAATCCAAAGCGGGCCTACCCTGGTTTGGCGGCCACTTTACAGGCATATTAGAAAACGGCCGGCGAGAGCTATCCGCGGCGGCGCCCGGTGGCTTGAGATCCTTCTTGCACAATATTCGCGAAACGGCACCGCAGGGATTCATGATATCTGCGGAAGCCACTCATCACGGGCCCACGGACATGAGAACGCCCTGCTTCTTCGCGGAGATCGGAAGCTCCGAGCCCCAATGGCGCGATCCGGGCGCCGGAGAGGCAGTAGCCAGGGCTATTTTATCCCTGGATATAAAAGAAAGGCCGGTATTCCTCGGATTTGGAGGCGGCCACTATGTGCAAAGACAAACGGATCTGATGTTTGAATCTGATGTGGCATTCGGACATCTCTTCTCTTCCTATAAGATGGCCGATCTGGATGCGGCGCTGATAGAAGACGCGCGCATAAAATCAGGAGCAAGCTACGCATACGTCGATCGCAAGTCCTTGCGGTCCGAAGAGCGGAAGAGGGTCATAGCGATTCTCGACGAGCTGGGGCTGCCCATGCTGCGAAGCCGCGAAATTCGCGCTAAATTCACTCTTCGGGAATAAGTAGACGGACTGTATCGTTATCTCAATAATATTATCTCAATAATAGATAGAATTATACGATAGAATTCTCGATCCATGGATCTTCTTTAGATCATGGTTTAGAAATCACAACTTCCTTTAAAATATCACCAATTTTATTCTAGTTGATTTCCATATTCTGACAACTATTGCGTATCTATTTTCGTTTCCGTCAATTTCATCCGAATCGATTCTCCATAGTCATTTTTCAGAATATTATTTGGAACATATTTGAATTATTAATCCTGCATCGGATAGATAATCTCCAATCCAAAATATATTTTTAAAATATTACGACAAAAAGACGTATACTTACAAAAAGGATTTATACCATAAACCAATATGACAGTATATCAAAATAAATTAGGTATAATAAGGCCTGTGATCTAATGTCCGGAAAGATGGGGTATTCCCCGGCGAACAGCATCTCCAATTTGCAGGAGAAAGCGCTTGGTCTAATCGGCTCGAAGTCAGACGGTCTTCTGCAGTCTGAACTGCGCCGCTTACTTGATATAAACAGCAGCAAATGCTCTAAAGTTGTATCCAGGATGCAGGCATCCGGCCTCATTTATCGGGAGAAGATTCCGGCCAGCCGCACCTTCCTGATCCGGCTTGTCCAGCCTCATGGAAAGGCAGCGTCCTTCGGTCACATCGATAGTTACTTAACTGAGATCTATCTGCTATACCTGATACGCGGCGTTTCAAGCTAGACGGCGCCAGGGGATAGCAACAGAATTGTCTAATTCAGCATTGCCTGCATTCTGGGAGATTTTGCGTCCGTTCAACTGCGCCATGGCCGGCGTCGCTGCAGTCATCGGCATGGCCATCGCCGGCGGCTTCAACCCTTCAGCTTCTGCTCTGATACTTATGGCGGTTTTCCTTGTGACGGGAGCAGGAAATGCCGTCAATGATTACTACGACCGGGAGATCGATGCCGTCAACCGACCCCTGCGACCTATCCCCAGCGGCCGCATCGGTCCGAGCATGGCCTTCAACTATTCACTGGCGCTCTTTGCCGCAGGCTCAATCCTGGCAGGCCTGGTAAACCAGATATGCCTGGCCGTGGCGATCATAAACTCAATCCTGCTTTTCTTCTATGCTCGAAATCTCAAAGCGACGCCACTGGCCGGAAACGTCTGCGTGGCCTACCTCACCGGCTCGACCTTTCTCTTCGGAGGCGCGGCCTTTGGCCTGGCCGGTCTGCTGGCCAATCAAGTTCCTTTTCTGCTATCATTTCTGGCCACCATGAGCCGGGAGATTGCTAAAGACATCGAGGACGTGGAAGGCGACCGGCTGGGCGGGGCCAAGACTTTGCCGATCCTGGCGGGCGAGAAGCTGTCTGCCGGGCTGGCAGCGGTTTTTGCTCTGGCGGCGGTGGCTCTGAGCTTTGCCGCGCCCTTTGGGTTGACATACATCGCGATAGCAGTAGTTGCCGATCTCTTTTTCTTGCAATCGATCTTGAGGGTCTTGAAAAGAGATGCAGCCGGATCTCAGAAAGCGCTAAAAACAGGAATGGCAGTGGCCCTGCTGGCGTTTTTGGCCGGGGCACTGCAGCCTTTGCATCTCTTTTGAAATCCGGTTCCTGCGAGATTGATTCACCAACGATCAAATCCGCCAATTATCGCTCAGCGGTGAGCAAAGTACGCCACTATCGGCTCGCCCAAGGAATTGATGCGCGCAAATCCATAGCGCTCGAACTGCACGACTTTACCCAGCTCCCCGGCAATTCCCGCCTCGCCCACTCCCTCATCCATGCCGTCAGGCTTCATCACCCTGACCGCCGGGCCGTTCGCCGGAGCCCAGTGAATTATCTTGGACCTCTTGCCCACATCCTTACTCAGGAAGTGCGCCACAGCGGGCTCCAGGCTCGTGATCTCCACGTTGCATAGATCCTTGAGCCGGATGCTGTCTCCCACCTTCAGGGCCTCCAGGTCGCTCCTGGAGATGAACAGCTCATTGCCTGCCGGAATATCTCTCCAGCCGCGATCGATGGTGGGATGCAGCGGCGCGTGGGCGAAAGCGGGCACATCGCCCTCGATCTGTAGCAACACGGGATTCCAGACGAAGAAATAGCGATTGGCCTCGGGATCGATCAGCTTGCGGTTCTCGGCGTAGATGGAGTCCATGCTGATGCTGATGTCCGTCTCTCCCACGCCTAGGTCTATCATGAATTTTCGCAGCGCCAGCGGTTGGATGCCCCGGCAGCGCATGGCCCGCACCGTGGGAACGCGCGGGTCGTCCCAGCCCGAGTATTCTCCTGCCTCGATGGCCTTTCTCAGTTTGCTGGTGCTGAAGGAGCCGAACTGATGAATCTTGATCCTACCCCAGTGAACGACCTTCGGGTACTCCCAGCCCAGATACTGATAGAGGTATCTCTGCCGGCTGCCGCTGTCCGCCAGATCCTTGCCCCTCAGGATGTGAGTCGTGCCGAGCAGGTGATCCTCCACTGCCGACTCAAAATCGAGCAGCGGCCAGACGCGGTACCTGTCTCCCACCAGAGGATGCGGCGCCGTCACGATGCGGAAAGCCGGCCAGTCGCGGATGGCCGGGTCCTTGTGGGACATGTCCGTCTTGACCCGCAAAACGGCCTGACCCTCGGCCATCCTTCCGTCAAGCATCTGCTTCCAGAGCTCCAGATTCTGCTCCACCGACTGATCCCGATGAGCACACGGGACGCCCTTGTCCTTATGCTCCTTGAAGACGCCCTGAGCACAGCCGCAAACGTATGCTCCGCCTCGCAAAATCAGCTCTTCTGCAATCGGATAGTATCTCTCAATCCTCTCGCTGGCCGTGATCACGAGATCGGGCTTGGCGCCGAGCCAGTTGCAGTCTTCCAGATACCAGCCGTAAGCCTCGGGCATGGGCCGCTTCTTCACCGGGTCCGTGTCATCGAAGCGGATGATGAACGTGCCCCCGTACTTCTTCACGTACTCGGAGTTGACGATGATGCCACGAGCGCTGCCAAGCGTGGGCGGGCCGTTGGGGTTGGGGGCAAAACGCATCACCACGCCCTTTTCTGCCCCTTCGAGAGCAGGCAGTCCCTTATCCGGTTCTTTCTTTATAGAGAGCTCAACTATGAGTTCCGGCGCGATGGCCTCCAACCTTTTTTGCCACTCCTCAAGGCTGGTCATCTCTATCTCGGCCAGAACCTCTTTCACCAGGGGCGATACCTCTTTGGCCCGGGCGCGCAGCTCCGGGTGCTCGCCCATGAGCTTGCCCATGACCGCCCCGGCATTGGGCGCGGCCTTATACTTCACCGCGTTCTGCAGCGCATACTTTTCGATGAGCTCTCTTGTCTCTTCCATTGATTGGTCTCCTAAATCAAATCCAAATGCCAGGCGTAATATTGCTCGGCGAAACACCGCCCGGCAACACTGGCATTTTCAAGTCGGTTGCAAGAAATCCTCATTACTCTACTTTAATTTGATTGTTTTGCAGAGAAGCCGAAAGGCGCATAGCATCGCGTATGATCTCATCATGATCGAAAGCAAGCACGGGAAGCCGATCCAGAGGAAAGACCTCTGCAGACCGGGCATCAGATCCGGAAGCCAGATCGCCCCTGCCCACGGCGAGATAGGCGATGGAAACCACGTGTCCTCTGGAGTCGCGCCCGGGATCGGAGTACACGCCTACCAGGCCGAGCAATTCGATCTTCAGGCCTGTCTCCTCGCGGGCCTCTCTCTTCACTGCATTCTCGACCGTCTCGCCCACCTCCACGAAGCCGCCAGGAAGGGCAAAGCAGCCCTGGTAAGGCGGATTCTTCCGCTTTATCAGCACGATTCCCTGTCCGAATAGTATGGCGGCATCCACCGCCAGCAAAGGAGTCAACAAGTCAAATCCCCTTAACCGAAAGGCTTATCTACGACTGAGGTCGGAGTGGTTTACGGCAAAGGTCGATTATGGATCAATCCCTCCCTACCCAACATCCAGTCGATCTCTGCTATTCTTTACTCTTTCCTCATGTCTTCATATACTCTTTTGAATCAGGCTAAAATACAGGACATTCTGATTCGTGCAGCATGCCATTTTATGTGCTGAAGCTGGGCGGCAGCCTTCTAGGATCGTCCCGGGATTTGGTGCGCGCGCTAGTCGGTCTTGCCGGGGATGGTTATAGCTTTCTGGTAGTGCCTGGCGGCGGGCCTCTGGCCGATCTGGTGAGAGAGCTTGACGTGCGCCACACGATTTCCCAGGAAGCCGCGCACTGGATGGCCATCCTGGCCATGGAGCAGTATGCCTATTTCCTGGCGGACGGCACGGGCGCGCGGCTGGTCGAGGATATCGGAAAACCGAATTGCGACAGCCCCGGACAGGTCGAGATACTCTTGCCTTATCGGGCTATGAAGAGGGATGACGCCGGCCTTGAGCACAACTGGTTTTACACTTCGGATTCCATTGCCATGCTGGCGGCACTGCGATTGGACTCGCCCCTCATCAAGGCCACCAACGTGGACGGTGTAATCCTGGAGGGAAAGGTCCAAGAAGTGGTATTTGCAAGTCAACTTGTGGGAATGGAAAGCTGCATCGATCAGGGCACGCTGCGGCTTCTCATGCGAAAGCAAAATGGCGCGAGCCTTCGGATCTTGAACGGCACCGATCCTCATGCATTCATCTCGGCGCTCAAGTCTGGAAAAGGCGGCACCACCATAGTCGGATGATGAATGCCCTGGCGAACGGCCAGGCATTATATTAAGATTGGCCCATTAGCTCCGAGAGACTGAACCGCAAAACCCTGCCTACCCATGGGAAGGTTTATACAGGGAAATACATCAACCAGAGGGGAGATAACATGAAGGAAGAATTGCCAGAGAAATGCATATCATGTGGCATCGCGCTTACCGGCGTGGGTGGGACCAGATTTCCCTGCCCGAGCTGCGGAACCGTGATTGCCAGATGCAACCGCTGTAAAAAACAGAGCAACGTTTATACCTGCAAAGCCTGTGGCTTCTCAGGGCCGTGAGGTGACTCGAAATGGGAGACGCGGCAGTTAGAATGAAGGTCATGCCCGAGAGTACGGACATTGATCTGGCCAAGCTCAGGGAAGAGATCGTCAAGGTGATACCGGCATTTGCCAAGTTGCATGTCATTGAAGAGATGCCTATCGCCTTTGGTCTGAAGGCTCTGATAGTCGTAACCATCATGAACGATAAGGGCGGCCATAGCCCGGATGAGATCGAGTCGGCTGTAGCTAAGGTTCCCGGTGTTGAGTCTGTAGTGGTCGAAGAGGTCGGGCTCATCTAAAGCCTCTCCTTATTTTAAGCCGCTCGGGCAATCAATTTGGGCTTGTAGATCAGTGGTAGATCGCCGCCTTCGCAAGGCGGAGGCCACGGGTTCGAATCCCGTCAAGTCCATATCGTCAAGTCCATTATATTCCGATTTTCTATATTTTCTCATACGTTTTTTTTTTGATTCGGCTGCTTTGCGTTCGGCCTGCTGTCCTGGATTTTCCAGAAAAATACTTAAGTTTGCACGTGCTAATAGAATGCATTATGGCGGGAGTCCTCGATCACCTGGCGAAGCCGAAAAAGCAAGCAATTCAGGCTCATCCTGGTTCGCGAAGCGGCAGCAAAGACTTGATCGCGATGGAGCTTGATGCCGCCAAGGAGATACTAGCCGAGGTCTTCGGCATAACGCCAGAGGAGGTTGAAGAGATGATACGGCGACGCAGCGAAGAGAGGATGCTCTGGCCGGAGGGCTTCCGGCTGGATGAATAGTCAAAATCTAGATTTAGGTCACAGCATTTTAGTCACGGCAAATTTCAGTAACAGAAATTTAAATCACAGCAGATACAAATATATCCATCCGAACAGAGAATGATGATTTAATGGTAAAGCTCACAGGGCTGTTGAAAACCATTATTGGTGCAGCGATTTTTAGGAAAGCTATAAAGGGCGCATTTACGATTGCGCTGGCGAAGTCTTTGAGCTGGATCTCGCGACCGGAGACCATCTCAATGCTTGGCAAGCATGCAGCCGCTTTGTTGAAATCAAAGCCTGCCGGCAATAGTCCCGGGATTCTTCAAACCATTCTCAAGGGCCTGCTCGCCTTCACGCTTTTAAAAACGATGAAAAAGAGCCGGATCGCCGAGCCCGCCGTGATCTCGACCATCGCGGCGCTCTTGCTGGCCATGATGAAGCCAAAAGAAGCCCGGCAGAAATCAGCAGCTGGTGCACCAGGGTCCGGCGGTTGCCGGGACCGGGTAATCGATGTGGATGATTATACAGTAGTTGAAGAGAAGTTCTGATTCGTGCTTTGGTCAAGGGGCGGGAATGGTGGATACGTCCCTGATCCCATCCAGCACCCGTTTCGCGGCAGAGCATCTCTCCGCCTTTGATGTATCAAGCGCCATCTTTTCCAGATCTTCAACATCGATCTGGCCCATCTTGAACCTGGTAACAAGTATGCCGGTCATGATGGCATCATTTTTTGCCTTTGCTTTTTTGCTCGCCATTTTTTTGCTAACTCCATATTTCTGATTTTATTTTATTGAATTTCCAACCGCATTATCGAGTTGCCAGCCGTTTTATGGCCGGGGCCATTCTCTTCGAACTGCATTGCAGTAATAGCTTTCGCTGCGGCAAACATCGGCGGCAAACATCGCAATTCAAAGCCTCTTGCTCCTTGCCGATATCATTTAATTCAGTAGAAAGCGGATTTTTGAAAGGCCAATCAGGCAATATCAAGGTATTTCCGGTTTGTCCATCCGGCAACCATTATTATCAGCAAATGCCATTCTGTACTCTATGCAGTTGGACGACAAGATTCGCGAGATGGCGGAGAATTTGGGTGCAGACTTCTTCGGTGTGGCCGATCTTGCGCCGGCCCGGGGTTTCATCTCACGGCAGGGCGGAAGGGAAGTGGCTGAATATCCCAGAGCCATTTCCGTCGGCGTTGCCCTGCTCGACCCCATCGTAAACCAGCTGCCGAGAAGGGGCGAGAAGGCTGCGGCGATGGAGTACAAGCATCATGCTTACGACACGGTCAACGGCCTCCTGGACATAATTGCCCTGCGCCTCTCCGGCTCACTGCAGCGCCAGGGCTATAGGGCATTTCCGATCCCCGCCTCGAAGCGCGCCGTGGTCGATGATCGAGTTGCTGCAACATTCTCGCATAAGCTGGCGGCGCACCTGGCTGGCCTGGGCTGGATCGGCAAGAGCTGCCTGCTCATAACTCCTGAGGCAGGACCGCGCGTGCGCTGGGTCACGGTGCTGACCGATGCGCCCCTGCATCCGACGGGCTCGCCTCTGGCTGAGCGCTGCAAAGAATGCCGGGCATGCGTGGAGATCTGCCCGATGGCCGCCTTCACCGGAGAGCCCTTCCGGGAAGACGAGCCGCGGGAGGCGAGATACGATGCCCGAAAGTGCGAGCAGTACCTCAAGGACCTGGAGCAAAGGACGGGGTATGGCGTGTGCGGGATGTGCCTTTACGTATGCCCGCATGGACGAAAGGCAAATGCAGTGAAAAATGCTTGATATTGGCGGCACCGGCGTGAGATTTTTGGGAGACTTCCTACGTCGGGCAAAAATTTTTATTTCCCGTATTTCAAGGATTGGTGCAGCTATGGCATTTATGAAGAGGAACCGCGACAGGCTAGGCTTCCGGAAGGGATTCATCCGGCGGCAGGTCTGGGGAGAAGACTTGCTCCCAGGATAATCTAAACCGGCATTCGTAAGGGCCGACTAACCGAAGAAGGGCAAACAGTTGTTGAGCAGCAGGCTGCGGCATCAACCAATCGCGTCCAGTTGTAATCCTCTCTAAAGCTTATTAATAAAGACAATCATCCTCCCAGCATGTCTTCCAAAGCAGTCGAAATGGTGGCAGAGCTGATGGCCCTCTCCGCCCGCACCGCTCCCAAAGGTCGCGGCCAGGACTCCATTGAGATCAAAATCGTGACTGGAGACGATC